>JGI12269J14319_10003874_pt1 | contig 13903 bp, 10 predicted proteins | sample PeaSoiSIISIP2007_FD_14319 | JGI IMG/M metagenome (IMG submission 14319) | reverse complement strand
GGGCGTCGCGCTCCGGCTGACCAGGCGGGGCCGGGTGGTGGCCGCCGCCGTCGGCGCCCTGCTGGTGACCGTCGTTTCGCTGCTCGCGGCCGGCGCGGCCCAGGCGACGAACCACGCCCTGCCGCCGGGCGCGGCGCGGCAGAACCTCGTCCAGGTGGTCGTCCGCCCGGGCCAGAGCCTTTGGTCGGTGGCCGAGAGCGCGGACCCGGACCAGGACACCCGCGCCGTCGTCCGGCAGATCATCGACCTCAACGCGCTGAGCGGCGACGTCGTGTTCGCCGGCGAGCAGCTCTGGGTGCCGCGCGGCTGAGGTCCCGGAACCCCTCCGAAGCGCGGGCCGCGACACGCCGGCGCGCCCGCCGTAGCCGCACGGCGGCCGGGGTTTGGAGATTCTCCGCTCGTGCCCGCTTGCCTCGGGCGACCCTGGTGGTCTACGGTGACCACAACATCTAGTACTTACACCGTTGTGTTTTTTCCACAAGTTGTGTTCACAGGTAAAATGAACAGGTAAACTGACTAGTGAACACGAGCGGCGGCCAGGGAGGCGATCGCGTGCACTGCCCGTTCTGTCGCCACCCGGACAGCAGGGTCATCGACAGCCGAACGGCTGACGACGGCAGCGCGATCCGCCGCCGAAGATCGTGTCCGGAATGCGGGCGGCGGTTCACCACGCAGGAGACGGTCATCTTGATGGTGGCCAAGCGCAGCGGTGTCACCGAGCCTTTCAGCCGGGACAAGATCATCCGAGGCGTGCAGCGCGCGTGTCAGGGACGGCCGGTCAGCGAGGACAAGCTGGCGATCCTGGCCCAGCAGGTGGAGGAGACGATCAGGGCGCGGGGGCTGGGCGAAGTGCCCTCGCACGAGGTGGGCCTGGCCATCCTGGGCCCGTTGCGGGATCTGGACGAGGTGGCCTATCTCAGGTTCGCCTCGGTCTACCGGGGGTTCGAGTCGCTCGCCGACTTCGAGGATGAGATCACCGCCCTGCGCCAGGGCCATCGCGATGCCACCACCAAGGCCGCGGCAGGCCCGGAGTCGGCGTCGTAAGGGCGGCCAGCAGTAGTCATCGTGGCAAACGGCCATGCAGGGTCTGGCAGGGATCCGAACAGATCCCGGAAGGGGGACGAAATGACGGAGACGGTGAGCGGCGCGTCGACCCGCAAGGGGAAGGCGGCCCAGGCTCAGGCCGGCCCGGGCAAGCTCACGACCGGGCGCATCCACACCACCCCGGGCGTGCACCCCTATGACCAGGTGACCTGGGAACGCCGGGATGTCGTGATGACGAACTGGCGGGACGGCTCGGTCAACTTCGAGCAGCGTGGCGTGGAGTTTCCCGGCTTCTGGTCGGTGAACGCCGCCAACATCGTGACCACCAAGTACTTCCGCGGCGCCGTCGGCTCACCGCAGCGCGAGTGGAGCCTCAAGCAGCTCGTGGACCGGGTCGTCGACACCTACGAGCAGGCGGGCCGGAAGCACGGCTACTTCGCCACCGACGAGGACGCGGAGATATTCGGGCACGAGCTCAGGTACGCCCTGGTCCACCAGATCTTCAGCTTCAACTCCCCGGTCTGGTTCAACGTCGGCACCGCATCCCCGCAGCAGGTCAGCGCGTGCCAGCCCTATGACGCCCTAGTCAGTACGCCGGCCGGACTGGTTCCGATCGGCAGGCTGGTTGAACAGGACGCCATAGGCACCAAGATCTACGACGCACACGGCGTGACCCGGATCGTCGCGACCAAGGCAAACGGCGTAAAGCCAGTACTCCGCCTGCACACCAAGGCAGGCTACGCGCTTGACGTAACGTCGGATCATCTCGTCTGGCGGTCGTCAGATCGCGATACCGGCCGCTTCGTGCCAGCCGGGAGCCTGCGACCGGGCGACACGCTGCAATGGCATCGGCGCGATAGTCACGGCGAGGCCGAGATCAGCCGATACGAGATCGCCGAAGCAGCGCTGGCTGGCTGGCTGCAATCAGACGGGTTCGTGGGCCAGTACGACGGTACAAACCGGTCTCTCACTATCGAAGCCATGACCGTGACTGACGCCGAGCTGGCCTGGGTAACCGAAGCACTCGACCTGCTCTTCCCCGGCGTGCACCGTCATGAGCGGCCCGTCAGCACGCAGGATGAGCGGCTCGACTGCAGGCGCACCCGGCTGTACGGGGAGCCGCTGCGGGACTTCGTCCATCGCTGGGACCTGCTTACTCGCGGTACCGAGATGACAGTGCCGCGCCAGCTGTTCACGGCGCCGCTGCCCGTGGTGGCCGCCTATCTGCGGAGCATCTTCCAGGCCGAGGGCTTCGTGCCGGCACGCAAATCCTCGACGCTCGTGGAGGTCGATATGATCTCCGAGCAGCTCATCAGGGGAATGCAACGCTTGCTGCTCCGGTTCGGCATCTACTCGCGGGTTGGCTTCAAGGCGGATGCCCGCGCCGATCGCCACGGGTGCTGGACTCTTCGCATCCAGACAGCCGGAGACAGGCGCATCTTTGCCGATGCGATCGGCTTCATCGACCCCGTCAAGGCGGCGAAGCTCGACCAGAGCTTCGACCTGCCCGGACTCTCGGCGGGCCAGACCAAGCGCCTGGAGATCGACCGGATCGAGGAACTCGGTGCCATGGAGGTCTACGACATCCAGACCGAGAGCGGCGAGTACCTCTCCGGCAACTTGCGAGTCCACAACTGCTTCATCTTGTCTGTCGACGACACCATGGACGCCATCCTCGAGTGGTACCGGGAGGAGGGCCTGATCTTCAAGGGCGGGTCCGGCGCCGGCGTCAACCTGTCCAAGATCCGGTCAAGCAAGGAACTGCTGTCCTCCGGCGGCACGGCGAGTGGCCCGGTCTCGTTCATGCGCGGCGCCGACGCCTCGGCCGGCACGATCAAGTCGGGCGGCGCCACCCGGCGTGCGGCCAAGATGGTCGTGCTCGACGTCGACCACCCGGACGTGGCCGACTTCATCACGACCAAGGCGCGCGAGGAAGCGAAGGTGCGGGTGCTCCGCGACGCCGGGTTCGACATGGACCTGGGCGGCAAGGACATCGTCAGCGTCCAGTACCAGAACGCCAACAACTCGGTCCGCGTGTCCGACGAGTTCATGCGCGCGGTGGAGGAAGGCAAGGAGTTCGACCTGCTGGCCCGCCGCACCGGCGAGGTCGTCGAGCGGGTCGACGCGCGGAAACTGATGCGCATGATGGCCCAGGCGGCCTGGGAGTGCGCCGACCCCGGCATCCAGTACGACGGCACGATCAACGACTGGCACACCTGCCCCGAATCGGGACGTATCACCGCAAGTAACCCATGCTCGGAATATATTCACCTGGATAACTCCAGTTGCAACCTGGCCAGCATCAACCTGCTCAAGTTCCTCCGCGACGACGACACCTTCGACGCCGCCCGGTTCCGCAAGATCACCGAGCTGATCATCACCGCGATGGACATCTCCATCTGCTTCGCCGACTTCCCGACCGAGAAGATCGCCGCCACCACGCGCGCCTACCGGCAGCTGGGCATCGGCTACGCCAACCTGGGCGCGCTGCTGATGGCCACCGGCCACGCCTACGACTCCGAAGGCGGCCGGGCCATCGCCGCCGCGATCACCTCGCTGATGACCGGCGCCGCGTACAAGACGTCGGCCGAACTAGCCGGCGCCGTCGGTCCCTACGACGGCTACGAGCGCAACGCCAGGCCGCACAAGCGGGTCATCCGCAAGCACGCCGACGCCAGCGAGAACATCCGCCCGGTCGCCGCAATGGACCGCGAGATCCTCGACCTGGCCAACGAGACCTGGCAGAAATGTATCGAACTAGGCGAGACAAATGGGTATAGAAACGCCCAAAGTAGCCTATTGGCACCTACGGGCACCATAGGCCTCATGATGGATTGTGACACCACTGGCATCGAGCCCGACCTGGCCCTGGTCAAGTTCAAGAAGCTGGTCGGCGGCGGCTCCATGCAGATCGTCAACCAGACCGTGCCGCGCGCGCTGAAGAACCTCGGCTACCCGCACGAGCAGGTCGAGGCGATCACCGAGTACATCGCCGAGCACGGCCACGTGGTGAATGCCCCCGGGCTGCGGCCCGAGCACTACGAGGTGTTCGACTGCGCGATGGGCGAGCGCGCGATCGGCCCGATGGGTCATGTCCGGATGATGGCCGCCGTCCAGCCGCACCTGTCCGGCGCCATTAGCAAAACTGTGAACATGCCGGAAAGCGCCACCGTCGAGGAGATCGAGCGGATCTACTTCGAGGGCTGGAAGCTCGGCCTGAAGGCGCTGGCCATCTACCGCGACAACTGCAAGGTCGGCCAGCCGCTCTCGGACGCCAGGAAGAAGCCCGCCGAAGTCAGCGCCGCCCCGGTTCCGGCCGCCGCGCCGCACGAGCACCGGCCGGTCCGCAGGCGGCTGCCCAGGCAGCGGCCCGCCACCGTGACCAGGTTCTCCGTCGCGGGCGCCGAAGGCTACATGACCGCCTCCAGCTACCCGGACGACGGCGTGGGCGAGGTGTTCCTCAAGCTCGGCAAGCAGGGCTCGACGCTGGCCGGGGTGATGGACGCCTTCTCCATGGCCATCTCGGTCGGCCTGCAGTACGGCATCCCGCTGGATTCCTACGTGGCCAAGTTCACCAACATGCGGTTCGAGCCGGCCGGCCTGACCGACGACCCGGACATCAGGATCGCCAGTTCGGTGATGGACTACATCTTCCGCCGCCTCGCGCTGGACCACCTGCCCTACGAGGACCGCGCCGAGCTCGGCATCCTGTCCGCCGCCGAGCGCGCCGCCGAGGTCGCGGGCCACGACCCGGCCGGGCTGAGCGAGGAGGTGGACCCCGTGGAACTTGCCCAGTCGGCCGCCGTAGAACAGCCTCATCATGCCGAACGGGCTGTGGTGCCAGCCCCGGCCCAGGCTCAGTCAATCGCAGCCCCGTCGCCCGCGGGCCCGCACAGCTCGACCGAACTGATCGAGGCTCAGCTGGGCCGGACCGCGGACGCTCCGCTCTGCCTCACCTGCGGCACCAAGATGCGCCCGGCGGGCAGCTGCTACGTCTGCGAAGGCTGCGGCTCCACCAGCGGCTGCAGCTAAAAGTGAGCGGTATTGCATCAGGTGCAACATCCGGCACGCTTAGCGGGACAGCGTAGCCACAGGTAGATAGCCACAGGTAGAAGGGGCGACCGGGAGTTCATCTCCCGGTCGCCCCTCTGGCTTGGCGGCTGAGGGACGAATGGCACCAGCCGAAGGGCCGTTGGCCGGCTGTCGGAGGGATTCGCGGCGTGAAACGCTGACGCTGGATCCGGAGTGGATCGAGGTGCCGCATGTACAGGCCCTTTGCCAATGCCGACAGCACATTCCGCCTGCTCGAGCCGGTGCAGCGTGCGCCATCGATCCTTAACACCCAGCCATGGTGGTTCCGTATTCTCGCGGACGACCGTATCGAGTTGTGCGCCAGGATCGCTGAAGGCAGTGCGTATCAATATCTTGAGAAATACGGCCTGGAGCTCAGGAATGGCGATCGACGGCTGCCCAGCGTCGACCCCGAGGCCCGCGAGCTGATCGTGAGCTGCGGTGCGGCGCTGTTCAATCTGCGACTGTCGATCCGGGTGGCAGGACACGACCTCGCGGTCAGCATGCTTCCCTATGCACAGGACAGGTCGGTGCTGGCGAGTGTTGAGATCGTTACCAGCCGCGTTCACCCGGCGACATTCTCCGAGCAGGAGCTTTACGAGGCCATCCCGCGGCGGCATAGCGACCGCTGGCCGTATGGAGGCGCTGACCGCGGGCTGCGTAAGGGCGATCCCGTGCTGCCCAACATTCTCGCGACGATGATGCTCGCGGCGGCCGAGCACAAGAGCTCGCTGCGCGTGCTCGGCCGGTCTGAGGTCAAGAGGTGGCTGCGCGAAGCCGAGCAGGCAGACAGGAAGCTGCGCGGCACCGGAGGATACGCGACTGAGCTCAGCCGCTGGACCACAGGCGGCAGCGACACCGGTGTCCCGGCGAACGCCTTCGGGCCGACGTGGGAGAACCGTAGTCGCAGGCGGAACCACCCGCCGGTCAGGGACTTCCGGGCTAACGCTGCTGCTGTAGACCGCGAGGATACGGGACGGGATGAGGACTCGGGGGAAGACGAGAGCCCAGGCGAGCCCAAGGTCAAGCGCTTTGAGCGCCTTCCGCAATTGATGCTGCTGTCAACCAGGCATAACCAGCCGCTTGACTGGCTGCGAGCAGGGCAGGCGCTGCAGCACGCTTTGCTGGTGGCGACCCGGTACGGGGTGTCGGCATCGTTTCTGACCCAGCCGTTCGAACTGCGTGACCACGACATCCAGCGGCGCCTCTGGGAAAGCGAATGGCAGGACCATGGTCAGGCGTCGCCAGGGCATGCCGACGGCTCGCCGGAACAGCCGGCGCCCATCCAGGATGACCTGCGTTTGCTGCCGCCTGCCCAGCGTGATCCCGCTCTGCGGCAGTCATGGCACGGGTCATATCCGGAGTACCCCCAGATGATCATACGGGTGGGGTACGCGACGCATGACGCGTTCGTCACGCGCCGGGAGGACCCGGACGTGCTCGACTGCCGCTGTGATCCGCCACGCTGGGTTCGGCCGGCCACGCCAACGGCGATGCGCTAGCCGCCGCCGAAGCACACGAACGGGCTGAACGGCTCGGTGGCGGTGGCCCGGGCGAGCGCCTCGGCTGGCCTGGTCCCGGCCGCGAGCAGGCGGTGGTAGGCGGTCATCATGCCGACGGCCGCGTCGTCGCCCACCCGGGTGAGGCTGGAGGTCACCGTCACGGTGCCGAGGTAGAGCAGGGCGGCGGTGAAGCCGAGGATCTCCTCGCCAGGACGCACGACCGTCCGCCCGACATCGCAGGCTGACAGGATCACGTGCCGGGGAGCGGCCGCGAGCTGCTGGATGTCGTAGGCCATGAGCGGGCCATCGGCCAGGTCGATCCTGGAGAACAGGAAATTCTCCTGATCGTGGTGCCCGTGCGCGGCCAGGTGGGCGAGCGGGGCGCCGTCGAGGGCCCGCAACGTGGCGCTGACGGTGGCGGTGTCCGGGAGCAGCGGGCGGCAGCCCGGGTAGGACTTGGCGATCTCGGTGACTTCCCGGGCCGCGTGCTCCAGGTCCGGCCCCGCCATCAGCAGCGGCGAGCTGGCCCCAGGCCAGGACAGCATCGCCTCGGCGTACCCGCGGCGCCAGGCGGCCAGCCAGGACGACGCCGACGGGCACACGGTGACCGGGCGGCCGCGCAGGTCCGGCAGCACGCCCCAGGGAATGCTGGCCAGCGGGCCCGCCGGGATGAACACGACGCCGTCATCGCCCAGCGAGGGTCGCAGCGGCGCGATGATCTCGGCCGTCAGCGTCTGCGCCTGGTGCCTGATCGACTCCTTGATCACGGCCTCGAGCCGGGCAGGCAGCCGCCGTCCGGCCAGCGTGTCGAGGTCGGCATTCAGCCGCCTGGCCGCCTCGGCGGCCGCCTCGAAGTCGCCGAGCGGCACGAGGCGCGCCGCTCCGCGCCGTACCACCACCGCGGCCATCTCGCCGGGCCGGGCCACGATGCCCACCAGGGTCTGCCCGCTTTCTTCCAGCGCCGCGCTGACCTCGCCGAGGCTGGCCTGGGCCGTGGCCTCGCCCAGGCCGCTGGCCTTCCACTCGTGCTCCCTGATCTGGTGGCGCAGCTCGGCTTGCCTGGCGATCATGCGCTGGTCGCGGCCGCCGTTCAGTTCGGCCTGCCGGATCAGCCGGCTGAGCTGGCGCAGCTCGGCCAGGACGGTCGCCGTCTGCGGGTCGGCGGGCGGACGCACCGGCCTGACCAGGAACGCCTGCGCCCGGGAGCGTTCCAGCCAGGCGAAGACCAGCGGCGCGGACCTGCGCTCCAGCGCCAGCCGCAGGCCGGCCGCGGCCAGATCCGCGCCCAGGGCGGCGGTCCCGGTCCGCAGGTCCACGCTGCCGAGCCGGCCGCGCCGGGTCTGCACGAGCGCCAGGCCGGCCCGGAGCTCGGCCAGCGCCGCCCCTGGCCGCCCGTCCCGCTCCGCCAGTTCCGCCCGGGCCAGCTGGCGCAGCAGCCTGACGGTCAGCGGCGCCGCCTGTCCGCGGCGACGCGCGACCGCCAGCAGCCGCCTCGCCTGGTCCGCGCATCCGGCCGCCAGCAGCGTCCGTGCGGCCAGTAGTTCCGCCAGGTCCGCGTCGTTGGCCAGCCCGCACTCGCGCAGCCGGGCGGCGAGCCGNGCCGCCTCGGCCATGACAGGTGCCCGGCGGCCCGGCGAGACCGACTGCGCCCGCAGCTTGGTGAGCGCCGCCAGGCAGGCCCACGCGTCGTTGCCGTGCCGGCGGAAGCGCTGCTCGGCGGCTGTCGCCCAGCGGCGCGCGGCGGCCGGCTCACCGGCGGCCAGCGCCGCCTCGGCCCGGGCCAGCTCCGCTTCCGCGAGATCGTGATCGAGCCGCTGCCGCCGGAACGACGCCATGGCCTCGTCCAGCGCGCTAGCCGCGTCGCTGGGCAGGCCGGCCGCCATCAGCGCGCGGGCCTTGTCCATCGCCAGAATCGGCATGATGCCGGGCGCGCCCAGCCGGTAGCCGCTGGCGGCCGCGTCGAAGAGCCGCAGCGCGGCGGGAATGTCGCCGGCCAGCAGATCGCAGTAGCCCAGGTTGTGCAGCGCCTTGGCCCTGAGCCGGTCGTGACCGCCGGCCGCCGCGACCCGCTGGCAGCTGGTCGCGTCGGGGCGCGCCCGCCTGACATCCCCGGCGTTGAGGTGGACGACGCAGCGATTGAGCAGCGCCGCCGCNAGGTTCGCGGTCTCCGCGGGATTCCCCTCAAGCAGGGCCACGGCCTCGTCAAGTGCCGTCAGAGCGTCGCCGTCCCGCCCCGTCCGCATGAAGATGAGCCCTCGCTGGAGACACAGGATGCCCCGGTCGTCCGCCGCGACCATGTCCTCGGCCCGGTTCACCAGACTCAGACCGTAGTCGGTGCGGCCCTGCTCGGACTCCCACTGCGCCAGGATTCCCAGCATCCTGGCGGCCAGGGCACGGTGCGTCTCGGGCACCTGCCGCGCATCGGGCTGCTCCCCTTCGGTCCAGCCCAGCTGCCGCAGCCCCGCGCGGATATAGCGAGCGCCGACGGCGGGCCGGCCGCTGTTGCCTTCCCGCAGCCCGCGCTCACGAGCCGCGCGGGCTAGCCTCTCGGCCCGGGCGAGCGAATGGCTGGAGCGGGCGGGGAGCCGCTCGGCGCGTGTCATCCGGCTGGCGCCTTCCAGATCAGCCGGTCAGAGGATGAGCGCGGGGGTCACGACCGACCGCCCGGCGCCGGCCGGCCCACGGGCGGCCGGCGCGACGATCAGCTGCGCCGTCCCGCGGGGCACCCGGGCGAAGGCGAAGCGGCCCTGCTCGTCGCTGGCTGCGGTGAGCGGATCAGCCGCCGTCTTCATCTCGATCTCGCGGCGCTGCGGCGGGGCCAGCCAGCCGTCAACTCGTACCGTCCCGTCCCGGTTCGCCTCGATCCGGATCATGATGGTGAGGCTGTCGCTGTCGAAGGTGATTGTCCGGCTCTGCTCGGTTCCGCGGGCGGCCACGGTCAGCTGGTCCTGTTCGGCGAGACTGGCCATCTCGATCTCCAGATCGCGGAGCGCGAGGGAGAAGCGGATCCGTTCCGGCAGGTCCGCCGGCATCGGGTCGATGGCCTGGAACAGCTCGCGGATGCCGTCGAGCAGCCCGAAGTCGGCCTCATCGAGCGGATCGTCAGCTGCCGGCGGATGGCCGGGATCCGGCGGGGTCATGGTCAGCTCGCGGCCGGGTCGCTGGCGAGCAGGGCGCGGAGTTTGGCCAGGCACCGGCCGCGCGTGGGACCGATGCTCCCGACCGGCATGCCGAGGGCGGCGGCCACCGCCGCGTAGTCGGGCCGTGGCGCGAACGCGATGATCCGCAGCAGTTCCTGGCACCGCGCGGAAAGCAGGCTGATGGCCGCCCAGAGCCGGCGCCGCTGGTCATTGAGGATGACCTGTTCTTCCGATCCGGGCCCCCGGTCGGGCAACTCGGCGAGCAGGTCCTGGTCGGCGGGGAGCTGCCGGCGGCCCCTGGCGCACACCCGCCACGCCTCCCGCTTCGCGGTGGTGACCAGCCAGCCCACCAGGGCCGCCGAGTCGTGGATATCGTCCAGGTGAGCGACCAGGCGCAGCCACACCGTCTGCAGCACGTCTTCGGCATCACCCGAACTCAGCCCGGTCGCGCGCGTGACCTGCCAGAGCAGCGGGCTGAGTTCCGCGACGATCTGGCCCAGTGCATCCTCGCTGCCCTCCCGGGCGGCGCCTAGCAAGCCGGCGATGCGCGCGCCGCGGTCTGGCTGGCTCGTCCGGATCGTGGCAGGCCTGCGGTCAGCCACCGTCGTGAGCCTCTCCGCGTTCCTCTAGGAACAGCCTTTCCTCTTCCTCGTCCCGGAGCAGCCTTTCCTCCTCATCGCGCAGTTCCTCCAGGGCGGCCGCCGCCCGCTCTTTCCTCTTCGCGATGACCGCGGCCCGGTCGGCGGCCCGCCGTCCCGGCAGGTCTAGCCGCAGGCCACTGCCGGCATCGGCCGCTCCTGTCAGCAGCGATCGTGCGATGAGCGCGGCCAGGTAGGGGGCGGAGAACGAGGTGCCGCTCCAGATCGCCCAGCCACCGCCATAGTCGTCCGGATCGAGCGCCTCGCGGCCGGGCGGCAAGATCCCCGGTGGCTTGCGGTTGACGGGAACCCTGAGCTCCGGGGCACGGCTGGCGTCCACGTCGGTGGGGTAGGTGCTGACCACCGCGGCGCCGCNGGCCCAGGCCGTGACCCAGTGGCCGTCGTTGCTGAACATCGCCCTGGTCCCGTTCGGGTTGAGCGCGCCCACGCTGATCACGGGCACTTGGCCAGCCGGGACGGGTTCCCGGGCAAACGCCGCGGGGTAGAACTCGCGGCTCGTGGCGAAGTTACCTGCCGCCGCGACCACCACGATGCCCAGGCCGAGCAGTGCCTCGATCGCCTTCCACAGCCCNGAGGTCACGGCTTTCTTGTGCGGGGCCTCGCTGAAGTAGCCGAACGACAGCGAAACCACGTCGACCATCCCGGCCAGGTCCCCGTCGGCGGCGAGTTCGATCCGCTTGATCAGGTGGCGGAGCGCGCAGATGATGTCGCCTTCGTAGGCGACGTCGTCGCTATGCAGGATCCGCACGGCCAGGACCCGGGCGTCCGGCGCGACCTGGCGGACGATGCCCGCGATGAACGTGCTGTGGCCCAGGGCGGGGTTGAACTCGCCGATCAGCTGGCTCGCCGCCATCGGCTTATCCCAGGCGTCCCGGATCACCTGACGCGAATGGTCGCCCGTACTCCGCAGGAGCTCGCCTTCCGCGCGGATCGCGGCCTGGATGCCGGGGTCCACCGCGACGAAGCTGTCGGCGGGCATGGTGTAGCCACCTGCCCCGTCCGCTGCCACGTCCAGCCACGGATGAGCCCGGACACCGGTGTCAAGGACGGCGACCACCGGACGGCGGCCGCAGTCAGACTCGCATTGGCTCGCCTGCTTGCGTGCGGGCGGATCGAGGAGGACCGCGACCGGGGTCCGCGGGTCGGCGCCGCTGAACAGGTAGGAATCGGTCGTGGTGGGCCCGCTGACATCGCCGCCATTGCCGGGACCGCCGGCGATGCCGCCGCCCCCTTCCGTGACCGGGCTGCCGGTGATGGCCGAACTGACCATCAGATGCTCCAGCGAAATCTGCTCGACGGCTTCGGCGTACCGTTCCGGATGCTGCTGGGCAATGCTCGCCGCGCGCAGTGTCTGCAGGGCGACCCAGGCGTCGACCACCACCGGGACCGAGTGGCCAGGCGCCGGGACCAGGACCGCGGTGCGCGGCAGTTCTGGCAGGTCGAACTCGTCGCCGCGGCCCGTCTGACGGTCCGGCTCCGGCGTGATCAGCTCGAGCCCGATGCCGGCCAGGACGGTGGTGAGGCCCGCAGCAGGTACTCGTCTTGCAGCACGTGGCCGGGGACCAGCAGCGTCCTGGCCCGGTACACGGTCGGCTGGGGCGGCTGGTCGTCGCCCACCACGGCGGCTTTCCCCGGGTCGAGCACCAGGGCGCCGTGCCGTTGCAGCAGCGCGGCCGGCAGGCCGATGAGGCCGGGCGGCTGGTGATCGTCATGGTGCGGTAGCGGGTCACTCTCAGCAGGCGGCGTGAAGAACCACTTCATGTTCGGCTCCCGCAGGTGCGGCGCATGTCATCCCAGGACCGTGAATCGCGAAGAATCCGGCGAAACTGAGCTAGATGCCTCCACCCGGTTGGAGCCGCGGGCGGCGCCGCGAAATACGATCGCCCTATAACAAAATGGTAACGAAGATCAAAATCATGGGGCCGAACGAGCTGCAGTCCACGCCCCGGCGTCCCCCCGCGGGGTTCTGTCGGCGCGTATTTGCACCCCCGGGCGTGGACGTGATCATGGCCTCATAATGGCGTGGTGGACGAGCCGGAGGTCAGGATCAGACCGGTCAACGAGGGCGACCGCCCCATGCTCGCCTGGCTCGTCGCCGAACTGTGGGGGTCGGAACTAGTCGCCGTGCACGGCACCGTGCTGCGGCCCGGCGAGCTGCCCGGGTTCATCGCCGAACGATCCCGCCGGGTGGTCGGCCTGCTCACCTACCAGCTGGTGGGCGACACGCTCGAGATCGTCACGCTCAACGCCATCGAGCGCCGGGTCGGCATCGGGACCCTGCTCATCGAGGCCGCGGCCGGCACGGCGCGGCACTTCCGCTGTCGCGAGGTCCGGCTCACCACCACCAACGACAACGTCGACGCGCTCCGCTTCTACCAGCGCCGCGGGTTCCGGCTCGCCGAGCTGCGGCCGGGCGCGGTCGACCGCTCCCGGCAGGAGAAGCCCCAGATCCCGAGGGTCGGCGACTACGGCATCCCGCTGCACGACGAGATCGACCTCACGCTGCGGGTCTAGGCTCCCTTGACCTGCCGGCCCCTGGTCCATACCCCGGTGACGTGATCCGGGGCGCCGAGCACGCCGATATCGGCCAGCGGATCGGCGTCCAGGGTGATCACGTCGGCGTCGTACCCCTCGGCGAGCCGGCCGCTGAGCGGCGCCTGCGGCCCCACGGTGAGCGGTCCGCTGGCGGTCGCCGCCTCGATCGCCTCCAGCGGCGACATGCCCAGCTTCACCAGGTAGCCGGGCTCCGACCCGTTCTGGCCCCACGAGTTGGGCAGGTCGGCGCCGGTCAGGGCGATGTCCGTGCCCATGGCGATGGTGACGCCGTGCTCGTAGGCCCGCGTCACGGCCTGCGCGTGGGTGTCGGCGATCGCCTCGAGCTTGGCCATCGCGTAGTCCGGCACCACGGCCTTGTTGGCCAGCATGTCCTCGATGATCGTCCTGGTCGGGACCAGGATCGCGGCGGACTCGCGCATCGCGTCACAGCACTCGTCGTCGAGGAAGGTGCCGTGCTCGATGGTCCGCACGCCGGCCCGCAGGGCTGCCATGATGCCTGGCTTGCCGTGGCAGTGCGCCGCGACGACCCGATCGGCGAGCCCGGCGACCTCCACGATGGCGCGCAGCTCCGCCGTCGTGAACTGCTGGAATAGTCCCGCATCCAGTCGAGCGGGAAGGAGTGCAGGTCGGCATGGCCGCCGGTGGTGCTCAGGATCGCCCCCGCGCCGTATATCGCCGGCCCGTCGACCAGGCCCTCGGCGACCGCGCGGGCCAGGTGGACGCCGAGGCCGCCCACGTCGCGTACCGAGGTGATCCCCGCGTCGAGCGCGGCCCGCAGATCCCGCGTGCACCGGGCGGCGCGCAGCGCCTCGGGCTCGAGCGGGAGCTGCGCCAGGTCAAAAGTCCTGGTCCCGAGGAAATGCCCGTGGCACTCCCACATCCCCGGCATGACCGCCGCCACCTTGGTTACCAGCGCTGCGGGAGTGGCCGG
>JGI12269J14319_10003873_pt1 | contig 13909 bp, 15 predicted proteins | sample PeaSoiSIISIP2007_FD_14319 | JGI IMG/M metagenome (IMG submission 14319) | reverse complement strand
ACAACATCCCGCACGAGGCGGTCATGCAGACCATCGAGCTCATGGGGAACGAGGTCATCCCCGAGTTCCACCGCTGATCATGGCCTCGTCCTCGGCCCTGGACCCCGAGCTGGCCGAGGCCCTCGCCGCGTTCCCCGAAGGGGTCGACCCCGGCACACACCTCCGAGACATCAACGTCATCAAGCAGTTGCGCTCCACCCTCGACCTGCTCCAGGCCATCGGGGGCACCCTGCCCACCGACGACCGGGTCGTGGTGGACGACCACTCGATCCCCGGCCCCGAAGCAGGTGAGGAGATCCCCGTGCGCGTCTACGCGCCGGCCACCCGAGAGGACACGGCGGCGGCCCTGGTGTTCTTCCACGGCGGCGCCTTCGTCCTCGGCGACCGCTTCACCGAGGAGCTCCGCTGCCTGCGCTACGCGGCCGGTGCCCGGTGCGTGGTGGTGTCGGTGGACTACCGCCTGGCGCCCGAGCACCCCTACCCCGCCGCCGTCGAGGACTGCTTTGCCGGGCTCGAGTGGACGATGTCGCACGCCGCGGACCTCGGAGTCGACCCCGACCGGGTGGGGGTGGGCGGGAGCAGTGCCGGTGGTGCGTTGGCGGCCTCGGTGGCGCTCATGGCGCGTGACCGGGGGGGGCCGCCGCTCGTGTTCCAGCTCCTCAATTACCCCGTGCTCGACGACAGGATGCAGACCCCGTCGATGCGTGCCTTCGACGCCACTCCGCTGTGGACGAGCGGGGCCACCGCGGACATGTGGCGGTACTACCTGGGCGACCCCGAGGAGCGAGGCGAGGTGTCTCCCTACGCGGCTCCGGGGCGTTGCGCGGACCTGAGGGGCCTTCCTGCCGCGTACGTGCTCACCGCCGAGCTCGACCCCCTCCGTGACGAGGGCATCGAGTACGCCAGCCGGCTCATGGCGGCAGGCGTGCCCACCGAGCTGCACACGGTGCCGGGCGCGTGCCATGGATTCGACATCATCGCCGCCAACGGCGCGCTCGGCCGGCGCGCCATCGAGGAACAAGTGCGCGCCCTGGTGCGGGGACTGGGCCCCGCTACCGGCTGATCTTCGGCCCCGGCCTTCCCGACACGAGCCCGTCGAGCAGGATCCGGGTCGACGCCGCGATGTCGTCGACGGCACGCTCGAAGGTGGCTCGATTGGCCTCGGAAGGAGCACGGTAGCCGCTCACCTTCCTGACGTACTGCAGGGCGGCGGCCCGCACGTCCTCGTCGGGCACGGCCTCGGGGCTCCGAAGGGTCACGATGCTTCTGCACATGCCGACACGGTGCCACACACCGGTGGTCCCGTCCCGTCGCCACCATCGCGATCCGCCGACCGGCGCCGAAGTGTGACCTATGGCCCTGACGACTGACCCCCAACGGCCCTCCATGCGACACCCCCGATCGGCGCATGGTGAGGAGACACTTTTCTGAACAAGTGAGCGAGCAATGACGCCAGCGCAACGCTGTGACGAGATCATCAGGCTGATCGACGAGGCCCTCCAAGCCGGCGCCGAGCCTGTGACCAGGCAGAACCGTCGCCAAGACGGGCGCCAAGACCGGAGGCTGGTCGGGGTGGGACTCGAGAACCGGAACCGGCACTGATGGCCCGGCGCATCCACCACCGCGGCTACTCGTTCTTCTGGGACCTGGTCGACCTCTTGAGGTCTGCCTCGCTCCACACCTCGCGCTGAGGGACCACCCAACCGCCCCGCGTTCGCTCGGTCACTCTGAGCGGGATCCCCGCCCTCACCGCGGCTCGACTCGTCCCGGGCATGATGGCGTCGTGGAGATCAGCCTCGTCCTCGACAGCCGCGACCCCGAGGCGTTGGCGACCTTCTGGGCCCCGGCCCTCGGCTACGTCGTGGTGGGATCGGTCGAGAATTACGTGCTGCTGATGCCCGACGGGGCCGAAGGCCCGAAGCTGCTGCTCCAGCGCGTCGCCGAGCACAAGGCCGACAAGAACCGGATGCACCTCGACATCGAGGTGCCCGACATCGAGGGCGTGGCGTCGCGCCTCGAGCAGCTGGGGGCGACGCGTCTGAGCGAGCGCCCCATGGCCGAGCACGACAGCCACTGGATCGTCATGGCCGACCCCGAAGGCAACGAGTTCTGCGTGTGCCAGGCCGCTGACGCGTGACGCGCCCCGATGGAGAGCGACGACCTCGCCATCCATGATCTTCGGGCCCGCTACGGGCACGTCGTCGACGACGGCAGGGCGCGCGCCGGCGAGTACCACGACGAGGTCGTGCGCGGCGCGCCCGGGGATGGCGCCCTCGAGCACCGCACCGAGGTCCCCCCGCCGGGCACGGCGGGGCGGGCGTAGGCCCGGCCCGACGCGATACGGTCCGGACTTGTGGGGGCGGGCACGGGGGGAACGGGGGGAGCGGTCGAGGTCACCTGGGGGCTGGTCGACCCCGCCACCCTGGCTCGCATCGTGGTGGTGTCCCCGCATTTCGATGACGCCGTCCTGGGGGCCGCGCACCTGATCGCCGGTCACCGGGGCACCACCGTCGTCACCGTGCTCGGCGGGCGACCCCCCGCCTACCCCGCCGAGCCCACGTCCTGGGACGCATGTGGGGGCTTCGGCCCCGGCGACGACGTGGTCGCCATACGCCAAGAAGAGGATCGGTCCGCCATGGCGTTCCTGGAGGCGACTCCGGTGTGGCTCGACTTCCCGGACCACCAGTACCTCGCCAAGGACGAGCGGCCCCGTCCGCCCGAGGTGGCCCCGGTGCTCGAGGAGGCCATCGCCGCCGCGTCGCCGACCGCCGTGTTCCTCCCCATGGGCCTCGCCAATCCCGACCACGCCCTCACCCACGACGCGGGGCTGCTGGCCCGGGAGGCGCTGGGCGAGTCGGGGAACGGGCCGGCGTGGTTCTGCTACGAGGACCACGGGTACAAGCACATCCCCGGCATCCTGGCGTGGAGGATCGCCAAGCTGTTCAAGAGCGGCTTGTGGCCGACCCCGGCGGTCGTGCCCATCGAGCCCGACATGGTCCGCAAGCGCGCCGCCATCGATCACTACAAGAGCCAGCTGCCACCGCTGCAGCGCGACCACGTCCTCGACGAGAGGCTGGACGCCAACGTTCCCGAGCAGTACTGGCGGCTCGAGCCTCCCCCCCAGGGCTGGGAGAGGCTCGCGGACACGGTCTAGAGGAGGGGTCGGTCGATGAAGGGACTGCTGTACGGGGTTCGGCCCGACAAGTGGGATGCGCCGGACGAGTCCAACCCGCTCCTGGTGGGACTGGCGCGCACCCCCATGAAGCTCGTCGACCTCGACGAGCCGCACCCGGCGCGGCCGGGGTGGGTCATGGCCAAGACCCGGATGACGGGGATCTGCGGTTCCGAGGCCAAGCAGGTGTTCATGGACTTCGGCGAGGCCAACACCGACAGCCCCCTGGCGAACCTGTTCACGTTCCCCACCATCCTCGGTCACGAAGTCGTGGCCGACGTGGCCGACGTGGGCCCCGGCGTACCGGGCCTCGAGGTCGGCCAGCGCGTCGTGCTCAATCCCTGGTTGTCGTGCGCGCCACGCGGCATCGACCCCGTATGCCCCTCGTGTGCGAGCGGCGACTACAGCCTGTGCTGGCACTTCACCGAAGGGCCCCTGGCCGCGGGCATCCACACCGGAACGTGCAAGGACGCGCCCGGCGGCTTCGCCGACTACTTCCCGGCGCACCATACGATGCTCTTCCCCGTACCCGACGGCGTCCCTGACGAGCTCGCCGTGTTCGCCGACCCCTTCGCGGTGTCGCTGCATTCGGTGACACGCCATCCACCGCCCCCCGGCGGGAAGGCGCTCGTGTACGGAGCCGGTGCCCTCGGTACCACCGCGACGGCCATCCTGCGCGCGCTGTACCCCGACGTCGACGTCATGGTGGTGGCCCGCTTCCCGGCCCAGGCCGCCCTGGCGCGGCGGCTCGGTGCCACGGTGGTGGCACCCGAACCGCGCCTGGCGCTCATCGAGCAGGCCGCGGCGTGGTCGGGCGGCGTCCTGCAGCCGGTCCGCGACGGACTGCCGATGGCGCATCCCGGCCAGATCGACGTCGTCTACGACACCATCGGGAAGCCCGAGACCTTCGAGGTCGGCGTGCGCCTGCTGAAAGCGCGCGGGACGCTCGTCAAGAGCGGGGTCCACGGCCCCGGACGGTGGGAGTACTCGCCGCTCTACTTCAAGGAGATCACCTGGGTTGGATCGAACGCATTCGGGGTAGAAGAGGTCGAGGGCGTGCGCAAGCATGGCATCGCCCACTTCTTGGACCTCGCCGATCAGGGAAGGGTGGACCTTGCCGGGATGCTGACCCACACGTTCCGGCTCGAGCAGTGGCGCGAGGCGTTCACTGCCCTCGCTGAGCAAGAGAGCAGCGGCGCCATCAAGGTGGCTTTCGACTTCCGGTGACGTAGCCCGGCCCGTCGCGGTTAGGGTCGGCGTAGGGGGGCAACGCAATGGCCAACATCACATTCGACAGACAACACCGCGCCTGCGGCAGTGGCGGATGGTCCCGATGAGACCGTTCGTTCGGGCACTGGTTGGGGCCGGCGTCGTCATTGTGGCGGGAGTGGCGACGGTGACGATCCCGGGTCACACATCCGGTGCCGCGCCACCACCGGTCGCCGGATCCGCCGTGTTCGCCTCGGACTGGCCGACGTACCATCACGACGGCCTCGGTGGCGGCGTCGACCCTTCGGGGACCGACCTCAGTCCGGCCACCGTGGCGTGGACCTCCGCTCCCCTCGACGGGCAGATCTACGGCGAGCCCCTGGTGGAGGCGGGCCGAGTGGTCGTCGCCACGGAGAACGACACGGTCTACGAGCTGGCTCCCGACACCGGTGTAGTGATCTGGTCGACCCACGTCGGGACGGCCGTGCCCTCGGGGGACCTGCCGTGCGGCAACATCTCGCCCACCGTCGGCATCACCGGCACGCCCGTCATCGATCCCACCCGTGGCGAGGTGTTCGCGGTCGCCGACCAGCTGGTGGGCTCCTCAGCCCAGCACTACCTGGTCGGCGTCGACCTCTACACCGGTGCCGTTCTCCTTCACCAGGCCATTTCGCTGCCCGGGGCGGACCAGCTGGCCCAGCTTCAGCGCACCGGCCTCGCTCTCGACGGCGGCAATGTGGTGGAGGGGTTCGGTGGCAACTCCGGCGATTGCGGGAATTACCACGGCTGGGTCATCTCGATCCCCGAGGGTGGCGGAGCCCAGAAGTCCTTCGAGGTCGCCTCGGCGGCGCACGACAGCCAGGGCGCGGTGTGGATGGGGGGAGCGGCACCGCTCGTCGACGCTTCGGGCGACGTCTGGTTCGCCACCGGCAACAGCGCCTTCAACTCGTCGACCGACACCTATGACAACAGCGACGCCGTGGTAGAGCTCAACTCCGGACTGGTGGAGCAGCAATTCTTTACGCCGTCGACCTGGTACAGCGACAACGGGTCCGACCTGGACCTCGGCTCCTCGTCGCCGGCGCTCCTGGCCGACGGACTGGCTTTTCAGGCCGGGAAATCCCGAAAGGCTTATGTCGTGTCGAGCTCGTCGCTCGGAGGGGTGGGGCACCAGCTCGCCGAAGCAAGTTCGTACTGCGGCGCGGATGTGGACGGAGGCAGTGCGGTCGTGGGCAACGTCGTGTACACCCCCTGCCAGGCGGGGGTGGTGAAGACACAGATCACTCCGGGGAACCCACCCACGATCACCTCGGTGTGGAAGACCTCGACAGGATCCGGCGGGCCGCCCATCGTGGCGGGGGGCGAGGTCTGGACGATCAACCCGGGCAACGGGAAGCTCTTCGGACTGGACCCCTCCACGGGGAACGCGGCCCAGACGTTCTCCCTTGGCTCGGAGGCCAATCACTTTCCCACACCCACGGTGGCCGACGGCTTGCTTCTGGCGGCGTCGACGAACCAGGTCCACGCATTCCACGGGCCCGCAGGGCTGCCTGGCCCAGGCTTTCAAATCACCACCACTTCGCTATCCGACGCGACACGGGGGGCTGAGTACGGCGTCCAACTCGGAGCAAGCGGAGGAGCTACCCCGTACAAGTGGAAGCTTGCTCCGGCCTCACCGAAGCCCCCCAGGGGTCTCAGGCTGAAGGCGGACGGGCTGTTGACCGGGAATCCCAAGAAGCAGGACACGCCCGGCGCNTACACCTTTACCGTGCAAGCCACGACACACCGGACAAGGGGCAACCCGAGAGTGACGGCGACGAAGACGTTGACCCTCCACCTTCTCTGAGAAGTGCTGTCGTCGGGTCGCGAACCCTCGGAGCGGCACCGACGACAGCGGATGGTTACGGGGCGCGATGCGANCGATGGAGTCGTTGCTCTTCACGAACCACAAGGCACCGTCGGGCCCGGTGTGTGACGTCGGGCGAGTCCTGGGACCCTCTTGGCGATCGGGGCGAGCTGAAGGCGTGCCCCACGGAACTCCTGTCAGCTCGAATTCTCGATGCGGCGAGACCGGTGCACCCGTAGTCAGTTCCAGCTCGGGGTCCGTCGGCCCTCGTGTCGGCGGTCCCGGCGGGGGCCGGACCAAGGCGACCAGTACAACACGGCAAGCAGGCCGAGGCCCACGACGCCCACGACGAGCAGCATCCAAGCGAGGGGATGGACGCCGACGCCTGCGATCCGGGTCCCCACGAACGGCAGCCCCAGTCGACCGGGGACCACGATCCGCCCCGGACCTGGTGCGAAGAGCCGGAGCGGCCCGGGCCCGGAGATGATCCGGCGGGTGGCGAAGGCAATGGAGCTACTGCTCCGGCCGACCAGAAGGAGAAAGGCGGCGCCGATGGTGAGCACGCCCAGGAGGGCGGCAAGGACGATCGCCATGGAGGGTCGCCACGGAGACGGACGGTCGGGAGGCGGTGGGCTCGTGACACCTCGCGCCGCCGCCCACGCCGCCGCGAAGCGCCGAGGGTCGAATGCGCTGTTTCCCAGTACGTCTTCGGGAGAACCTCCCTCGGACTCGGCCTCTTCGAGGTCGGCCGTCAGGTCGGCGGCCATCTCGTTGGCGACGGGGTCCGCGACCCCGAGCCGTCGCCACTCCCGTCGGCATTCATCGACGAACTGATTCACGGCCTTACCTCCGCTTTGACCAGACCCAGGGCACCATCGACGGCGTCGCGCGCCGCCTCCCATTCACTGACACCGGTCTCCAGCGCCCGCTCACCCTCGGGCGAGAGGCTGTAGTACTTCCGGGGCGGGCCTCCGTTGCTCGCGGCCCGACGGGTCTCGACCATTCCGTCACGCTCCAACCTGCCCAGGAGGGGGTAGATCGACCCTTCCCCGACGATGGAGAGGCCGCGCGCCCGAAGCCGCTTGGTCATCTCGTAGCCGTATGCGGGCCCGTCCTCCATCACCGCCAGAAGGCAGAGGTCGAGGACACCCCGGAGCAACTGGCTCCTGCGCCCTTCTGCGTTACCCATGCACCACAAGGTACCGCTTACTAGCTTGCTCTGCAAGGCACCCGATGGGTACTCGCTATTGCAAGCAGCCCTGCGAACGTGGTGCGAGGAGCTCCATCGGGGATCGTGTGGTCTGGGCCTGATCCCCCGTCACCCGCGCAGGGGCGAGCCGAAGCGGAGCACGTTGCCGTCGGGATCGACGACGGCACCCTCGTGCTGACCCCACTCGGTGTCTTCCGGCGGATGAACCTCCACTCCCGCACAACGCCATGCCGCCGCTACGTCGTCGGCGTCGTCAACCCAGAGGTAGGCCGAGCCGGTCCGGCGGTCGTCCTCGGGCACCATGCCCAGATGGATCTCGATGCCGTCCCGGGTGGCGAATCCGTACCCGCCGCCTTCGTAGGCACGGACTTCGAAGCCCATTCGTTGATAGTGCGCCATGGCGGCGTCGAGGTCACGGACCGCGAAGATCGGTGCAATCCGCTTCAACCTGCCCACAGCGCGAGCTTTGCACACCGCCTGATTCGGGCGTTCCCGGAGTCGGAACGTCGGATGTCAACGGACCGGCGTGACCGGATGTCGGAACGCATGGTGCGGGTGCCCACACGTGCTTGCCGGAGCAGATCACAACACCCTTCACGGGACTGGCCCATGCCGGAAAGGAGCAGACCTGAGGCCCGACGGCGAAACCCGCCTCCCTGCCGGGGCACGAACTCGCCCGTGTCACTAGCCTAACTGGGCATGCCCTTCTTCCTTGATCGACACAAGGCTCCGGGCGCCACCGGTGCCGACATCGCCGCCGCACACGAGCTCGACCTCGCCGTACAAGACAAGTACCAGGTGCGCTACGTCACGTATTGGTTCGACGACACAGAAGGCAGTGTGTTCTGTCTCGCCGAGGGGCCAGATCGAGAGTCTTTGGAAGCCGTGCACCGCGAGGCGCACGGTCTGGTTGCCGACAACATCATCGAGGTGGGTCGAGGGCCCATCAATGCGTTCCTTGGCGACATTCCGCGACATCCCGCCGGAGAGGCGTATGTCGAGTCAGCTGTTCGGGCCATTCTGTTCACTGACCTTTGTGACTCGACACAGCAGACTCAGCAGCTCGGTGACGACGGGTTCATGGTGCTCATTCGAGAGCACGACGAGATCGTGCGTGCCGCCCTGCACAAGCAAGGGGGCCGCGAGGTGAAGCACACCGGCGACGGGATCATGGCGTCGTTCACGTCCGTGTCGGCTGCTGTCGAGTCCGGAATCGAAATTCAACGATCGTTGCGCCGCCGAAACGAAGATGCTGAATGGCCGATCCACCTCCGAGTGGGCATCAGCGTCGGCGAGCCGGTCACAGAGAGGGGCGACCTGTTCGGGGCCGCGGTTCAATTGTCGGCACGACTTTGCGGAGTGGCGTCTCCCGGTGGCATCGCTGTTTCGACAGCCGTGCGTGAGCTGTGTGCCGGGAAGCTCTTTGGCTTCGACTCCAAGGGCGCGCACGATCTCAAGGGTTTCGCCGAACCGGTGCCCGTGTACGAGGTACTTCTTCCCGCCGATTAGCCCAGGGTCGCGGCGCGAACCGTCCCCGGACGGCAGGGTCTCCGAGCGACCCCGGGGCAAGATATCCGCACCCCATCCACAGCTCTGTGGATGGGGTGCGTGAACAATTGGGCGGCGCGGCGTGCCTGGAGATGAAATCACGCTGAACGTTGCGTGACAGCTCTACCGATGAGCGTCGGGCCGGGCCGGCACCGCCTTACGCGGCCACCGGGCTCGAACTGGCGTCGCTCGCCGCGCCGTCGAGCGCAGCGCCGAGCACGTCGTCGACCGTCTCGGCGAGATGGAACGTCATCTCCTGGCGCACGCTCTCAGGCACGTCCTCGAGGTCCGGTCCGTTGCGCGCCGGCAAGACCACGTCTCGGAGCCCGGCCCGGTGCGCGGCCAGCACCTTCTGCTTGACACCACCGATGGGCAGCACCCGGCCCTGCAACGTGACCTCGCCGGTCATGCCGACGACAGGACGCACGGCTCTGTCGAGAAGCAGGCTCACCAGTGCCGTCGTCATCGTGACGCCGGCCGACGGCCCGTCCTTGGGGACCGCCCCGGCCGGAACGTGCAGATGGAAGCGCTTGCCCGCGAACGCGCCCGGATCGATGCCGAGCTCGGCTGCGTGCGAGCGCACGAAGGAGAGTGCGATCTCAGCGGACTCCTTCATGACGTCACCGAGCTGTCCGGTCAGCGTGAGGCCTTCGGTACCGTCCATCACGGTGGCTTCGACGAACAGCACGTCGCCGCCGGTGCCGGTCACGGCCAGGCCCGTCGCCACGCCAGGGACGCTCGTACGGTCGGCGGCTTCGAAGAAGAAGCGCGGCCGGCCGAGCCAGCTCCGCACGTCGTCCGCTTCCACCACGACCGGAGCGACGACGGCTCCCGATGCCAGCTTGGTGGCGACCTTGCGCAACAGGCGTCCGACCTCGCGCTCGAGGTTTCGCACTCCGGCTTCGCGTGTGTAGTCAGCGGAGATGGCGCGCAGGGCCTCGTCGGAGACCTCCACCTCGTCGGACCGGAGCCCGGTTCTCTCGAGCTGCCGGCGCAGCAGGTGGTGCCGGGCGATGGTGACCTTCTCGTCCTCTGTGTAGCCGTCGATCCGGATGACCTCCATGCGGTCGAGGAGCGGGCCGGGAATGGTCTCGGCCACGTTCGCCGTCGCCAGGAACAGCACCTTCGACAGATCGAGCTCCACCTCGAGGTAGTGGTCCCGGAACGTGTGGTTCTGGGCGGGGTCGAGCACCTCGAGCAGGGCTGACGACGGGTCGCCCCGGTAGTCGGCGCCGAGCTTGTCGACCTCGTCCAGCACGATCACGGGGTTCATGGTCCCCGCCTCGCGCAGGGCGCGCGCCAACCGTCCCGGCTGGGCGCCGACATAGGTGCGCCGGTGTCCCCGGATCTCGGCCTCGTCCCGCACGCCGCCCAGGGCCACGCGCACGAACTTGCGCCCCAGGGCACGCGCCACGGACTCGCCGAGCGAGGTCTTGCCCACACCCGGGGGCCCCACCAGCGCCAGGATGGCGCCCGAACCACGCGGTCCGGTGGACACGAGTCCGCGGTCGGACCGCAGCTTGCGCACGGCAAGGTGTTCGAGGATGCGTTCCTTGACGTCGTTGAGCCCGTCGTGGTCCTCGTCGAGGATGCCCGCGGCGGCGGTGACGTCGAGGTTGTCCTCCGACTGCACGCCCCATGGCAGTTCGAGGACGGTGTCGAGCCACGTCCGGATCCATCCGTGTTCCGGGCTCTGCTCGCTGGTGCGCTCGAGCTTGTCGACCTCGCGCAGCACGGCGGTTCTCACCGCGTCGGGGAGGTCACGCCCCTCGGTCTTCGAGCGGTAGTCGTCGACCGATCCTTCGTCGGCGCTCCCGTCGAGCTCGTTGAGCTCCTTGCGGATGGCCTCGAGCTGGCGTCGCAGGAGGAACTCGCGCTGGGTCTTCTCCATGCCCTCTTCGACGTTGGTCTTGATCTGCTCGCGCAGGGTGAGATCGGCGAGGGTCTCACGCGCCCAGCCCAGGACGAGACGCAGACGCGCCTCGAGGTCAATGGTCTCGAGCACCTCGACCTTCTGGGCGAGGCTCAGGTCAGGCGAGTACCCCGACAAGTCCGCGATCTGGGAGCTGTCGGTGATGTCGCGCAGACGCTCCGCCATACGGCGCGCCCCACGNGTGAGGAGGATGTTCTCGAGCACGGCCCGGTACTCGCGGGCCAGCTCCAGGGCTCGNGGTGTCTCGGGGTCCTCGGCGACGGGGTCCACCTGGACCCACAGAGCCTGACCGGTCCCGGGCACCGCGGTGCCGATCGTGGTCCGGCGCAGGCCACTCACCACCACCGCCACGGGGCCTCCGGGCAGCTCGCCGGTCTCGAGGATCTTCGAGATCACCCCCACCGACGAGTAGCGGCCGTCGATGTGGGGCACGAGGACGAGCTCGCCGCCCACCGACCCGGCGGCCTCGGCGGCCGCCTTGGCCTCGTCGGTCTCGAGGGCCATGGTGAACACCATCCCCGGGAGCACGACCCCCGAGGTCAGCGGCAGCAACGGCAACGTCTGGTTCAGCTCGGTCATGGTCTTTCCTGATCTCTCTCCCGCTCCGGTCCCGCCCCATGCGAGCGCGCCGAAGATCGTTGACCCTGCAACAACTCTGAGGGTACCGGGATTCCCCGTCCGGGCGGCCAGGCCATGCCGGCGCCCAGCCGGGGGTCCGAGGTCCCGGCGGGGGTCCGGGCTCGGGCGAGGCCACTTCGGACCGGGCCGGGTCCGAGCCCCGGGGCCGGCGGTCTCGGTTCCGAGACCCCTTTCGGGACCCCGGGCCCCGGTCAGTCAGTCGGACGGGGCCCGTCGTCGCGAACCAGATGGGCGGCGACGAACAGGATCCCGTTCACGGTCACGGGCTGCAGCCGCCCGACGATCGGCACGATCTCTCCCTCGGCCGTCTCGGCCTCGGGATAGAGCCCCGGGTCCATCTCGCGGTCCCTCGGCTCGACCAGGTACCCGCGGCGATATGCCTGGTGCCCCCAGCGCTTCTTGGTAGGGACGAGCATCTCCACGAACTCGCCGGCGATGTCGGCGCTCTCCATCTTGAAGAGCTGCTCGGCCGGCCTGTTCATCCCGAGCACGACTCCCTGGAAGTCGACGATGACCACCGCCACGCCCTCCCCCTGGTATTCGGGGACGGCGGCGAGCACCTCGTCGGGGATGTCGAGCGTCGGCATCTCGGGAGCGCTCACGGAATCGGACTCCTTCTGGTCGTTAGTCGACGCCCACCGGCGTTGACAGATGCGGCCACGGACTGCGCGAGAGCGTACCCGGACGGCGGAGCGACCCACCGAGTCCCCACCCGGACGAGCGGCGTTGCCCGACCGGCCTGCTGGGGACCGACGGCGGTCGATGGGCGGCGATCGATGGACCATGGCGTCGGGAACCAAGGAACACGCCAAGGAGGTAGCCAACAGGGAAGAAGGGTCACGTAGTGTCATCCCGGGCCGGTACGGTCGGAAGAGGTTGGGCATGTTGGTTCTCGTCACGGGGGCAACGGGATTCATCGGATCGCATGCCGTGGCGGCGTTACGGCGCGGCGGCCACGACGTGCGGATCCTGGTCCGGAACCCGGACCGCATCGCACCGGCGCTCGAACCCCATGGGGTGACGGTCTCCGCGGTCCAGGGCGACATGACCGACCCGAAGTCCGTGGCGACGGCGGTCCGAGGGTGTGACGCCGTCATCCATGCCGCCGGCGAGGTGGGGGTGGAAGGCGGTACCGGGCCCAAGACGACGGCCAATGTCGACGGGGTCCGCACCGTCGTATCGGCGGCACTCGATGCCGGACTCGACCCGGTGGTCTACACCTCGACCATCACCGTCCATCTCCCGACCGACGAGTCTGTCCTCACCCCCGACAGCCCGCTCGCACAGCCGCTGTCGGCCTACGGCGCCTCCAAGCGCGATGCCGAGCTCCTGGTGCGGAGGTGGCAGCACGAAGGCGCGCCCGTCACGAGCTTCACGATCGGTGGGGTCTACGGACCGGTGTCGCCCCACCTCGACGGAAGCTTCGGAGCGGTCCTGGCCGCACTGGAGTCCTTCATGTTGGTGCCGCCCGGCGGGCTCGGCGTCGTGGACGTGCGCGACCTGGCGACGCTCTTGTCGCGTGCGGTCGAACCCGGGCGAGGGCCACGCCACTACCTCTGCGGCGGTCAGTACGTCACGTGGGCACAGTGGACAGAGGCCCTCGGGCACGCGGCGGGCGTCGAGGTTGCCCACCAGGAGGTGACGGCCGACGAGTTGATCGACCTCGGCCGGCAGTTCGACCGGCTCCGGGCCGAGGGCAGGAACTCGGCGCCTCTTTCCGAGGAGGCGGCCATCATCATGACGAGCGGGGTGCCCACCGACGACAGCGCCACCCTCGCGGACCTCGGCGCTGCCTACCGGCCCCTGTCCGAGACCTTCGCCGACACCGTCGGCTACTTGCGCTCCATCGGCCGACTCCGCCCCGCGCCGTAGGACCCGCCCCGAGCCGGCCGGGGGCCCTGGGGAACAGGGCTCGGGGGAACGTCGGGCCGGATCAGACGCCGGCTCCCTCGGCGCGGGAGGCAGCGCCGTCGTCGCCTCCGCCTGCGCGTTGGGCTTGGACCGTGCGTTTGACGAACGCCTTCAGGATGTCGCAGGTCAACGCCCCGACCTGAGCCGGGGTCTGGTCGAAGTCGATCATGAGCGCTTGGGTGGTGAATGCCGACAGGTTGAGGGCAAATGCCAGGACCAGATCGAGAGGAGGTTCGCCGGTCCCCCCCGCCGTCCTCCACGCCAAGGCGGCCAGGAAACCCACGCCCCGGAGTCGGTACTGGCGCCGGAGACGGGCGACTTCGGAGAGCGCCTCGGACCCCTTGTCGATCGGGGCGTGGATGTCCCAGAACGCCTCCCCGAAGATGCGAGCGGTTCGGGCATGGATGGTCGCCGTCAGGCTCTCGAGCCAGCTGTCGAGGT
>JGI12269J14319_10003871_pt1 | contig 13912 bp, 19 predicted proteins | sample PeaSoiSIISIP2007_FD_14319 | JGI IMG/M metagenome (IMG submission 14319) | reverse complement strand
GGGCCGGTGACCTTCGACGGGGAGATCTACCACGTGTCCGGCCTGGACCCGGCCGGCATCGCGGCGCCGCCGATCTGGACCGGCTCGGTCGGGCCGAAGTCGCTGGCCGTCACGGGCCGGGCCGCCGACGGCTGGGTCGTGCCGGGGGGTTCTGACTGGCGGAGCAAGCTATACCGCGAGTCCCGGCCCAGGATCGATGATGCCGCGGCTGCGGCCGGCCGCGATCCCGCCGAGATTGCCGACATCTTCAATTTCGGCGGCCGCATCACGCCTGAGCCGCTCGCCGTCACCCGCGGCGACGACGGACGCTGGATCGGCGGCTCCGAACGGCAGTGGGTCGACGAGCTGACCGACGCGGTCCTCGAATACGGCGCTCGCGGCTTCATCTACCGCAGCACGGACGACACCCCCGCCGCCGAGGCACTGGCCCGCTGGGCCAGCGAGATAGTCCCGGCCGTCCGCGAGGCGACGGGCCTGTAGCGAAAGACGGGCGAGCTGGACCGGACCTACGCAGTGGGACCGGATCCTATGGCCTCCGTCCGCTGATCAGACTTCCCGGCAAGCTGCTTCCGTCGCGAAGTCTTCTATGGAATGGTATAGGCGGCAGCCACATCCTGAAGCTGGCCCAGGACGGGGACCTGGTCGTGCCGATGGCGGAGACATTCAAGTTCGAAGACGCCCCAGCGGCGTTCGCAGCACTGACGGGCCCGCACCCGCCCGGCAAGATCGCGCTTGAGCTCCCCTTACCCGACTTCCGCAGCGCGACCCGTTTGGCGCAGGTGCTGCCAGAGCCGGGGGAGCAGTTCGTCTTGGACGGCGCGCCACGAGGCGATCTCCTCGGCGGTCAGCGGGGTGACCGGCAAGGGGGTACCCAAGGCCGTCCCCGTCGTTTCCCCGAACCCACAAGCCCCCCGGGCCGCAAGGTAGACGTCGCAGGCGGCCGCCAGCAGCCACATCCGGGTGGCCGCGATGCCCGGGGTCGCGCCCACGGTCAGCGCACCGTTGCCGCGCAGCAGCAACGCCTCGCCCGCAGGCAGGCAGCGCGCCGCGCGCTCGGCCAGTTCAGGCGACCGAAGCAGCGCCGCGCTGTCGTGCACAGGGATTGACTCGCCGAGCCACGCCGCCTGGCCGTACAGCGGTACCATCGACGTGGTGGTGGCCGCCGCAGCGTACGCGCTCGGAGGCTGGGCCCGCGCGATCGCCGCGGCGTCAGGGCGAGCCTGGTACAGGGCCAGGTGCACCCACGCCTCCGCCGGAACGCCGGCCGGCAGTGAGGCTGGAGTTCTGAGCGGCACGCTGAGCACCTCGGAGGCCGTGACGCTGGCCAGGTCGGCGGCGGGCGTGATCAGCATGGAGTCCGCGGCGCGAGCCGACACGTGCCCGTAGGCGGTGACCAGCCCGAGCCGGGACAGCACGTTCGCGGCCTCGGCGATTTCAGCTTGCGCGGATCCCCGAATCACCCTGAGCCTCCCCTTCCCAGATGGTCAGGCTGGTGTCTAAACTGTATGCAGTCTAAACTGTATGCAGTTTACGGCCCAAGGAAGGGGATGAGCCGTGATATCAGGGCTGCATCATTACGCGCTGGAAGTACCGGACCTGGAGGTGGCCGAGGGCTTCCTGCAGGACTTCGGCCTCGACACGGCAGAGAAGGACGCCTCGCTGATCGCGCGGTGCCCCGGCCGCGATCAGGAGCAGGTGCGGCTCGTCCAGGCGCCGGTCAAGCGGCTGCACTATGTCGCCTTCACGCTGCGCCCGGGCACGGGGGACTCGGTCCGTGCGGCGCTGGAGCGCGCCGGGACGCCGGTCATCGAGCCGCCGGTCGGCGCCTCCGAAGCCGGGCTGTGGATCCGTGACCCAGACGGCACCGCCGTCCAGCTGCTGGACCAGGCCCAGGCCCCGGCTCGCCCGGTCGCGGAGGTGCGGGTGAACATGGGCGCCAGCAGCCAGCGGACCAACGTCGCGCAGTGGACCGAAGCCACCAAGGACGTACTGCCGCGGCGGCTGGGCCACTGCCTGCTGTTCACCGCGCAGCCGCGGCAGATGACCGACTTCTACACCCAGGTGCTCGGGCTGGGCGTCAGCGACACGATCCACCATGACCGGGTGACGTTCCTCAACGCCGGACCGGGCGACCATCACATCTTCGGGTTCATCGCCAGTACCCACCGGGGCTTCCACCACGCCAGCTTCGAGGTGCCGTCCATCGACGCGATCGCGATCGGAGCGGACCGGATGCGGGCCCGGGGCCGCTCCGCGGGGTGGGGCCTGGGCCGCCACACCATCGGGTCCAACTTCTTCCACTACAACCCCGATCCCTGGGGCTCGTGGACCGAGTGGTTCTCCGACATCGACCAGATCGACGACTGCTGGGTGGCCAACGACTGGGAGGTCCCCCCGCACCTGTGGGGCGCGCCGCCGCCCGAGTCCTTCCTGAGTAACAAGGAACCCAAGCCGGAGGCACAGTCATGACTACGCCAGGGCAGGCGCCCGACGACATGACCCTGGACGCCCACGTGACGATGCCCACGAGCCAGCTCGCGACCGAAGTATCCGCCCTGTTCCAGCCAGTCACCTCAGCCTGAAGGAGTCCATTATGAGCCGCGACGTAACCTCGATCTTCGCCGACATCGACAGTTTCGACCCGGACAAGTTCGTCGCCCATCTCACCCCGGACGTGAAGTTCCGCTTCGGCAACGCCGACCCGGTCACCGGGCGGGCCGCGGTGAAGGAGGCCGTGGCGGGCTTCTTCTCCACCATCGACGGCCTCACCCACCACATCCTCAACAGTTGGGATTTCGGCGACACGACCATCGTCCAGATCGACGTGGAGTACCTGCGCAAGGACGGCAAGTCGGTCACCACTCCGAACGCCGACATCCTGGAATTCGACGGCGACCTGATCTGCGACTGGCAGATCTACATCGACGTCGCCCCGGTCTATGCCTGAGGCTGGACTATGATCACCCTCACCGACATCGCGTACGTCCGGTCAGGCGTCCCCGACCTCGAGGCCGCCACCCGGTTCGCGACCGAGATCGTCGGCCTGGAGCTGGCGGCGCCCGGTGGCGGACAAGGGGTCGCCCACCTGCGCGCCGACCACCGCCACCACTGCCTGGCCTTGGTCGAGGGACCCTCGGGGGTGCTCTCGTCGGGCTTCACCGTGGCCGACGCGGACGCGCTCGAGGCGGCCGAGACCGAGCTCGAGCGCTCCGGCATCGCCGTGCGCCGCGGCTCGGCCGCCGAGGCCAGGTCCCGGCGCGTCCGCGAGTTCATCGCCTTCGACGACCCGTTCGGCAACCGGGTCGAGCTGGTGAGCCAGCAGGAGTCCGTTACCCGGCCGGTCGCCTTCGGCCGGTCCGCCGGGATCACCGAGTTCGGCCACCTGTGCCTGGACGCGCCCGACGTGCACGAGGCCTACCGGTTCTGGAGCACGCGCTTCAACGCCCGGGTATCTGACTGGATCGGCGACGCGGCTTGCCTCATGCGCATCGATCCGGTGCACCACAAGCTCGCCGTCTTCCGCGGCGACTCACCGGGCCTGTGCCATATGAACTTCCAGGTGGCCTCCATCGACGACGTGTTTAGGAACTGGCATTTCCTCCAGGAGCGGGGGGTCGAGATCGAGATGGGCCCTGGCCGCCATCCCCAGTCCACCGCGATCTTCCTGTATTTCCTCGGCCCGGAAAGGTTCACCTACGAGTACTCCTTCGGCGTGCGCCGGATCGAGGAGGAGGCGAGCTGGGTGCCGCGCACCTTCGACCCGGACGAGCCAGGCTCGATCGACATGTGGCTCGGCCCGACCATGCGCCCGGTCACGCAGCCCCAGCTGCGCTCCGCCCGCCCGGCCGCGCCCGTCGCCGCCGCCTCGTGACCGCGCTCGCCCTGGAGCCAGGCCGGCTCGACGTGGCGGGCCGCTTGGACCGCGCACGCGTTGGCCCTGCTCGACACGCTGGGCGCGGGCGCCGTCGATATTATCGGCAACTCGATGGGCGGCGCGATCGCGCTGTCTCTAGCACGAGCCAGACCGGAGGCGGTCCGCTGGTGCACGGCCGCGACGACCGCGTGGTGCCGTGGCGGACCTCGTCGGCCCAGCAGCTCGACCTGCTGCCCGACGCCCGGCTGCACGTGCTGCCGGGCTGCGGGCACTGGACCATGATCGAGAAGACGGCCGAGTTCCTGGCGGTCGTCCAGCCCTTCCTAGCCGCCTAGGCCAGCCGCGTTCAGGAACGCAGCCAGTCCCGGTCCGGGATCTGCCAATCCGCGGCTCGCCCCGTCGGGCCTCAGCTCGCGCCGGTCAGCCGGAGCGCCGCGGGCGGATGACAGTCAATGAGCGCCACCGCGTGCGGCACCGCCACCGGCACGAAATCCGGCGCGCAGTCGGTCAGCACCCGCAGCGCGGTCCGCGCCAGGTGGTGCGCCATCCCGGTGAGCGCGCCGCGCTCGTCGTTCGCGATCAGCGCCTCCAGGATCTGGGCGTGCTCGACATCGCCGGCCGCCTGCCAGCTGTTGGGCTCGGACAGCTGGTAGATGCGGATGTACCTGGTCGTCCGGTCGGCGAAGGCCTCCAGCTGCCGCGCCAGGGCATCGCCTGCGGCCGACGTGACAAGCCGGTGGTAGTCACTGTGCGCGGCGAACCACGCGCCGAAGTGCCCGGTCTTGGCCGCCCGCCGCATCGCGATCAGCAGCCGCTTGGCCTCGGTGCGGTCCTTGGCGCCGAAGTGCCCGATCGTCATCGACAGGGCCAGCGTCTCCAGCAGGATCCGGCTCGCGTAGATGTCGTCGAGCTCCTGCGGGTCCAGGCCCGCGACCCTGGTCCGCTGATTCGGCTGGATCTCGACCAGGCCCTCCTCCTGCAGCATCCGCAGCACCTCCCGCAGGGGGGTGCGGCTGATGCCGAGCTGCCGCGCCAGGCTCACCTGGGACAGTTTCGTACCCGGCGGCAGCGTGCCATCCAGGATGCATTCCCGCAGGTAGACATGGACGTGCGGGATGGCCTGCCGCGCTTCTGGCAGGTCGACCTTGCGGATGTCAGGCACCTGCACGACACGAGGCATGGCCACCATTCTCCCTGATCAACGACAACTGCATACAGTTTACCTTGCACGTCGCCGCGTTGCATCGCCGAGCGGCGCTCTCTGGGTCTTCGGTAAGGCTTACGGTAAGATAGCGGGTATGGCCACGGTCAAGATGACGGTAACCGTTCCTGAGGAACTCGCCGAATACATCAGGGATCAAGTCGCATCCGGCGCGTACGAGTCGGTCTCGGCCTTCGTGACTCAGGCGGCGGAAAGCGCGCGCGACCTCGAACCGCTGGACCTGCTGATCGCAAGCATGGTGGCCGAGACCGGCGAGCCGGACAAGAAGGCGCAAGCCTGGGCGGCCGAAGCCGTGGCCGCCGCGCGCAGGGCACGCCAGCGCACCGCGCCAAGCGGCGGGGGGCGCGCCGCGTGACCGGACCCGACAGGACCGCGGAGCTCGTGCTTGACTCAGGTGCCCTGATCGCGCTGGAGAAGGCGCGGCCCGAGATTACCGCCTTGCTGATGCGGGTCCGTGCGGGTGAGGCTCGGATGCTGGTCCCCGACGCCGTGATCGCGCAGGTCTGGCGGGGTGGCCGCGGCAGGCAGGCTCGCGTGGCCGCTCTGCTCAGCCTCAAAAGGGACCGGTGCGCGAAGCTTCGCCTCGACACGCCGGCAGCTAAGCGGATCGGTGTCAGGATCGGTGCGTGTGGGCACACCGATATCACCGATGTACATGTGGCCCTGGCCGCTGAGGACCATGGCGCGGGAGTTGTGACGTCGGACCGGCAGGACATCTTGAAGGTCAGCCCCGCCCTGCGCGACGTGATCGTGGACGTCTGAACGCGCCTAGTGCAGGCCTGCGTGCTCCGACCTCAGGGCCGTCGGCCCTTGCTGTCCGGGAGAGGGTGAACGTGCCCCGCCCTCCGCTCGCAGAACTGCAGCCAGCACAGGGTCAGCGGTAGCGAGCGGCCGGTAACCGGCGAGCGCAGCCGACGCGGCGACACAGTCGGCGAGGCTGACCGCACATCGTCGCGATGGTAACGGCGGGCTCACTAAACTGCATACAGTTTCTCGCCGTGAGGGCTTGAACCACACGATCAAACTGCATACAGTTTAGGCCATGAACAGTCGCCAGGCAGCGAGGGACCGGGTCGGCGTGATCGGCCTGGGCAAGATGGGCCTGCCGATCGCCAGGAACCTGATGGAGTACGGTTTCGGCGTCATCGGCTACCGGCGCAGCGGCTCGCCCGAGCTGGCGGAGGCCGGCGGCATCGTGGCCGACTCGGCGGCGGAGGTGGCGGCGGGCGCCGACGTGCTGCTGTCGATCGTCCCGGACGCCGCGGCCGTCGAGGACGTCATCGACGGCCAGGAAGGCACCCTCAGATCGCTGCGGCCAGGCACGATCCACATCGAGATGAGCACCATCGACGTGCGGCGCAAGGCCCGGCTGCGTGACGCGGTGCAGGCCAGGGGCGGCGACCTGCTCGACTGCCCGATCAGCGGCAGCCCCGGCATGGTCGCGCCGCGGCTGGCCACCACGTTCGCCTCCGGGGAGGCGGCCAGCGTCGGCGAGGTCAGCGCGGTGCTCGACGCCATCTCGGGCCCGTGGGTCTACACCGGCGCGTTCGGCACCGGCGCTCGGCTGAAGTACATCGCCAACCTGCTGATCGCAGTGCACACGGTCGCGGCCGCCGAGGCGATGGCGCTGGCCCGGCGCAGCGGCCTGGACCTGGGCCTCGTCCAGCGCACGCTGGACAACTCGATCGCGGCCTCGGCGATCTGGAAGCAGCGCGGCCCGCTGATGGCCGAACGCCGGTGGTCTCCCGCCCCCGGCCCGGTGAGCACCCTGCATTCCATCCTCGAGCAGATCGAGGACTACGCCGCCGAGGTCGGCCTGTCTCCCTCGGTGTTCGCCGCCGCGAAAGAGGTGTTCGACAAGGCGTTCGCCGAGGGGTGGGGCGACCTCGACATCGCGTCCGTGCACGATCAGGTATCAGGCCCCGAAGCCCGGGAGCCCTCATGACCTGGTCGCTGGTCACTTACAGCAGCGAGGGGACCGCCGCCCTCGGCATCCTCCGCGGCGACGGCACGCTGGTCACCCCGCCGGACCTGAAGCGCTGGCCGACCATGTGCGACCTGCTGGCCGACTGGAAGCAGGCCGAGGAGATCCTGCGCGGCCTGGACGTCGAGGATGCCCCGGTCACCGACTACGACGCCCTGCTGCCGCCGCTGCGGTGGCCGCGCAAGGTGATCTGCGCGGGGGTCAACTACCGCAGGCACATCCGGGAGATGGGCGGGGAGATCCCGGCCGAGGGCTGGCGCCCGTTCTTCTTCCTCAAGGCCCCGACGACCTCGGTGATCGGCCCGCGCGACCCGATCGTGGTCCGCCATCCGGCCCGCGCCCGCTACGACTGGGAAGCCGAGCTCGCCGTCGTCATCGGCACCGAAGGAAGAGACATTTGTGCCGAACGATCGTTGGCGCACGTGGCCGCCTACTGCGTGGCCAACGACGTGACCGCGCGCGGCCTTCACCGGAGGGAAGTCGCGCCGGCCGAGGCGTTCGCCTACGACTGGTTCGCCGCGAAATCCATGGACGGCTCGCTCCCGCTCGGCCCGGGCCTGACCCCCGCGTTCCTCGTGCCCGACCCACAGGACCTGCGGCTGCGGCTGTGGGTCAACGGCGAGCTGCAGCAGGACGAGTCCACCGCCGACATGATCTGCCCGGTCGCGGAGCTGATCGCGGCGGCCAGCGAGGTCGTCACGCTCGAGCCCGGCGACGTCATAGCCACCGGGACGCCGTCCGGGGTCGGCGCGGGCCGGGGCCTGTACCTGCGCGGCGGCGATGTCGTCCGCGTCACCATCGACGGCCTCGGCACCCTGGAGAACGCCGTGATCGATCCAACGGAGGAATCATCATGATCTTCGTCAGCCACCAGCTGCCCGTCAACGAACCGGGCGAGCCGGAACTGGGTCGCACGCAGGTCTGGGACGGCCTAGTGCTCAAGGCCAACAACGCGCTGCCGTTCGTGCCCAGCATGACCTACTGCGAGGTCACCCAGCGGCACGGCGACACCGTCTTCGACCGCGACATCGACTTCCGCGGCCAGCGGTTCACCGAGCGGATCACGCTGGAGGCCCCGCACCGGGTGACGTTCACCCGCATCGCGGGCCCGGTGCTCGGCACCATCGCCAACGAGATCGAGGGCCCGGCGGACGACCTCAAGCTCAGGTTCAGCTTCGCCTTGGTCGTCGAGGGTGTCGAAGGCGGCTCGGCCGCCGAGCGGGAGTACGCCGACTCCATGACCGGCGACTACCTCAAGGCCGTCGCCGCCACGCTTCACGCGATGCGCCGGCTGGCCGCCGAGATACCCGCGTGACTCACGCCGACGGTGGCCTGCTCCGGGCCAGCTGACGGCCTCAGTAACGGAAAGGAAGACCCCTATGTCGCTCGCCACGTCCGCTGGCGCACCGTCGAGAATCGACGAGCAGCTGCGACTGCGCATCGCGGAGGAACTAGCCGTTACGTTCAAGGGCGAGGTCATCGGCCCGGATCACGCCGGGTACGAAGACGCGCGCCTGGTCTGGAACGCCATGATCGACCGGCGCCCCGGGCTGATCCTGCGCTGCACCAGCACGCAGGACGTGGTGGCCGCGGTGAACGTGGCCCGCGAGCACGGCCTGACCCCGGCCGTCCGCTGCGGCGGCCACAACGTGGCCGGCAAGGCCATGTCCGACGGCGGCCTGACCATCGACCTGAGCGGGCTGCGCGAGGTGACCGTCGACGCCGAGCGCAAGCTCGTGCACGCGGGCGGCGGCTGCCTGCTCGGCAACGTGGACGCGGCCACCGCCCCACACGGGCTGATCGTCCCGGCCGGCATCATGTCGGAGACCGGCGTGGCCGGCCTGTCCCTGGGCGGCGGCATCGGCTGGTTCTCCCGCAAGTACGGCCTGACCTGCGACAACTTCGTGGCCCTTGAGCTCGTCTTGGCCAGCGGCGAGGTGATCGAGGTGTCCGCCGACTCGTATCCCGACCTGCTCTGGGCGCTAAGGGGCGGCGGCGGCAACTTCGGCATCGTCACCCGCTTCACCTTCCGGGCCTATGACTTCGGCCCGATGATGCGGATCGGGGTCTCGGTCTACGAGCCGGAACGGGCGGCCGACGCGCTGCGCGGCTACGCCGCGCTGGTGCCCGCGCTGCCGCAGACCGTCGGCTGGCACGCCGCGCTCAAGCACGACATGCCGGCCCTGCCCTTCGTCCCGCCCGAGTACGTGGGACGGCGCCTGCTGATGCTCGTCTCGATGTGGCTCGACGACGCCGAAGACCCCGAGGGCGCCGAGATGATCGAGCGCCTGGGCAGCGTCGGCCAGCCCTGCATCAAGGCCTCGACGGTGCTGCCGTTCGCGGCCGGCGTGCAGCGGCTCATCGACACCGAGTTCGAGGACGGCCACCGCTACTACACCAAGGAGGCGCACGTCGCCGACCTGGCCGACGACGCAATCGACATGCTCGTTGACTTCTGGAAGGACATGCCCATGGAGGGCGAGGTCGAGATCATCGGCCTCGGCGGCGCCATCGGCGACGTCCCCGAGGCCGACGCCGCCTTCTCCAACCGCGGGTACCTGCTCTGGCTGAACTTCGCCATGTGGTGGGACGACCCGGCTGACGACGCCGACTACCTCAACCGGACCCGTAAGGTCGTCGCTGATCTCAAGCCCTGGACCGGGACGGGCATCTACGTCAACATGCTGAACTTCGACGAGATGGACCGCGTGGTCGAGGCCTTCGGCGGCCCGGAGAAGTACGCCAGGCTCGGCCGGATCAAGGCGCAGTACGACCCCGGCAACCTGTTCCGCATGAACTACAACGTCCCCCCGGCCGCGGCGGTCGGCTAGCGACCGGCTTCCCGCGCCTTGGCCGGTCAGGGCAGGAAAACCGAGCCCAGATGGGTGAAGTGGGCGGCTAGCACGGCGCCCGCCGGGACGGGGACGGCGTCGGTCATGCCGCCGGTGAGCACAATCCAGCCCGGCTCGATGGCCAGGCCGCGCCGGCCCAGGTCGTTGGCGGCCAGGGCGAGCGCCTCGGCCGGGTGGCCTTGCACCGCCGCGCCGGTGGCGGAGTCCACCACCTGCCCGTTGAGCTCCAGCAGGCACGCTTCCAGCGCCAGGTCCAGGGCAGCGGTCGGCACGGCCACCGGCCCGGTGACGAAGAACCCGGATGACGCGTTGTCCGCCACCACGTCGGGCAGGGTGAACCGGAAGTCGCGGTACCGGCTATCGATGATCTCCAGGCCGCCGCAGACCGAGCCCACCGCGGCGAGCGCCGCGGACGCGGTGACCCCCGGGCCCGCGAGGGGCGAGCGCATCACGAACACGATCTCCGGCTCGGCCCGCGGGTGGATGAGCCGGTCTCTGGGCACCGGCGCGCCGGTCGGCAGCACCATCGCGTCGGTCAGCCAGGCGGTCAGCGGCGAGCTGATCTTCATCCGCTCCTGCTTGGCCCGGCTGGTCAGCCCCAGCTTGACCCCAACCAGTCGCTCGCCGCGGGCCAGCCGCCGGCGCAGCGTCTCATCCTGCACCGCGTACGCCATGGCCAGGTCAAGGCCGGGCCACTCGTCGGTGATCGGCGACCGGTCGGTGCGGGAGTCCTCCGCCTCCAACAGCACGGCAGCCGCGGGATGATCGGCCGCACCACCTCCTCGGCGGCGGCCAGCACCCCGTCCACGTCGACCCCGGTCGAGATCCCGAGCCGGGAGAACGTGGCCGCGAGCACGCCGGGGTCAGGTCCACCGCCTGGATCCCCGCCTCGGCGTACCGTGGCGCGTTCGCCAGGTGCGCCCTGGCCGAGGTCGCCTCGAACACCAGGTCCGGCAGCTCGTCGCGGGCCAGTAGCCAGTCCAGGCCGTCGGCCGAAGCCTCGACGCCGAGCTGCCTGGCCCGATCCAGGCCGTCCGAGGCCGGGTCCACGCCGACCATGTACCGCACCTCGACATGCTCGCTGCGGCGCAGCTTGGCCAGCAGGTCGGTGCCGATATTGCCGGGACCTACGATCGCTGCCGTCGCCTTGCCCATCAGTTCTCCTCGGCAGAAAAACGCGCGGTTACGCTGCCCAGGCCCGCAAACGTGGCGGTCACCGTGTCACCCGCGCTGACCGGTATCGACGCGGTCACTGACCCGGGCAGGATCACCTGACCCTCCTCCAGCTCGATGCCCCGGGCCCCGACCGTGTTCGCCAGCCACACCAGCGCGGTCAGCGGCGAGCCGAGCACCGCCCCGCCGGCCCCGGTCCCGGCCAGTTCCCCGTTCTTATGCAGGTTGCAGCCGGCCAGCCGGAGGTCGACCGCGGACAGCGGGACCGGGATGCTGCCGAGGATCACGCCGCCCGAGGACGCATTGTCGGCGATCGTGTCGGCCAGCCCGATCTTCCAGTCCCTGATCCGCGAGTCGATCAGTTCAAGCGCGGGAAGCACGAACCCGACCGCCGCGATCGCGTCCGCGACCGTCACGCCGGGCCCGCGTAGCGGCCTGGCCAGCACGAACGCCGTCTCGGGTTCCACCCGCGGCTGCAGGAAACCCGACAAGGGGATCGGCTCGCGCTCCGGCCAGAACATGCCGTCGAGCAGGTGCCCGTAGTCCGGCCGGTCCACGCCGAACTGGCGCTGCATCGCCGCCGAGGTCAGGCCGACCTTGTGCCCCTTGACCCGCGCTCCCGCCGCCCGCCAGTGCGCCACCTGCAGCAGCTGGATCGCGTACGCATCGTCCACCGTGAGCCCCTCGTACCGCCCGGTCGGCGGCTCAACCGGCTCGCGGGTCGAGTACGCACCGAGCAGCATCCCGGCGATTTCCTCTCGTGTCTGCTGGATCACGACCGCTCGTCTCCCGTCGTCAAAACTGAAACTGTATGCAGTTTAGCGGGAAACTGTGCGGGCGAACAGGGCAGGCTAGGTGAGGTTCCATGAGGCGGAACGAACCGATGACCCGTGCTGGCCCGTGCGCGATCGCGGCGGCGGACAGGTGTATCTTAATTCCACGGAATATACTATCCAGGAACCTTCTCTCAACCCCATCACCCCAGCAAAGGGATGGCTCTGACAATGACCTGCCCGACCCGCCCTGATCAACCAGCGGAGCCGTCACTACGGTGATCGCCGCAACAGTGAGTCAAGCTTGGTGAACGAGCTCTCCCAGCCCGTCTTGGTGTCGTTGCCCATCTCCTCGGTGAACGGGCCTTGCCGCAGCTCAAGCCTGGTCTTGCGGTTGGCCTCGTCGCGGAACTCCAGCCGCAACCTGAATCTGGCCGTCTTCCCAGGGCCCGGAATTCTCTCCACTTCCTGGTGACTGTCGAGCGCCGATGCGGCGCAGTATCTCGCGACTCGTGACCTCCAATCCGGAGGGATCGTGATACCGGAACTCGCCGGCGACCCGCTCTCGGGTGATCCCCGGACCGTGCGGGTCGCTGCGGATCAGCCCCGGGACCGCGGCGGCCGGGGAAGATGTATCGGCGCTCATTGGACGTCCACCTCCGGCACAATATAAGCATCGCTCGTAATTTCCGTGGAAGTATAATTTATGTATACTGCTTCTCTAGAAGGCAGAATCCTATGGCAGACGAGAGACCGCCGCCGGACTTCATGAGCGCGCTGGGCACCGAGTACTTCGTGCTCCAGTCCACCGCCAGCTCGACCATCAGCGAGAGCGGCAGCCGGGTAAGCATCTACCTGTCCTCGCTGGCCAGCGGCCTAGCGGGAAGTCGCTTTGCGCGGGCGGTACGCTATGACGGGACGTGGGAGGTGGGCCTGGCGTGTCTGACCTCAGGGGACTGTTCAACGACATCATCCGGTTGGAGATCGAGCTGTGGAACGCGGTTGATGCCCGGCTGAAGAACGAGTTCGACCTGCCGCTGACGCACTTCGAGCCCATGTCGGTGATAGACAGGCTGCCGGGCTGCCGGGTCTACGACATCGCCCGCGAACTGGGCATCACCACCGGCGGGACAAGCAAGCTGGTGGACCGGATCGAGGCCAACGGGCACTGCCGCAGGCTGCCGAACCCGGCCGACCGGCGGTCGTCGCTGCTTGAGCTGACCCCGGCGGGGAAGCGTCTGTTCGCCGAGGCCGGGGAGGCCTTCGACGACGAACTGGAACGCCGGCTCGGAGCCGCGGTGCCCGAGCGGACCCTGCGGCAGTTCGGGGTCACGCTGTCCCGCCTGCGCGCGGCCGGGCATCGTGCCGTGATGGAAGACACCGCCTAGTAGCTCGGTAACACCTAACCGAGATCCGCGAGAGTACGTTCCGTGGAATCTATCGTGACATCCTCGGGGTCATGACCCAGACCATGCGCGCTGTCGTGCTGGACGGCCCGGGCCCGCCCGAGGCCCTGGTCATCCGCGACCTCCCGGTGCCTGATCCGGCGGCCGGCTGGGTCCTGATCAGGGTCCGGGCGTTCGGGCTGAACCGCCGCTTCGACGAGATCGTCGAGGCGCACCGCGCGATGGAAGGCGACCAGGTAAGCGGAAAACTGGTCGTGACGACATAAGGTAGCGGCGCAGGTTCCGTCGGGGCCGGGGGAGGGTGGTCACGCGATGACCGCTTCGGACAAGCCGATCATGACCGTGTACTCGGCACCGTGGTGCCCGCACTGCAAGCGGGTGAAGAAGTTCCTCTCGGCCCACCAGGTGCGCTACACCCTGGTCGACATCGACACCGACCCGGACGCCATCAACAGGCTCAAGGAGCTGCAGGGCGGCGGGCAGATCATCCCCACGGTGGTCTACACGGACGGGACCCACGAGGTGAACCCGACCAACGAGGCCCTGGCCCGCCGCATCGGCCTCACCGTGACCGCCAACCGGTCCGCCTACGACCTGGTCATCGTCGGGGGAGGGCCGGCGGGGCTGG
>JGI12269J14319_10003869_pt1 | contig 13918 bp, 14 predicted proteins | sample PeaSoiSIISIP2007_FD_14319 | JGI IMG/M metagenome (IMG submission 14319) | reverse complement strand
GGCTCCTCGGCGGCGATCGCGGTCACGGCTCCGGCTCCGGCGCTGGCTGCGCCTCCCAGTTCACGACTGCGCCTCCCAGTTCACGACTGCGCCTCCCAGTTCACGACTGCGCCTCTGGCCCCGTCACGAGCGAAGGTTCGCGCCACCCCGCTGCCGATCCCGCCGCCACCGCCGTAGATGATCGCCGTCTTGCCCTTCAGGTACTCAGTCATGTCAGCCTCCGTGGCCCGTGGTTCCGACGCTTCGCGACATGAAACGACCGATCCCGGCGGAACTCATCGGTGCTTCGATGATCACCTGGTGATTGCCAGGTCAGGCAGCCCTTAGCAGCGGGACGCCGCCGGACTTAGCGTCCTGACCCAGCCGCGCCTGGTCCGGGTCAGCTCGCTGAAGCCGACCGCCGCAAGGAACGCCCGGTAGTCGTCGTAGTCCTGGCCCATGGGGTCCTGGCCCTCCAGCCAGGCGTAGTCCAGCAGGCGCTCGACCTGGGCCAGGTGCAGCCAGTCGGCGGCCTGGCCGAGCAGCCATTTTCCCACGCCGCGGCGGCGATGGGACTCGGACACCCGCAGGTTGCCGACGTCAGCCCAGCCGCCATGCCTCCGCAGCCGCTCTCCCTCACCGAAGGTCTCCACCTCGATGTAGCCGATCACGTCCGCGCCGAGTACGGCCGACAGGCGGGTTCCGTTCATGCCGACCGACCGCCGGATCGACAGCCCGGGCAGCGGTGCCGCCGGACGGGCGAGATCGGCCACGCTGGCCAGGTAGATCACCTCGGTGTGGCCGGTGTGGGCGAACCCGGCCCGCTGGTAGAGCGCGCTGATATGCGGCCACTGCTCGGGCACGCCGTACACGCCGAGCACTGGCAGCTCACCGCCCGCGGACTGGCTGGCCACACCCCACTCGTCGAACTGCCGGAGGCACGCGGTGATCAACTCGATGGCTGCCTGACCCGCGTCCGGCCAGTGCGGATTGCAAGCCGGCGCCTGCGGCCAGAAGAGGAGCCAGAGGATCTCCCCGGAGCCGCGGTAGTGCGGGCCGGCCCGCTCGTCGCTGAAGAAGCGGAGCAGGTGAGCGGCGGCGGCGACCCGTTCGTTCTGCTCAGCGACCAGCGTCGCACGCTCGCTCACCCACGGATCCTCGATGAACTCGCCAGGCCGTCGTTCAAGCTGGCTGAGCACAGTGTTGACCGACACCGACATTCCGGGCACGACAGCACCAGCATGGGCATTAACAAGATCGGTAAGCTGATCCCGGTCGCCGCGGCGGAACCGGCGCACCTCGATCAATGACATCGGCGGACCTCCTGGCGTGGCGCGCAAAGCGCGAGTGTGGGACGGAGGCCGCTACCGGTGCGGGACAGGTGCATCGTAACATCGGCTCGGCTGAGGGCATGACCGTTGTGCNCGGGTGAACGCCCCTGTGCTCGGNTGAACGCCCCTNAGCACGCGTTAGGCACAGCGCCGCGGATCAGCTCGTTCATGGCCGCCGTCGGGGCGACTCCGAGTTCCTCGGCGAGCATTCGCGCGTAAGCCTGGTATTCCCGCAGCGCCTCCGAGATGTTGCCTTCGCGGATGTGGGTCCTGACCAGCTGGCGGCGACTGCTTTCCCTGAGCGGCTCGGCTGCCACCGCGGCGAGGCCCGCCTGGAGTGCCTGGGCTGTACAGCCCGGCGTCGGTGAGGCTCTCTGAGATCCGCTCGAGCGCGTGCAGGCGCAGCTGGCGGAAGCGCTCGCGCTCGATGAGCACCCAGTCCTCATGCCAGTCAGGCAGGAGATCATCGCCGAGCAGCGGAAGCTCACGCTGCAAGTCATCAGCTCTCTGCACTCCTTAGCCCGGTCATGGAGTGCCACGAATGCGACGAGACGCTGCGAACATGGGGGAACCGGGACGACCTCATCGCCGTGCCGCAACTCGAAACCTCTGATCAGGAAGAGATGCACGAACGACTTCTGTCCTGCCGATGCCGTCGCGCCCGTCATCTCTCTCCCCATCCGAGCCGGGCAGCCGCTCACAGTGGCGTGATGATCACGAGTGGGATCTTCCGGCCGGTCTTGGCCTGATAGGCGTCATACCGATGGTGGTTCCCGTCGTTGACCAGCTTCCAAAGCCGCGGATATGCGGCGTCATCAGCGGTGGTGACGTGCGCCGTGGCCGCCGAATGCCGCTGGCCGATCTGGATCTCGACGCTCGGCTTGTCCTCGATGTTGAACAGCCAGCCCGGTGGCCGGTCCGAACCGCCGTTGGACGCGACGACTACGTAGTCATCGCCGTCTCGCGCATAGACCAGGGCGGAAGTGCGGACCTTCCCGCTGCGCCGGCCCGTGGTCCGCAGCAGCAGCGTCGGGACGCCGAGCATCCGGTGGCCGATCCGGCCGTCGGTGCGCTCATAGATTCGCTGGTGCAAATCGAGCAGATTCATGGCGTCAGTGTGACACTTCGTGTCCGGCAAGCGGTAAATGACACACGGAGCGTACTCGTGATGTCACTATTACAGGAATGCGTACCCAGGCCGGAATGATGCCCGTAGCGGGGGCCGGCCACACCGTCAAGGGAGACCATCGTGGCTAATGGCAACCGGCTGTCCTCGGTCGAGCATGTTGTGGTTCTGATGCTGGAAAACCGTTCGTTCGATCACATGCTGGGCTTCCTCTACTCCAGCGCGAGGAACATGTCGCCCACGGGACAGCCGTTCGAGGGCCTGACCGGCACCGAGTCCAATCCGGACGCGTCCGGCCAGCCGGTCACGGTATTCCGGATCGAGCCGACCACGGCTAACGCCTACTTCATGCCAGGTGCCGACCCCGGCGAAGGCTATATGGCGACCAATGACCAGCTATTCGGCAGCGACAATGCCCCAGCAAGCTCGTCAGCGGTGCCGCCGATGACGGGCTTCGTCAAGGATTTCGCCTACACCCTCGGCTGGCAGTCACACGGCAGCGGCTGGACGATCCTGCCTGGCACGGTCGCGAACGACATCATGGGCTGCTTCACACCGGAGGCGCTGCCGGTGCTGTCCGCACTGGCCAAGGGATACGCGGTCTGCGACCACTGGTTCAGCTCGGTTCCCACCGAGACGATGCCCAACCGCGCGTTCGCCTGCTCGGCTACCAGCCAAGGCCACATGGATGACAAGACCAGGACGTTTACCTCGCCGAGCATCTTCGGCCTGCTCGGCCAGCACGGGCTCAGCTTTGGCATCTACGGATACAACGCGGAGCCGCTGACCAGATCGACCTTCACCGATATCGCAAGCTCGGCCGGCGGGACCATCGGCAAGTTCACCGACTTCCAGGCGGCTGCTGCCGGAGGCACGCTGCCGGCGTTCTCCTTCCTTGAGCCCGAATGGTCTTCGACCGGCAATAGCCAGCACCCTGCCTACGACGTTGCGCTCGGGGAGCAACTCATCCACGACGTCTATGAGGCGCTCCGCGGCGGCCCTGCCTGGCCGCAGACACTGCTGGTGATCACCTATGACGAGCACGGTGGTTGCTACGACCATGTGCCGCCGCCAGCCGGCGCGGTGCCACCTGACAACACGGCCGGGGAGTTCGGCTTCGACTTCACCCGATTCGGAGTCCGCGTGCCGACCGTTCTCGTCTCACCGCTGATCGCGGCCGGGACGGTGTTCCGGGTGCCGGCCGGCAGCACGCCGCTGGACCACACGTCGACGCTGAAGACTGTGCAGCAGCGGTGGGGCCTGCCCGCATTGACCGCCAGGGACGCGGCAGCGCCAAGTTTCGCCGATGTGCTGACGCTTGCGACCGCCCGCACCGATGACGTCCTGGCCGGGATCACCGTGCCGGTCGCGGGTCAGTCAGGACCGTCAGCCACCGTGGCGTCGCACCTGCAGGAGGTCCAGGCCGATCTGATCTCCCGGCGATTCCCGGCCGGCCAGCATGACGACGCGGATGTGCTGGCGGCACACCCGACCAACGCGGCCTACGCGGGCTACATCCGCGCCCACAGCGACATGCCATCGGCCTGAGCCGAGGGTCAGGACACGACGTAGGAGGTGACTTCGAAACCGAAAACCCGCGACGGAGCAGGCAACTGGGCACTGGCGATGAACGGAGCGCTCTGCTCAGCGAAGGCCCTCGCATCGTCACTGGATCGCCAGACTTCGATCATCCGCGCGCCTTTGTCGTCGATCCCGGCGATCCGGCTCAAGCGGCCAGCCGGAGGTGTCTCCTCGCCGTCGGCGTCCCCGGCCATGCTCGCGAAGCGTTCGCGATCAAAGGTCTCGTCCCACTCAAATTCGACGATGGTGCAATACGGCATAAACCCCTCCTGGCATTAACAACGGGTAGCCCGATCCTGGCAGGTTCCAGCCGCGGGCGTTTCGCGAGGTGCTGCGTTGTCGCCGACCGTTCTAACTGCCGCGCCAGGCCTTGCCTCTCCCACGGGGGAGAGTCCTACCGTTGATGACCGAGCGCGCTCTGGCAACGCCGTTGCAGGTCACGTAGCCAGCTACCACTGCGCACTCCTCCGGCCTCGTCGGCGTGGCATGGCTCAGCCGCCGCTGCGGACTCCTTCGTCGGCGACAGCATAGCCAGCTACCGCCGTGCACCGCTCCGGCCTCGTCGGGGCAGTACGGCCCCATTCTCAGATAACCTATATCGTATATAAGTTATAAAACTTATATCTGACTCATTCGGGTCTCGGTACCTGATTCTGTCGGCCCGGTCCGGCGGCTGTGCGTAACCTCCAAGTCATGAGTGCGCAGCAGATGTCCGGGCGGTCCCGCAGGCCGGTTCGGCCGGCGATCGGCGCCTGTGCGAGCGTGCTGCTTGCCGGGACGCTGCTGACCGCGTGCGGTGGCGCTTCCTCGCCTCAGTCCACGGCACGCAGCTACCTCGCTGACTGGGCCAAGAGGGACTGGGCGGCGATGCGCCTCCTGGTGGTCTCGCCGCCGGCCGACTTCTCCTCAGTGAACGCGGCAGCGCTGGCCAATCTCAGCGTCCGGCAAGCCAGTTACCTGGCTGGGCGACTGCGGACGACCGGCGGCCAGGCGGTGGAGCCGGTGACGGAGCGGCTTGAAATCTCCGGCATCGGCACGATCGCGATCCGCACCGTGCTCCGGCTGGTGCAGCGTTCGGGGAAATGGCTCGTCGACTGGTCGCCCGCCACGATCGCGCCGCAGCTTCGCCCAGGCGGTCGGCTCTCACTTCAGACGATCTGGCCGCCGCGTGCCGCGATCCTTGGCGCTGGTGGAGTACCGCTGACGACTCAGGCGCCGATGGTGACGATCGGCGTCGAGGGACAACGGGTCAAGAGCGCCGCCCGGGTCACCGCCGCGCTCCACGCCGCGGGTGCGACCGCGCAGCAGGCCAGCAGGGCGCTCGCGGCCGCGAAGGCCGAGCCGACCTGGTTCGAGCCGGTCTTCACAGTCACCTGGGCCAGATACCAGCAGCTGAAGCCGGCTCTGTATCCGATCCCTGGCACGGTCTTCCAGACCACGACCATGCGCACCGCGATCACCCCTGGTCTGGCCGCGCATGTGGTGGGAACCGTGGGCCCGATTACGGCGGATGAACTGCGGACGCTCGGCGCCCCGTACGACGCGCAGAGCGTCGTCGGCCAGACCGGGATCGAGCAGGCCGACGAGCGCCAGCTTGCTGGCGTGCCCGGCGTGGTAGTCACAGTTCTCGGGGCGAACGGCGCGCCTGTGGCCACCCTCGCCAGGCTGGCGCCGCGATCCGGCGCGCCAGTCCGAACCACCATCGACCCCGGCGTGCAGCGGGCGGCAGAGGCGGCGCTGTCGGGTGAGAAGAAGAGCGCCGCGCTGGTCGCAGTGGACGCGGCGACCGGCGCCATTCTCGCGTCAGTCAGCGTCCCGGCATCGAGTGGGTTCGATCAGGCTCTTGACGGTGCCTTCCCGCCAGGCTCCTCGTTCAAGGTGATCACATCGGCCGCGCTGATCGATCACGGGCTCGCACCCACTTCGTCGGCTAGCTGCCCGCTGACGATTACCGTCGACGGCGAGGTCTTTCACAACGCCGAGGGCGAGCGGCAGGTGAGCGATCTCCTGCACGCCTTCGCGGAGTCGTGCAACACCGCGTTCATCGGGCTGGCGACCGGCCACCTGACGGCGCGGGATTTCCCCGGCACCGCGTCGCTGTTCGGAATCGGCAAGACCCCAGAGCTAGGTCTGTCGGCCTTCGGCGGCTCGGTGCCGATGCCGGCCGACGCGGCCGACCTGGCGGCGACGGCGATCGGCCAGGGGCGGGTTCTGGTATCTCCGCTGGCCATGGCGATGGTCGCAGCCGCGGCCGACACCGGGACGGTGCACCTCCCGCGTCTGGTCGCAGGTGCACCGGACGACCAGGCACCGGCAGGTCGGCTCCGCCCGCTAGTCGTCGCTGACCTGCACGAGATGATGGCCGCGGTCGTCGCGGCCGGCACCGCAGCGGGCACCGGGCTTCCGCCCGGGACCTTCGCCAAGACCGGCACCGCCCAGTACGGCTCCGGCCATCCGCTTCCGACCGACGCCTGGCTGATCGGCTTCAGGGGCAACATCGCATTCGCGATGGTCGTGGTCGACGGCGGCAACGGAGGCCCGACCGACGGGCCGCTGGTGGCGAGATTCCTCGACCAGCTGCGCGGCTCCGGCGGCTGAGATCGGCTGACCGGCGGTCGGCAGGGGGCGCGGTTGCCGCGGCCTGGTGGGTGGGTGGGTGGTCAGCCGTTGTCGCTGGCAGCCTGGGCCGAGCCGATCGCCTGCCCAGCCTGATCGGCCAGGGTCACCGCGACCAGGCGGGCCTGGAGCGACGGCCTGGAATCGGGTTTCGGCCGGAGCATGAACCGCCCATAGAACTGACCGTTAGCGAATGCGCGCAGCTCGATCTCCCCGCTGGGGAAACCAAATTGCTCGACATCTAGCCGGCGGTGGCCATCCAGTACGGTGCCGTCAGGCTGAAGACGCGGCGGATGCCCGGTCAGGGATCCGTACTCGAACCGGCATTCGGCAAGATCAAGCACCTCGGTGAGCTGCTCCTTGACCCGGTCAATCACCGGGTACGGCGACCTGGCTGACTCGGTAAGCACCGCGGTCTCGTGGATCCGCGCGAGGTAGCTGGCATCGGTGACGGCCACGACGCGCAGTCGGCGTGCGCGGGCGGCCAGCTGCGAGACGGCCAGGCCGACCAGCAGCAGGAGGATCGCAGTCGTGACATCCGCAGAGCTGCGGATGGTGAACCGCTCGTAAGGATGGGTGAAGAAGAAGTCGAACCAGGCGAAGGCGGATACCGCCCCGAGGGCACCAGCCGCCCGGTTCCCGATCGCGGCGACGGCTACCACGATGACCACCAGCAGCAGGGCCACGTTGGTATTTGACCAGCTAGCCCGGAATGGCAGCAGCAGCGCCGCGCCCGCGAGCGGCGCGAGCAGCCCAAGCGCCATCGCGATCGTGTCCCGGCTCAGCCTGCGGGCCATCCGCGGCACCTCCAGCCGTACGTCACCAGATCCCGTCACCAGGGCCCGCATGCTCCCGAAGCGTGTCGTGGCACGGACGCGACAGCAGGTCGGCCCTGGTCTGGACCACATCACCCACCAGTCAACCATCCGGCCCCAGCCGGGCGCCCGCACTAACGGTGTGCTGACGCCGCGAGCCGCGATGCTGACGGAATCGATACGGCAGGACCGGCGCCGCTACGAGCAGTCTGAGCTTGGGTTGCAGGTGCCGATGAAGGTATTGCCGCCCCCGTCGACGTAGCCGCCGTCCTCGTAGAGCGCCTGGTTGCTGCCCAGATTCAGATAGTTGCCGGTCAGCGTCAGCAGGGTGCCGTCCCCCTGCTGCCAGGCGTAGCTGATGGCACCACTGTCCTGCGGGCCGGTGAGGGTGACCTTGTTGTCGGCGGCGACGGTGTTGTAGACGGGTCCGTCGCTGTCCAGCGAGCCGCGGGTGACCAGGAAGGTCGTTCCCTGGCCGTTGGCCCCGTCGGTCACGGTGTTGCCATCAAAGCTATTGCCGGTGGCGAAGTGCCTGGAGTAACTGCCTAGCTCGGTGAACGCGTTGTCGTTCGATGCGCTGTTCGAGCGGATCGAATTATGTGATCCACCGAAGACCTCGACGGCCGAGCCGTCACGCCCATAGGCGAGAGAACAGGCCTGATTACCCGCAATGGTATTGTGCTGGATTGTGTTGCTATCACCCCAGAGCAATACACCGAAGCCGCCCGATGACCCATTTGAGCTATTGGTGTCAAGTTCGGTATTATCGGTCAAGGTGCTGTTCTTGATGATGTTGCCGCTGGACCCTGCCATGACGTAGACCCCAGCGTAGAAACCTGTCGCTGACACGCTTGATACCGTGTTGTCCACCGCACCAGAGTGAATGTCGACGCCGTCCACGTGCCCGGCCGGCGTCTGGTGTCCATCGCAGGTCCAGGTGGAGGGCGCCACACCGACCAGGGACAGGTTCTCGATTATGTCGTGCGCGCCGTATACATTGACGGTTCGCGCGCCGTATACATTGACGGTCGCGCCATCTTGGTTGAGCTCAATGACGGGATTGCTGCCCTTGCCATAAGCAGTGACGGTCACATTATTCGCGTTGATGCTGAGTGAGCCGCTGTAAGTGCAGCCGCGCTTCAGCGCCACCGTGCTTCCGGCAGCCGGGTGAATACCGGACAAGGCCGAGCCGCAGCTGACATCCGTCGGAGAACTGGCAGCCTGCGCGCAGCCGCAGATAATCCACCACAGGATAACATTCACCGCGAGGACGACTGTTACGTTAGCGCGCCGCATTGAGATTTCCAATCTGGCAGATGCACGAGCTCACAGCCTAACAACTGCCCATATCGAAAAAAAGAGAACGCAGGATAATGACAGGGAATTCTTCACCGTTTTCTTGGTGCGTATCGGGGCTATCGGGGTTGTCGGGCTGCCCGGTTCGCGCTGCCCGGCGCTGGCTACGGGATGTCGGCTAGCGGGGGTCGGCTCGGTATCGGTCGGTATCGGGACTATCGGGGGATAGCGACTATGAGGGCAAAACATAGCATACAGCCCAAGTGGACTAGGCTTGGCTGGATGCGGGCGCAACCTGTTCGTTATCGTTCCGCCGACGAGGACAGTGCCCGCTGGCTGGGCTTCCCGTTCCGGCCGGGGGACATCGTGATCAGCACGCGCTCCAAGAGCGGCACCACCTGGATGCAGATGATCTGCGCGTTGCTGATCTTCCAGACCCCGCAGCTGCCGGCGCCGCTGTCCGAGTTGTCGCCGTGGCTCGACTGGCTGATCACGCCGCGTGACCAGATCTTCGCCAAGCTTGAGGCCCAGCGGCACCGGAGGTTCATCAAGAGCCACACGCCGCTTGACGGGATCCCGATCGACCCGCTGGCTACCTACATCGTCGTCGGCAGGCATCCGCTTGACCTGGCGGTGTCGCTGTACCACCAGGGCGATAACCTCAACCGCCACCGGATCCGTGAGCTGACCGGCCAGCCTGAGCCTGCCGAGCCGGCCAGGCCGCGCCCGCCGCTGCGGGACTGGCTGCTGTCCTGGATCGACTCCGACACCCGGCCGGCGGATCAGATGGACTCGCTCGCTGGCGTGCTGTGGCACCTGTCCGACGCGTGGGGCCGCAGGAATGAGCCCAACGTGGTGCTGGCGCATTACGACGAGCTGTCCGCCGACCTGGCCGGCCAGATGCGCCGTCTGGCCGCGCTGCTTGACATCGCGGTCGCCGAGGAGACCTGGCCCGTGCTGGTCAGATCGGCCACGTTCGCCGAGATGCGGGCCAGCGCCGCGCGGCGTGCCCCGGACGCGGCAGGTGTGCTGAAAGACCCGGCGGCCTTCTTCCGCCGGGGCAGTTCCGGTGCTGGCCGCGAGACGCTCAGCGCCGAGGAACTGACTCACTACTACCGGCGCTGTGCCGGGCTGGCAGGCCCTGACCTGCTGACTTGGCTGCATCGGGAACCGGCAACTGGATAGCTGGCCGCACGCGAACGGCCATGGCAGGCTAGTGGACAGGTAGACTTGCCGCGCACCGCGACGCCCTGCCTGATTTGACATAGTCTGGTCGGCTCCCAGCTAGCGGCCGGGCCGCTGGTTTCCTGTGCCAGCGCAACGTGACGGGAGTTGGAATGCGCGTTCTGGTTCTTGGCGGCGACGGGTTCTGTGGCTGGCCGACTTCGCTGTATCTGTCGGACCGTGGTCACGACGTCACCATCTTGGACAACCTCAGCCGACGGAACATCGACATCGAGCTTGAGGTGCAGTCCCTCACCCCGATCCGGCCGATCGGCGAGCGGATCCGCGCCTGGCATGAGGTCTCCGGCCGCGAGATGACCTTCGTCAACCTGAACCTCGCCACCGAGTACGACCGGCTGGCCGGGTTCCTGGCGGAGCAGCAGCCGGACGCGATCGTGCACTTCGCCGAGCAGCGGGCCGCGCCGTACTCGATGCGTTCGGTGAACGCCAAGCGCTACACGGTCGACAACAACGTGAGGGCCACCCACAATCTGCTGGTCGCGCTGGTCGCCACCGGAAGCAACGCCGCCCTCGTCCACCTCGGCACGATGGGCGTCTACGGGTACGGCTGGTCGGGCAGCGCGCCGATCCCCGAGGGCTACCTGACGGTGAAGGTGCCCACCCCGGACGGCGAGATCGAACGGGAGATCCTGCACCCGGCGAACCCCGGGTCGGTTTACCACATGACCAAGACGCTGGACCAGCTGATGTTCGCGTTCTACGCCAAGAACGACGGGCTGCGGATCACCGACCTGCACCAGGGCATCGTCTGGGGCACCCAGACCGACCAGAGCGCCCGGGATGAGCGGCTGATCAACCGGTTCGACTACGACGGTGACTACGGCACCGTGCTGAACAGGTTCCTGATGCAGGCCGCGATCGGGCACCCGCTGACCGTGCACGGCACCGGCGGGCAGACCCGGGCGTTCATCCACATCCGCGATACCGTCCGGTGCATCGAGATCGCGATCAATAACCCGCCACAGGACGGCTCCCAGCCGATGGTGCTCAACCAGATCACCGAGACCCACCGGGTGGCCGACCTGGCCAAGCTGGTCAGCGACATCATGGGCGCCGAGGTCGCGAACCTGCCTAACCCCAGGCGCGAGGCTGACGAGAACGAGCTCAAGGTCCGCAACGACCAGTTCCTCGCGCTCGGCCTGCAGCCGACCACGCTGTCCGAGGGACTGCTCGAGGAGGGCGTCGAGATCGCCCAGCGCTACCGGCACCGCGCTGACCTCACCAAGATCATCGCGCGGTCGGTCTGGCGGGCTGGCATGGAGACCTCTGACGACCTGCTCACCAAGCTGCCCGAACTGGGCGAGGAGCACTAGCCGGCGCCTCCGGGCCGCGGTCCGGCACCGGGGAAGGTCATCGGATCTCCGGTGGGCCGCGGCCCCCGCGTTTCGGTGGCATTCCGGCTAGCATGTCTGGATGCCATTCCTTTGACGCAGGCTCGCCAGCAAGACCGGCGGGCACGGGCTGACCGCCGCGGCCCTCGCAGTCGCCCTCGGCGTGGAACTCATCGACGAGCTAGTTGACGGCACCCAGGGCGCTGCCTTGCCGCTGATTCGCGGCAGCCTGCACCTGCGCTATGGCCAGATCGGTTTGCTGATCGCGGTGCCGCTGCTGGTAGGCAGCCTGCTTGAGCTTCCGCTCGGACTGGTCGCCGGGCATGGCGTCCGTCGGCAGCGACTGGTGCTGGCAGGCGGCGTCCTCTTCATTGGCTCGCTGGCAGCCGTGGCTGGCGCCCGATCGTTCGGGATCTTGCTGCTCGCGCTCGTACTGTTCTTCCCGGCATCGGGCGCGTTCGTCGGCCTGACCCAGTCCGCCCTGATGGACACCGACCCGGACCGGCAGCAACCAAACCTGGCGGCCTGGAACCTGGCCGGCTCGACCGGTGCGGTAGCCGGGCCGCTGCTGCTCGCGGCCGTGCTGATCGCCGGCGGTAGCTGGCGCGACTCCTACCTGCTGCTTGCGGCAGTGGCCAGCCTAGCTCTGGCCGGAGCGGCGGCAGCCGGACCGGGCCGGGCGGCACCAGCCGGTGCGGACCCGTCCGGCCAGGACGGCCGGGTGACGACTCGCCAGGCACTCGGCGCGCTGCGCGAGGGCGATATAGCGCGCTGGGTTGCGTTGCTCCAAATCTGCGATCTGCTGCTGGACATACTGACCGGATTCGTCGGCGTCTACCTGGTCGACGTGGTTCACGCCACGCCCGCTCAGGCAGCGGTCGGGGTAGCGATCCGGCTGGGAGCCGGGCTGGCCGGTGACGCCGGGTTCGTCCTGATCGCTAACCGGGTCAGCGGCCGGGTCGTGCTGGCGGTCAGCGCGATCGCCGCGGTCGGCCTCTATCCGGCCTTCCTGCTGGCATCCGGCCTGGTGGCCAAGCTGGTCATTCTGGCCCTCTTGAGCGCGGTCACGGCCTGCTGGTACCCGGCGATCGCTGCCGGGCTGTACGGCAGCCTGCCTGGCCGCAGCGGCATCGCGGTCTTCCTCGGCAGCGCGGCCGGGCTGGTCGCCGCGGTCGGCCCGCTTGCGGTCGGGTTCGTGGCCCAGCAGGCTGGGCTGACCTGGGCACTAGCGTGCCTGGCGGTCGCGCCGGCCGCCATGCTGGCGATCCTGCCCCGGTCGCGGCTGACGCCGGCCGAGCGGGGCACCGGCGGCTCCGGCCGGTACTCGTAAGGTAATGCGATGACCGAACCGACAGTTGATTCAGCCGCATCCTGGCGGGCAGCCCGCGAGCTGCTCCGGCGGTCCCCCGTGCTGGACGGGCATAACGATCTTCCGTGGGCGCTGCGGGAGGGCGCTCCGTCCGGTCCGGCGCGGGTGGACATCGGCGTGCCGGTTGAGTTCACCCAGACCGACCTGCCGCGGCTGGCCGTGGGCGGCGTCGGAGCCCAGTTCTGGTCGGTGTACGCGCCGGCCGAGCTGGAGGGCGACGCTGCCGTGGCGACCACCCTGGAGCAGATCGACCTGGTGCACCAGCTGATCGGAAGGCATCCGCGCTCGCTTGAGCTGGCGCTGACCGCCGCCGACGTCGAGCGGATCATGGCGTCAGGCAAGGTCGCGTCGCTGATCGGCGCCGAGGGCGGGCACTCGATCGCCTGCTCGCTCGGCGTGCTGCGCGCGCTGTACCGGCTGGGCGTTCGGTACCTGACCCTCACTCACAGCAAGAACGTGCCCTGGGCCGACTCGGCGACCGATGAGCCTGCGGTCGGCGGGCTGACCAGCTTCGGCCGCGAAGTGGTCAGCGAGATGCAGCGGATCGGGATGCTGGTCGACCTGTCGCACGTGGCGCCGAGCACGATGAGCCACGCGCTGGACGCCGCGGTGGCGCCGGTGATCTTCTCGCACTCGTCCGCGCTGGCGCTGACCGACCATCCAAGGAACGTGCCAGATGCCATCCTGGAGCGGCTGCCGGGCAACGGCGGTGTCTGCATGGTGACCTTCGTGCCCGCCTTCGTCTCGGCGGCCTGCCGGGAATGGGATCTGCGCGCCGAGGCCGAGGCCGGCCGGCGCGGCCTGGACTACTGGAATTTCGCCAGCCGCACGGAGCTGGCCGATTGGGTCGCGGTGAACCCGGCGCCGGCTGCCACGGTCGGCGACGTCGCTGATCACATCGAGCACGTTCGCGCCGTGGCCGGCCCGGACCACGTCGGCATCGGCGCCGACTTCGACGGCACCGGCGAGTTGCCTGCCGGATTGCAGGATGTGTCCTGCTACCCGGCGCTGTTCGCCGAACTGCTCGATCGCGGTTGGAGCGCGGCCGACTGCGGGAAGCTCGCCTGCGGCAACATGCTGCGGGTACTGCGCGACGCCGAGGCAGCGAGCGCGGAGGCTGCGAGCGCGGAGGCTGCGAGCGCGGCGGGCGCGGAGGCGGCCAGCGCCGAGGCCGTCAGCTGAACGGCGATCTGGGCCTGGGCTGCAGCTCGTCGTCCACGTACAAAGTG
>JGI12269J14319_10003865_pt1 | contig 13924 bp, 11 predicted proteins | sample PeaSoiSIISIP2007_FD_14319 | JGI IMG/M metagenome (IMG submission 14319) | reverse complement strand
GCGGCAGCGGCGGCGACGGGCCGCGGCTTCCTGGCGGCGGGCGGCATCGGCCAGGCGGGCGGTGTCTTCCAGCACATAGTCATCCGTCATCTGGCCCCAGCGCAGCCGGACCCACTGCACGGCCTCGTTGGCGTAGGGAGTGCCGTCAGACAGCGTCGCGCTGACGGCCAGCCGGACGACTACGGTAGTGTTCCACGGCCAGCCCTGGACCACCATATCGGTGAGAGTCATACGCAGGCCGGGCAGGAGCGCGAAGGCCCCGGCGAACCAGCGCCGGAACTCATCGGGGCCGTGCAGGTCCGCACCCAGCGGCGGGCCGCCGGCGAACCGGAAGTGCAGCCGCGGGGAGGCGAGCGCGACCGCCGCCTCGTAGTGGCCGCTGCCGACCCGCTGCCACAGCCTGCGGACCTTCGACCGGACAATCGCGTGATACACCATCGCTCCCATCAGGCACCTAGTCACTTGCTATAGGCAAGTTACTCTCACCCTAGACTAATGACTTGCAAAGCGCAAGGGACTAATATGGGCTGTTATGAACAGGGACCGGTTCGCCGCCATCAGCTGCTCTGTCGCGCGGACCGCGGGCCTGATCGGCGACCCGTGGACGCTGCTGATACTGCGTGACATGTTCCTCGGCCTGTCCCGCTATGAGGACCTGCACCGCGACCTGGGGGTGGCCACCAACGTGCTGGCCGACCGCCTCGGCCATCTCGTGGCCGATGGCCTGGCCACGCGCCGCGCCTACCAGCAGCGCCCAGCGCGGTACGAGTACCTGCTGACGCCATCGGGGCGCGACCTGTACGGCATCGTCGCGGCGATGCTCGCCTGGGGCGACCGGCACCTCGCCGCCGACGGCCCGCCGATGATCCTGGTCCACGCTACCTGCGGGCATCCCACGGAACCCAAAGTCACCTGCGGTCGTTGCGGCGGCGAACTGACCCACGACACCGTCGCGGCTCGGCCCGGCCGGGGCGGTACCGTCGGCCCCGGCACCGCTCTGATCGGAAGGCTGCCCATCGGGATCAGATGACCACCGGGCCCAGCAGGCTGTGGGACAGGCATCCTTAATCTCAAGCGTGCTAGCACGGGAACGGCGGAATCATCCCCAGCAAAGAAATGTCAATGTCCGATGTTCGGCTTAGCGACTACGTGGGCATTCTTTCTGGCCGCGAGCAGGCACTGTCCCGGGCCAGCGCGGAGAGCCAGTCTGCCGCTGCGGCGGTGTCGTGGGTCTTGGTGGCGAGCACTGCCCGGCAGCCGGCAGGGCGTCGGCCAGGAGCGTGCCCACCGCTTCCATGCCGATGACGGCGACGGGGTCAGCCCCGGGCATCGGTTACCACGCTGCGGTGGGCCGCGGTGCGGTCGAAGTCCAGCAGCATCGCCTGCGCTTCCGGCTCGACGACCGACAACGTGGTGTCGTCCCCGGCGAAGGCGCGGATCGCCTCGGGGGATTCCCAGAACGTGTGGGTGGTCAGCTCGACGGTGCCGTCCTCGCCGAGGTCGCGGCGCAGCAGGTACGCGCCGGCGAACCCGGGCAGCTCGCGCAGCTGGGGCAGCAGCGTGTCGTCGAAGTAGCGGCTGTAGTTCCCGGCGCCCGCGGCGTCGGCTGTCGCGGACCAGGTCCTGACGATCATGTCCTTCGTTTCTGCCATTCCAGGCATCGTGGCCCGCCGCGATGTAAAAGTAAAGGTGAATTATCTTCCGTAAAGCGAAAGCAGGGCTTCCGGATGATCGATCCCCGCAGGCTCCGCGTGCTGCAGGCGGTCGCCGCGCACGGCAGCGTCGCCGGCGCCGCCGATGCGCTGCACCTGACCCCGCCCGCGGTCTCCCAGCAGCTGCTGGCCCTGGAGCGGGAGACCGGTGCCAGCCTCATCGACCGCTCCGGCAGGCAGGTGACGCTCACCGCGGCCGGGCGGCTACTGGCTGGCCATGGCGAGCGCATCACCGCGCAACTCCGCCAGGCCGAACGGGATCTGGCCGAACTGACTGGCCAGGCGGCCGGCCCGGTACGGATCGCGGCCTTCCAGAGCGTCATGAGCCCGCTGATCGGTCCCGCCCTGCGTACCCTCGCCGCCGCCCATCCGGCTATCCAGCCCGTCATCACCGAACGCTACGGACCGGCCGCCGTAGCCGAACTCCGCCTCGGCGACCTGGACATCGTGCTCACCGAATACGATGCCGCGAGCCCCCCGCCCGCCGAGGCGGGCCTCGGCCTGCGCCACCTGGCCTTCGACCCCTACCTCCTGGTCATCCCGCCGGACTGGCAAGTCACCGCCCACGGCCTGCACGACCTGGCCGGGCGGCCGTGGGTAGCCGGGCCGCCCGGCACCGCCTGCGACCAGGCCCTGCGTCGACTCGCGGCCGAGGCCGGCATCGCCATCCCGGCCGGCGACGTCTGCGTGGAGTTCCCCTCCGTGCTGGCCCTGGTCGCTGCCGGGCGCGGCGCGGCCATCGTGCCCCAACTGGCTCTCGGGCTGGCCCCGGTGACCGTCTGCGCCGTGCCCCCGCTCGGCGGACGGCACGTCGCCGCCTGGTACCCGTCCGGTCCCGCCCAGCCCGCACCGGCGACCGCCAGCGTCCTCGACACCCTCGCCCAGGCTGGTCAAGCACCACGGCAGGCACCCTGACTATCCAAGGGCACCCACAAGAAATGCCGTTGTCCGAGTTTCGGCTTCCCGACGCCGTGCGCCTGTGAACTGCTTGTCCAGGCCACCATGCTTCGGGCACCGATGTGCGATCCTGGCAGAAGGGACGTACTCCGCAGCCTGCGGGCCGGGGCGTTCGCGCAGGCGGGCAGGAGGAGCGGATGGCCCAGCGGCGGAGGATGAAGGCCGGAGCGCGGTCGGCGCTGACCAAGCTGAGCGGCCCGCTGAGCTGGCGGTATGGCCGCGACCTGACCGATGCCGCCAAGCGGGGGCAGCTTGACCCGGTGATCGGCAGGGACGAGGAGCTCACCCGGCTGATCCAGATCCTGGGCCGGAAGACGAAGAACAACCCGGTGCTGATCGGAAAGTCGGGCGTCGGCAAGACCGCCATCGTCGAGGGTCTGGCGCTGCGGATCGCCGACGGCGAGGTGCCCCCGGGCCTGCAGGGCAAGCGCGTGGTGTCGCTGGACCTCGCCTCGATGCTGGCGGGGGCGAGGATCCGCGGGGAGTTCGAGGAGCGGCTGAAGTCGGCGCTCGCCCTGCTCGCCGTGTCCAAGGGCGAGTTCCTGCTGCTGATCGACGAGCTGCACATGATCGTCGGGACCGGCGGCGGTGACGGCGGCATGGACGTCAGCAACATGCTCAAGCCGATGCTCGCGCGCGGTGAGCTGAGGCTGATCGGCGCGAGCACCCCGGACGAGTACCGCAAGCACGTGGAGAAGGACGCCGCCCTGGAGCGGCAGTTCCAGCCGGTGTACGTCGAGCCGCCGTCGGCGCAGGACACCGTGGAGATCCTGCGCGGACTGCGCGAACGGCACGAGGTCTATCACGGCGTCCGGATCGCCGATGCCGCGATCGAGGCGGCGGTGGCGATGTCCGACCGCTACGTTTCCGGGCGGCACCTGCCCGACAAGGCGGTCGACCTGATCGACGAGGCGGCCAGCCGGGTGCGGATCGGCATCGAGTCCGCGCCGCCCGAGCTAGACCAGGTCACCCACGCGGCCCGGCGGGCGGAGATCGAGCTGATCGCCCTGGGCTCAGGCGGCGAAGCACCAGGCAGGCAGGGTCAGCTCCAGGAGGAACTGGCCGGACTGCGAGCGCAGGCGGCGGAGATGACGGCCCGGTGGCGCGCCGAGCAGGAGGCCATCGCCGCGATCCAGCAGATCAAGAAGGACCTGGCGGCCAAGCGGGCCGAGGCGGCCAGGTTCGAGCGGGCAGGTGATCTCGTCCGGGCCGCCGCCATCGGGTACGGGCAGGTCGGCGAGCTTGACCGCCGGCTGGAGGCCGCCGCCAAGGCGCTGGCCGAACTCCAGACCGCCGGCGCGATGGTCAAGTCCGAGGTGGACACCGAGGAGGTCGCCGCGGTCGTCAGCGCGTGGACCGGGGTGCCGGTGGCGCGGCTGATGGAGGGCGAAGCGGCCAAGCTCATCCAGATGGAGGACGTGATACGCCGCCGTGTGGTCGGGCAGGACGCTGCGGTGCACACGGTCGCCGGCCCGATCCGGCGCAGCCGGGCCGGCCTGTCTGACGGCAACCGGCCGATCGGGACGTTCTTGTTCCTCGGCCCGACCGGCGTGGGCAAGACCGAGCTGGCTCGGGCCCTGGCCGAGTTCCTGTTCGACGACGAGCGCGCCATGGTCCGCGTGGACATGGGGGAGTACCAGGAACGGCACACGGTGGCCCGCCTGATCGGCGCGCCGCCCGGCTACATCGGCTTCGACGAGGGCGGCCAGCTCACCGAGGCGATCCGGCGCCGGCCGTACGCGGTCGTCCTGCTCGACGAGATCGAGAAGGCGCACTCCGACGTGTTCAACACCCTCCTGCAGGTGCTGGACGACGGGCGCCTGACCGACGGGCACGGCCGGACCGTCGACTTCACCAATACCGTGCTCATCATGACCTCGAACCTGCGCGAGGACCCCAAGGACTTCTTCAAGCCGGAGTTCATCAACCGCATCGACGAGATCGTCAGGTTCCGGTCGCTGACCCCGGCCGACCTCACCGAGATCGTGCGGATCCAGCTCCGCCAGCTGATCGAGCGCGCTGAGGGCCTCGGCATCACGCTCAAGGTCAGCCAGGCGGCCGAGGCGTGGCTGGCCGCCCGCGGCTACGACCCCGACTACGGCGCCCGCCCGCTCCGCCGGGTTCTGCAGCGCGACCTGGGCGACCAGCTCGCCGTCCTGCTCCTCGAAGGCACCTTCCACGCCGGCGACACCGTCCACATCGCCGAGTCCGGCGACCAGCTGCGCTTTTCATGATCGCGAAGAGTTCAATACGGCGTTTCCTGATCGCGAATGGTCGGCCGCGCTCGCATGCGGCCGCCCGGCCATAACGGCCTCGTATCGCGCGCGTTCTAGGCTGGCGTAGCGTGTCGGATGGATCGCCCGACTTGGAGGACACCATGGCAGCCAGCCCGCTGGTGCTGCCGAGTACACCCGCTCTCTCCTGACCCCGGCCGAGTAGGTGGCCATACAGATACGAACATTAGGGAGCGACATGCACCACGAACTCCAAACCTTGGCCGATCCTGATGCCGTAGCTCGGGCCGGCGCGGCATTCGTGGCCGAGCGCGCCCGCGCCGCGGTTGCGGCCAGCGGCAGCTTCCACTTCGCGGTGAGCGGCGGGCACACCCCCTGGGCCATGTTCGCCGAGCTGGCGTCGCAGACGGTCCCGTGGGACGCGACCGTCATCTACCAGGTAGACGAGCGCGTGGCCCCGCCCGATGACCCCGACCGGAACCTGACCCACCTNNTCAAGGCGCTGGGCTCGGCCCCGGCGCAGGTGCGGCCCATGCCGGTCAACGAGAGCGATCTGGCGGCCGCGGCCGCCNGCTANGCGGCCTTGCTGCCCGAGAACTTCGACCTTGTCCACCTGGGTCTTGGCCCCGACGGGCACACCGCCTCGCTTGTACCGGGCGATCCGGTCCTGTCGGTCACCGATCGCCTGGTCGCCCTCACCCAGCCGTACCAGGGGCGGGTGCGGATGACGCTGACCTACCCGGCGCTGGCACGGGCCCGGCAGATCCTCTGGCTGGTCACCGGCGACGACAAGAAGGAGCCGCTGGCCAGGCTCCTGGCCGGCGATCCGACGATCCCGGCGGGCCGCGTCGAGGCCGCCGCCTCCCTGGTGATGTCCGACCATGCGGCGACCTGAGGAACCGATGGCAGCCCAGCCAGACGGTCCGCGGGGCATCGAGCGGGAGAAGCAGGCCGCCGCGGAGGCGGCAGCGGAACTGGTTGAAGACGGCATGACCATCGGGCTCGGCACCGGCACGACGGTGGCGTTCCTGCTCCCCGCCCTGGCCCGCCGATCGCTCGACATCGTCTGTGCGGCCACGTCGCCGCGCACCGAGCACGCCGCACGCGAGCTGGGCCTGCGGATCGAGGACGTCGCGAGCATCGACCGTTTCGACATCACCATCGACGGCGCGGACCAGATCGCCCCGGACGGCTGGCTGGTGAAGGGCGGCGGCGGCGCGCACACCCGGGAGAAGATCATCGCCGCGGCCGCGGACCGGTTTGTCGTCATCGCCGACTCGACCAAGCCGGTCCAGGCCTTGCACAGCCCGATCCCCCTCGAGCTGCTCTCCTTCGGGCTGCGCGCCACGATGCGCCGGGTCGCGCCGGCCTCGCTGCGCGACGTCCCGCTCAGTCCCGACGGCGGCGTGATAGCCGACTACCACGGGCCGGTGGATGATCCGGCGGCGCTGGCCGCCCGGCTGTCGGCGACGCCCGGGGTCGTCGAGCACGGCCTGTTCCCGCCGGAGATGGTGGCGACGGTGCTCGTGGGCCGGGGTGAGTCAGTCGACCGGACCGACTTCAAGCACTCGTGGTCTAGCTCCTGACCTCACCGACCAAACGCCGGACCAAACTGGAGGCAACATGGCCCCGCCAATCCGACTGTTCCTCGCCGACGTCGACGGCACGCTGGTAACCCAGGACAAGGTCCTCACCGATCGGGCCATCTCCGCGGTCGCGAAGCTGCGGCAGGCCGGGATACTCTTCGCTATCACCAGCGGCCGCCCGCCCCGCGGCATGTCAATGCTCATCGAGCCGCTCCAGATCACCACGCCGATCGCGGCCTTCAACGGCGGCGTGTATGTCCATCCCGACATGTCGGTGATCGAGCAACAGACCATCCCCGACGACGTAACGCCGACAGTGATCGAGCTGCTCGGCACCCACGACCTGGACGTGTGGGTCTACCGGGGGGCGGACTGGTTTATCCGGGATCCGAAGGCACCGCACGTGGCCCGCGAGGCCTGGACGGTCAAGTTCGACCCGACCGTGATCGACAGTTTCGCCTCGGTGTCGAGCGGGGTGGCCAAGATCGTCGGGGTGAGCGATGACTACGACGCGGTCCAGAAGGGTGTGGACGCGGTGCGCGAGCGCCTGGGCGACCACGTGTCGGCGGCTAGATCTCAGCCGTACTACGCCGATGTCACCAATCCCGACGCCAACAAGGGCGCCGTGGCCCAATATCTTTCCCGGACCTACCAGATCCCCTCCGAGCAGATCGCTACGATCGGCGACCAGCCCAACGACGTGCTCATGTTTGCCCACTCCGGGCTCAGCATCGCCATGGGTAACGCGAGCCATGACGTCCAGGAAGCCGCCCGCCGCGTCACCACGTCCAACGAGGACGAGGGCTTCGCCAACGCGGTAGAGCGGTTCGTCCTGTCCTGACTCTCACCAGTGGCGGTGCGGCGGCTGCTGGTGCTGGTGCCTGCCGAGCCTGGACGGCCACCAGTTCCAGCGCCCGATCAGCACCGCCACCGAGGGCACAAGCAGGGTCCGGACGCCGAACGTATCCATCAGCACGCCCAGCGCCAGCCCCACGCCGACATCCACGATCGTCCTGACGTTCTGCGCCCCCGCGCTCCCCGAGCCCACTATGGCCAGGACCCCGAACGTCCCCGCCAGCACGAGCCCGGCTGACGTCACCGTCGTCCCGGTGACGCTGAGTGCCCGCCCGACTGCCTCGCGCAGCGGCAGGTGCTGGCACTCCTCCCTGATCCGCATCATGACCAGGATGTTGTAGTCCTCGCCCAGCGCCAGCAGGAACATGAACAGCAGGAACGGCAGGATGAACGTCAGCCCCGGCTGCCCGGCGGCCTTGATGAACACGAGCACGGTCAGCCCGAGGGCCGAGAAGTACGACAGCACTACTGACACGATCAGGTAGAGCGGCGCGATCAGGCTCCGCATCACCAGCGCCAGCAGCACCGCGATGACCGCGATGGCGATCGGGATGACCGTCCGCAGGTCGCTGTCGGACAGCTGCCCGACGTCGTAGGTGAAGGCGGCCTGCCCGGTGACGCCGGAAGCCGTGGCCCCGGCGGCCCGCGCGGCGCGGGCGGCGTCGGCGCGGACGGCGGGCACCGCCCGCGAGGCCGCGGTGGTGATCGGGCTGCCGGCGGCCAGGCTGGTCGCGAACGAGATCGTGTACCCGTCCGCGCTCACGTACACCCCGCTCGCCCGGTAGGACTGGTACGCCGCCCGCTCCGCCCGCGGGACGGTGGCGGCGAGCGCGGCGCCCAGCGCGCGCGGCGGCCCGTAGGCCGCGTGCAGCGCGATGTACTGCGCGGCGGTCAGCGCGGTGCCGTTGGCGTCCATCGGCCCGGACACCGCGGTGAACTGCGGGTCGCCCTCCAGCTGTCGCTCGGCCGCGGCCACCGAGGCCGCCTGCGCCCAGGCCGGCCGGGGCAGTCGCATCACGATGATGGTCGGGTTGGCTGCCGTCTGCGGGAAGTGCCTGGCCAGCAGGGCGTTGCCCAGCGCGGAGTCGGTGTCGGCCGGCGCGGTCACCGCCCCGCCGAACCCCGACGCCACGTACCCGGCCGAGGCCACCGCCAGCGCGCCGAAGACGACCAGCCCGGCGACCAGCGTGGCGATCGGCCGACGCACGATCTTGGCGCAGGTCGGCCCCCACCAGCCGGCCCGGCCGGCCCCCGGCCTGACCGACGACGGCCAGAACGCGACCGGGCCGAAGATCGCGAGCAGCGCGGGCAGCAGGGTGAGCCCGGCGAGGAGCATCAGCGCGATCGCGATGGCCAGCGGGGCCGCCAGGCCGGAGTAGAGGCTGAAGGTGGCGGTGGCCAGCGACAGCAGCGCTGCGATGAGAATGCCCGCGGAGAATGTGATCGTCTCGCCGACCCGCGAGACCGACCTCACGATCGCCTCGTGGCACTCCAGCCCGCGGCGCATCTCCTCCCGCACCCGGAACATCAGGAACAGTGCGTAGTCCGTGCCCGCGCCGAGCACGAGCACGATCAGCAGCAGCGAGGCGATCTGGGACACGGACAGGCCGCCCAGCGCCGCCTCGGCGGTCAGCCGCTCGGCGACCAGCACGACCACGATGGCGGGCACCACGGCGATCAGCGGCGCGAGCGCCGAGCGGAAGACGGCGACGAGCAGGGCGATCACGAAGATGATCGAGAAGTACTCCACCTGGCTGCCGGTCTTGGTGGAGGTCGCGTTGTTGTCCACCCGGGTCGCCGTCGACCCGGCGGTGTGCACCTGAAGCCCAGCCGGGTGGGGCATGGCGCGAATCACGGAACGCAGGTCGTCGACCAGGGTGTTCTGCTGCGTGGTGGAAAGCCCGCCGGACTGGGCCAGCGCCGCGAGCACGGTGAGCTGCTCGGCCTGCCCGTCGGCGGACTCCCCGGCGTCGCGGACCGACACGACCCTGGCCACCCGCAAGAACGCAACGGCCAGCCGGGCGCTGGCCGCCTGATCGGCGCTGGTCAGCGGCCCACCGGAATGGGCCAGCACGACCGTGACGGCGGTCAGCGAGGCCCCTTGCAGCGGCGAGGCCAGCTGGTTCGCCCGCTCGCTGGGCGCGCTGGCCGGCAGGAACGAGGTGTTGTCGCTCTGCGTCACGCTCGACAGCGACGGCAGCAGCACCATGGCCGCCAGCGCCCCCACGAGCCAGGCGGCCAGGATCGCCCACCGGAACCGGACGGCGAACCGTCCGACCGCGGCGAAGAACGTACCCACGGAAGCTATCGTCGCCGGCCTGAAGGCGAACCGTTAGGGCGAGCAGCCATCGTCGCCGGCGCGGAGCCGGTTTGCGCGGTCCGCGGCGACGTAAAGTTGCTTCGTGGCAGATCCGCACGACTACCGGCCGGCCCCGGGCGAGATCCCGGAGTCCCCGGGGGTCTACCGGTTCCGTGACCAGCGCGGCCGGGTGATCTACGTCGGCAAGGCCAAGTCCCTCCGCCAGCGCCTGAATTCCTACTTCGCCGACTTCGCCAGCCTCCACCCGCGGACCCAGATGATGCTGAACACCGCGGCGGGCGTCGACTGGACCGTCGTCGGGACCGAGGTCGAGGCGCTCCAGCTCGAGTACTCCTGGATCAAGGAGTTCGACCCGCGGTTCAACGTCAAGTACCGGGATGACAAGAGCTACCCGTACCTGGCCGTCACCATGGGGGAGCAGTACCCGCGGGTCATGGTCATGCGCGGCGCCAAGCGCAAGGGCACGAGGTACTTCGGCCCGTACAGCCACGCCTGGGCGATCCGCGACACGGTCGACACGCTGCTCCGCGTGTTCCCCGTCCGCACCTGCTCGGCGGGGGTGTTCAAGCGCTCGGGGCAGATCGGCCGGCCCTGCCTGCTCGGGTACATCGGCAAGTGCTCCGCGCCGTGCGTCAAGCGGATCAGCGAGGAGGACCACCGAGCCCTGGCCGAGGACTTCTGCGACTTCATGGCCGGGCAGACCAGCCGGTTCGCCAGCGGCCTCGAGGCGGAGATGAAGCAGGCGGCGCGGGAGGAAGAGTTCGAGCGCGCGGCCAGGCTCCGCGACGACCTGCGGGCGCTGGAACGCGCCATCGAGAAGCAGGCCGTGGTGCTCGGCGACGGCACGGACTGCGACGTCATCGCGCTGGCCGAGGACCAGCTGGAGGCGGCGGTCCAGGTGTTCTACGTGCGCGGCGGCCGGGTCCGCGGCCAGCGCGGCTGGGTGCTGGACAAGGTGGAAGACGTGACGCCCGCCGGGCTGGTGGAGCACTTCCTCGGCCAGGTCTACGGCGAGACCCCGGACGAGGCCGAGGCGGTCAACGCCGGCATCCCCCGCGAGGTCCTGGTCCCCGTGTTGCCCCCCGACCCGGACGCGATGACGCAGTGGCTGGCCGCACGCCGCGGCGGCCCCGTCAGCCTGCGGGTGCCGCGGCGCGGGGACAAGAAGGCCCTGCTCGAGACCGTCGCGCGCAACGCCGGCCAGACGCTGGCCCTGCACAAGACCCGGCGCGCCAGCGACCTGACCACGCGGAGCAAGGCGCTGGGCGAGATCCAGGACGGGCTCGGCCTGGACGACGCGCCGCTGCGCATCGAGTGCTACGACGTGTCCAACCTGATGGGCACCCACGTGGTCGCGTCGATGGTGGTCTTCGAGGACGGCCTGGCCCGCAAGAGCGAGTACCGCAGGTTCGCGATCAAGGGCACCGACGGCACCGACGACATCTCCGCCATCCACGAGGTGATCACCCGCCGCTTCCGCCGGTACCTGGCCGAGCGCGAGAAGACCGGCGAACTGGACACCCTCGGCGATCCCGGGGCCGTCGATGATCAAGATCAAGACCCTGATCCCGAACGACCTGTGGTTGACGCCCCGAAGAAATTCGCTTACCCCCCGAACCTGGTCGTCGTCGACGGCGGCCCCCTCCAGGCGGCCGCGGCGGCCCGGGCGCTGACCGAGCTCGGCATCGACGACGTCGCCGTCTGCGGGCTGGCCAAGCGGCTTGAGGAGGTGTGGCTGCCGGGCGAGGAGTACCCGGTCATCCTGCCGCGCAGCAGCGAGGGCCTGTACCTGCTGCAGCGGGTCAGGGACGAGGCGCACCGGTTCGCGATCGCGTATCACCGGCAGAAGCGGGGCAAGGCCGCGACCGCGAGCGCGCTCGACGACGTACCGGGCCTCGGTACGGCCCGGCGCAAGACCTTGCTCAAGCACTTCGGCTCGGTGCGTAAGCTCAGTGCCGCCAGCGTCGAGGAGATCGCCACGGTACCGGGCATCGGGCCCAAGCTGGCGGCCACGATCGCCGCCGCGCTGAGTGCTAGCCCCCGGGGGGGCGACCCCCCCGGTGACCCCCCCGCTCCTGGGGGGACCCATCCCCCCAGACCCCCCTTGGGGAAGGACCAGGCATGAGACCGGGTGAGGATCAGGCGGACATCGTCGTCATCACGGGGATGTCGGGGGCGGGACGGTCGACCGCGGCCAAGTTGCTCGAGGACCTCGGCTGGTTCGTCGTGGATAACCTGCCCCCTGGCCTGCTGCCGACGATGGTGGACCTCGCGGCTAGGTCGAACGGCGCCGTGCCCAGGATCGCCGCCGTCGTGGACGTCCGCAGCCGGGCGTTCAGCACCGACCTAAAGTCGGCAATCACCGACGTCAGCGCCCGCGGCGCGGCCGCTCGCGTGGTATTCCTCGAGGCCGCCGAGGACACGCTGGTCCGAAGGTTCGACAGTGAACGCAGGCCGCATCCGCTCCAGGGAACGGGCCGGGTTACCGACGGCATCGCGGCCGAGCGCGAACTGCTGCGCGAGGTCCGTGGCGACGCTGACCTCGTAGTGGACACGACCGGCCTCAATGTGCACCAGTTGCGCGCGCGGATGCGGGACTTCTTCGGCGGCGGGACAACGGCCGGCCTGCGCCTGTCCATCGTGTCGTTCGGCTACAAGTACGGCCTGCCGGTCGACGCGGACCTGGTCGCGGACTGCCGCTTCCTGCCGAATCCGCACTGGATCCCCGAACTTGCTCCCATGACGGGACAGGACGAGCCGGTCAAGGATTACGTCCTGTCGCAACAAGGTGCCGGAGAGTTCCTATACCATTACGCAAAGCTACTGAACGTGATCCTGCCCGGCTATGAGCGCGAGGGTAAGCGGTTCGTGACCTTCGCGATCGGATGCACCGGCGGCAAGCACCGTAGTGTGGCGATGGCCGACGCGCTAGCGGTGTGCATCGCCCGGGCGGGAGCAGAGGTGCAGGTCGTACACCGTGATCTGGGGCGGGAGTGAACCCGTCGGTGACGGGTCTGCGGGCGGTAGCGCTCGGTGGCGGGCATGGGCTGGCAGCATCGTTGGGGGCGCTGCGCCGGGTGACCGATGACCTCACCGCGATCGTGACGGTCGCCGACGACGGCGGGTCCAGCGGCCGCCTGCGCCGTGACTTCGGCGTCCTGCCCCCCGGTGACCTGCGCATGGCGCTGGCCGCTCTGTGCCGGGACGACGAGTGGGGCACCACGTGGAGCCAGGTGGTCCAGCACCGGTTCGGCGGCGACGGCGAGATCGCCGGCCATGCCGTCGGCAACCTGCTTATCGTCGCCCTGTGGGACCTGCTCGGCGACACGGTCGCCGGGCTCGACTGGGTTGGCCGGCTGCTCGGCACCGCCGGGCGGGTACTGCCGATGGCCGCGGTCCCGCTGGACATCGTCGCGGAGGTGGTCGGTACCGACCCGGCCCGGCCGCGCGAGGTGACCACGGTCCGGGGGCAGGTCGAGTGCGCGACCACCCCGGGCCAGGTCCGGTCCATCACGCTGGTGCCACCGGATCCGCCCGCGGTACCCGAGGCCGTGCGCGCCGTGCTCGACGCCGACTGGGTCGTGTTCGGCCCCGGCTCATGGTTCACCAGCGTGCTCCCGCACCTGCTGGTGCCCGAACTGTCCGCCGCCCTGTACGCCAGCGCCGCGCGTCGGCTGGTTGTGCTGAACCTCGTCCCGCAGCCGGGTGAGACCGGGGGATTTTCGCCACACCGGCACCTGGAAGTCCTCGCCGCTCATGCGCCGGGGCTTAGTGTGGACGTGGTCCTCGCGGATACCAAGGCGGTGGGCGCCGGTGAGCCGGAGTCTCTCGACGATCTCGAGGAGGCAGCCGGAATACTCGGGGCTCGGTTGGTGCTGGCCGACGTGGCTGCGGCCGACGGCACGGCGAGGCATGACCCGGAGCGCCTGGCCCACGCGTACGCACAGATCTTTGCAAGGGCGTTTGAGCTAGATGGCCGCCGGGGGGCGAGCAGAGGAGTGACGGGCAATGGCGATGACCGGCGTCGTGAAGGACGAACTCAGCCGGGTGGTGGTGATCAAGCCTTGCTGCCGCAAGGCGGAGGTCTCCACGCTGCTGAGGTTCGCGGGTGGCCTCCACCTGGCTGAGGGCCGGGTGGTGATCGAGGCCGAGCTGGACACCGGCGCGGTGGCCAGGCGGCTGCGGGCGAGCATTTCCGACGTGTTCGGGCACCCGGCCGAGTTCATCGTGCTGGCGCCGAGCGGCCTGCGTAAGGGCAAC
>JGI12269J14319_10003862_pt1 | contig 13931 bp, 8 predicted proteins | sample PeaSoiSIISIP2007_FD_14319 | JGI IMG/M metagenome (IMG submission 14319) | reverse complement strand
CCTGCTCCGGCGGGGTCTCGGCTAAGAACCGGCGGACGTATTCGTAGTTGTCGAGATGGCCGTGGCTCGAGACGCAATCGAGCCGGTGCAATTCGAGGTGCTCCCCAAAGCGGTTGAGCCGGACGAAGCGCTTGAGCGTGGCCGGCTTCATCTGTGGCGCGTCCTTGAACCGCATGTGATTCGCGACGAGCGCGGCGATCTGGCCGGTCTCGTCGTTCGAGAAATGCAGGCGGCGGCAGATCTCCTCGGCCATGCGCGTGCCAACCTCGGTGTGCTCGTCAAAGCGGATGCGTCCGTTGGGTCCGGAGGGAGGCGTGAACGTGGGAGGTTTTCCGACGTCGTGGAGCAGGACTCCCCACGCCAGCGCGGGAGCGCAACCGGCCGGCAAATTTTCCAGCATGATCAACGTGTGCGTCCACACGTCGCCTTCGGGATGAAATTGCGGCGGTTGTTCCACGCCCTTCATGCGCGAAATCTCCGGAAGAAGCTCCGCCAAAAGATGCGTTTCGTCCAGGAGCTCGAAACCGCGCCGCGCGGCGCCTTCCGTCAGCAGCTTCGTGAGCTCATCGCGAAGGCGTTCCGCTGAGACCTGGTGAATCTCCGGCGCAAGTTTCGGGATTGCGCTGAACGTGGCCGATTCGATGGCGTAGCGAAACCGCGCGGCGAAGCGCACGGCGCGAACCATGCGCAGTTTGTCCTCGCGAAACCGATCCTCCGGCCGTCCGATGGCGCGAATGATTCCTGCGCGGAGGTCCTCGCGTCCACCTACATAGTCTAAGACGTCCTTCGACTCTGGATCGAGCAAGAGCGCGTTGATGGTGAAGTCGCGCCGCTTTACGTCTTCCGCAGCCGATTTCGCGTACACGACGTGATCGGGGTGTCGGCCGTCCGAGTACCCGATGTCGGAGCGAAACGTCGCGACCTCGACCTGCACCGATTCACCCGTGTCCGCCTCGTCCGTGACGATGATGACTCCAAACCGCGCGCCCACGGCCAGGCTGTGCGGGAAGAGATGCTGGACACGATCCGGCGTGGCGTCGGTCGCGACGTCGTAGTCGGCGGGCTCGCGTCCGAGCAGGATATCGCGCACGCATCCGCCGACGAGGTAGGCTTGATGGCCCGCTCCCCGCAGCGTGCGGCAGACATGTTCGGCGAGCGCCCGAGCGTTCATAGCGCGATTATATGGTAGGCGGAGACGTGCAGCGACTCAATCGCGTGTGTCCCTGCGGGTGAGAGAGCCGCCGAGCTGGAGCTTCGAAAAGCCGAATTTGTCGCGCAGGCGATCCGTGGTGCGCGCGAGGCGCTCGAGCTTTTCCCGACGGCCGGGATCGAGAAGGTCGAGCTGACCCGACCCGGCAGAAAACGAGGAAAGCGCGACGCCCACGAGCCGCAGCATCGCCGAGCCATCCCACGAGCGCGAGAAGAGCTCGCGGATTGTTTTCAGGAACACGGCGTCGAGATCGGAGGGTTCCGCAAGGGTTTGGCTTCGCGTGATCGTCGTGAAATCAGCGAAACGGAGCGTCAGAGTCACGGTGCGGGCGTGCAAACCGGCGTCGCGCAAGCGTTTGGATGCTTTCTGGCACAGGTGGCTCAGCGTGGCATGTAATTGCGAGCGGTCGTTCGTGTCGTGGCCGAACGTTTGATTGTGCGAAAGCGACTTCGCCTCGGCATCGACGAAAAACTCATACGAATCGATCCCGCGCGCCTTGCGATAGAGCGCACTGCCCCAGCGGCCGAAGGATTCTTCCAATCGCTCGAGCGGCAGAAGCTGCAACTGAGCGATGGTCTCGATGCCGAGACTCTTCAACGCTGCTTCTGTGACCTTGCCGATGCCCGGAATTCTCCTTACAGCGAGAGGCGCAAGAAAAGCGGATTCGCTGCCCGATGGAACCCACACAAGCCCGCGCGGCTTGGCCTGCTCGCTCGCCACTTTCGCCACCAGGCGCGCCGAGCCGAGGCCGCCCGAGCACGGCAGGCCGGTGGTGGAAGTGATCTCGCGCAGAAGCTTATTCGCGGCGGAGAGCGCGGGGCCGTGCAGGCGTTCCGTGCCCGCGAGATCGAGATACGCCTCGTCGATCGACGCCATTTCGACGACCGGGGAATATTTCGCCAGGATCGCGGCGACGCGGTCGCTCCACTGCCCGTACAGTTCGTGATGGCTGTCGAGGAAAATCGCCTGGGGGCAGAGCTTCGCGGCGGTGCGCAGCGGCATCGCGGATTGAACGCCGAAGCGGCGCGCCTCATAGCTTGCGGAGGTAACCACGCCGCGCTGATCGCGCTGGCCTCCGACGACGACCGGCAAACCCTTCAGCTCGGGGCGCGCGAGCAGCTCGACCGACACGAAAAATGCGTCCATGTCGATGTGCAAAATCGCTGCGGTGGAATCGAGCGCGCCAGCCGCTGGTGCGTCATGCTTCGCGCGGAAATGGGCCAGCTTTGGCACGGCGTCACGCTCTGCGTTCGGCGGCTAGTACGCGGGGGATGCCCGCGAGGTCGTTGGTGATGCTCACGTTAACCCATCCTGGTTGCACGTGGAACATTTTGCGGACCTCGTCCGCGGCATTGTAGCCGAGTTCGAGTACCAGAATGCCGCCTTCGCGCAGGAGCGAGTCGGCCTGCCCGATGAGCCGCGAATAGATTTCCACGCCCGTGGGCCCGCCGAAAAGAGCCGAGTGGGGCTCGTGGTCGCGGACTTCGCGGGGAAGCGCGGCGGCTTCGTTGCGCGCGACGTACGGCGGATTGCTGACGATAAGGTCGAAAGGCTGTGATTGGTGACTAGTGAGTGGTGATTGGTGAAGAACGGCGTCAAGCAAGTTCGTTTGGAGGAAATGGATGCGATCAGAGAAGCCGTGGCGCGTGGCGTTGCGGCGGGCTACTTCGATGGCGGCCGCGGAAATATCCGTCGCAAAGATTTCGGCGTGCGGCAATTCGTGCGCGAGCGCGACGGCGAGGCAGCCCGAGCCTGTGCCGACATCAGCGATGTGGAGGCGCGGGATGGGCGCTCCTGTCACCATGTCGATCTTGATTCCGCGCGCACCGAGCCGCTCGAGCGCGACCTCGACGATGTGCTCCGTTTCGGGGCGCGGGATCAAAACGGCGGGAGTGACTTCGAATTCCAGTCCCCAGAACTCCTGCTTGCCGGTGAGGTACTGCGTCGGCTCGCCCGCGATGCGCCGCGCGACGAGGGCGAAGTATTTCTCCGCCGTGGCCGGATCGAGCGCGGCCTCTGGATTCGTGTAGAGCCACGCACGGTCACGGTCGAGCGAGTGCATCAGCAGCAGTTCCGCCGCGAGCGTGGATGACGGAATCTTTGCCGCGCGGAGGCGGGCCATCCCTTCCCTCAGCGCCCCGCGAACGTCCAGCGCCATCGGGTCCACGGAACGGGACTCGGCCGCGGTTCTCATGCTTCGACGAGTTCCTGCTTCAGGCGCTCAGATTCGAAATGGGTGACCAGCGCGTCGACGAGCGGCGCGAGCTTGCCGTCCATGGCTTCGGTAAGTTGATGCAGGGTGAAATTGATGCGATGGTCGGTGACGCGATTTTGCGGAAAATTGTACGTGCGGATCTTTTCGCTACGGTCACCGGTCTTGATCTGGCCGCGGCGCTCGGCGGCGAGCAGTCGATGCTGCTTTTCCTGCTCCATTTCGTAGAGGCGCGTACGGAGGACGCGCATGGCCTTGGCGCGATTCTTGATCTGCGATTTTTCGTCCTGCTGCGAGACAACGAGGCCGCTGGGAATGTGAGTGATGCGCACGGCGGAGTAGGTGGTGTTCACGGATTGGCCGCCGGGACCGGAAGAGCAGAACGTGTCGATGCGCAGGTCTTTCGGCTCGATTTTGATGTCGATGTCGTCCGCTTCGGGCAGCACGGCGACCGTTGCCGCGGAAGTGTGGATCCGGCCTTGCTGCTCGGTGGCGGGAACGCGCTGGACGCGGTGCACGCCGCTTTCGTATTTCAGCTTCGAATAGACCTTCTTGCCCTGAATGGCGGCGACAATTTCCTTCATGCCGCCCACGGGCGAAGCAGAGCTTTCGAGCACCTCGACGCGCCAGCCCTGCGATTCCGCGTAGCGAGAGTACATTCGGAAAAGCTCAGCGGCGAAAAGCGACGCCTCGTCGCCGCCCGTGCCAGCGCGGATTTCGAGGATGACGTTTTTCTCGTCGTTCGGATCTTTCGGGATCAGCAGGAACTTTACCTCACGCTCGACGGCGTCGCGGCGCGCCTCGAGCGCGCGCTCCTCCTCGTGCGCCATCTGCTTCATCTCGGCGTCGTCGGATTCGGCGAACAACTGCCTCGCGCCCTGCAAACCCTTCTCGATGTCCTTCCACTCGCGATATTTCGCGACGATCTCGCCGAGGTCGGAGTGCGTCCTGGCGAGCTTCTGGTAACGCGCGGAATCGGAGTGGACTTCGGGCGAGGAAAGCTCGCGCGTCATCTCGTCGTAGCGCGATTCGATCTGGTTCAGTTTTTCAAACAGCGTCAGATTAGCCATGGTCATGCACCCGGAAAACAGACTATCGAAATCGGAAATTAGGAAACGGAAAAGTGCGATCGGGCGGCGCTCCGAGAGGAGCGGAACGTGAAGCGCTAATAGAAGGCGGCGAACATCACAGTCACGTGCTGTCATTAGGATAGCGGCAAGCAGCCTCGGAGTCAAACCAGCAGCGGGAGAGGCCACGCGCAAGCGAACCGGCGTTGCGGATCACCCCGGCGGCTGTACAATCTCTGCACCGGGGGAGACTGCCAGGACGGCCCTTGCATGAGCGCTACAGGAACGAGACTCGACCGCGCCGCTACCATCGAAACGCAGACACTCGCCACCGTGCGCCAGCTGCTGATTGAGCTGGGCGGATCGCGCGGGATCGAGGAGTTGGCAGCGCGCGGCACGGCGGCGAACCTCGAGCGCGAACTCGGGCTCGGCAGCCTCGAACGGGTCGAGCTGATGCTGCGCCTGGGCGATGCCTGCGGCGTGCGACTCCCCGACCGCGTGGTCGCTGAAGCGGACACGGTTCAGGATCTCGCCGATGCCCTCGTCCATGAGAGTCTCCGGGAAGATTTGGCGCCGCACGTCCATGCCGCCGGCGTTCAGGGAGCGGCTGCGGCTCCGGCCACAATATCGCCATCTCGACACGCGCAACGGGCGGGCCTTGAACATCAGATTCGCAACGCCGAATCGGTGACCGAAATCCTTCGGCTGCGCGGCATCGGCGAGCCTGCTCGCGCGCATATCCATCTTTACGAAGAAAACGAACAGTTGCGCACCATCACGTTCGGCGAACTCTACGAGCGCGCTTCGGCCGTCGCGGGGGGATTGCGGCGCCGAGGCCTCGAGCGCGGCCAGACGGTCGCCATCATGCTTCCCACCTGCGCCGAGTTTTATTTCTCGTTTGCCGGCATCCTGCTGGCGGGCGGAATTCCCGTGCCGATTTATCCGCCGTTCCGCGCCGACCGCATCGTGGAATACGCAACGCGGCAGGCGAATATCCTTCGCAACGCCGAAGCGCAGTTCCTGATTACGTTCCGGCAGGCCGAAGCGCTGGCGCGCCTGCTGCGGCCGCGCGTGCCTTCGCTGCGCGGCGTATTGAACGCCGCACGGATCGCGAGCGCTTCGCCCGCCGAAGAAGCGCGGCCGGCGCATCCCGGCGAATGGCGGCCGGTGGAAGTGCTTTCTCACCACGCGCAGGGCGAGGACATCGCATTCTTGCAATACACGTCTGGATCCACGGGCGATCCGAAAGGCGTGACGCTGACGCATGCGAACCTGTTGGCCAACATCCGGTCTATAGCTGATGCCGTGGAGTTGCAGCCGGAAGACGTGGCTGTGAGCTGGCTGCCGCTCTATCACGACATGGGACTGATCGGCGCGTGGCTCGTGCCACTCTTTTCCGGCAATCCCGTCGTGGTGATGTCGCCGCTGGCGTTCCTCGCGCGACCGGAACGCTGGCTCCGGGCTATTCACCACCATCGCGGGACGATCAGCCCGGCGCCGAATTTTGCTTACGAGCTGTGCGTGCGCAAGATTCCGGACAAGGATCTTGCGGGGCTCGACCTCAGCTCCTGGCGTGCGGCGTTCAACGGCGCGGAGCCGGTGCAGCCCGCAACGATGGAGCGTTTCGCAGTTCGCTTCGCTGCTTACGGTTTTCGCCGCGAGGCCCTTCTGCCGGTCTATGGACTGGCAGAAGCGACGCTGGGTATTTCGGCGGCGAAGGCCGGCTCGGGATACAAGGCGGATCGAATCGATCGCGATACGTTTGAATCCGAGGGCCGCGCAGTTCCGGCCGCGCCAGGCGATGCTTCGGCACTGGAGTTCGTGAGCGTGGGAAAACCGTTTGCCGGCGTCGAGGTGCGCATCATCGAAAGTGACGGTAGAGATGCGGGCGAGCGGGTCGAAGGTAGGCTGTGGTTCCGGAGCCCGTCGGCAACCAGCGGCTACTACCGGAATCCCGCAGCGACTCTGGAGCTCGTGCGCGAACCCGGATGGCTCGATTCCGGCGACCGGGCGTATTTGGCCGGCGGCGAGATCTACATCACGGGCCGGGCCAAGGACGTCATCATCAAAGGCGGGCGCAATCTGTACCCGCACGAAATCGAAGAGATCGTAGGAAAAGTGCCCGGCGTGCGGGCGGGATGCGTGGTCGCGTTCGGCGCGCCCGATGAACGCAGCGGGACGGAAAGACTTGTCATCGCAGCCGAAGTGCGCAGCATGGCGGAAGCGAAACGCATTACGGCGGAAATCATTCGCGCCGTGGACGCCACGATGGGAATGCCGCCTGATTCGGTCGAGCTGCTTCCGCCGCGCTCGATCCCGAAAACATCCAGCGGGAAGTTGCGCCGCAGCGAAACGCGCCGGCTCTTCCTCGATGGGAAATTGGGGAAGAAAGTCGAGCCGGCATGGATGCAGGTGGTGAGGCTGGCGCTGCGGAGCGCCGGGCCGCACGTCTGGGCCATCGTCAGGGGCGGCGGGAAGAGCATCGTCGATGTTTTGTACGGCGTCTGGGCGCTCTTCGCGGTCGGCGTACTGCTCATCCCGCTGTGGCTCGCGATTTCGGTCACGCCGGATCGAAGGCGGGCGGCGCGGCTGTTGCGCACCGGGGCGCGTGCAATGCTAATTGCGGCGGGAATTCCGGTGCGCGTCGAAGGCAAGGAGGCCCTGGCCGAGGCGTGCAAGGGGCCGTGCATTTTCGCGCCGAATCATTCGAGCTACGTCGATATCCTCGTCACACTTGCATTTCTGCCCGCGGGCGTCCGGTTCGCGGCCAAGGGCGAGGTGCTGGCGATGCCGTTTATCGGCACGATGGTGCGGCGAACGGGACAGTTCGCGTTTGACCGCAACGATCCCGAGGCACGGCTTGAACTGGCGCAGGAAGTGGACGCGGCGCTTGAGCGAGGCGAATCGGTGGCGATCTATCCCGAAGGGACGTTCACGCCGATCACGGGGATCCGGCCGTTTCATCTCGGCGCGTTCAAGGCGGCGGCCTTGACGCAAAAGCCGATCTGCCCGGTGGCCGTGCGCGGCGCGCGTCGCATCCTGCGCGACGGCACGTACCTGCCGCGGCCTGGACGCGTGACCGTGACGTTTGGTCCCCTCATTACCCCGAATCCCGCCGCGGGCGATGACTGGCAGGAGATCGTCCGCCTGCGAGACACCACGCGGGAGATCATCGCGCGGAATTCGGGCGAGCCTCTGCTGTAGAAAGAAACCCTACGCGAGAATTTCGCCGACCAGTTCCCCCACGTGCTCGGCGATGGCGGGCGCTGAGGTCAATCCCGGAGACTCGATCCCCATCAGCTGAACGACATTCGGAAATTGTGGGTCGCGCTGAATGATGAAATCGGGCGCGCCTTTCGAGTGCGCGTGCGCCGTGGAGGATTGCGAAGGCGGAGTGAGTTTCGGACGGATGCCCGAAAAAGCCGGGACGAGATCGGCCGCCTCAATCCCGGGCAAAAGAAGCCGGGCGTGGCGCGCGAACTCTTCGACAGGCTCGCGGTCCCGTTCGTAATCGTTCTTGTCCTGGATGTAACGCGCCGTCGGGCCGATCAGGACGTTGCCCCACAGCGTTTTCGTGAAGTGGGTGCCGAGACTGAGGCCCTGGGGATGGGGCATCGGATAGACCAGGCCGCGGATCCAGTCCTGTTTCGCGCGGACGAGCTCGCAGTATTCGCCGCGGACCGGATAGATGCGGTGCGCGGTGGCCATATCCGAGCCGAGCATCGCCGCGACGTCATCGGCAAAGAGGCCCGCGCTGTTCACGACGCACCGAGCTTCGATTTCGCCCAATTCGCTCACGACGTGGATATGGCTGCGCCCGGCCTCGATTCTGCTCACTTTTGCGTTTGTGACGATGTGCGCGCCTTTGTCGGAGGCCACGCGCGCATAAGCCTTCACGAGCTCTTCACTCGACAGGATGCCCGTAGAGGGAACTTCGAGAGCGTGAGCGCCTTCGACGTGGGGCTCACGCGCGCGAATCGCTCCGCGGTCCACGATCCGCAGACCTTCGAGGCCATTCGCCGCACCGGTGCGGGCGAGAGCACCGAGCTCCTCGAAATCCGCTTCGGAGGATGCAACGACGAGTTTTCCGATTCGGCGGTGAGGCACTCCGTACGCCTGGCAGAATTCGTACGTGAGCTGATTTCCCCGCACACAATGTTTGGCCTTCAGCGAGCCGGGAGCGTAGTACAGGCCGGAATGGATCACGCCACTGTTGCGCGTGCTCGTGAGCATTCCGATTTTCGGGAGAGCTTCGAGGACGAAGACGTCATCCCAGCGCGCTGATAGCGCGCGAGCAATCGCACAACCCACGACGCCCCCGCCGATGATGACGATGTTGGCCTGGTCCATTGTGTTCGGGTCAGTTCACCTTCGGTCTGATAGGACAGTCTCGGTCATTTTCCAGCACCGTACAACCGAGACATCATTCACAACCTGAACGTTAGTAACTCGGATCGCCGAACAAACAATTGAATTCAGTTGAGTCGGTACCCGATTCGGGAAAACCATTTGTCGGCTGGGGACTCAATTCACAAAGGATGAATCCTATTGAGATCGGAGGGTCGTCTAGGAATACCGGTACCAAGCACGGGACGACTCGGGGTCGATAAGGACTAAGAAGCTGGAAATCAGGGACTTACTTGGCGCCGGATTCGTCTTCCGTGGCTGGCTGGAGTTCTGAGTTACGGGCCACCAAGACCCGCCGCACGAAGAGCGCCGCAATGATCATAATGGCACCCAACACCACAAGACCGCTGGGCTCTGCAAGTGAAAGGAACACATCCATCAACGTTGCCATGACAGGGATCAAGCATATTAGGCACCAATCCTCGTTTTGGTAAGTCCATGTATATCTGTCGGATTCGGTGAGACGGTTCGAAACAGTCCACGGGAATAGGAAAACGAGTGCACTTATAGTCCCTTGGCCTTCCAGGTTTGGTCTAACCAGATTACAGTCGCCTCTTTCTCGTAACCCGGCGTGTAGTGCGGAAAGACGCGTCAGCGGCCGCGTCGATTCAGGATCACGACAAACGTCCAGCGTTACCAGGGGAGACCAATGAAACCTCGTTCATGAATGTCACGGCGGGTTCACACTGGCAGCAATCTGTGACTCATCGGCGAACAAAAAACGCAGGCCGAAGCGACTCACGCCAATGCGCTGCTTGAATCACACCTTACCGACAACCTAATTCTTTCCAATACAGAGCATCGATGGAAGCAATCCGCCAGGTTCTCGTGGCCTGATCCAGGGTCAGGTGTCATTGGCCTCGTGAACAGGTCGGCAGACCTATACCTTCTTTGTTCCTCCGTCCAGTAGAAAAGCCTTCTCTGCGCTCCCTACACTGGGTGCGTCATGAGAATACACAAAGACGTACGCACTTGTCGGCAGCACCTTTCGACCCTTCGGCATCAGGCCACTAAAACATGCTTTCCCTTCGGTAGCGGGCCACTCGTCGTCATTGCAGCTGTAGCGGCGATTTTGAGCCTTGTCACTCTTTCCGGATGCGCCGGCTTAACGAGCGCTGCGGGAGGTGGCGGGCAGCCGGGGAACCCCGGCGCTGGAGTGCTGTCCCCCAACTCCATGACGGTGAGTTTCGGGAATGTTTCGGTTGGGAACAGCTCGACGCAAAGCGTGAGCATCATCAACACAGGAACCGCCTCGGTGAACGTATCTCAGGCGTCGATCTCCGGTTCCGCATTTAGCGTCGCGGGTGGGAATGCCTCTTTCACCATTCCTGTGGGTCAGACCAGCACAATGCAGGTTCAGTTCGCGCCGAAGGCAGCAGGGTCAGCGTCAGGGACACTTTCGATGGTGAGCGATGCTTCCAACTCACCACTCGCGATTTCTCTGAGCGGCATGGGTACTCAGGCGACGCTGGGCGCGAATCCGTCGAGCGTTAATTTCGGAAACGTGTCGGTGGGAGGGAGCTCATCCGTCACCGTAACACTGACCAACTCCGGCAGCTCCAACGCCACGATTTCGGCGGCGAGCGCCTCCGGGACAGGCTTCAGCATCAGCGGTTTGTCCGCCAACCAAGTGATTAACGCGGGACAGAGCGCAACGTTTAGTGCGACGTTCGCGCCCACCGGCGCGGGCGCCACTACCGGCAGCATCTCTATCACGAGCGACGCACCCGGATCCCCAACAACGATCGCTTTGAGCGGGACGGGAACTCAAGCACAGATTTCGGCAACCCCGTCGAGTGTGAGCTTCGGCAATGTCACCACGGGGACGAACAATTCGCAAACGATCACGCTGAGAAACGCGGGCAACGCGACCCTGACGTTCTCGCAGGTTACGGTTTCCGGCACCGGATTCAGCATCACGGGCCTTTCCACTTCGACGACGATCTCAGCGGGCGGCAACATGACGTTCAACGCCATCTTCGCCCCGACTTCTTCTGGAGCCGTGACGGGGACTATCCAACTGGCAACGAACGGCGTGCCAGCTCAATTAACCATCAACTTGAGCGGCACCGGTGTGGCGCCCACGCTATCGCTGAGCGCCAACCCGTCTAGCCTGAGCTTTGGGAACGTCACCGTGAACACGAGCACCTCGCTGACCACCACGCTGACGAACAATGGAAACGCGAACGTGACGATTTCCGGTCTCAGCGCTACCGGGGCAGGTTTCAGCGCCAGCGGCGTGTCCAACGGGACGATTTTGACACCCAATCAATCCGCTACGTTGACAGTTACCTTCGCGCCGACAGTAACAGGGAGCGTAACCGGCGCCAGCGTCACCGTCACCAGCGACGCGACGAATTCACCGACGACGGTTGCCTTGTCCGGCGCCGGCACGCCGACCCATTCCGCTACGCTATCGTGGACGGCGAGCACGACTTCAACAGTGGCCAGCTACAACGTCTATCGGGCGGCCAGCTCGGGTGGTTACACGAATCCCCTGAACTCGTCCCCTGTAACTGCCACCGGATATACCGACACCACAGTTCAGGCCGGACAGACTTACTTCTTCGTTGTAACGGCAGTTGATCAGAGCGGGGCAGAGAGCACCGATTCGAACGAGGTGCAGACCACCGTTCCGACGCCGTAGCCTTGGCGTAGCGGGAAAGTACAACAGAACCAGCGGGCGCAGGACGGGAAAAGATGGACCGCCCGGCGCCTCCTCACCGGGCTGCACCGCAGGTCAGGTCGCTGCCCTGTCCCACGGGTGTACTCAAGGACAGTAGTTCCCAAACGCTTCTCACCGCAAAATCATTTCAATGTTCACGCGGCGGTTCATGGGGCCGGGAAATTTGGCCCTCGATCAAGTCGACCCCCAAGTCAATCGTTCAAACACTTTTTGGCTTTTGCTCGTTGCGACCGCCGCATTCGCCTTGTGCCTGGGAGGTTGCATGGGTTTCGCGGCGCAACCAGGAAGCGGCGGCATAGGTTCAGGTGGAATTAGCAACCCTGGAGCACCGCCACCAGCGAGCGGTCGACTTTCGGCCAGCCCAGTGAATCTGACTTTCGGACAAATCCCCGTTGGTTCCACAGCAGACTCCGGAGTGACGCTGACGAACACCGGGAAAGCAGCTGTGACGATCTCCGGGGTTTCGATTTCGGCTCCGGGTTTCAATGCAAATGGTGTTGGGTCGGGTGTCGTATTGCCTCCGAATCAGGCTGCAATATTGACGGTCACGTTTGATCCGCCTTCGGAGGGAAACTTGTCGGGCACGATCACTATAACGAGCGATGCTCCGATGGTCACGATCCAGCTCTCGGGCCAAGGGATCGCCGCCGCTCAACACTCCGCCACTCTTACATGGTCGGAAAGCGACCCGACAGTCGTAAGCTACAGCACATATCGCAGCGACTCCGCCAACGGTCAGTTCATAAGACTGAACTCCTCGCCTTTCGCCCAATTGATCTTCACCGATTCGACGGTTCGGGCGGGACAGACATACTATTGGACGGTCACCTCGGTGGATGCCGGCGGCATTGAGAGCGACCCATCTGCCACGGTCTCTGCAACAATTCCGTCCCAGTAACCGAGCGACACCGCGCAGCCGCATTGCCGTGTCTTCTCATGCGTCTTCACAAAAACAGAATGCCTCCCGTCGAGTACCGTTCCTGACTAGCGGAATTCGGCGTGTAGAATCCGAGACTGGCGGTGCAAATCCATCGTTTATCAGCCCTTATGCTAAAGTGACCCAACCAGACGCGATTCGTCGTTTTGTTTTTCGATTGCATTGCTTCTGGCCGTACGGACCTGCTACCGCCATGTTTGCGGAGACTTCCTTGATTCCCATACGAATTCGGGCAATCAATTCCCGCCGGTTCCTAACGAGACGAGCCGAGGGTCTATTGCGGAGGCCGGATCGCCTCCTGGCTTATTCAGCCCTGCTTCTGTTGGGAGTGACCCTCACTGCGTCCACGGAGAGTAGCAGAATGAACGCGCAGGCGATCACCAGCTCCAACAGCACAATTCTCTTGGCGCGGCTTGCAGGAACGTTCACGGTGACGGTGGCCGGGTCGCCGAACGCGGCACTCAGCGAAACAGGATCGCTGCCGGCGCACGTGACGTTCACCGACAACCACGACGGGACGGCCACGCTTTGCGGGACACCACCGGCGGGTAGCCGAGGGACCTATCCCATCACAATTGCGGCGCACTACGAATCGGGTGCCGATGCCGCGCAGAGTTTCACGCTAAAAGTGGACGCCGCAACCACCACGCCGAAATATCCGCTCATGATGAGCGCGAACCAGCGCTATCTTGTCGACCAGAACAACGTTCCCTTTCTTCTCATCGGCGATTCGCCGCAGGCTTTGATCGGGGATGTTTCAGAAGCGGGTGCCGCAACTTACCTTGCCAACCGGCAAGCCCGCGGATTCAACGCCATGTGGATTAATCTACTTTGCAATTCCTACACGCGGTGCAAATCCGACGGCAGCACCTTCGACGGAATTCGCCCGTTCAAGAACCAGGGAGATCTCTCGACGCCGAATGAGGCTTATTTCAGGCGAGCGGACGACATGATCAATCTCGCGGCCAGATACGGCATGACGGTGTTTCTCGATCCAATTGAAACCGGCGGGTGGCTTTCGACTCTGAAGGGAAATGGCCCCGCGAAAGACCGAAACTACGGTGCATACGTCGGGAACCGGTACAAGAGCTTTCCGAATATCGTCTGGTTAAGCGGGAATGATTTTCAAACCTGGACCGATTCTTCGGACAATGCGGCCGTGCTCGCAGTCGCTCAGGGCATACAAGCATCTGATCCGGATCACATCCAGACGATCGAATTGAACTACCTCGCCAGCGGCTCGCTGGATGATGGTGCATTCGCGTCCCTCATCAAGCTGGATGCGGCGTACACCTATTACCCCACCTATGCGCAGGTTCTTAAGGAATACAACCGTTCGAACTTTGTCCCCGTATTTATGGTCGAGGCCAATTACGAGTTTGAGAACAACAACAACCTGGACACGGGAAAAC
>JGI12269J14319_10003861_pt1 | contig 13932 bp, 9 predicted proteins | sample PeaSoiSIISIP2007_FD_14319 | JGI IMG/M metagenome (IMG submission 14319) | reverse complement strand
CAGATTCGCCGCTACTCCGTGAGCCTCAACGACAGTGATCGCAAGCTGGTTCTGGCTATGGTCAAGAAGATGGCGTCGAATGCGAAGTAATGCGCTCCTGGCTCCTGGCTTCTAGCTCAAACTGCCGTTGCCGCAAGCCAGAAGCTGGTAGCTGGAAGCTGCCTCTAGTTACTTCCGTTCCATCCCTCTGGTGACCGGCGGGTACCTCGCCCGCCCGCGTCATACACCCTAGACTGTGAGTTGGAGAACTCGCAGTGACTATCGACGAAGAACTAACTTTGCTTGAGTCGCAATTGCGCCGGCTCAAGATCGAGTACGAGTGCTATTTCAGCAACCCGACCAAGAAGCCCCCTACTGATGTCGAGTGGAAAGTGCTGAGCCTGCTGCGCAAATTTAGCGATGGCGGACGGATGAGCTTCCAACAGCGCTTCCGCTATAACGAGATGGCGCAACGTTACGCCATCTACAGCGACTTATGGCGCAAGAAAGCCCGCATTCGTGAAGAAGGATACCGCCGTCCGCAAGACGCGCTGCTCTCTGTGCAAGGTGTGCGTCCCACGGAGGAACATGAACCGACGCATCGCCCAGCTTATGGGCTGGGACATGCGGCTGCAGCAGCCGCAACCGCACCCGGTTTGAGTGAGGGACCGCTCACGATCCAGTGCTCCGATGCCCGTGCCGAACATGATCAGGTGAAGAAGCTCTACGAAGCGCTTACCGACGCCAAGAAAAAAGCCGGCGAGTCGGTCACCGGCAACATTGCCAGTTTTACTTCTTTTGTGCAGAAGAAAACCGACCAGATTCGTAAACAGCACGGATGCCAATCGGTGGAATATACCGTAGAGACGCAAGACGGCCAAGTGCGGCTAAAGGCGAAAGCCAAGGCCTAAGTCATGTGCGACGGGCGACTCGCCCGTCGAAACCGCGATGCGCACGTGGCCCCAGACGCCTCCTCCGGGTAGCCGCGAAGCTCGGTAATGCCCCAGTTTAAATTTCAGCAACCGCATTGTGACGCCGGCGGAAAACCAGTCATAAAGTTTTGACTGTAGGTTGCGTTCCGGTCTAGCATACAGCTGTTCCCTGTGGGGCACGTCGGCATCTCTGCCGAAAGGGCTAGGCCCGCCCGCTGAAAATCTCAGCAGGAGTGTGCCTATGCCAACCATCGAGACATACCGCAAGCAAGCCAAGTTGTTGCTCCGCTGGCATCGCGAGGGAGACTATTCTATTGGCGAAAGAGTACGCAGACTCGAACGCTACCAGTCTTTGACCGACCGCGAAGTATTGGCGCTGAAGTTCACTCTAACCGTGGCGCAGGAGATCGTCGCGATGGAAGCCGGATATCAGAGTTGGGCGGAACTGAAAGCGGCAACAGCCGGAGCACCCAAGACGCCGCGCGCTTCGTCTGGCCCGCTGATCCTGAAGAAGGTGACCCCGATCCTGCTGGTGCGAGATGTCAAGACATGCGCCGCCTTCTTCCAACAGAAGCTGGGCTTCGAGATCGACTTCCTCCATGGTCTGCCTCCGTTTTACGGCGCGGTATCGCGAGACGGCGTTTGTCTGCACATGCGCTACGTGCGACAACCCTTCTTCGCACAAGCCGCGGTTCAAGAGAAATCGCTGATATGCGCTTCTATTGAAGTCTCGAACGTGCAAGGTCTATTCGAGGAATTCAAGGCGCGAGGCGTGGAATTCGCGCAAACAGTTACCAAGCAGGCCTGGGGTGGAACTGACTTTCAGGTACGAGATCCCGATGGCAATGTCATTTCCTTCGTCACCTATGGGTGAAATCATCTTGGAGCATCTACACCCAAAGCTCTAGTGGGTTCACCACGCGAGCGCTCTGCTGATAAACTTTCCTGTTGCGCCATTCTCGGCCAAAGGTCTGCCATGTCACACACCTCGCACAAAATTCAGCGCGCCATTCTCAGCGTCACGGACAAAACTGGACTGGTCGAGTTCGCCCGCAAACTCTCCAGCCTCGGCGTGGAACTGATTTCGACGGGCGGCACGGCGAAGCTGCTGCGCGACTCCGGCATCGGCGTGAAAGACATTTCCGAGCTCACCGGATTTCCCGAAATGCTCGATGGCCGCGTCAAGACTCTGCATCCCAAGGTGCACGGAGGAATTCTGCACCGCCGCGAGAATCCGTCGCACCGTACAGCGGTTGCGGAACACGGAATCCTGCCCATCGATATGGTGGTCGTCAACCTCTACGCTTTTGAAAAGACCGCGGCTAAACCGAATGTGCACTTCGATGAACTGATCGAGAACATCGACATTGGCGGGCCTTCGATGATTCGCTCCGCCGCCAAGAATTTTCAAGACGTCGCCGTCGTGACTTCGCCCGCCGATTACGATCAGATTGCGGATGAGTTGACCAAATCCGGCGGAGAATTGTCCCCAGCAACGAAGTGGCGTTTGGCGCAGAAGGCCTTTGCGACGACCGCAGCCTACGATTCGGCGATCGCCTCCACGCTGGAACGAATCAGCGCCAACGGACGTTTCGAGTTTCATGAAGAAGCTGTCTTCCCGGAAACGCTGCGCCTGTCATTCAACAAGGTCATGGACCTGCGCTACGGAGAAAATCCGCACCAGCGCGCTGCAATGTATTCCGACGGTTCGGGTAAAGGCGTAGCCAACGGACGCCAGATTCAGGGCAAAGAGCTTTCCTACAACAACATCGTGGATCTCGAAGCGGCTTGCGATCTGGCTCAGGAATTCGAGGAGCCAGTGTGTGCAATTATCAAGCACACCAATCCTGCCGGAACCGCGACTGGCAAGACTTTGGTCGAGGCTTACAAGAAAGCGCTCGAATGCGATCCNGTCTCAGCTTTCGGTGGAGTCATCGGCGTGAATCGTCCCGTGGATGGCGCNACTGCCGANNANATGGCCAAGTTGTTTCTCGAAGTAATNGCNGCTCCGCGGTTCGACGAANAGGCAAAGGCNAAGTTCGCGTCCAAGAAGAATCTGCGTCTTGTCGANGTTAACGATGCTCGTCCGAAGTGGGTGCTGAAGAACGTTTCCGGCGGAATTCTGCTGCAGGATGCCGACGCACGCCCGCTCACAGAAGCTGATCTGAAAGTAGTCAGCAAGCGGCAACCCACGGCGGAAGAAAAACACGCCTTGCTCTTTGCCTGGAAGGTTTGCAAGCACGTGAAATCCAATGCCATCGTCTATGCCCGCGACGGACAGACTGTCGGCGTCGGCGCCGGACAGATGAGCCGCGTGGATTCCTGCAAAATCGGAGCCATGAAGGCAGTACTGCCGCTGAAAGGCACGGTCGCCGCTTCGGACGCTTTTTTCCCGTTCCCCGACGGCGTCGAGGAAATCGCCAAGGCCGGCGCCACCGCCATCATCCAACCCGGCGGGTCGGTGCGCGACCAAGAGGTAATCGACGCTGCCGACCGGTTGGGCCTGGCAATGATTTTTACTGGGGTCAGGCATTTCCGGCACTGAGTGGAAGCACTCAGCATTCAGCACTCAGCACCCGGCCGTGGGCCTTCCCTAGACCGTGAAACTCTACGGCTGAATNCTAAGTGCTGAGTGCTAACTACTGACTCTTCAGCGAAAATCAACCATCCATCCGTCCCTGTACCTCCGAATCTTTCTAGTTCAGTTTCCGNAGCCTCTTTTTCGCTATCCTCATTGACGAAGGTTTACAATATCTAGAGCACCCACCTGAGGCGGTTTGGCATCCAATTGCCATGGGTTTGGGAAGCCGAAGGTTCTCAATGAAAAGCATGTGCCAGTCTATTTTTGTGTTGTTTTTGGCGGCTGCCGCCGTAGCGCAACAAACTCCAGCGCCGTCCGCTCCTGCCGCCGCGACGCCGAAGCCGGCTACCGCAGCTACTCAACGAAAGTCCGACCGCGCCGCCGCCTACTATCACTACTCCGTGGCCCACATGTACGAGGACCAGTTTGCTGTGTACAACCGCAGCGATCTTGCGACCAAATCCATTGAGGAGTATCGGCTGGCGATCGATGCGGACCCGACTTCCGAGTACCTTACGGCGGGTCTGGCCGAACTTTATGCCAAGACCGGCCGCATCCGCGACGCCGTCCTTGAGGCCCAAGACATTCTAAAGAAAGACCCGAACAACCTCGAAGCGCACAAACTGCTGGGCCGTATCTACCTGCGCTCGCTGGGAGATGTCCAGAGCGGCAGCGGCTCCGACAGCGTGCTCAAACTGGCCATCGAGCAATACCAGGAAATTATCAAGCTCGAACCTGACAGCGTTGACGATCACCTGCTTCTGGGCCGGCTTTACCGCTTGAACAACGATCTCCAGAAAGCGGAAAGCGAATTCAAGATGGCGGTAAAGCTGCAACCTGATTCCGAGGAAGCGGTTACCACGCTGGCTTATCTTTACAACGAAGAGGGCGACACCGCACGTGCAGCCGAAGTTTTGAGTTCCGTACCGGACGCGACCCGTTCGGCAAAGCTTTATTCCGCGCTGGGCTACACCTATGAACAGCGCAAGGAATACAAGAAAGCGATTGGCGCCTACAGAAAAGCGATTGAACTCGATCGGGACAATCTCGACGCCATCCGTGGGCTGGCGCAGAACCTGTTAAACGACGGGCAGACCGATGCCGCACTCGATCAATACAAGATCATCGCAGAATCCAATCCCGAGGACGCGCAGACCTACCTGCGCATGGCTGAGATTTACCGCCGAAATGGCAAGTTTGACCTGGCACTGGACAACTTGAAGAAGGCCGAGTCCATGGTGCAGGACTCGATGGAAGTGCCTTACAACATCGCCGCTGTCTATCAGGCGCAGGGCCGCTACGATGAAGCCGCGCAAATTCTGCAAGACCTGGTGAAGAAAACCGATAAACCGGACAATGACTTCAGCCAGAGCGAGAAGAATAATCGCGCAGTATTTCTTGAGCGTCTGGGCACGGTCTATCGCGACAACAGCAACGAACAGCTCGCGATCGAAACATTTCGCAAGATGCTGCCCTTGGGCGACGACAACGCCGAGCGCGGCTACCAGCAACTGATCGACACCTATCGTGAAGCTAAGCAGTGGCAAAAGGCCACGGACGTCGCCAAGGAAGCGACCCAGAAGCTGCCCAATGATCGCGGCCTGAAGATGGTTTACGCAGCGCAACTCGCCGACATGGGTCAGGTGGACACCGGCCTGGATCAGGTTAAGGCCCAACTCAAGGGCACTGCTGATGACCGCGACGTCTATATCAACCTGGCGCAGATGTATCAGCGGTTGAAGCGCTGGCCGGAATCCGAAGCGGCTCTCGACAAAGCGGCCGAGTTCTCCACCAAAGATGAGGACAAGGAGTACGTAGAGTTCCTGCGCGGATCCACTTACGAGCGCGAGAAGAAATACGATCAGGCCGAAGAAGTATTTCGCAAAGTGCTGGTCAGCGATCCTCAGAACGCCGCCGTCCTCAACTATCTCGGATACATGCTGGCCGACCGTGGCACAAAACTGGACGAAGCGCTCATTCTGATCAAGAAAGCGGTCGAACTCGATCCTGCCAACGGCGCGTATCTCGATTCGCTGGGGTGGGCCTACTTCCGGCTCGGGAAGTACGAACTGGCGGAAGACAATCTGCTGAAAGCCTCGCAGCACATAGGTATGGATCCGGCTGTTCAGGACCACCTCGGCGATCTATATCAAAAGACCGGGCGCCTGAAACTGGCTGCGGTGCACTGGGAACGAGCCATCGACGAGTGGAACAAGACCGTGGCCGCGGAAGTTGACACCGATAACCTGACTCAAGTGACGCAGAAACTTGAGTCCGCCAAGATGAAACTGGCCAAGGAAGACTCGGGAAACAAGTAGGAAGTGCAGCGATCAGCACTCAGCAATTAGCCCCTTAACGTTTTAGCGTCTGTCAAACCTTACGGTGGCTGAGAGCTGAACGCTGAGTGTTTCTGTTAAACTTTCACCATGCTCGCCGACTACGCGGTGCGGGTGGAGCAATCCCGCGGACGCCGTTATCCCGAGCCGCAGCATCCCTACCGCGACGACTTTCAGCGCGATCGTGATCGCGTCATCCACTCCCGGGCTTTTCGCCGCCTCGAAGCAAAAACCCAGGTTTTTACTCGCCGCTACTCTGACCATTTTCGCAATCGTCTGACCCATACCATCGAAGTCGCGCAGATTGCCCGGACCATCGCGGCGCAACTCGGGTTGAACATCGATCTGGTCGAGGCCTTGGCCCTCGTGCATGATGTCGGCCATCCGCCATTCGGCCACGCTGGAGAAAAGGCCCTCGATCTCGCCATGCGCGAACACGGCCTCTTTTTTGACCACAACCTGCACGCGCTACGCATCGTCGAAGACTTCGAGTTACGCTACGCCGCCTTCCGCGGGCTCAACCTGACTTTCGAAGTTCGCGAGGGCATCATCAAACATTCCCACGATTACCCGGCTGACCAGTATCCTGAACTCGCCGAATATCTGCTCAATCGCCGTCCGCCGCTCGAGGCCCAGCTCATCGATGTCGCCGACGAAATTGCCTACAGCACCGCCGACCTCGACGATGGCTACGAGTCCCGCCTGCTCACGCTCGAGCAAATCCGCGACGGCGTTCCTGTTTTTGAGCGCTTCTACGGCGAAGTCGAATCGATCTATCCCGACGCAATCGACAAGCTGAAATTCAACGAAGCGCTGAAGCGCATGCTCAATCGCTGGGTGGGAGATTTAATCGACAACACGAAAGAGGAAGTTCAGCGGGCGGGCATCCGAAAGCTTGAAGACGTTCGTTCTTGTCTTGATCGTCTGGTCACGCTAAGTCCGCCGGTCGAGCAGGAACGCCGTGCGACCAAAGAATTTCTCTACGAGAATCTCTATTTCAGCGCGACGCTCGCCCCGGAAAAGAACGATGCCGAACGCGTGATCGGCGAACTCTTCAGGTTGTGGATGACGAAACCCGAAACCTTGCCGTCCAGCTACCAGGAAAAAGCCATGCAAGAGCCACTGCCGCGCATCGTCTGCGACTACATTGCCGGCATGACAGATAACTATATTTACGAGCAGTACGAGAAGCACTGCGGGCATTAGGAAAGTGAAAACCTCGCAACGGATTTCCGCGGATCACACGGATCAAGAAACGAGAAAGAATTATCCGTGAACATCCGTGTAAATCCGTGGCGAGGTTTTCTTAGTTGCTCGCGACGGTAGTGACGACGTCATACAGCACCCGGAACCCACGCCGAACTTCTTCCACGCGGATGCGCTCATTGTTTCCGTGCTCGGTGCTGCCTTCCTCCTCCGTCGATGTGTATGGCGAAAATCCATACGAGTTGATTCCCAGGGGACGATAGCGCTGGTTCTCCGTGTAACCGCTATCCAGCCGTGGCACCACGGGCGTTCCCGGAAAATACTGCGCTGACACTTTCCGGATCGCACTGAACAAAGCCGTGTTGGTAGGCGACGCATTGGCCAAACGAAAATCTGCGGTCAACGGTTCGACGCTGATGTCTGGATCGTTTACCGCGTGCCGGATGGACTCGAGAAATTCCTTCGGATCATCTCCCGGCAGAAGCCGCACATCCAGATTGGCCCAGGCTTCTGCGGGAATCACGTTGGTCTGCTCGGACCCACCGAGCATGGTCAGTGAAATTGTGTCACGCAGAAGATAGTTGAGAGATTCATCCTTTTCCACCTGGCGCTGGAAATCCTTGTCCTCCAAGGCTCGCCGGATGTTCCGAAACTGTTGCGCTCTCGCCGGAGCCTCGTAGGGTGCCATGGCCCGCAAGAATTCTTCAGCCACCGGCAACACCTTGAGCGGCGGGCGATAAGCGATGATCCGGTTCAATGCCCGCACCAGTCGGTTGGGCGCTGAGTCCGCAATTGGAAGCGAGCCATGTCCGGCGCGCCCGCGCGCCACGACGTGCAGCCAGAAAACCGCCTTCTCGCCTACATCGACGCCGACGTATTTGACATGGCCGTTCTCTTCAAGAAGGTTCTCACCACCTTCGTTGATCAGGAACTCGGCATTTCCCAGCAAGTCCCGCTGATGCTCGATGAACCAATCGCTCCCCGTGCCGTCGACTTCCTCGTCGCTGACAGCCAAGAAGATCACATCGCGATCGAGTTCCACCTTCTCGCGCTTCAGCATGACCATGACCATGAATTGCGCCAGGCCTTCATTCTTCATGTCCTGCGCGCCACGGCCGTAAATGGAGCCTTGAACAATCTCCGCGCTGAATGGCGGAACCTTCCAGTGGGACGCGTCGCTGGTGACCACATCCATGTGGTTCAGCAGAATGATCGGTCGCCGGGGAGACGCCGTGCTGTGCGGAATGCGCGCCCACAAATCGGCTCGCCCCGCAGCATAGTTGAACACCTGGTTCTCTATGCCTTCCTGGTCGAGGATTCTCTTAAAGAAATCTGCAGCGCGAGCCTCATTGCCGGGAGGATTGGTGGTGTCGATGCGCAGATATTCCCGCTGCCACTGAACTGCCAAGTCAGCATACTGCTGAAGACGATCCGGAGAAATGCGATCCGAGGCAAGACCTGGGCTTGCGGGAACAACTTGAGACCAGCCCAGCGCAGTAACCACTAGGACGAACCCTAAAAAGCAAACTCCTTCGTTCCCTTTGGGCATCCAATCTCCTGTGCTGCTTGAAGTCTGTGGGCCACGCAGTTTTTATACCAGCTTCGCCAAAATTACCCTCGAAGCGGATTATTCTTCTCCGCTCCCGAGCTTACAGGGCTACAATGTTATTGCAAGCCAATGAGTTAGCTCTGTGGCAGTTTGGCAATCGACCTGTTATAGATACCCGTGGGTGCCGGAGTCAAACGACTACCGATGTTTTCAAGTCGGCCATAAGCAGCGTCAGCGATGGCAGGCAATGCACCGCCAGTTTGGTTCAGTCAGTCATTTAGAAGACGCAATCACAAATCACGCAGCGCGCCCGTAAGGCGCGCCGGAGTAGAGCCCCCAGGTGCTCTCTCCCTCGGAGGAAGTTGAACATGAAGAAACATGTGCTTGTAGCGCTCATCGTCGCAGTTGTATTTGCCCTGCCAACCCTTGCCCAGCAGACGGGCTCAACCTCACAAGATCAACCGGCCGCTCAAACCGCGCCTGTCACTCCGTCGACCACCGACCAGGCGTCTTCCACGACTTCGCCAACGGTCGGCGCCACTGGAAAGCAACCTTTGCAAGCTGAGACCCACGAAGGTTTCTGGGGCCGGGTAAATCCGTTTGCCCGCAAGAAGTACGTGCAACGCCAAACCGAACCCATCCGCGACCGCGTCAATGAATTGGATGAACTCACCGCGGGCAACACCAAAATGATCAAGGACGTGGATTCACGCGCCCAGCAAGGCATTCAGCTGGCCTCGTCCAAGGCCAACGAAGCCGATCAGCACGCCATCGACGCCGGCAACAAAGCCCAGATGGCCCAACAGACCGCAACTCAGGCCAATACCCGTCTCTCCACGGTGGAACAGGTAGTGGGCAATATCGATCAATATAAGGCCACGACGCAGACTGAGATCCGCTTCCGTCCCGGCCAGAGCGTCCTGAGCCAGAATGCCAAGACCGCCCTTGATGACATGGCGACCCCGCTGAAGAGTCAGCGCGGCTACATCATCGAAGTGCAGGGCTTCTCCTCAGGCCACGGCCAAACTGCCATCGCGACTTCACAGAAGATGGCGGATTCGGTGGTCCGGTACCTGGTGCTAAACCATGACATTCCGGTATACCGGATCTATGTCGTGGGCATGGGCAACGCTCCAGTTCCGAGCGCAACCACCGATGACCAGGCCAAGACCAAGCGAACCAGCGGCGGCCGCGTCGAAATAAGCCTCCTGAAGAACGATCTGGAACAGCTTGCTTCGACCTCGACTGCGGATCAATCACCAGCAAAATAGTTTTTGGATGGTTTTTGGACGACCGGTCCAACACCCGGACGCCCTCCCCCCGAAAAGCCTCTGNGCGAGCAGAGGCTTTTTGCTGGTTGGTAATGCTTTTTCTTGCCACAGCCTATGCAAAGAAGATGTAGGCGCGAGCGCCTACATTCGCCACAACACACACGACTTCAGACCACGCTAGCGGTTTCCTGCTTCATCTTTTCAGCCTGATAGTGTGTAGTCAGCGCTTCGATCAGTGGCTGTAACTTCCCGTCCATGACTTCCTGAAGCTGATGGACCGTCAAGCCGATGCGATGATCAGTGACACGGTTCTGCGGAAAGTTGTAAGTCCGAATTTTCTCGCTGCGATCCCCCGAACCCACCATCGCCTTGCGCTCTTTCGCCAGAGCGTCCTGCTGCTTCTGCATTTCCATTTCGTAAAGCCGAGAGCGCAGCACACGCATACCTTTTTCGCGATTCTTGATCTGCGATTTTTCGTCCTGGCAGCTCACGACGGTATTCGTGGGGATATGTGTAATGCGAACCGCGGAGTAAGTCGTGTTCACCGATTGTCCGCCCGGACCCGATGAGCAAAAAGTATCAATGCGCAGGTCTTTGGCTTCAATCTTGACGTCTACATCCTCAGCCTCCGGCAGAACCGCAATGGTGACGGCCGAAGTATGAATCCGCCCCTGCTGCTCAGTCGCCGGCACGCGCTGCACGCGATGCACGCCGCTCTCATACTTCAGGCGCGAAAACACCCGTTGGCCTTCAATCAGCGCGATGACTTCTTTTAATCCTCCAGCGGAAGACTCGGAAGTCGAGAGCACCTCCACTTTCCAACCCTGAGTTTCCGCGTATCGGGTGTACATGCGAAACATTTCCGCGGCAAACAAGGTAGCCTCATCACCGCCGGTGCCCGCCCGAATTTCCAGGATCACGTCCTTCTCATCATTCGGATCTTTGGGCAGCAGCAAAACCTTGAGCTCTGCTTCCACCGCGCCGATCCGCGCCTCCAGTTTGTTCAACTCTTCCTGCGCGTAAGCCCGCATCTCGGGATCTTTTTCGTCAACCAACATGGCGCGGCTCTCCGCAATGCCCCGTTTTAAGTCCTTATATTCACGGTAGCGCTCGACGACGAGACTGATTTCACTGTGTGCCTTGGCAGTCTTCTGGTATTTCGCCGAGTCATTCGTGATCGTCGGCGAAGCCAACGCCTGCGTCAGTTCATCATAACGCGCCTCAATTTGATCGAGTCGTTCAAACATGGTGTACCCCGTAGAAACGTAGCTTGGTACGTTTCGGATGCTGAGAGACGTAGCAAGCTACGCCTCTACCGCTTATTGTTAACTCTGGAAATGAAAACTAGAGGTAGAAAGAGTTTTCGCGGCGGGGCCGCCTAGGCGATGACTAACTCACCGCCGCGCTGCTTTTCTAGCGACATTGCCTGGTCCAACGCGACGATGGCGCATTCCGCCTGCTCATCCGACGGAGGCTTGGTGGTGATGCGCTGCATCCACAAACCAGGCGCGGTCATAAGAGCAAACAGCGATCCGCGATGTTTGGCGGCAAAACGAATAATCTCGTACGACAAGCCGGTAATCACCGGCAGCAACACAATGCGAACCGCAAACCGCGCCCAGAACGTTGTGACCGGTACCAGCATGTAGACGAAAATCGAGATAATCATCACGGTCATCAGAAAGCTTGTGCCGCAACGCGGATGATAAGTTGAATACTTCTGCACCGCAGGCGTGTTCAGCGGATCGCCGTTCTCGAAGGCGAAAACAGTCTTGTGTTCGGCTCCGTGATACTCATACACGCGTCGAATATCCTTCCAAAGCGACGTACCCCAGATAAATAGCAGGAACAAAATCAGCCGAATGATGCCGTCCACCAGGTTGAAAACGATCTGCTCGCCGAAAACCGGATTCACGCGCTTCAATTCCGTGGTCGCCACTAAAGGCAAAAACTTGTACATGAAGATGAAGAAGCCGACGGAGAAGACAATATTGACGGCCGCAATCCATCCGCTGATTTCGAGCTTCTTCTTCTCCGGCTCACCGGGCGCGGGCGCAGGCTGCAATTCATCGAGAGCAACATTGGCGGAAAACTTCAGGGCGCGGAAGCCCAGCGTCATAGCGTGACCCAACGTGATGACGCCGCGCATAACCGGCCACGCCATCCATTTGTGTTTTTCGGAAAGCCGCTCCAGCGGTTCGCTGTGGGTCGAGACCTCGCCCGAAGGTTTGCGGCAGGCAATCGCCCACGCATGCGGCGACCGCATCATAACGCCCTCGAGTACGGCCTGGCCACCGACAAGGGTTTCCTCGCCGCCCTCCAGCGCGGGCAGAAGCTGAACCGCAACGAAGAAACGACACAATGTTCGCAAAAAGCGCATGATGATTGGATGATCTTTCCGGCGACAAAGCACCAGCCGTAAGAGTATCACAGCCCGAGTTGATTTAGGATGGGCTTGCAAAGCCCGCAAGTAGCAGGCTCTGAGTAACTTACAGCCGTAGCCAGGAAAATTGTGTAAGGACGGGCGACTCTCCCGTCCCACCAAGCAAAGCTGGGCGGCTCACTTCGAAGCATTGATTTGAAGCATTGATCAAACTCGCTTTCGGGCGCGAGCATTCACCATGCGCAAGTTCGCGGAAGCCTCCGAGCACATCGCCGGCACCACAAAGAAGTTAGAGAAAGTTGCAATCGTTGCGGACTACCTCAAGTCGATATCGACCGATCAGGCATCCGTGGCAGCGATTTTTCTTTCCGGCACGCCCTTCCCTGCGTGGGAAGAAACCACGCTGCAAGTTGGAGGCAGGCTGCTGTGGCAAGTAATCGAGGGACTCTCCGGAAAAAGCAGCCAGGAACTGACTGCCGCTTACCGCAAGCAGGGAGACCTGGGCGCCGCAGCCGCAGAGGTTCTTCCAAGCCGAGCGAAGCTCGGCAGCGATGAGGGTGTAAATCCCGCCGAGGACTCCAGTCCGAGCGTGCAAGAAGTGCAGGCCGCATTTCGGAAAATAGCTGCCGCCCGCGGTCCAGCCGCCAAAGCGGTTCTTCTCCGCGAACTGATCTCGCAAGTGACCCCGCTCGAGGCTAAATACATCGTAAAAATCGTTACCGGCGACCTGCGGATTGGGCTGAAAGAGAGTCTGGTCGAAGAAGGCATTGCCAAGGCTTTTGGCGCCCCGGCAAAAGATGTCCAGCGCGCCAACATGCTGCTCGGCGACATTGGAGAAACCCTTCGCCTCGCCGCCGAGGGAAAACTGGACCAAGCCAGAATGCGCCTCTTCCATCCTATAGGCTTCATGCTGGCCAGCCCGGCGCAGTCCGCAGAGGAAGCGCTCAGTTATTTCGAAAATGCGCTGGTCGAAGACAAGTACGACGGCATCCGGGCGCAGGCCCACTGCTCGGGCGGCGAAGTGCGAATCTTCTCGCGTACCCGCGACGAAATTACGGAATCGTTTCCTGAACTTCCCGACGCCTTAGCCGGGCTTGCCCAGGACGCGATCCTCGATGGAGAAATCGTAGCCTGGAGCTATCTGGCTGCGGAGTCCGGAGAAGCGCGCCGTGCGCTCCCCTTCAGCGCATTGCAGCAGCGCCTTGGCCGAAAGAAAGTCAGCCGTCAAATGATGCGAAGAGTACCGGTCGCGTACCTCCTCTTCGATGTCCTTTACGCGGGAGGCGAATTGCTGATCGATCGTTCCCTGCGAGAGCGGGCAAAACTGCTCGACGAGTTGTTGGCCGCTCCCCGAATTCCGACTCAAGCAAGGCCCAGCGAGGCGCAGGGCCAACTGATGCTGGAACCCCCCAGCCCGACAAGCGACCCGGCAATCACAACTCAGCTTTTCCGCGCGCCGGTGTTGCAAGCGTCGTCACCCGAGGAACTCGATCAACTATTCGAGGCAGCGCAAGCGCGAGGCAACGAAGGCTTGATGATCAAGAATCCCGAGTCGACTTACACTCCGGGACGCCGGGGAAAATCCTGGCTAAAGTTGAAACGTGAGCTGGCCACGCTCGATGTCGTAGTCACTGCGGTCGAATACGGTCACGGCAAGCGGATTGGCGTCCTCAGCGACTACACTTTTGCAGTACG
>JGI12269J14319_10003860_pt1 | contig 13935 bp, 10 predicted proteins | sample PeaSoiSIISIP2007_FD_14319 | JGI IMG/M metagenome (IMG submission 14319) | reverse complement strand
CATCGGAATGTGGAGGTGTTCGCACGCCGATTGGAGCGTATTGAAAACGCCGCGGCCGGTAGCCTCGTTGCGGCCCAGCGAGCCGCCCAGAGCAATGGGTTTACCGGTGACCACGCCCGGAATCGGATAGCCCTTCGTCATACTGTACGTATCCATGATCCAGGCCATGACCTGAGAGTTGGTGTAGACGTCCGGTGCGGGGATGTCCTGCGCCGGGCCGATCAAGGGAAGAATAGCGCTGGCATAACGGCGAGTGAGGTGCTCCAGCTCAACCTGCGACATCGCCTTCGGATTGCAGGTTACGCCGCCTTTGCCGCCCCCGAACGGGATATTCACAACCGCGCACTTCCACGTCATCCAGGTTGCAAGGGCTTTCACTTCATCCAATGTGACGTGCGGATGGTAACGAATTCCGCCCTTGGCAGGCCCGCGTGCGGTGCTGTGTTGCACGCGGTGACCCTGAAAAGTGTGAATCTTCCCGTTGTCCATCCGAACGGGCAGGTGGACGGTCAGCACCCGTTCGGGAGATTTGATCATATTTCGCACATTATGGTCGAGTTCGAGCGCATCCGCGGCGAGATCGAAGTTCTCCATCGCCGCTTCATACGCGTTCTTTTCGACTACAGCCGTGATTGGCATATAGTACGCCTCCTCTTCTTCAATTGTTTTGATTTGACTGCCGGAAGGTCTATCACTTATCCCCCACAGGGAGGATACTCCGGTCGGGGGCGGCTCGCAAGAGCCAAAGTGTCACCCCATTCCGTCGATCGGGGAGGGCGAGGATGGAGGTGAAGACGCATGGCCAGGAGTCGCCGTGCGTCGCACGGCTGGACCCACACGGTGTACGGGCAGGGCTTGCCCTACCCTCGTCGGGACCAGCAGAAATGCGGGGACGGAAAGCCGTCCCCCTACAGCCTGGTGATGAGCCCGCAGCAAATTTTGGCTTTCCGGCCGGTTTGCCGGCTTCACAGAACCCGAGACTGAGCGTCCCAAGTTCGGACGGTGCATCCCAAAATCGGACAGTGGCAGAGCGGCGCAAGAACTGCCACCCGCGCAACTTGTGGATGCAAAGCAATTTGCTGGCACGGCCAATGGAGGCCAAATTGCCTCAACTTACCCGGAGGGCTACCCACATGCAAACGCTCTATCAAGATCTCCGGATTGGTGCGCGGATGTTGGCCAGGAACCCCGCTTTCGCGCTGGTTGCTGTCTTGACCCTGGCGTTAGGCATCGGGGCGAATACCGCGATGTTCAGCATAGTCAACGCCGTTCTGTTGCGCCCGTTGCCGTATTCCCACCCCGAAAGACTCGTAAAGGTCTGGACGCGCTTCACGGACATCGGCCTGCCGAACGATCGGAACTGGGTCTCGGCGCCGGAGGTTCGCGACATCAAAGAGCTGAACAAGAGCTTCTCGGGCGTGGCGGCCATCTCAGACGCCAGCTTCAATATCACCGTCCAGGATATTCCGCAACGCATCGAAGGGGCTGCGGTTTCACCAGGCCTTTTTAACATAATGGGAGTCGGAGCCCGGCTGGGGCGAGTCTTCACTTCCGACGAAGCCAATCCGGGACACGACAATGTTCTCTTGCTCGGTTACGGCCTGTGGCAGCGACGCTTTGGGAGCGGCCCGCAAGTGGTCGGACGCACGCTCGTTGCGAACGGCAAGCCGTATGTCATCGTCGGCGTCTTACCTCCGGGCTTCGATTACCCCTACCAGGCTGAGATGTGGGCCCCGGTCGCCTTCACTGCCGCCGACCTGAGCCCCAATAACCGGGGAAGCCACGCTTACGAAGTGCTCGCAGAACTTCGGCCTGGCGTCTCCCTGGCGCGGGCGAGGGCGGACATGGACTTGGTCGGAAGAATGATGACGGAGCGAAGCCGCGACTACCCTTATAAGCAATATAACTTCACTGTTACCCTGACCCCCCTGCTCGAGGAGATGGTGGGCGACGTGAGAGCTTCGTTGTGGATTCTCATGGGCGGCGTGGGATTCGTCCTTCTGGTTGCTTGCGCTAATATCGCCGGTCTCGTGCTGGTGCGCGCCTCGGCGCGCCGGAAGGAAACCAGCATCCGCATTGCCCTGGGGGCGAGTCCGCTGCGCCTGGTTCGGCAGTTGGTCACTGAAAGCTTGCTTCTTGGCGTTCTAGGGGGCGGGGTGGGGCTGCTGCTGGCGAGTTGGTCGCTCCAGGCCGTCGTGGCCCTGAGCCGTACTTCCATTCCCCGAGTTGCCGGCGCCGCTCTCGACGGCTGGGTGCTGGCGTTTACCATGGTCTTGTCATTAGGTACCGGCGTGCTCGTTGGACTCGTTCCCGCCATCCAGGCCACTCGAGTGATGCCCTACGCGACGCTCAAGGAAGGCAGCCCCGGCGAGGCCAGCGCCGCGGCGGGCGCCTTATCTCAACGCGTGCGGCCGCTCCTGGTGGTGGGCGAGACGGCGCTCGCCCTGGTGCTTCTTACCGGCTCGGGCCTGCTCCTGAAAAGCCTCCTCCGCCTTCTGGAAGTGGACCCCGGCTTCCACGCGGACTCTGTCCTCACCATGCGGGTGGCGCTGCCCGAGGAGGAGTACCGAAAGCCGGAACAGGTGAGTGGCTTCTATCACGACCTTCTGGATCGCATCCAGCACCTGCCTGGGGTTGAGGCGGCGGGGGCGGTCGACATCCTGCCGCTCAGCGGCGCCAACGCCTCCGGCACCGTCTTCGTGGACAGCCGGGCGGTCCCCCCTGACCAAACCAGTCCCGAGGCCGATATGCGGCCTGTTAGCCCTGGATTCTTCAAGGCGATGCAGATCGAGCTTCTGGCCGGCCGCTACTTCGACGACCGTGACGCCGCATCGTCGCCTCCCGTAGCCATCATTGATGAAAGCATGGCGAAAACTTACTGGCCGAATGAAGATGCCATCGGCAAGCGCATCAAGATGGGAGGCCAAGGGTCAACAGCTCCGTGGATGATGGTTGTGGGCGTGGTGCGTCACGTGCGCTACCGCACGCTCGAGGCTCGATCGCGAGTCACCCTCTACTGGCCCGAAGATCAGTCCCCCGCCAACGCGCTGAGCCTGGTGATCCGAACCGAGCGCGACCCGATGGCGCTGGCGCCGGCGGTTTTTAAGCAGATTCACCTGATCGACCCGAACCTGCCGGCGTACCATGTGCGCACCATGCGGGAGGTCATGCGAACGTCCGTGGCCCAGCGACGCGTCATTCTGATGCTGCTCAGCTTGTTCGCGGCCTCGGCCCTGCTGCTGGCCGCCGTGGGCATCTACGGTACGGTTTCCTACTCCGTCGCGCAGCGCAGCCGCGAAATCGGCATACGCATGGCGCTGGGAGCCAGCGTGCGAGATGTGCTGCGCATGGTGCTGGGGCAGGGAATCGCCCTGGCGCTGGGCGGCGTGGCCCTGGGTCTGATCGGTTCGGTGGGATTAACCTGGTTGTTGTCGTCCATGCTCTTTGGCGTCCGTCCCACGGACCCGCTCACGCTGGCGTGCGTCGCGGCGCTGCTGACAGGTGTGGCGCTCTTAGCCAGCTATATCCCGGCTCGCCGCGCTACTCGGGTCGATCCGCTGGTGGCGCTGAGGTATGAATAGGCTACATAGCTTGTTAGGAAGAACACAGGGGGCTATCTGATATCGTGACGGACCAACCCCCTCACTCGGCGCTGCGCGCCACCCTCTCCCCCAAGAGGGAGAGGGCAAAAAACTCGGATTATTTCTCCCCTCGCCCCCTTGGGGGAGAGGGTGGCGCGCAGCGCCGGGTGAGGGGGTGCTGTCGCCCGATTCTGCAATCCTCAGGAGGTTTTGCCGGTTAGCGAGCGGCACAGGGCGAGCAGCGCTGTCCCGTACTTCCGGGCCGTTACGGGTCCGATGCCGCCGACGGCCAGCAATTCGTCGAGCGTGGCCGGCCGGGCCTGGACGATGGCGCGCAATGTCTGGTTGCTGAATACGTGGAAGGCTGCCAGCCCGAGCTTCCTGGCTTCCGCCAGCCGCCAGGCACGCAGCTTTTCTTCCAGCGCAGCCTCTTGCGGCGAAAATGTTTCCGGGCCTCGGGGCGGCCGGTGCGGCGGGCTTTTCCTCTTGCGTGCGGGTTCGTCAACCGAAAGGGTGAGGGCAGGTGGCAGCTTGGATTTCGGAGACTTTTTCCTCCCCCGCTTCGCCGGTTGCCACTCGTCCGCCCGGTTGGTGGCCAGCAGCAGATCCAACGGAGTGCGCTCGTTCACGCTGGACCCCTCGCGGGTCAGCGTCACTTTCCGGTAGGGTATGGTTCTCCCTTCCTTTTCGAAGCTGGCGTCCTCGATCTGCACCAGTCCGGCCGCGGCCATCGCCCCTACAATGCCCTCCAGGCGGTCTCTGCTTATAGATTCGCTTTGAGACAAATCCTGGTGCAGCCTTCCGACGGTTTCGAAATTAGCGCCGCGAAGTGCGTCGATCACCTCGTGTACGACACGCCGCTCGGCTTGGGTGATGGGCCGGAATCGCTGGGCGATACATTGTTTGGGAGCGCAGAAATCGCACTGGCCGCAAGTTCGCTTGGCGTCCGCGAGATCTCCGAAATGGCGAACTAAGGCGCGCATGCGGCACTGATGAGTTTCCGCGAAGCGCCGCATGAGTTCCAGTTGCGCGCGCTTTGTCTCCAGATGAGCGAGATAAGCCTGCTTCCAGTCCTTGCTGCCCACGGTCACGTTTTCCGCCCACTCGATCGCCGCGCCGCCATGAATTGCAAGCTTGTCGAGGGCCCGGTTGAACAACTCGGGATCCATGAGCAGCGCCCGGCAGAGGCCCTCTTTCGGCTGCGGTTGCGAACTGAGCCGGTGATGGATGGCCTCGAGAGTTTCCACGGGGGCATAATCCTGCTCGAAGAAGTATTCGTGCACCCGCAAGTCGGCGTAGGAATACAGCAGGATCGTCCGGCTTGGCAGTCCGTCGCGCCCGGCGCGGCCGATTTCCTGGTAATAGGCCTCGATGCTGCCGGGCAGCGCGGTGCGGATGATGGTCCGCACATTGGGCTTGTCGATGCCCATGCCAAAGGCAATGGTGGCGACCACCGCCTCGAGCTTGCTTTCGACAAACGCCGCCTGGACGCGCTCCCGCTGCCTGGACTCGAGCCCTGCATGGTAGGCGGCTGCAGGAAACAAGCGAGAGAGATCCCGTGCCAGTTCCTCGGATGCTCTGCGTGTGGGCGCGTAAACGATGGCCGGACGCCGAGCCGGCTCGCTGAGCAGCTCGAGGGTGAGTTGAGGGCGATGGGGGAGCGGCACCTCCACGACTTCGATGGCGAGATTCTCGCGCCGGAAACCATGGATGAATCGAGCCGCGTCGACCAAGCCAAGTTGGCTCACAATGTCGTTCTGTACGATGGGGGTTGCGGTGGCAGTGAGCGCCATGACGGGCGCGGGACGCAACGCCGGGAGGAATTGCCCCAGCATGCGATAATCCGGCCGGAAATCGTGACCCCATTGTGAGATGCAATGCGCTTCGTCAATAGCGATCAGCGAGGGCTTACGTTTGGCCAGCATTTCGGGGAATCCCGGCACCCGAAACCGCTCCGGCGCAATGAACATGAATTGCACTTCGCCGTTCAGATAGTCGCGGCAGGACTGCCGGGAAGCCAGGCGGTCCATGCCGGAATGCACGCGCGCGACTCTGCAGCCGAGTGAAGCGAGCTTGGCTGCCTGGTCGTCCATGAGAGCGATCAAGGGGCTGATGACCAGCGCCGTGCCGCCGCGCGCCAGGGTGGGGAGTTGATAGCAAAGTGACTTGCCGGATCCCGTCGGCATGACCAGCAGTATGTCCCGGCCGGCAATGGCGGCGCGGCAGACGGCTTCCTGGTTGGCTCGAAAAGACGGGAAGCCGAACGCCTTTTCGAGAAGGGGGAGAAGTGACCCGTTCGACATGTTGGAGATCTCATCCACCATGGATGGTGAATTGTGAATAGTAAATTGTGAATTGTAAATAGCCGAAGATGAAGGTTGGTCTGAAAGTCATCCTCCTACGGGGCCTCGCTGGCAGCAAGCACCGCCTCGGAAACGGGTTTTGCGTCGAGCTGAGGGTCGGTAACGAGTCTCCAGGATTGCCGCTCGCGCAAAAGACGAGCGACAAGTTGGGCGTGCATGGCGTGACCGGCTCGCTCGGCGACCACATGGCCGAGTAGCGGGCGGCCTAGCAGGGAGAAGTCGCCGATCAGGTCGAGCAGCTTGTGCCGGCAGAACTCGTCGGGGAAGCGCAACCCTTCGGGGTTGATCACACCCGTGCGGTCGAGCACCACGGCATTCTCCAGCGAGCCGCCGCGGATCAGGCCATTCTTGCGAAGCATTTCGAGTTCTTCCAGGAACCCGAACGTCCGCGCGGGAGCGATTTCAGTGGCGTAGCCGGACGAGCCGGAGCAGAAGTCGATGGATTGCGCCCCAATTACGGGATGAGGGAAGGAGATACGATATGTGACGCGGAAAGAATCCGCCGGGTAGACGATGATGCGCTTCATTCCATCGACTACCTCAACGGGCTTAAGGATTTTGACGAAGTTCCTTCGGGCCCGCTGGCGGCGAATCCCGGCTTTGGTGATGAGTTCGACGAAGGGCCGCGCGCTGCCGTCCAGGATCGGGAGTTCGAGGTTGTCGATTTCCACGATCGTGTTATCCACTTCCAAGCCTGCCAGGGCCGACAGGAGATGTTCGGTAGTGGAAATCAGTACGCCTTTCTTCATCAAGCTCGTCGCGTAGCTGACCCGGGCGACATTTCGGGCTTGGGCTTCAATGACGAAGCCCTCCAGGTCGGTGCGCCGGAAGACTACGCCCGAGTTCGCGGGGGCAGGGCAGAGCCTTAGGTTGACCCTAACGCCAGTGTGGAGGCCCACACCGGAGACGGAGACTGGATTCGCAATCGTGTGTTGGTTGGCCAAGAAGCTCCTTGAAAGTCAGAGAATAAGCATTTTCTTAGCCAAGCCCGTGAGTTTAGACAAGACAATTATTATCAATACTTTATGCTTGTTTTTCGGACCGTAACAGAACCGGAAATGTGTCAATTATGCCACATTGGCTCAGATTTGTGTGCCTTTGGCGAACCTGATTTAGGGTAGAATATCCAACTACGTCAAAATCGGAGGGGTACCTTGGCCGAATTCCAGCCCGGCAAGAAGCTGGTCTTGATTGATGCCATGTCGCTGGTTTTTCGGGCGTTCCATGCGCCCATGCAAATGGATTTGCGCTCGCCCGGCGGAATGCCCACGAAGGCGATCTACATCTTCGTCCGAACCCTGCGGAAGATCCTCAAAGACCACCAGCCCGACCTGGTGGGTGTGGCGTTTGACCTTGCGGCTCCCACTTTCCGGGACAAGCTGTTCGAACAATACAAGGCGAACCGCCCGGCTTTTCCGGAGGAACTGGCGCTTCAGCTTCCCTACGTGCGGCGCTTCTGCCGCGCGCTCGGATTGGCGATGGTCGAGAAAGAGGGTTACGAAGCCGATGATGTGATGGGAACGCTCGCCGGGAACGCTTCGGCGCAAGGAGCGGATGTGTTTATCGTGTCCGGCGACGAGGACCTTTTCCAACTTGTGAAAGATCACGTCAAGGTGCTGAAGCCCTCTCGGGGAGCATCAGAAGGCGAAACCTTGTGCGACGCCGAGAAGGTCAAGGAAATCCTGGGCGTTGAGCCTTCGCAGGTCGTGGATTGGCTGGCGCTGACGGGCGATCCCAGTGACAACATCCCCGGTGCGCGGCCCTTTCCGGGTCAAGAACCTCCCCTCGCTCCGGGCGCGAAGAAGCGAAGCTATATCGGGCCGAAGGGCGCGACAGAACTCATTCGCAAGTTCGGCACACTCGACAAGGCACTGGAAAACTACGAGCAGACGGAGAAGCAAAGCTACCGCGACGCCCTGCGCGATTTCAAAAAAGAAGCGCTGCTCAGCCGAGAATTGGCCACCATCCGCCCGGACGTTCCGCTGGCGGTCGCCCCGGCAGACCTCAAGCGCGCCCCCGAGGATCTTACCGATTTGCGCGCTTTGTGCCAGGAACTGGGGTTCACTTCGCTGTTGCGCGAATTCCTGCAAGAGATGCCGATCCCGGTGCAGGCAGCGAAGGAGGCGGAAGAACTCTCGACGCCGGAGTCGGTGACCCGGTGGCTGAATGCTTTAGAGGAACGCGCCCCGGTGGCGATTGGGTTGGCGGTCGACGGCGAAGAGAGTTTTGCCGGGCAACTTCGGGGGCTAGGCCTCTCGGACGGCAGGCGGCTGGCAACTCTATCCGCCACGCCCGGCCTTCTCGAGCCCATGAAGTCTTTTCTCTCTTCCGCGTCGCATCCCAAGGCGGTTCACAACTCGAAGCTGCTGCGATTACTGATGGCAAAGACGGGAATCGCGCCGGCGGGTGTCACCGACGACACCATGCTCTACTCGTACTTGCTTGATCCTTTGGCCACGAGCCATTCGCTCGAGGACGTGGTGCTACGCCGTCAGGGGCGCAAGCTTTCGGGCTCGACGGCGGACTGGGCGGACAACACGCGGGAGATGGCCGCCCTGCTGGTGCCTGAAATTGCGCGCGAAGAGTTAAGGCGTGTCTATGAGGAGATCGAACTGCCGTTGTCGAGTGTGCTGGCGGACGTGGAGAGGTTCGGCATCCGCCTGGACGCGAGCGTACTGGCTGCCATGTCGGGTGAATTTGATAAGGACCTCACCGGCCTTACCCGCGAGATCTATGATCTTGCCGGACAACCCTTCGATATTGACTCGCCGAAACAACTTGGCGAGATTCTGTTCGACAAGCTGAAGCTGCCGGGTGGCAAGAGGCTGAAGAAGAGCGGGCAGTATTCAACCGACGCTTCTGTTTTGGAATCGCTTGCCGAAAAGCACGACTTGCCGCGTAAGATCATTGATTACCGGACGCGGACGAAGCTGAAATCAACTTACCTTGACGCGCTTCCGAAGTTCATTAACCCGCAGACGGGCCGCCTGCATACTACCTTCAGCCAGACCGGGGCGCGCACCGGGCGCCTTTCCTCGTTCAACCCCAATTTGCAGAACATTCCGATTGGCGATGAATTCGGGCTGCGCATTCGTTCGGCGTTTGTCGCCGATCCCGGCTGCCGCTTGATCTCCGCCGACTACTCGCAGGTGGAACTGCGCGTGCTGGCCCATTTGGCGGACGACCCGGTGTTGATCGAGGCGTTCACGCACGGCGAGGACATCCACGCGCGAACCGCACAGGAGATATTCGGCGTGCTTCCGGCGCTGCAGAACCACGAGCATCGCCGGATGGCGAAGGCCATCAATTACGGCGTGGTTTACGGACTCAGCTCCTTCGGGTTGGCGGAGCGCACCGGCACCAGCAGAACCGAGGCGCAGCAGTACATCGACGCCTATTTCCAACGCTACAGCAAAGTGAAAGAGTTGATCGAGCGGCTGGTTGAAGAAGCGCGGACCACGGGACGCGTGCGCACGCTCTTTGGCCGCCTGCGACCTATTCCCGATATCAACAGCCGCGATGTGCCCTCGCGCAATCGAGCTGAACGCGAGGCCATGAACTCTCCCATTCAGGGAACTGCGGCGGACCTCATGAAGCTCGCCATGATCAAAGTGCACGCGCGCCTGGAGCGAGAGAAGATGAAGACGCGCATGTTGTTGACTGTTCATGACGAGCTTGTGTTCGAGGCCCCCGAAGCTGAGCTGGATCAGGCGCGCAAGATTGTCGAGGCCGAGATGGAAGGCGCTTATCCGCTTAAAGTGCCGTTGCGAGTGGATATCGGGGTGGGGCATAACTGGCGGGAAGCGAAGTAGAAAGCAGAAAGCATTGGGCCTCTCGGAGAGTGTTGTTTTGAATCTGGGCAGTGGTGCCTGCCTACTGCCTACTTCGTGTGAGGGCGACGAATGACTGATCTCAGTGCGGTGAACCCGGCTCGTATCATCAACTGCGTAGCTCCTATTCGCATTTGCGACAACGGTGGCTGGACGGACACTTGGTTTGCCAAAAGTGGAAAGATCTTCAATATCGGCGTATACCCCTACGTTGAAGTGCAGGTGGAAGTATTCAGGAACGACGCGGTCGATCGGCACATCACGGTTTTCGCAGAGAACTATGGGCAACGGTTTGTCGCCACGGGGGCGGAATCCAGTTGGGGTGAGCACCCGCTGCTTCAAGCGGCCATTGCGCGCATGAAGGTTCCGACGGATATGGCTCTAAAGGTCTCGATTTTCTCGGAAGCACCGAGCGGGGCTTCGACGGGCACTTCAGCGGCAGTGGCGGTGGCTTTGGTCGGAGCGCTCGACCGCCTCACCCAGGGCCACCTTACCGCCCACGAGGTGGCCTATACGGCGCAGGCGATTGAGACCGAGATGCTGAAGTTGCAATGCGGCATTCAGGACCAGTTGTGCTCGGCGTTCGGCGGGCTGAATTATATCGAGATGTTCGACTATCCACGCGCCACTGTTTCCCAGATTCAGATCCCCAACGCGCTTTGGTGGGAACTCGAGCGGCGCCTGGTGTTGATCTACTTCGGCAAATCCCACAGTTCATCGGCGGTGCATGAGAAAGTGATCAAGGAGCTCGAGGGGTCGGGTCCGGCCTGCCGCAAGCTTCAGGACTTGCGGGCGACGGCCGAAAAAAGCCGGGATGCCGTGCACGCCGGCGATTTTGTGGCGCTCGGAGAAGCTATGATCGAGAACACCGAGGCGCAGGGGCGACTACATCCCGAATTGGTGAGCCGCGATGCGCATCGGGTGATTGAGATCGCGAAGGAGCACGGAGCCTTGGGCTGGAAGGTGAACGGGGCGGGAGGCGACGGCGGCTCTCTCACCATTCTTACCGGCACACTTTCACATGTGAAACGGGCGATGATACGCGAAATCGAAGCCGAGAATCGTCTCTTCAAGAATATCCCGATCTATCTCAGCCGTTATGGGCTCCGGACGTGGGAGAGGTCCGCCGACATCAGAGGGCAGTCGGCAGGGTAGAGTTTCCTACACTGCAATCTGGTGCAAGGTTTGTCCGGAAATGATAGACTGAAGTCATCAGCACCCTGGCGGCTCCCTCAGAGCCGACCCGGTGTGGCGCGGGACGAAAATCACAAATACAAAAAGGGGGACTTGCTTATGTCGCTAGGCAAACGGTGTGGAGCGGAGTTCTTTGGCACATTCTGGCTGGTTTTCGGGGGTTGCGGAAGCGCAGTTTTGGCCGCCGCTTTTCTCCCAAATCCCCATATGGGTATCGGGTTTGTCGGCGTGGCGCTGGCTTTTGGACTTACCCTCCTGACTATGGCGTACGCCATAGGTCACGTTTCAGGCTGCCATATCAATCCGGCTGTGTCCGTCGGGTTATGGGCCGGGGGACGGTTCCCGGCTTCAGAGCTTGTTCCGTACATCGTTGCGCAGGTCTTAGGCGGGGCTGCCGGGTCCACGGTACTGTACTTTATCGCCAGCGGCAAACCTGGGTTTGAGCTGGGCAGCTTCGCGTGCAACGGTTATGCTGAGCACTCGCCGGGCGGATACTCTCTGGGGGCATGCCTGCTGGCGGAGATCGTGCTTACTTTCTTCTTCCTGTTTGTGATTCTCGGCTCCACGCACGGCCGCGCACCGGCGGGCTTCGCGGGAATACCGATCGGCCTTAGCCTCACCCTCATTCACCTGATCGGGATACCCGTGGACAATCTCTCAGTGAATCCTGCTCGCAGCACTGGGCCTGCGCTTTTCGTGCATGGCTGGGCGCTCCAGCAACTATGGCTCTTCTGGGTTGCCCCGATCCTCGGCGCAGCTATCGCCGGCGTCGTCTACTCCGGGCTTTTCAAGGACTTCCCCAGTAAGGAGCCAGTCGTAGGCGACGCTAACGTGCGGCGGTAGGGCCGTGGATGTGAGCTGATTGCCGTCAAGGAGTGGCTTGGGCGGTCGACAGAGGGTGGCGCATACCTTGCCATGTCTGTAGGCGCCCTATGCTGCCGACAGAGAAATCGATGTCGGCGCCACCCGCGAAGGGGAGAGTCTTCGTCGCAAGAGGAGAACGCATGGATTATCGTAAACTCTTTGAATACGACTACTGGGCAAACTCCGAGACCTTGGCAAGCTTAAAGACAGTGCCGAGCGGCAGCGAAAAAGCGAGAAACGCGTTCTGCCACGTCATCGGCGGGCAACGCATCTGGATGTCCAGGTTCGAGAATCCCGCGCCGCCCACCGCGCAACCGTGGCCTGACCTGACGCTCGAGGAATGTAGTGCGGCTATCGAAGATCTGCGTCTGCGGTGGCACGCCATTCTTGAAGGACTCACTCCCGAAAAACTTGCGAGCGATCTCACTTACCTTAGTCTCAAAGGGACAGAGAACAGGACGCCGATTCAGGATGTGCTGATGCACCTCGTTCTGCACTCGGCTTATCACCGCGGGCAGGTGGCCGCAGCCGTACGTGAGGCGGGCGGCAAGCCTGCGCCGACGGATTATGCCGTCTACCTCAGGGGCGTCAGACGCTGAGGGCCTGGACTCAATGCAAGGAAGCCAACGCCGTACTAGAGCTTCTCCAGAAACTCTTCCGCCACGACCTTGGCTTGTTGAAGAATTCCGTGCAGAGTGCCAATCGCTAGCTCACGGTGGAGTGGCACGACACAGCCTATCGCTCCTTGAGCCGTTTCCTTCTTGAGGATCACGTGACTGCCACGCTGCCGAACCCGTATGAACCCCAATCGCTCGAGTGCCCGAATCGCCTCCTCTCCCGACACACGGCGGAGCTTAGGCATAGGTCGCCTCGAACGTTGTCATAAGCGGACGACCAACGTCCGGGAGGGGAAACTCTTCCAGATAGAGCTCCGTGGCTTCCTTGAGATTGGCGAGAGCATTCTCGATTGTAGCACCCTGGCTGACGGTTCCCAGCTCAGGACATGTGGCGACGTAAAGATCGTCTTCTTGATGAATGACCGCCGTGAAGGTCCGCACTTTCATTGACGTGTCCTCCTGTCTCCCCAGGGTCGTGCCCGGCCATCGCCGGTTTGGCATCCCCGCACCAGAGATTATACCTCTATCCGTCTCTGGGGATGTTCCATGGCGTGGGCTGCCAACTCCTTTCTGCTTACTGCCTGCTTCTCAGGGGGGCTTGGCTAAAGTGAAGTCACTCACGTCGTTGCCGGCATGATCGAAGGCGACGACGCCCGAGGCGCCGTGGTAGTCTGAAAGCGCGGCCAGCGCGTCTCGCAAGCGGGCGCGGTTGGGGCCCGAATGCCGTAGCGAGGCAGCGAGAATCCGCACGGCGTCGTAGGCTCGAGCGGCGGCCGGGGCGGGGAGTTCTCCCGTCCGCGCGCGGTAGCGATTTTCGAAGCTCTCACGCAACGGGTTTTCTATCAGGCTCGGGCCGACGATCCAGACATTAGTCTGGCTGGCGCTGGGAAGTGCCTGTGCGGCCTCTTGGCTGAGATAGAACTGTGTCGTCGGGAACGCTTTGAGAAACAACCGGAGTAATCTCGAAGCCGTTCTTGTCCCCGTCCAAAACACCATTGCTTCAGGTTTTGCAGCCATGACTTGACTCACCGTCGAGTCAAAGTTGGACACCGCCGGGTCGATCTCAAACGTGTCGACAGGTGGGGCGCCCAGTGAGTGAGCCGCCTTTTGAAATTCCTCGTCGCCGACTCTCCCGTCATGATTGCTCTCCGTGACCAGAATTACCTTCCTCAATTTGCGCTCGATGAAGATGTCGTGTGCAAACGCGCTAGCCTGCTGCGTGTCTGTGGGGGCGAGGCGAAAGATCCAGGGAAGGTTGATCTGCGTTGTGGAAGGGTCGGTGGAAAGCGTGACGATGGGGATTCCAACCTTGTTTCCGACCTGCTCGGCAAGGTGAGCCGAATCGCCATCGAGGGAGGTGACGAGCGCCGCCACCTGGTCGTCAAATACCAGTCGAACGATTTCATTCGTTGCTCGACCCCAGGAATCGCTTTGATCGCGGGCTACAATGGAAAGCCGGCGCCCGCCGGGGAAAGGGGTCGCAGCC
>JGI12269J14319_10003858_pt1 | contig 13937 bp, 13 predicted proteins | sample PeaSoiSIISIP2007_FD_14319 | JGI IMG/M metagenome (IMG submission 14319) | reverse complement strand
CCCGCCACGCCGTGTCGGCACGGGCTCGCACGGCGGGGCCGTGGTCGCCCGCCGCGGGGTACGAGCCCAGGAACTTCACGCCGGCCTGTTCGGCGTGCAGGACCCGGAGGCAATCGGCAACCACTTCGTCCGCGATGTGGCCTTCGAGGTCGATCAGAAAACAGTAATTGCCGAGCCCTGATTTCGACGGCCGCGACTCGAGCTTGGTCAGGTTGATGCTGCGCGCCGCGAACTCACTCAGAATGGCGTGCAGACTGCCCGGGCGATCCTCGCGTTGGAAGCAGACGATGCTGGTCTTGTCATGGCCCGTGGGAGCCGGCACCCCTGTCGGGGCCAAGGCGACGAACCGAGTCTGGTTGTCCGAGTGGTCCTCCACGCACGAGGCGATCACCTCGAGGCCGTAGAGCTCTGCCGCCAGGCGAGGCGCCAGCGCGGCGGTGCCAGGTTGCGGATCTGTGCTGACGATGCGGGCCGCCTCGGCCGTGGAGTTGGTGGCCACGATCTCAGCGTTCGGGAGCTGCGTGGCGAGATATCGCCGGCATTGCGCCGATGCGACCGGGATCGACAGGACCCTGGTGATGGTCTGAAGCTCCGTCCCGGGGCGAGCCGTCAGGTGGAGGTGGATGTCAAGGACCACCTCGCGTTGGATGAGCAGGTCCACCTCGAAGACGAGGCTGTCCACGGTGGCGTTGACCGCACCCTCGATCGAGTTCTCGATGGGGACGAAGGCCAAGCCAGCACCGCCACTGCCCACCGTTTCGAGGGCCTCGCTCAGGGTTGCCGATGGGAGAAGATCGGCTCCGGCGTAGTCGGGCTGCGTGAACAGAGCCTCCTCGGTGAAGGTCCCGGCCGGGCCGAGGAAGGTGATCGTTCCCACACTCGCCTGACCGGGGATTCCCGCCGCATCCATGTGCGGCAGGATAGTGGGCACTCATGGACGAGCCCGCCCTGCGCCAGCTGCTCGACGACGTCCGTGCCGGAGTGGTCGGCCCCGATGACGCCGTGGTCCGACTGCGCCGGCTCCCGTTCGTCGACCTCGGGTTCGCGCGCGTCGATCATCACCGCGCCCTGCGCCAACGAGCCGGTGAGGCCGTGTACGCGCCGGGTAAGACGGCGCTCCAGTGTGCCGGGATCGTCGCCGAGCTTCTGGCCGAGCCCGGTGACACTCCGGTCTTGCTAACACGCGCCGATGACGAACAGGTAGCGGCCTCATTGGAGATCGCCCCCGACGGGCAGGTCACGGCCTCGAGGGCGCTGTCGACCGTGTGCTGGCGTCCGGCTCCGGCGCGTTCGGGGCGGGTTGTCGTCGTGACGGCGGGCACCGCCGATCTGCCCGTCGCCGATGAGTGCCTGGCCGTGTTGCGGACATTCGGGTTCCGGCCCGCGCTGGTGCCCGACTGCGGCGTGGCCGGCGTGCACCGACTCCTGGCGTCGGCCGACGAGGTGGCCGGAGCCGACGCCGTGGTCGTGGTGGCGGGGATGGAGGGCGCATTGGCCAGCTTGGTGGCCGGGATCACCGGAGCCCCGGTCGTGGCCGTACCGGTGTCGACCGGATACGGAGCGGCGCTCGAGGGCATCACGGCGTTGCTCGCCATGCACGCGTCGTGCGCAGCCGGTCTCACCGTCGTCGGGATCGACAACGGCTTCGGTGCCGCCTGCGCCGTNGCCCGCATGCTGCCGTGAGGGCGCGATCCGGAGACACGGAGGCGGGGCTCGTTTCCGGACGCGCCGGCTCCGCAGACCACCGGCCGTCGACGGTGGCGTGGTTCCACTGCTTCGCCGGCATCGCCGGCGACATGGCGCTCGGCAGCCTTCTCGACGCCGGCGCCGACTTCTCCGAATTGCTCACCATCTTGCGGCGCCTGCCTCTCGGGGGTTGGGGACTTCGGGCCGAGCCGGTCCTGCGTGCCGGCATCGCGGCGACNCGCGCCGTCGTGGAGACGACCGACGACGTCGTGGTGCGGACGCACGCGCACATCGTCGGCCTGGTCGAAGAGGCCCGCCTCCCTCGGCGCGTGACCCGCCGAGCCCTGGACACATTTGCGGTCCTGGCCGAGGTCGAGGGAAAACTCCATCGGCGTCCGCCCGANCAGGTGCATTTTCACGAGGTCGGGTCCCATGACACCGTGATCGACGTGGTCGGTACCGCCGCCGCCATGGAGATCCTCGGCGTGGACGAGGTGAGCGCGTCGCCGGTGGCGACGGGTATGGGCACGATCCGATCCGCGCACGGGCTCCTCCCCAACCCGTCGCCGGCGGTTGTCCGGTTGCTGCACGGGATCCCGACGTGGGGTCGGGATCTCGGCGTCGAGCTCACCACGCCCACCGGCGCCGCCATCCTGGCGGCGATGGCGTCGAGCTTCGGGCCCTTGCCGCCCATGCGCATCGACGTCACCGGCTTCGGCGCCGGCACCCATGACATCGACGGGCTTCCCAATTGCACGCAGGTGGTCGTGGGCCAATCCTTGGCCGCTTCTCTGGGCCCCGGTCAACCGGTCATGTTGCTCGAGACCAATGTCGACGACGTGACCGGAGAGGTCCTGGCCCATGCCATCGAGGCCCTCTTCGCCGCCGGCGCCCACGACGCCTGGGTCACGCCCGTCCTCATGAAGAAAGGACGGCCGGGCCACACTGTGAGCGTCCTCGTCGACCCGGCGTTGAGCGACAGTCTGCGCGCCACGCTCCAGGCCGAAACCGGAAGCCTCGGCGTGCGCGGCGCCCTGCTCGAGCGGTGGCCCGCGGCCCGGGTGATCGACCGCGTCGAGGTGGACGGCGCCTCGGTGCAGGTCAAGGTCAGCCCGGGGCGCGTGAAGGTCGAGCAGGCCGACGCGGCCCGGGTGGCGTCTCACCACGGTGTCCCGTTGCGCGACGTGCTCTACCGCGCCGAGACGGTGTGGCGACGACGCGAGCAGCAGCCGCCGCGGCCGGGCGAAGCGGAGCCCGGGCGGCTCCCTCCTGACAGCCCTGCGCCGGCCTAGCGCATCGACTCCTCGCCGCGTCGTCGGTGCCGACCGTCGCTGTCGGGCGCCGTGCCGGTACGGTGGAANAGGTGGACGCACCGGAAGGAACGACACCCGTCGAGTCCCCCCGAGCCGAGGCGCAGTTCGCCCGGCCCCCCGAGGACGCCGAGTCCTGGACCGACGACGAGTGGATCGCCTGGCTGGACGCCACCGACGACCCCGACGCCACCGACGACTCCCATGCCCCCCGCCGCAGGCACCGGGGTCGGGGTCCTACCAGCACGTTGGGGGCGGCCATGCTCGGGCTGCACGAGGTCATCTACGGGCCCCACGGCAACGAGATCGCCATCGTCGTCGATGCCGGTGGGGACCCACCCAACGACGACCTTCCCGAGGTCCATCTCGACCCCGAGCACCCCGAGCGCTCCGAGGTCATTGTCCGCCGGGCCACGACCCAGCCACCGCCCGACCACTCGAGCTCGTCCGAGAGCACCTGACCGGCGGCGCCCACCCGACCTCGCCGCGCCGCCGCCGACTATGCCCAATGGCAACGTGCCGACGTGTCGACGCCGCCCTCAGCGGGCCAGGGCGAGCAGGTCGTCGAGAATATGATCGAAGGCACCCACGCACAACGAGACGTGCCCCTCGTCGGGAAGAAGGTGCGGCCGCGCCCCAGGCACATGCGAGGCGAGCCACACCCCGTGCGCGTAAGGGACCATGCGGTCCTCGCTCCCTTGCCAGATGGCGACCGGGCACCGCACGGCGTCGAGGTCGAACCCCCAGTCGCCCAGAAAGGCCATGTCGTCGTCGTGCCACCCGGCGGTGCTTCCCGATCCCGCCGCCGCCAGCGCTCGGGCCATGAAGTCGGCGAAGGCGCCCGTCAGTGCGGCCTTGTCCACATCGGAGACGAGCCCGCCCAGGGCTTGCGCCATGTCGGGTCCCGACAGGGTCGTGAGGTGTGCCGACTCTCGGGCCAGGAAATCCAAGAACGGCGTTCCACCCGCCGCCGCCAAGCCGAACTCCTCGACGTTCTCGGGGCCCATGCCGTCGAGGAAGTCGAGGCCCGCGGCGTCGTGGGGGGCGACGCCGGCGATGACGGTGGCGGCGTCGCATCGCTCGGGCATGAGCGCGGCGCAGGCCAGTGCGTGCGGACCACCACCCGACCACCCCATGGTGACGAAGTGGTCGTGGCGGAGGAAGTCGAGGACCTCACGCGCATCGGCGGCGACATCGGCGACACACCGACCGGGCCGGCTCGACGAGCCCGCGTACCCGGGTCGCGACCAGGAGACGAGGCGTGCTCCCCGCGCCGCCACGCTCTGGGCGGCGGGGTCGTAGGGCACGGCCGCGAAGGGGGTGCCGTGATGGAAGACGACGGGGATCCCGTCGGCTGCGCCCGCCGTGAGCACCTCCAGGGCGCGGCCGTCGGACAGGACCAACGCCTCGATCTTGCTCGGAGTTGCTCCGTCGGTGCCGTCGCTCATGGTGCTGCGCTTTTCGGCCGCCACGACACCGGATGCACCCCAGGGGTCAGGGGGCGGCCGCACCGTGCGCGGACGCCCAATCGAGCAGTTGCGCCCGGGGCCAGGTGTTGACGATGCGCTCGGAGGGTACCTCGGCTTCGGCCGCCTTGACGCATCCGTTGCCGAGCCACTCGAGCTGCCCCGGCGCGTGGGCGTCGGTGTCGATCGACACCATGCACCCGACCGCCACCGCGGCGCGCAGGAGGGGGTCGGGGGGATCGAGGCGCTCGGGTCGGGAATTGATCTCGACGGCGGTGCCGGTGCGGGTGCAGGCGTCGAACACCTCGGCATGGTCGAAGCGCGATTCGGCTCGCCCCCGGCCGACGACGATGCGTCCCGTGCAGTGACCGAGGATGTCGGTGTGGGGGCTCTCGATGGCGGCCACCATGCGGCGGGTCATCGGCGCCGGGTCCATCTTGAGCTTCGAGTGCACGCTGGCCACCACGATGTCGAGCCGGCTCAGCAGGTCGGGATCCTGGTCGAGTGAACCGTCTTCCAAGATGTCGACCTCGATGCCGGTGAGGATCCGAAAGGGCGCCAGCTCCTCGTTCAACGTCTCGACCACTTCGAGTTGGCGCACCAGGCGCTCGGGGTCGAGACCGTGGGCGACGGTGAGCCTCGGGCTGTGGTCGGTGAGCGCCAGGTACTCGTGACCGAGCTCGGCGGCAGCCTCGGCCATCTCGTTGATGGGGCTTCCGCCGTCGGACCAGTCCGAATGGCTGTGACAGTCCCCCCGCAGCAGGGCCCGGAGCTCGGCGGCGCGCCCGGTGAGGGTGGGCTTCGCCTCCGCCTCGAGGTGCAGGAGGTAGGACGGGGTCTCGCCCGCTACGGCCTCGGCGATCACCCGTGCCGTCGTGTCCCCCACACCGGGGAGGTCGGTCAGACGGCCCGCCGCAGCCCGCTGGGCCAGGACCGCCGGGTCGATCTCGTCGACCGTCGCCGCGGCGCGCCGGAAGGCCCGGACCTTGTAGGACTCGGCCCGCTGCGCCTCGAGGAGGTAGGCGATGCGCCGGAGTGCCACGTCGGGGTCCATCGGCGTTCGAGGCTAGCGATCGCTCGTGCCCGCCGGGGAGCTGTGTCACCATCGACACATGGCCGTCGGGGTTCCTGCCGTCGCGGTGGAGGTCGACGGGCGCAGCGTCAAGATCTCCAACCCTGACAAGGTCTTCTTCTCGGCCCGGGGTGAGACCAAGCTCGACCTGGTCTGGTACTACTTCGCCGTCGGGCCCGGGGCCCTGCGGGGCGTCTTCGAGCGCCCCACCGTGCTCAAGCGATATCCCGATGGCGCCGAGGGACAGTTCTTCTACCAAAAGCGGGTGCCGTCGGGTCATCCACCGTGGCTCGAAACGGTCACGGTCACGTTCCCGAGCGGCCGCAGCGCCAAGGAGCTGTGTCCCGTCGACGTCGCCCACATCCTGTGGGCGGTGAACCTGGGGTGTCTCGATCTCAATCCGTGGCCGGTCCGGAGGACCGACACCGATCATCCCGACGAGCTGCGGGTCGACCTCGACCCCCAACCGGGCGTGACGTTCGACGCCGTGCGGCGGGTGGCGGTCGAGGCGCGTGCCGTGCTCGAGGAGCACTCGCTCGTGGGCTTCCCCAAGACCTCGGGGTCACGCGGCATGCATGTGAACGTGCCCATCGAGCCGCGCTGGACCTTCACCGAGGTCCGCCGGGCGGCCCTGGCCCTGGCACGCGAATTGGAACGCCGGCTCCCGGACATCGCCACCTCGGCATGGTGGAAGGAGCAACGGGGTGAGCGCGTGTTCGTCGACTACAACCAGAACGCCCGGGACCGCACCGTGGCGTCGGCCTATTCGGTCCGGGCGAACCCCGAGGCCCGGGTGTCATGCCCGCTCGAGTGGGACGAGGTTCCCGACGTGGACCCCGGCGACCTCACCATCGCCACCGTCCCGGGCCGCTTCGCGACCCGCGGTGACCCGGCCGCCGCCATCGACGAGCGGCGCTACGACCTCGGTCCGCTCCTCGAGCTCTCCTACCGTGACGAGGCCGAAGGCCTCGGTGATGCGCCGTGGCCCCCGAACTTCCCCAAGCAGGCAGGGGAGCCGCACCGCGCCGCGCCGAGCCGGTCGCGCTTCCGCGAGCGAAAAGAGCCGCCGTCAGGCCCGGAAGACTGACTCGAGCTCGGCGGGCACGGCCACGTCCAACTGGGCGTAGGTGCACGACTCGGGACGGCGGTCCGGGCGCCAGCGCCGGAACGTGGTCGCATGGCGGAAGCGATCACCTTGGAGGTGGTCGTACGCCACCTCGCACACGACGCCCAGGTCGACGGGCTCCCAGCTGAGATTCTTGCCGGCATTCCAGCGCGACGGCGCGCCCGGTTTGCGTCCCGTGTCGTCGCTGTCGCGTTCGAGCTCGGCCCACGCCGCCCAGGGATGGCCCTCCAATGTCTTCGAGCGGTACGGGGCCAGCTCGTCGACCAGCTCGCGGCGTCGCGCCGCGGTGAACGACGCGGTTACCCCCACGTGGTGGAGCACGCCGCCGTCGTCGAAGAGCCCGAGGAGCAGCGACCCGATCACCCCGCCTGACTTGTGCCAGCGGAATCCCGCCACCGCGCAGTCGGCGGTGCGCTCGTGTTTCACCTTGGCCATGACGCGCTCGCCCTCGCGGTAGGTGAGGTCCGGGCGCTTGGCCACGACACCGTCAAGCCCGGCCCCCTCGAAACGCGAGAACCAGTCCTGGGCGACGACGGGGTCGCTGGTCGAAGGGGTCAGGTGCACCGGGGCGGCGCAGTCGGCGAGTGCTTGTTCGAGCAGCTCCCGCCGTGTCGAGAAGGGCTCCCCCCGCAGGTCGCGTTCGCCCAGCGCGAGGAGGTCGAAGGCCACGAACGATGCCGGGGTGGAGGCCGCCAACGTCGCCACCCGGGATGCGGCGGGGTGGATCCGCTGCAAGAGCGCATTGAAGTCGAGTCCATGGGGGCCGGCGATGACGATCTCGCCGTCGACGACGGCGCGTTCGGGCAAGGCGTCGCGCAGTGGCTCGATCAGCTCGGGGAAGTACCTGGTGAGGGGCCGTTCATTGCGGCTTCCCAGCTCCACCTCGGAACCGTCGCGAAAGACGATGCACCGGAACCCGTCCCATTTCGGCTCGTAGCGCATGCCCGGTGCGGTGGGGAGTTCCCGGGCCAGCTTGGCGAGCATGGGCGAGACCGGCGCCATGACAGGGAGGTTCATGCCCCCACGCTGCCACGCCGGCGGCGGGGGATGTGGATCAGCGTGGCCCCGCCCCCCAGGGTGCGATCCTGGGGGCGGGAGGTTGGTCGTGGTGAACCCCATGTACGAGTTCGACGAGCGCATGGTCGAGATGATCTTCGACTACTGCCGGCAGCGGCTCGCACTCGATCCGGTCTCGCTCGACTTCGGGGGGGAGCGCGAGTTCTTCGACAACGTGCTGGCCGGCCTGATCGGGGAGTCGGGCAATGACCCCCAGGCCGTCCTGACGCTGTTCGCCGACCACTTGGCAACGGCGGTCGTGTCGTGCGACAGCCCTCGTTTCCTGGCGTTCATTCCCGCCGCACCGACGAAGGCTGCGTTGCTGTTCGACATGATCGTGTCGTGCTCCTCGCTGCAGGGCACGTCGTGGTTGGAGGCGGCCGGAGCCGTCGCGGCGGAGAACCAGGTGCTCGAGTTCCTGGCCCAGTTGGCCGGCCTCCCCCCGGGGGCGGGCGGCTGCTTCGTGTCGGGGGGGACGATCGCCAACCTGTCGGCCCTGGTGGTGGCGCGCGACACGGCCGTGCTCCGGCGCGAGGTGGCTCCCCTTCGACCGCGCATCGCCGTGAGCGAGGAGACGCACGCCTCGGTCGGAAGGTCGTTGCGGATCCTGAGTGTCGAGCCCTTCGTCGTTCCCGTTCCCGACCATCGCTTCACCGGGGATGCCCTGGCCGCCGCCCTGGACCGAGACGACGACCCCGACGACGTCATCGGCGTGGTGGCCACGGCGGGGACGACCAATGCGGGGATCGTCGACGACCTCGCTGGCATCGCGGCGGTGGCGCGCCAACGCGCCATGTGGTTCCACGTCGACGCCGCCTACGGCGGGCCGGGGCTGTTCACACCGCTGGTCAGGGACCGCTACGCAGGGATCGAGAACGCCGACTCGTTCGTCATCGACCCCCACAAGTGGCTGTACGCGCCCTTTGACTGCGCCGCGCTCGTATATCGCCGGCCTGCCTTGGCGAAGGCGGTGCACGCCCAGGATGCCTCGTACCTCGACGTGATCCACGACGAGGACAACCCGGTGTGGAATCCGAGCGACTACGCGGTGCACCTCACCCGCAGGGCGCGCGGCCTCCCCTTGTGGTTCTCCCTGGCCGTGCACGGCGCGGGGGCGTATCGCGACGCGGTGGAGACCGTGCTCCGCACGGCGTGGCAGAGCGCCGAGATGATCAGGCGGTCTCCGCATCTCGAGCTGGTGCGTGAGCCCGAGTTGTCCATCGTGCTGTTCCGGCGGCGGGGCTGGAGTGCGTCGGACTACGAGGATTGGTCGGTGCGCCTCCTGGCCCAGCAGATCGGCTTCGTCACCCCCACCTCGTGGGAGGGCGAGACCGTGGCCCGATTGGCGTTCCTCCATCCCGGCACCACGGTGGCCATGATCGAGGAGATCGTGGCCACGATGGCCTGAGGTATCTCGGGCGGTTAGTCGAGGGAGGTGCCGCGGCCCTCAAGCAGGGGGCCATCGGCGCGGCGGCGTGTGCCGGCGACCGAGTCGGCGCGACGGCGCCAGGCCATCCCCGACAGGGCTTCGAGGACGACGCCGTTGGCCAGGTAGGCGGTGACCTCGGCGTGGTCGTAGGGGGGCGACACCTCGACGACGTCGATCCCGGCCACGGGAAGTTCCATGGTGACGCGGCGAACGGCGTCGAGCAGCTGCCGGCTCGAGAAGCCCCCCGGTTCGGGCGTGCCCGTGCCGGGTGCGGCGCCGGGGTCCACCACATCGATGTCGACGGAGAGGAACACCGCATCGCAGTCGTCGGTGGCGATGGCGAACGCTTCGGTGAGGCAGGCGGGGAGGCCTCGTGCCTCGATCTCGGTCATCTCGAAGCTGCGCATGCCCTGGTCGGCCATCCAGGCCAAGACGTCGGGGCCGGGCCAGTAGCCGCGTAAGCCGATCTGCAGGAAGCGGTCGCCCCGGGCCGCGCCGGACTCGATGAGGCGGCGCATCGGCGTCCCGTGCCCGTGCATCGACCCGAACTGGGTGTCGGCGGTGTCGGCATGGGCGTCGAAATGGATGACCGAAACGCGCCCCCATCCGACGTGCCGGGCCACTCCCGTCACGTCCGGCAGCGCGATGGTGTGGTCACCACCGAGGACGACGGGGATCGAGCCCGAGCGCGAGACCTGCTCCACGGCACGCTCGAGGCGGTCGAGCGACGCCGCGATCTCGCCCGGCAGCATCTCGACATCGCCGGCGTCGACCACACCGAGCTCGACCAGGGGGTCCACGCCCAGAGCCAGATGGGGCGTTGGCCGTCGTGCGGGAGGTAGTCGGTGAGCCGGATGGCCTGAGGGCCGAACCGACATCCCGGCCGGTGCGAGGTGCCCCCGTCGAAGGGGGCGCCCAGGATGACCGCCGCGGCGGCGTAGCTGTCGGGCTCTTCGAGATCCGCGGCCGGGACCCCGGCAAAGGTGGCGTCGGGCCCGTACATGTTCGGGGTCCTCATCCCGGCCATTCTTCCCGTCGTACGAGGAGCGTGCCGGTTCCGCGATGGCGGCCTGGCGCGTCTACTCCGTTGTCCGTCGCTTGAAGAAGTGCGATGCCAAAGGGGCGGCCACCGCCAGAATGATCACTGACCAGATGAGGGCAGCCTCCACCGGATGCTGCATCGGCCACGCCCGAATCGAGGCAGACGGATTCGGATTGCCCCACAGATGGCGGGCACCGGCGGTCACAGCGCTGACAGGATTCCAGTTTGCCACCGCTTGCAGCCACCCAGGCATGTGTTGCGTCGGAATCATGGCATTGGAGACGAAGGCGAGCGGGAACAGAACGATGAAGCCGAACGAGGCGGCCGACTCAGGGCTCTTGCTGTTCAATCCGACACACGCCGCGATCCATGAGAGCGAATAAGCGAAGAGGAGAACCAAGGCGAAGCCGCCGATCAATGGGACGATGTTGGCGTCAGATCGCCACCCGACAGCGAGCCCGGTAAGTGCCACGATGACAGCGCACAGGGTCGCTGTCAGGAGATCGGCGATGGAGCGTCCCACCAGTACCGCCGACCGCCACATCGGCAGGGTTCGAAAGCGATCGATGATGCCTTCGTGCAGGTCGGTGCTCAGTCCCACCGCCGTACCCATGGTCGAGGTCACCAGGTTCAGGGCGAGCAGTCCGGCCAAGACGAAGTCCTTGTAGTTGCCGCCATCGGGAATGGGGATGCCGCCACCGAAGATGAAGATGAAGAGGACGGTGAACAAGATGGGTTGGATCGTCACATCGGAGAGCTGCATCGGCTCCCGTGAGATGTGGACGAGGTTGCGCCGGGTCATCGCCCACACGTCCAGGACGCGACCCCAGAGGACTGGAGTGGAATTGCCTGCGGCAGCGACTTCAACCGGCCTGGGCGCCCTCGCGGTTGTGGTCGTCACGTGCGTGCTCTTTCGAGCTCGGGCCGGTTGGCCCCCGCACCGGCACCTGCATTGCTGTCGACCTCACCGTCATCCTCCGCGATGTGCCCGCCAGTGAGAGAGAAGAAGACGTCATCGAGCGAAGGCTGACGCACCTCGATGTTGTCCACCAGCACTCCCGCGTCGTCGAGAGCACGCACGACAGATGTCGCAAAGCCCGGTGAGCTGTCGACCGCGGCGCTCAGACTCCGACCGTCGTCGCTCACATGGATCCGCCCTGTGACCAGCGACACCAACGCGGGCGCCGCCCCGGCGTGCGCCGCGGCCAGCGTCACCTCGAGGTGGGCGCTGCGGCTCGCCTCCTTGAGCTCGAGCGGCGTACCGTCGGCGATGACGCGGCCGTGGTCGATGACGACGATCCGGTTGGCCAGGGCGTCAGCCTCGTCGAGATACTGCGTGGTCAACAGGACCGTGACGCCGTCCCGGAGCAGCTCCCGGAGGGCGTCCCACACCCGCTGGCGGCTCGTGGGGTCGAGGCCGGTCGTGGGCTCGTCCAAGAACAGCACCGGGGGCCGCGTCATCAGGCTGGCCGCGAGGTCCAGGCGCCGGCGCATGCCACCGGAATATCCCTTCAGTACCCGGTCGGCGGCGTCGGTCAACTCGAACAGCGCCAGCAGCTCGGTCGCCCGCGCCCGGGACGCCGAGCGGCCCATGTCGCTCAATTCCCCGACCAGGACCAGGTTCTGGCGGCCCGTGAGGAGCCCGTCCAACGTGGCGTCCTGGGCGGCCACACCGATATGACGGCGCACCTCGGCGGGGTGTGCCACCACGTCGATCCCGGCCACCCTCCCCCGACCCGCATCGGGCCGGGCCAGCGTGGTGAGGATCCGCACCGCGGTCGTCTTCCCGGCACCGTTCGGTCCCAACAGGCCCAAGACGGAACCGGCCGGCACGGTGAAGTCCACGCCGTCGAGGGCTCGGGTCTCGCCGTAGCGCTTGACCAGCCCCTCGGCCTCGATCATCAACTCAGTGGCCATCTGTTGCTTCCTTACCTGTCGGTCGGTATCCTGGNTACTAGCCGTATGGTAAGACCGGAGCTAACCTGCCGTCAAGTAGAGAGCGATAGGACGTCCACCGTGCCCCAAGCGATAACCCCGGCCGAGGCAATCACAGCTCCGGAGCAGGTGGAGGACGCCGACGAGGTCGACGCGCCGGCGGCACCGTCCACGAGAGAGCGCATCCTCAATGTGGCCCTCGAACTCTTCACCGAGAAGGGCTACGACGGCGCTTCGCTGCGGGAGATCGCCGAGCAGCTGGGTGTGACGAAGGCGGCGATCTATTACCACTTCGCCTCCAAGGACGACATCCTGATGGCGCTCCACATGCGCCTTCACGAGTTCGGCAAGGACGCTCTCAGCCAGATGACGGAGGAGCCGGTCACCCTCGAGCTGTGGAGCAGACTGCTCGACCAGATCGTCGGCCAGATGCTGGCCCAGCGCAAGCTGTTCCTCTTCCACGAGCGGAATCAGGCGGCGCTCGAAAACCTGCACCGCAAGGACCACGACGCCGAGCACGACGACATCCAGGACAGGTTCCGTCGGGTGCTCGCCGATCCTCGGGTCCCACTGCGAGACCGTGTCCGCATGGCGTGCTCCATTGGCGCCGTCTTCGCCGGGCTCTTCATGTCCGGTGATGCCTTCGAGGGGACGTCCAATCAGGCATTGGGCGACCTGCTGCGCGATGCCGTGCACGACGTCCTTGCAGGATGAGCCGGTAACTCGCTGCGGCACTCAGGCTGCACTGCACGCCAGTGGGCGCCGGGCGCTCAGGCGCTGCTGGAGGGGTCCGCGGCGCCTGACTCGGGCGTGTGCTTCCCGGTAAATTCTGTTTCTAGGTTTCGCCGGTAGACGTTGGTCTCGCGCCGGACGAATCCGAGGCGCTGGTACAACCGGTTGGCGGCTTCGCGCGACGGGCGGGACGTGAGGTCGACCGTGCGTGACCCCGCCGCACCGGCGCGCCGGTTTGCCTCGTGCACGAGGGCCGCTCCGACACCGCGGCCCCGGGACTCCGTCGCCACCACCACGTCCTCGATCCAGGCCCTCGGGCCCGTCGGGGCGCTGAACACCACCAGCGTGAGTGATCCGAGGATGGTGCCGTCGTCGCCGTCGCGTGCCACGAACAGGACGGTGGCCGGGGAATGCACGATGTCCTCGAGCGCCTCGCGGGTGAGCGGGGGTGCCGATGAGGACAGCTCCGGTAGCAGCGCGCCCAGGGCTTCGAGTACGTCGGGGGTCACGGCCGTGATCTCGTCGACGACCACCTCGGCCGGTGTCGCCCTGGGCCCCTCAGCACACATCGCAGAGCGAGTGTAGTGAGGGGCCTCGGTCGCTCACGGTGATGATGAGGGCGTGGCGTGAGGGTCGCGGCCCTCGGCGTGGGCAGGCTTCGGAGCGAAGTGGTGCTCGACCGTTTCGTGGTAATTCGGCGCGTCGTGCCCGGGATCCCCGGTCGGGCTGGTGTGGATCACCGCCTCGGCCAGCCGTCGCACGTCGTGCAGCAGACGGTGATGCGCTTCTTCGGCGATGGCGTGCGCGTCCACGAGACTCAAGGTGGGTGCCGACGAGATCTGGATCTCGGCGCGCAGCTCGTGGCCGACCCAGCGGATACGGACGTCGTCGACCCTGTCGACACCGGGCACGCCGGCCAGGACGCGCTCGACCTGGTCGACGAGCGCCGGGTCGACGCTGTCCATCAAACGGCGATAGATGGTGCGCATCGCACCCAACAGGACCACGATCACCGCCGCCGAGATCACCACACCCACGATCGGGTCGGCCCGCGGCGCCCCCGCCACGACCACAATGGCCCCC
>JGI12269J14319_10003855_pt1 | contig 13940 bp, 13 predicted proteins | sample PeaSoiSIISIP2007_FD_14319 | JGI IMG/M metagenome (IMG submission 14319) | reverse complement strand
GGGTCTCGGGGCGCGCGACACGCTGCGCCTCGAAGCCGGGCTGCCGTTGCACGGCCACGAGCTCGGCCCCGGCATCACGCCCCTGCAAGCCGGACTGGGCTGGGTGGTGGGCTGGGACAAGGGCGACTTCCGGGGACGCGGCCCCCTCGAGCGCGAGCGTGACAGCGGCCCGCGCCGCCTTCTGCGTGGGTTGGTGACCGAGGGACGGCAACCGCCGCGCGACGGCGCCACCGTCCTGAACGACACCGGCGCCATCGGCACGGTCACCAGCGGCAACTTCTCACCGGTGCTCGGCCGGGGGATCGCCATGGCCTTTGTCGACACCGCTCACGACGCCGGGATCGGCGCGCAGCTCACCATCGACGTCCGCGGCCGGCACATCGGAGCCCATCTCGTCGAGCTGCCGTTCGTGCGCCGCGGGACGGGCGGCGGCGACGGGGGAGCGATGTGAGCGGATACACGCCGCACACCGAGGCCGACATCACGTCGATGCTCGGATTCCTGGGGCTCTCCTCGCTCGACGACCTGTTCGCCGTGGTGCCGGCCGCCTTGCGCCTCGCCGGCGGCCTGGACCTGCCCGGAGGGCTGCCCGAGCCGGATGTCTTCGCTCGCATGCAAGACCTGGCGGCGGCCAACCGGCCGTGTGGGCGCGACCTGGTGTGCTTCGCGGGCGCGGGCGCCTACGACCACGAGGTACCCCCGGTCACCCGGGCCCTGGCGTCGCGTTCGGAGTTCGTGACCTCGTACACCCCGTACCAACCCGAGGTGGCCCAAGGGGTCCTCCAGGCCGTGTTCGAGTTCCAGACCCTCGTGACCCGTCTGTCGGGCCTGGCCGTCTCCAACGCCTCGCTCTACGACGGAGCCGCGTCCCTCGTGGAGGCGGTCAACCTCGCCTACGGGGCCACGGGTCGCCAGGACGTGTGGGTGTCGCACGGAGTCAACCCGACCTGGCGCGAGGTGCTCGCGACGTTCGCGGCGGGCACGGGGCACCGCATCCACGACGTGCCTCTTACCGACGGCATCACGGACTGGGCGGCCACCGCCTTCAACGACACCGACGATCCCGGTGCGGTGGTGGTGTCCTATCCCAATTACCTGGGGTGCCTCGAGGACCTCGCCCAGGCCCGCGCCCTGTGCGACCGCACCGGCGCGCTCCTCGTCGTCGCCTTCGACCCCGTCTGTGCCGGCATCTTGCGCTCGCCCGGTGAGTGGGGCGCCGACGTGGTGGTGGGGGAGGGCCAGGCCCTGGGCATGCCGTTGAGCTTCGGCGGGCCGTACCTGGGGTTGTTCGCCTGCACGATGGACCACGTCCGGCGTCTGCCGGGACGGTTGGTGGGCGAGACCGTCGACGCCGAGGGCCGACGCGCCTACGTCACCACGCTGCGCGCCCGCGAACAGGACATCCGGCGCGAGAAGGCAACCTCCAACGTCTGCACCAACCAGACCCTCATGGCCGTGACGGCTGCCGTCCAGCTGGGTTGGCTCGGGACTTCGGGCATGGCCGAGGTGGCGTTGCGTTCGGCCCGAGGGGCGCGCTATTGCCGCGACGGGCTCCTGACCGTGCCGGGGGTCGAGCCCCTCACGACGGGCCCGGTGGTGCGGGAATTCGCGCTGCGCCTGCCCCTCGACTCCGCCATGGTGGTGGAGCGGTTGGCCGACGAAGGGTTCCTCGCCGGCGTGGCGCTGGATCCGAGCTACGCCCAGGGTCGTCCCGACGGCCTCCTCGTGGCCGTGACCGAGCGCCGCACCCGGGCCGAGATCGACGCCTTCGTCTCCACCTTCGAAAAGGCGGTGCGGTGATGGTCGACGACCTCATCCCCGCGCCCGCGGCGGGCGGCCGCGCCGCCAGCGCACCACTGCTCGGACGCGACACCGAGCCCACCCTCTTCGAGCTGTCGGAGCCGGGGCGCAGCTCGTGGCAACTGCGCACCACCGGCGTCCCCGAGATCCCTCTCGACGAGCTCGTTCCCGAACGGCATCGCCGGCGCCTCCCTTTGGATCTCGCCGAGGTGTCCGAACGCGATCTCGTCGGGCACTTCACCCGTCTGAGCCACCGCCAGTTCTCGGTCGATCTGGGCGCCTACCCCTTGGGCTCGTGCACCATGAAGTACAACCCCAAGATCTGCGACGCGGTGGCCGCCCTGCCCGGCCTCGCCGATGTCCATCCCGCCGCGCCCGCCAACTGTGTCCAGGGCTGGCTCGAGCTTCTCGTCGAGCTCGAGGCCGCCCTGTGCGAGATCACCGGGATGACTGCCGCCACCGTGCAGCCGGCCGCGGGCGCGGCCGGCGAGCTGACCGGCCTCCTGCTCATGCGAGCCTGGCACGGTGCGAGGGGTGACACCCGGCACAAGGTGGTCATCCCCGACTCGGCGCACGGCACCAATCCGGCCTCGGTCACCCTGGCGGGATTCGACGTGGTGACGGTGCCGAGCGACGGGCGCGGCTGCGTGGACGTCGAGGCGTTGCATGCCGTGCTCGACGAGGACGTGGCGGGAATCATGCTCACCAACCCCAACACCTTGGGGCTGTTCGAGGAGGACATCCGGGCCATCGCCGACGCCGTGCACGGGGTGGGTGGGCTCCTTTACTACGACGGCGCCAACCTCAACGCCATCCTGGGGATCGTGCGCCCCGGCGACATGGGCTTCGACATCGTGCACTTGAACCTGCACAAGACCTTCGCCACCCCCCACGGCGGCGGGGGACCCGGTGCCGGGCCCGTGGCGGTGTCGGAGCGCCTGGCCCCCTTCCTCCCCGGCCCCCGGCCCATCCGCGTCGGTGATGCATCGTCTCCCCGTTACGGCTGGAGCACCCCCGAGCGTTCCATCGGTCGCTTGCACTCGTGGCACGGCAACGCGCTGGTGCTGGCCCGGGCTCTCACCTACGTCTTGGTGCACGGCAGCGACGGGCTGCGCGACGTGGCCCGCCTCGCCGTGCTCAACGCCAACTGGCTCCGCAAGCGGCTGTCGAGGAGCTTCGACGCCCCCTACGACCGACCGTGCATGCACGAGTGCGTGCTGTCGGCCTCGTCGCTCAAGCGGGCCACGGGCGTGAAGGCCCTCGACGTCGCCAAGCGCCTGCTCGAGGAAGGGTTCCACGCGCCGACGGTCTACTTCCCGCTCATCGTGGACGAGGCGCTCATGATCGAGCCCACCGAAACCGAGAGCCTGCAGACCCTCGAGGCACTCGCCGGCGCCCTGGAGCGCATCGTGGCCGATGCGGCCACACCCGAGGGTGCCCTCGCCGCCACCGAGGCCCCCCACCTGACACCGGTGCGGCGGGTCGACGAGGCCCGTGCCGCACGCCACTTGGTCCCGACCTTCGACGCCAGGACGTCCTGACCCCGAGGCACCGGCGCGTCAGGACTCGGTCGGCTGCTCCTGCCCCTGCTTGGACTCGCGCTCGGCGTGATGGTCGGAGATGGCCTGCATGATGGCCCCGCCGACCGCCCCGATGAACTCGGGACGATTCTCCGCCGCCCAGTCCCGTGAGCCCTCGAGCGAGGCCAGCGTCCCCTTGAAGTGCGGCACGACCTCACGGGCGAACAGTTCGTAGGACCGCAGCGTCGCCTGCCGGTCGGCCCACTCGTGTGCCATGAGCAGATACGTGCCGAAGCCTCCGGATTGCTCCACCAGCCGTTCGATCTGGGCGATGGCCATCGCCGGTGTCCCCACGACGGCGAAACCCGTCTCCATGAGCGCGTCGACCATCTTGTCGGGGTCGAGCGTGCTGGGCGCGAGCGGCAGCGCCGCCACACGCTCGAAGTAGTCCACCCACTGCGTCAGGCCGTATGCCACCTCCGCCCGGGCCTGGGCCTCGGTCTCGGCGATGTGCATGGGACCCACCAACCGCCATGCGCCGCGATCGACGACGGTCCCGAATTCGGCGGCCCGCTCCTCCATGACCTGCCAGTGCGACCCCAGCACGTCGAACCCGCCCGCAGAGGTGGCGCCGATCGACAGCAGCGAGAGTCCGAAACGCCCCGCGGCACGCGGACCGGCGGGGGAGATCTGTGCCGCCACCGCCACCTCGAAGCGGGGGTGGGTGTAGGGCCGCAGTTGCAGTCGGGCGTTGCGCAGGGTGAACCACGACGCCTGGCGGTTCACGGGCTCGGTCCCGTCGAGGAGGGCCAGGATGGCCTCGAGCGACTCCTCCATCATGTCGCGCTGGTTCATGGGGTCGATGCCCATCATGAACGCGTCCGAGGGCAGGGCGCCGGGCCCCACGCCGAACATCACCCTGCCCCGGGAGAGATGGTCGAGCAGCACCATGCGGTCGGCCAGGATGAACGGGTGGTGGTAGGGGAGTGAGCTCACGCCCGTCCCCAGACGGATGTTCCTGGTCCGCTGCGACGCCACGCCGATGAACACCTCGGGCGACGCGATGATCTCGTAGCCGGCCGAATGGTGCTCACCGATCCACGCCTCGTCGAAACCGAGCTCGTCGAGTCGGACCACGAGCTCCAGATCGCGTTCGAGCGCAAGGGTGGGGTTCTGGCCCACGGGGTGGAACGGGGCGAGGAAGATGCCGAATCGCAAGGGCCGGTTCATGGAGCGCATTCTACGAGGGGACGCCCCGCACGGCCCCTCGACGCGCCGACGACGGCGGGCGCAAACGGCCCCCGCGGACACCCGCTAGACCACGGGATATGTGTTCGATGACACACCCAGTGCCCTACCAGGGGGTCTAGGTAATGAATCTTGACACCGAAGGGATCGACTTAGAGGGCGCGGACAAACTGCCAACTAGGTCGGGATGGCCAATTCGTCAATGCGCTTGGCGAGGTGCTCCATGACGATCTTGAGGTTCCCCAGAGTGACGGCCAATAGGGCCTCGGTGTCCTCGCCCTTGGCGATCATTTCCTGGATTTGACCGTCCATCTTGGCGAAGGACTCAGTTACGAACTGCTGGAAGGTGTAGGGGGTCATGCCCAGACCCTAGGGCCAGAAGGGGGGCCTCGGCGGCCCGGGGCACGACCAGGGTGAGGTCTAGGTGAACCTCGTCAACCGAGGCCGGATGGCAACCAGATAGACGAGCGCCACGACGACGCCTCCGACGAAAAATAGGAGGCCTCCCAAGACCAGCCCGGCGATCCATGCGGCCTTGGCGCGGGGCGACAACACACCCGGTGGCTTCCTTGCCACATCGACAAGGGCCCAGATGATCAGGCCAAGACCTGCAATAACCACAATCGAAACAAGACTGGACATCATGTTTTCCACATCCTCCAACCCAGGATTCTATGGGTCCCTGGTAGGGGCCTATGCCGGGTCTGGGTGTGTCACCGAACACATATCCCATCTATGTTATAGTTCATCTTTGATATGGTCAGGGCCATCTCGGGGACCCGAGTCACCAAGGCCGGCGGACCGCGCACCGCGCCGGCGGCGCGCCGCCCCGCCCCCGTTCGGGGCCCGGGCGCCCTGGCCCGCTACGAGCGCACCCGCACGTCGATCATGGTGGGCAGTGCGGTGCGCGCCGCCCGCCGACGGGCCGGCGTCAGCCAAGCCGACCTCGCCGAACGGGCCGGGACGAGCCAGCCCTCGATCGCCCGTCTGGAGAAGGGCCAGGTGTCGCCGACGGTGATCACTCTCGACCGCATCGCCCGGGCGCTGGGCACGGACCTCGTCATCGACTTCGAACCGCAACCCGGGCACCGCCACAGCGCAGGGTCGACACGTCCCTAGGTGGGCACGGACTGCCGCGTGCGTGGCGGGCCGAGCCCCGGAAGAGGGGAGTGGGCGATGCACTACCGTTGCCCGGATGCGCAAGTTCGTGACCATCGTGCTCGGCACGCTCCTGGCCGCCGCGGCGACGTCCTGCAGCTCCTCACCCAGCGCGCCGACGACCAAGGCCACGGTCGGAGACCTCAACGGCAAGACACCGGCGCAGATCCTGAGCGCCGCCACCACCGCAGCCAACAAGGCGGGCTCGGCTCATTACGTGTTGACCGCCGTCCAGGGGAAGCAGACCCAGACCATCACCGGAGACGCCGCGCAGTCCCAGGGCCGGCAGTCCGTCGTCCAGGGAAGCCAGAACATCCAGGTCATCTACGTGGGGGGCATCGCCTACGTACAGGGCAACGCCGCCGGCCTCACCTCGGCGATGGGCATCACCGCCACGGTGGCCAAGACCTACGCCGACAAGTGGATCGCCGTCCACAGCTCCGACAGCCTGTACAAGTCGATCGTGTCGGCCGTCACACTGGCCGGCACCCTGGAGCAGCTCGATCCCTCGGGCACGCTGGCCATCACCGGCGTCACCACGGTGGGGGGCCTCCAGGCGATCGGGGTGAAGGGCGGGCTTCCCGGCACGCCGCAGTCGGGCGTGACCGGATCCACCACTCTGTTCGTGGCCACGTCGAAACCCACTGTGCCTCTCAAATTCAGCGGGACAGCGAGCCAGGGCTCCCAACACGTGCACGACACGGGGATCTTCACCGACTGGGGCAAGGCTCTCGACCTGAGCGCTCCGGCCGGTGCCGTGGCCTTCTCCACGTTGCCCGCCAAATAACTCCGGGCCCTGCTGGGAATTGCGATCGGGTCGTGGTCGCCCCTATCCGGCCACGGCCGCCGGCGGGGGGAAGGCGAGACCGCGTCGAGGGACGATGATCTCGTCGATGAGCCCGTACTCCATGGCCTCCTGCGCCGTCATGAAGTAGTCCCGGTCGAGATCCTTCTCGACCTGTTCGACCCGACGCCCGGTGTGGTGCGCGATGACCTCCGCCAAACGCCGGGTGATGGCGAGCACCTCGCGCAATTGGATCTCCATGTCGCGCGGCGCACCGCGGGCTCCGGCCGAGCCCTGATGGATCATGATCTTGGCGCTCGGAAGGGCCAGGCGCTTGCCGGGCGCGCCGCCGCACAGGACCATGGCGGCCGCCGACATTCCCATGCCCACGCACACCGTGGACACGTCGGGGCGGATGTGCTGGATGACGTCGTAGATGGCCATGCCGGCATAGGCAAGGCCGCCGGGGGAGTTGATGTAGAGCGAGATGTCGCGCTCGGGCTCCTCGGCCTCGAGGTAGAGGAGCTCGGCGATGATCAGGTTGGCGATCTGGTCGTCGACCTCCTGTCCGAGGAACACGATGCGCTCGCGCAGGAGCAGCGAGTAGATGTCGAAGGCGCGTTCGCCGCGCGACGACTGCTCGAGCACGGTGGGGATCACCGACTGTCGTAGGGCCATGGGCGATCTCCTCCTCCTGCCGCGGCCGCCCCTCGGGGGCTACACCGGCGATGATATCTCATTTACGAGATATCATATTCGAGGTACGATCGGATCGGATCGGGTCCCGACCGGCTCCGATGCAGCCAGTCCGCCGACACGAGGAGGCCGGTGAGCGCGCGCCGACACGAAACGGTCTTCCCCGGATTCCGGGAGATGGCACGACGACGTAAGGATCTGAGTGCCGAGCTCGTGAGCAGGCGCCAGTCCATGGGCCTGTCGCAGACCGAGGTGGCAGCCCGCATGGGGACGTCGCAGTCCGCAGTCGCCCGCCTCGAAGCGGGGGAGGCCGACGTCCGGCTCTCGACCCTGGAGCGCTACGCCACCGCCGTGGGCATGGAGCTGGACTGGCGGCTGGGGGAGCCCGAGCCATGAGCTTCCCGGGCCCTACGCCTGCTGCGGAGAGCGGGCCCGACGACGCCGGCCGCCCGACGGTGCGAGACCGCCTCTTCGACCAACGGGTGGTCTTCCTGTGGGGCCCCCTCGACGACGCCCGGGCCGGGCAGCTGGCCGCAGAGCTCATGACCCTCGACGCCACCGGCGACGACCCGATCCAGCTCCACATCGACAGTCCCGGCGGCACCCTCGAGGCCGCCCTGTGCCTCGTCGACGTCATCGACCTCCTCGGGGTCGAGGTCACCGCCACCTGCGTGGGCCAGGCCGTGGGACCCGCCATCGGGCCCCTGGCCGTCGCCCACCGCCGCCGGGCCACCCCGCACGCCCGTTTCCGGCTGTCGGAGCCCGTCTTCGACCTGTCGGGACCGGCCCGGGACATCGGGGCCTGGGCGGCCCACCAGCGGGCCCAGCTCCACAGGTTCTGCGCACGCCTGGCCCGGTCGATCGGGACGGACCCCGAGACCCTGGAGGGGGACCTCGCCACCGGACGGTTCCTCGACGCCGCCCAGGCACGCGAATACGGGCTCATCGACGAGATCTGCGGTCCCGACGCACGCGTGTACCCCCTGCGCACCCCACGGCTCGGCTTTCGACCGAGGCCCTGAGGACGTCGGCCCCGGGGGGAGGGGCCACACCGGATCGGGCCGTGAGCGTGTCTCCAAGCCCCCGGATCGATCTGAACTAACTTTACATAAGATACATTATCGGCGGCTTTTTATGCTCCTGACCGTCGTCCCAGGCACGGACAAGAGCCGAGCTGGGACTCCGGCGCCCCTCACCCTCGGGGCCTGTCCCGGGCGACGCCGCCGTATGGGCCACGGGCGATCGGCGCCCCGGGGAGTGTCGGGCGCGGGCCCGTTTGTGCAGTCCAGCGCCCAATCGGCGCCGACCATGGACATCGAGTCTCACGGGGCCTACGGTGGCCCGCAGGCACCATCCACGACCTCGCTGGCGACCTTTGCAGGGCGTCGGCGGGGCACGGACATCGGTTCTCACAGCGAGGTCGGTGCCCCGTCGAACCCCCTATTTCCCCGTCGTCGCGGGCGCGTCCCTCCCCGGGTCCGAGGGCGCCTCGTGGCGGGTCAGCCCGAGGCCAGGTGCCGCTCGAACCACTCGAGCATGCGTCGCCAGGCGTCGACGGCCGACGCCTCGTGGTAGCTGTCCCGTTTGTCGCAGTTGAACCCGTGGCCGGCCGGCGCGTAACGCACGATCTCGGTCTCCACCGGGGCGGCGGAGACGGCCGTGCGGAGGGCCTCGACATCCTCGACCGGGATCCCCTGGTCCTGGTCGCCGTAGAGGCCGAGCCAAGGAGTCCGGAGGTGGAGGGCCAGCTCCAGTTGCGATGCCATGCCGAAGCGTCCCTGGGCGATCCCTCCGCCGTAGAAGGTCACCCCTGCGCCCAGGGGCCGGCGCACCGACGCCAAGAAGGCCACCGTCCCACCCATGCAGAACCCCACCACGCCGATGCGGGCGGGCGCGTAGCCCGCCTCTCCCAGGTAGTCGAGGGCGGCGTCGATGTCGTCGAGGACCCCGGCCTCCGACAGCCCGGCGAAGTGCGGCATGATCTGGTCGTAGTCGCCGTAGCCGATGACGGGGTCGCCGGTGCGGTGGAACAGGTGCGGGGCGACAGCCCGATACCCGGCTGCCGCCAGCCGGCGGGTGACGTCCTCGATGTGGTCGTTCACCCCGAAGGCCTCCTGGACCACGATGACCGCACCACGGGCTTTCCCGTCGGGCTCGGCGTCGTACAGCCCCATGTCACCGTCGGGCGTCGTTAGTGTCACCGTCTTGGCCACCGGTCCTCCTTGCTGCTCTTCGTCCTCGGCTGCTGTTCGTCCTCGCCGGTCCTTCATCCGCCCGGCCTCCCCCGGCGACGCGGCGCAGGCCCGCACGAGGGGACGCCCACGATGCCATCGATGGCCGTTGCCGGGCCATCCGGACCGTCGGCGATATATCAGATTTGCTATGGATAGGCGCGGCAGGTCCGGCCGGATACCGACGTCTTGCACCGCTCCCCCGTCGCCACCGGCGGTCGGTCCCTCGACTCGGTGATTCGTGGGCCCCGCCCGTGCCATAGCCTGCCCAGACGATGGCCACTGCCGTGTTCTTCCATGCGCATCCCGACGACGAGGCGATCCAGACGGGCGGGACGATGGCCCGGATGGCGGCCGACGGCCATCGTGTCGTCCTGGTGACCGCCACCCGGGGCGAGTTGGGCGAGACCCCCGAAGGACTCCTCTCCCCGGGCGAGGACCTCGCCGACCGACGCGCCGTCGAGCTGGCCGCGGCATGCGAGGTGCTCGGCGTGGCACGTCACGAGTACCTCGGTTACCGGGACTCGGGGATGGCCGGTGAGCCGACCAACGACGACCCGTCGTGTTTCTGGCGAGCCGACGTCGACGAGGCGGCCACACGCCTGGCCGCCATCCTCGACCAAGAGCGAGCCGAGGTCTTCGCCACGTACGACGAGAACGGTGGGTACGGCCACCCCGACCACATCCAGGTCCACCGCGTCGGGCTGCGCGCCGCGGCACACGCCGGGACCGATCGGGTGTTCATGGCCACGATGAACCGCGACCACATGTTGTCGCTGGCGGCCCGCAGCGACGAGTTCGGCCTGTCCATGCCCGAGGAACAGCAGTCCATGCTCGACACCTTGGGCGTGCGGGCTGAGCGCATCACCACCGCGGTGGACGTGCACGACTACCTGGATCGCAAGCGCCGTGCCATGCAGGTGCACACCAGCCAGATCGGCGACACGTCGTTCTTCCTCATGATGCCGCCGGAGGCCTTCGCGGCCGTATGGGGCACCGAGTGGTACATCCGTGTCGGGGCGCAGGGCGGCGCCGGTTTCGAGGACTCGCTGCTCGTCCCCACCGGCCCGTGACGGAGGCCGAGGCCGCCGACCACAACGTCCCGGCCGTTGTCTCGGGGGAGAAGGAAACCCTCCTCACCTTTCTCCGCTACCTGCGCACGAGTGTCGACGCCAAGCTGCGAGGTATCACCGACGACGACGCCCGTCGGTCGTTCGTGGTGTCGGGCACCACGCTCCTCGGCATCGTGAAGCACCTGGCCTTCGTGGAGGTCTACTGGTCCCAGCGCCGCTTCGCCGGCTCCGACGTGGTGCTGCGCGGCGACGGCTTCGATCTCGAGCCCGCCGACACGGTGGAGTCGGTGCGCCGCGCCTACGCTGAAGCGGGCCGGAAGACCGACGAGATCGTCGCCGCCCGCAGCGACGTGGAGCAGCCTCTGGCGCGGGGGCGCCACGGCCTCACCCTGCGGTGGATGCTCACCCACCTGGTCGAGGAAACGGCGCGCCACGCCGGGCACGCCGACATCCTGCGCGAGCTCCTCGACGGCACCACGGGTCGCTGAGGCGCGTGCAGGGTTCCGTCCGTGCCGGGCGCCCTCGCGACCTGGACGCGGCGGGGACCCCGCAGACCCCGGGATCAGCTGGCCGGGGCGAGGCCCAGGGTGGCGGAGACGGTCAGCTTCTGCTGACCCCGGTACAAGGTGAGCCGCACCGACGAGCCCGAGGACGACCCCTGGACGTCGTTGGTGAGACCCTGCGCGGAGGCCACCGCCTTGCCGTTGAAGTCCACGATGACGTCGCCGGTCATGATGCCGGCCGTGTCGGCCGGTGACCCGCTCACCACGGACACCACCAGCGCGCCCGACGAGGGGACGAGCCCGTAGGCGGCCTGCTCCTGTGGCGTCTCGTCGGTGACCTCGACGCCGAGGTAGGACTTCGACTTGCCCGCCGTGCCGCCTGCTCGCAGGGTCGGCACCAACCCCTGGATGGTCGACGACGGGATGGCGAAGCCGATGTTCTGGGCCGGGGCGTTGCCCGTGCTCGACGACGCCACGGCGGTGTTCATCCCCACCACCTGCCCGGCCGAGTCCACCAGCGGACCGCCCGAGTTCCCCGAGTTGATGGCGGCGTCGGTCTGGATCATGTTCTGCAGGGTCTCGCCCGTGCCGCCGCTGGCATCGCCGGCCTGCACCGTCCGGCCCGTGGCCGAGATGATGCCCGAGGTGACCGTGGGCGTCCCCGCCGACAGGCCCAGCGCGTTGCCGATGGCGATGACGGCGTCACCGACTTGGAGTTTGGTCGAGTCTCCGAAGGTCACGGCCTGGAGATTGGCCGGGGCCGAGTTGATCTTGAGCAGGGCCATGTCGCTGGAGGGGTCGGCTCCCACCAAGGTGGCGGGCAACGCCGCGGTCTGGCCGTAGAGAGTCACGGTGATGGCCGTCGCGCCCGAGATGACGTGGTTGTTGGTGATCACCTCACCGGTGTCGTCGATGATCATCCCCGTGCCCTGGTCCTCGACGGCCCCACTGAAGAGGCCGTTGGCGCCCGTCCCGGGGCCCTTGGCGTCGATCGAGACCACCTCGGGCAGCACGCTCTTCACGATGGTGGGGATCTGGGCGCCGCCGGCGAGAGCCGGTCCCGGCGTCTCCTGACCCACTTTGACCGGCGGGGCCGAGCTGGTCCCGTTGCCGGTCCCGACGGCCTCGGCGATCCCGGCGCCGGCCGCGCCCCCCACCAAGGCAGCCACCACCGCCACCACGACCCATCCGCGCCAGCCCCTGGGGTCGGCCGGCGAGCTCGAGGGCGCCGGCGCGGCCCACGGCGACGTCTGCAAAGGCGGGGGCGGGGGTGTGCCCGCGGGAGCCCCCGGCGGGGGCCATCCGGGCACGAGGGGTGCCTCGGCCCCCCTCCACACCGGGCCGGACGAGGTCGGTGCCGGTGCCCCCCACGCTCCGGTGCTCGACGGGGGTGTCGATGGCGGTGGCGGTGCGGAGGAGTCCCCCGGACCCGACGGGAACGGGTCGGTCCCGACCCCGGGGCCGTGATCGGCGGTCCCCGGCCCCGTGATGGGGCTGCCCCCCTCCCCCACCGGACCGGGCGCTCCCATCACGTCGGGGGTCGCCTGGGCCGACCCGAGCGGCGTCGGCGGCACAGGCGTCGACCCGGCCTCGTCGGCTGTGGGGTTCTGACGCGTCTCGTCCACCGCTTTGGCTCCTGTTCCCTCGGGACCGGACTGCCCGTCGGTGTTCGCCCGGACCCTGTCAGATTAGAGACCGGGCATCGTCCCAGGGCGCGTTTGGCCCGTATTCTCAGAACGTCCACAGACACGGCGCGCCGAGCGCCGCCACGGACCCGATGGCGTGTTTTCTCGCCCCGTCGGCGCCGACGGTAGCGTGGTCCGACCGATATGACGCGACGGATCGACATCGAGCTCACCAGCAGCCGCGACGACGGCACCTGGACCTGGCGCGCGCCCGGGGCCCGCCAGCCGCGCGGCTCGCTCGAGGGCTCGCTCCTCCCCGAGGGAACCAAGGTCGGGGACATCCTGCGCGCCGAAGCAGAATTCGAGATCGACGGCATCGTGGTGACGTCGGTGCAGGCCCCCAAGGGCGACGGCCGTGTCGACAAGGCGGCGCGCATCGAGATCATCGGATCGGGCCGCGACAGCGCGCCCGGCGGTGTGTCGGTGGTCCTCGCCCCCGGAGGTCGGCGGCGCGAGGCCGACGGCGACGGCGGCCGTCCCCGACGCAACTCCCCGGGGCGCGGCCCCGCACCTCGCCGCAACGGCGCGCCGGGCGCGTCTCCCGGTGAGGAGCGCGCTGCACCAAGGGCCGGACGTGGGGGCCGCGACGAACGCCCGACGCGCCAGGCACGGCCGTCCCGACCCGAGCGGGGCGAACCGGGGGATCGTCCCGAGCGCGCCGGGCGCGCCGCAGGGGCCCCGCGGCCGGCTCGGGCCGAGCACGGCGAGCGCCCCCGCCGGCTTCAGACGGTGTCCACCCATCGCAACGCCGCCCTCGCCGAGCTCCGTCCCGAGCAGATTCCCGTGGCCGAACAGCTCCTGCGGGGTGGGATCCCCGCTGTGCGCAATGCCATCGAGGAGCAAAACGCGCGGGCTCGCGCCGAGGGACGTGCCGAGGTGTCCCCCGAACCTCTCCTGACCTTGGCCGAGGAGCTCCTGCCCCGCATGAACCTGGCAGCGTGGAAGGACCGCGCCGTCGCGGCCCGAAACGCGGGCAAGGACGCCCCCCTGCGCGAGGTCCGCTCGGTGGTGGCGTCGGCCTCCACGGTGACTCTCGACGACGAGGGCCGAGAGTTGATGGGCACCTTGCGCGACGCGTTGGGGGCGCGGGTGACGGCATTGCGCGACTCGTGGTTGGCGCGCATCGTGGCGGCACTCGATGACGGGCGGGTCGCCGACGCGCTCCGGGTCTCGTCCCGGCCGCCTGAGCCTGCCGCCCGTGTCCCCGCCGAGCTGGCCGTCCGGCTGGCGGATGCGGCGGGG
>JGI12269J14319_10003851_pt1 | contig 13950 bp, 10 predicted proteins | sample PeaSoiSIISIP2007_FD_14319 | JGI IMG/M metagenome (IMG submission 14319) | reverse complement strand
CATCGCGTTTACCTATACGGACTTCGCCGTTTTTCAACTGGCGCGCTTCCTCATCATAGTCGCCCTGGAGATGCAGTCGGTCGCGGTGGGATGGCAAGTCTACGAGATTACCAAGCGTCCTCTGGACCTCGGGCTGGTTGGCCTGGCGCAATTTCTTCCCGGGATTCTGCTGTTTCTGGTCACCGGGCATGTGGCGGATCGGTTCGACCGTCGCAAGCTGCTGATGTTGTGTTATTCCGGGTTCGCCACGTGCTCGGGTCTGCTGTTGGCAATTGCTCTGCGAGGCGCGCACGGGGTTTACCCTGGCGTGCAAGCCCGCGTTTACCCCATTTTTGCCGTGTTGTTGCTGCTCGGTTCGGTTCGTTCGCTCAGCGGCCCGGTCAGCCGGGCACTGCTGCCGCAGTTGGTTCCCGAGGAACACTTCCCCAACGCAGTGGCGTGGAACGCCAGTGTTATGCAAGGCGCGACCATTCTGGGCCCAGCTGTCGGCGGCCTTATCTACGCGCTGTTTCGCGGTCCCTCGGCGGTGTACCTGACCGCGACGCTGACGGGGGTGGTAGCTTTGCTCTCCACGCTGAGGATCAAACCGCAGACCAAAGCGAGGCCACGACAAGAAGTCAGCATGACCACCGTGCTGGCTGGGTTTCGCTACATCTGGCGGCAGAAGCTGATTCTAGGCTCGATCACTCTGGATATGTTCGCGGTTTTACTGGGCGGGGCGGTTGCGCTGCTCCCAGTTTATGCGCGCGAAATCCTCAAGACGGGACCATGGGGCCTGGGACTGCTGCGCAGCGCCCCCGGAGTGGGGGCGGCCGGGATGGCGATTTTGATGGCGCATCGTCCGCTGCGCCGCCGGGCTGGTCCGACGATGTTGTGGTGCGTGGCCGGCTTTGGAGTGTGCACCATCCTTTTTGGAATATCGAGAAGCATTGTCCTGTCACTGATTTCACTGCTGCTCATCGGCGCGACCGATATGGTGAGCGTGATCATTCGCGGTACGCTGATTCAGCTGGGTACGCCGGACGAAATGCGCGGGCGAGTCAACGCCGTAGACATGCTCTTCATCGGCGTTTCCAACCAGCTTGGCGAATTCGAGTCGGGCGTAACGGCAAGCTGGTTCGGGACCATCCCTGCCGTGGTGCTGGGAGGTATCGGAACTTTGGCAGTGATCGCGTTGTGGGCTTGGCGATTCCCGGAGCTGCGGAAGGCCGATCAACTCACCAACTATCCAATCGCTACTTCCCCCGGATGACGGTTTTTGCCGAGCTCAGGTTATCGTAACGGTCATAGACGCGGACCACGACTACGTGCTCGAGTTGCGCGGTCTTGGTGGTTGTTGCGGACGCGGTGCGATCCGCAGGGACGGTAACGCGAAAGTCATAGCTCTCCGTTTTAGAATCTGACAATTGGCCGACTGGCTCTACAAACTGCCACTCGGCTGCGTTCACGGAGTACTCGGCTCGCTTGATGTTCGAAAAACTGTCCACGGCGCGAAAACTCACGTGGATCTTGTCACCCTCCACAGAAGCGGCCAGGCTCTCGATCTGCGGTGGAGTCGTGTCCACTTCAAATCGCGCGCTCTCTTTTTCCGCGGTCAGCGCCTGCTCAGGAGAATGCGAGGGCGCGTCGGACGCCACGACTTTAACGGTGTATCCGCCATCGGGTAGAAGCGAAGCGTCGAAGGAGTAAAACTTGTCAGTGACATTGTCTTTGAGCAGGAGCCATCTGGAGTCGCCATCGCCGCGGTAGTAAACGGAGTAAATCATTTGATCGTCGTTGTCGTCGTGAACGCCCCACTTCACGCCAATGGAATCGCGGTCACGCGTGGTAGGAGGCGGGGTGTCGAAATGGGGTTGCTGTGTGCCGCCGGTGCTTAGATCCGGGCCGGCCGGTTTGGGCTGAGCTTGGTAGCGCACCCCGGCCTGGACCGTGACCTCGTCAAAATCAGGGGCCACGTTCTTGGGCAGGTAGTTGAGCATGACGCTCTCGACGCGCGGGGCGGGATCTCCGGTGCGCAGCACCGCTTTCCATTGAATGAAGCGCGCCGGAGGAATGCTGACCAGGCCATCTTTTCGCAGATCGATTTTCTCCCAGGGGCTCCAGTTGCGATCGGGATTGTCCACATTGCCGCTGCGGGCAAAGAGTTCGACATTGCCGGAGCCGCGAAATTCGGCGCGTCCCCAGCGCGAGAAGATGTGAGCATCGAAAACATCGCTCTCGTAACTGCCCTCGGATTCAGGAGTGGCACTCAGCAGAAACACCTTGCCGAGGTTGCTGGTCGAGGCGTAGAGGCCGCCTTGCGGAGCACCCGCGAAGGCGGTGACCTGGGTTGCGCTGGCTTTGAGCAGGTCGATGAATTCGTCGTTACCGATGATGGCGAAGACGTGTCCGCGGTTTCCCGTCCCAGCCAGCAGGCGGCCGCGCTGATCGAAAGCGAGCGCGTATACGATGTCTTCGCGAGAATTCCACACTCGACTGGGAGAGCCGTCAGGCGCGATGCGATAAATTTCCGAGCCGCCCGCGGCCCCCGAACCGGGGATTGGAAAGTTGATCGTCGCCGCCGGCGTACTGGCAGGAGAAGTCGTGATAACGATACCGGTCTGCCCCGTGCCCGTCGGAGAGGGAGAAGTTGGAAGCGACATCGGCGCGGGGGTGAAACTTGGCACGCTCGTGCCGCCATGTTTTTCGCCGACTCCAGCTGCGTAAATATTGCCCTCCTTGTCGATAGCGAGAGCAGTGATCTCCTTCTTCGGCGCGCTGTAGAGGACGAAACTCTCTCCGCCGGGCGATATTCGATAGACCAGCCCGCTGCCGTCGGAACCCGCGATCAGATTGCCCTTGGTATCAAAGGCCATCACGCGGATGTGAGCTTCATCGCTCTTGAAGAAAACCGAGTGCTCGCCTCTTGGTGTGACGCGGTAAATCTCTCCGTGATCGCCCGTGGCCGCGTAGAGGTTGCCGGCGTTGTCGAGTACGAGGCCCCAAATGTACTTCGTGCCAGGCTCGAAATAAACCGACGAACTCCAGGACGAATCGGTCGCTGTAACGGGTTTTTCCTGCGCGTCTTTTGCGCTGTCGGTAGACTTCCTGTCTTTCTTATCTTTATCTTTATCCTTAGAATCCTTGGAGTTTTCCGATGAAGCCGCACGATGCTCGATTTTGTAAATCTTGCCGTCAGGATTTGTGGCCGCGAAGATAACCCCGCTCTTGTCCACGACCAGCGCCTGGACCTGCAATTCTTGCGGCTCGAAAATCACGGCAGATTTGCCGTCGGGCGTAATTCGATACACTCGCGCGGGCGAGCCCGCGGCCGCGTACAGATTGCCCTCATGATCCGCCGCAATCGACCAGATGTAAGTCGATGGCGTTGTAGACAGGGCCGTGAACGCCGGAGCCAGTTCAAGGCCGCCGGTGCTGCGCACGGCCACGCCTTTCGCAGTGCCCTTGATCAGATCATCGAATTTCGACTGTTCCCAGCTACGCGTGCCTTCGGCAACGACGATAGAAAGCGGAAGAAGAACCAGTGAAAAGATAGCCAGCAGCCATCGCAGACGGATCAAGTTCATACCTTTCAATACACAGTTTTTGCAGAAGAATTCAGGTTACCACGTCAGTGTGTGATCGAACATAAGTGTAGAGCGGACACTCTTGTCCGCTGCCCTTGCCTTCGATTTTGGGGTTGATTTTGATTCTTCTGGTCTTAGAATCGACGTCAAACGTAGCAGACAGGAGTGCCCGCTCTACACGGAGGAAGATTTTGACCGCGGCGGATTTTCGGCGTGTCGCTCTTAGCATGCCAGAGTCGGCGGAAGGCTCGCATTTCGGCAATGCTGACTTTCGCGTCGGCGGGAAAATCTTCGCGACCCTCGCTCTCGAGAAAGAAGGTTACGGCGTCCTGTTGCTAACCCCGGAACAGCAGGCCGGCATGGTCGAGGACGATTTCAAGGTCTTTTCGCCGGTGCCCGGCGGATGGGGTCGTAAAGGCGCTACGCGGGTAGCCTTAGCTAATGTGCCAGCGGATATTCTGCAAGCCGCGTTGCGAATGGCCTGGCGACGAAAAGCTTCGAAACGCCTCCTCGGATCGTGATCGGCGTCGCCCAGGGCTAAAGCTGAACTTCTTGGTGGCTCGTACGGCGTGGCTTAAGCTATGCCCTCCCACGAGTCCTGCTGGGCGTTGCCCGGCTGCCCGGACGAGGCGTCCGGGGCTACGTTGGCATCGCGGGAATCTGTGCCTCGGGTTGGCGCCCGCGGGCGAGGGCGCCCACGCTACACGTTACTGGCTATTTAATGTTGATGGTCAGCACTTGTGCGCCGGCTACCACGTAATCGAGCGGGACCGTCGCCGCTTCGTTTACCGAGGACTCGCTGGAGACGACCATGTCCTGGGTGCCGCGCATGCCGTCCATTACGTTCATGATGGAGAGCGGGAGTGTGGGCATGACTTTGTCGGCGATCATGGCTTCAGGATCGGCTTCGAGCAGCGAAACGTAGACGCGGTTGTTGACGTGTTGCTTATTGAGAAATGCAATGGTCGCGGCCAAATCGAGCTTGCGTCCGAGAAAGGGTGAGCCACGCCGGAAATGGTCGAGGGTTTCTCCGTCGCTCACCAGGATTCGGAGCGCGCCCTTCGAAGTCGAAGTTGGGATGTGGATGGGAATGTGTTGCACTACGCCTTCGCCGCGGTAGGGGCGTAGCATGGCTTCAATCGTAATGTCGTCGCCAGGGCGGGCTTCGGTAATGTCGGTGCGGGCGCTCTCGAGCCGGGCCCAGCGGCGTTCGCGGACGATGTTGAAATCAAGCTGAACGCCGTGAATTGCAGGCACGCTATAAGGATTATCGAAAATGCGGCTGAAGCGGTCGCCCAGCGAGATTGCGGCCAGCATGGCGCCTGGCTGTCCGCCATCGGCCGCGGCAAACATGTCATTCATGGTGAGGTCCGGGTATCCGTCGACGCTGATTCGTCCGTTCATACGGTACGTGGTTTCGTCGCCGTACTCGTTCACGCCATGCAATGCGTTAAATACCGTAGCCGACATTGCGATCGGGCTTAGGCGGGCGTTGTTCAGGATTTCGTAATGGAACTGCTTGTCGGCGGATTCCCCATGGATGGTGAGCGTGACCGGGATCATTTCCGGCTTCTTGCCGAACTCTCCCAGAATCCCGTTGTGGCGGTCTTGCACGAACGCGCCCACGGTTTCGGTAGCATTCACGATCTTGAAGGCATTGAGAGGCGAAGGCAGTGTGGCCAGCACAGTCGCCTTGGTCATGGGCAGGTCCACCATGCCAAACTGCATGAGCGGATGGCCGCAGGCCAGAAGGTGTTGCGCGTCCATGTAAGTGACGGTGCAAGTGGCGGCGATGTTCATGTCGCCCTGAACCAGAATGGCGCTCACGGCGGAACCGGGTTCGAGAGGCTCAGGCTGTTTGGCGTCACTGACCGAGCCGGCGCCCATCACGGGCACGATTCCGGCGGCGGAAAATTGCGAGGCGAAGCGCTGAACCGTGTCTTCTGAAAATCCGTTAAAGACCAGAGGCGTTTCGATTGGCTTCAGATAGTTGGTAAAGTCGCGATTTGCAAAATCCTGGGACGGTGTGCCTGGGCTCGCAGTTTTGCTCGGTGAACGGGCGGCAGATGTGGCTTCGATGGGCGCGGAGGCCGGATTTCGATCGAGAGCGCTGATCTCCATCATCTCGGCGATCGGCGTCACTCCAGCGATTGGTTCTTTCGAGAATTCGCCGATGCGAAAGGCGAGCGCACCCGCGAGCTTGCCATCCAGGTACACCGGGCTGCCGCTCATGCCGGCGACCACGCCGGTGTATTCCGCCTTTGCTCCTCCGAGGCGAACCAGTATGACATCGCCCTTGGGACCATTCGCGTTGGTAAGGACGCCAAGCACTTCTACGTCCATCGATTCCGGTTTCGTGCCCTGAAATACGGTGTAGGCCACGCCTCGCATTCCGGCGTGAATCTGCGAGACTGGGATGGTTTCGACTGGCTTGGGAGTCTGCGCCTGGGTGACGAGAGACAGCGAAAAGCAGAGAACAACAAAGGCGAGAATTACTCGTTTCATTTACAAATTTCCCCAGAGAACCGCCAACTGGTTCCCTAACCACAAAACTACACTTCGCGCTTTGTACGCGATTTGCCGGGAAGGAGAGGGTTTAGTAAAAGCCGAGCAAAACATCCCTATCGCGAAGCTCTGCGTCTATACTAGCACAGGGTTTTCCGAGGGTTTAAAATGATTTCCTATCGATTTTGGCAGGTTTTCGGGCTCTTTAGCAGACACACTCAGCGGAGGCCGCTGCTCCGTATCTCATTGTTGCTTCTGGTCTTGGGTTGCTTTGCGGGTTTCACCGCGGCCCAGGATCAAGGGTCCTCCGCACCTCCCAAGAGCCAGACCGACACTCCAGCACCGGATGGCGGCCCACAGAGTGACGTCGGGCCGTATGCCATTCCCAAGAAGAGAGACGAGCCGCCACCGCCTCCGCCTCCTGAGAAGCCGAAGAAGATCGAAGGCATGCCGGACTATTCCATTCACGTGGACATTCCGCTGGTAGAAGTGCCGGTGATGGTTACCACGAAAGAAGGCCAGTTCATCTCCAATCTGAAGAAGGAGAATTTCCGGGTGTCGGAAGATGGCACACCGCAGACGATCAGCAACTTCACGATTTCGGAAGCGCCAATTACTGCTGTGCTGTTGGTCGAATTTGCCGCTGGCGATTATTTCTTCATGGGTGACATTCTGCGTGGGTCCTACTCATTCGTGAACACGTTGAAAAAGGACGATTGGCTGGCCGTGATTTCCTATGATATGCGGGACTACATCCTGGCCGACTTCACGCAGAACAAGCAAGAGGCGTACGGCGCGCTGAATCAGTTGCGCATCCCGGGTTTTACGGAGACCAATCTGTTCGATGCGCTTTATGACACGCTGGATCGAGTGGACCGGATCGAAGGGCACAAGTACGTGATTCTAGTCACCACCGGAGTTGATACGTTCAGCAAACTCAATCTGGACCAGATTACGAAGAAGATCAAAGCTACAAAGGATGTGACGATTTTCCCGGTAAGCGTGGGATGGGCAATCCGAGAATATTTTGACGAGCATGGAATGGCAGCGCCGCACGGAGCGGGCATCCCAGTTTCTCGGATGGATTACCTTCAGGCCGATAATGAGATGAACAGCTTTGCGCACCTGACCGGTGGCCGCGCCTACTTCCCGCGATTTCAGGCGGAGTTCCCGGAGATTTTTCAGGAGATTGGCGGCGACATCCGAAATCAGTACAGCATTGCTTATCATCCCACCAATCCCAAACTCGATGGCACCTACCGCAAACTGAAAGTCGAAGTGGTCGCGCCGGAAGGAGGTCCCCTCAAGGTGAAAGATCAGAAGGGGAAAGACCTGAAGTATATGGTGATCGCGCGGGAAGGCTACACGGCAAAACACACGGTGGAATAGAAGCTAATGGACGTGCGCGAAATGGTCTAACAGAAACATAAATCCAACGCCCAGGAAAACGACTAGAGCCATCTTCACTCCAGGCTCGCGGTTCACCTCGGGGATGAGGTCGGAAGCCGCCACGTAAATGGTTACCCCTGCCGCCAAAGGCAGCCCGTAGCTTACCTGGTGCTGGAAGATCGCCATTGTCAGCACACCGGCGAAGGTCGCGACGCCCAGCAGCACGGACGCTCCCCAAGCCACGCGGCGGCTCTGACCGCTCGCCAGCATGACCGAGGTGATGGTGAATCCCTCGGGAATCTTGTGCAGGAAGATAGCTAAGAAAATGATCCATCCCAGCCAGTTGGAAACCAGAAAGCCCGAGGTGATCGCAATACCGTCGAAGAATGTGTGAATGGTCAAGCCGATTAGAATCGAATATCCCTTGTGGGTGTGAACAAATTGGTCTTTGTGGGTTTCCTCTCCGAAATGAAAGTGAGTGGTGACCGTGTGCTCGAAGAAATGAATGATGAGATAGCCCAGCAGAACCAGGAACGCCGCACTCTTACCTCGCAGTTCGATGGCGGCGGGGAAAACTTCGACGATGGCAGTGGCCAGCATGAATCCCGCACCCAGGGCGACGAAATACCTGAGGTAGGAACGATCCCAGTGTTTTTGAACGATAATGGCTCCGCCGAACACGTTGGCGGCGGCGGCGGTGAGACCTAAAAGAAGACTGAGAACTATGGGATGCATGGGTGCCGAAGGATAATACCAGTTCTCTGTCTCCTGGCGATGGACGACGGGCTGCGACGGCACGGGGGCAATCCGAAAGAGCTAGTGGGGCGCTTTCGCACGTTCGAAGCTTTTCCGAAGTCTTACAGGATCAATCCGGTCACGAGCGCTCACTCCGGAAGCCGGTCAATGGGGTTTGCGTGGAGTCCGACTTGATGGCGATAGAGCTTGATCTGACGCCTTACGGCATCGAGGGCTCCAAAGCCCCAAAGATTTGCGGGCTCGATGTCGTCGTCAGTGTTCGCGTTCCATCCCTCGTCGGGCGGTACGTACTCGTTGAACTGATCGATGATGAGGAAAATAGGATCAAGCTGACGCGCGTAGGTCATGAACGAGTCGAACGTGGCGTACGAATGACCGTCGCCGAAACGCAGCGCATCGTCGGGGCAATAAGGCGGGGCGTTCGGGTTGGGACAGCCCCATCCGCTCTGTCCAGCTGTGGCGATTGAAGCAGTGAAGTTCTCGACCCGTGGAACGGCATTGCCGGTTGCCAGGTTGTAGGTCGGATAATATGGGCATAAGGATTCTTTGCAGGAGGGGTTGAGGCGATCCACCACGCTCCAGAAGCCGTATTCCGGGCTGATCTCTATAGGCCCGGTGGGAGTGCCTGGCGTGGCCCACAGGTCGGGCTGGCTATCGAGATATCCAGCAATCATCTTGAAGGTGTATTTGCACGTAATCTCGGGGTGTTTCTTCAGGAATTTTCTGATTTGAAACCACAACGGATTATCTGAGCGATTCGGATCCTGCGCCGCCCCGAGGTAAATCAGCATGAGAGGCTTACCACCGTAAATGACGTTAAGACCGGGATACTGGCGCATGCGCACGCCAAAGTATTCGATTTCTTTTTCGAAAGCGGTCTTGCCATCGATATCCTTGAACAATACATTCTTGTCGATTCCGCCGAGCAGAGGAATCAGCTTGAGCGGGGTTCCAAGCTTCGACCATGCAGGATAAAGATTGCCGGTGTTGTTGCGGATGTTTTGATAGTCGGTGCGCCACATGGGGCAACCGTTAAAGTTCTTAAGATATTTTCGTACGAACCATTCGCTGTCGAAGATGCAGCTTACATTATTGGTTAGATCGATCGAAACCGCGTCTAGGTCGAGGGATTCCAGCCAAGCGACGTGCTGCTTGATGACGGCGGGATCGGCGCTGTCGTAGCCGCCGCCGACCGGTTTCATGTCCGCGGACTGCAACTTAGGCTTGGCCGCGGTGCCCTGAAACGTCACAGCATTGGGACCGAACCAGGCTTCATATTCCATGACAACAACATGGCTGCGATCGTTGACTACCAGGGGAGCGTCTGGCGATGAAGCCAATGCGGGCACAGGTATAAATGGCAACAAGACAAACAGGAAGAATAAAGATATTGTGTGGCGATAACCGGGAATCATCGAAAGCTCACCTTGTAATTCTTGCACTGCATGTCTAGGCGTAGGAAGGGCACAGCTGTCGCGAAACGCCAAACCCAAGGTGCGAAGGCTAGTCTCATGATCCCTACGACAAAACACCAAACTCGAGCGGATGTTGCGGAAACAGGTAATGCACAAAAAGAAATTATAAACGATGGTCAGCAGGTACCTAACCCCTCTTAGCCGCTATGCCGGATATGCATTACATCGCCATCCTGCACGATATATTCTTTGCCTTCCAGACGCAGCGTGCCGCGGGCGCGGGCGTTTGCTTCTGAGCCGGCATCGAGCAGTTGGTCCCAACGAATGGTCTCGGCGCGGATGAAATGTTTCTGCAAGTCGGAGTGAATGGCGCCAGCCGCGTCCTGCGCGCGAGTATTTATCGGGATGGTCCAGGCACGGCACTCGTCTTCTCCGGCTGTGAAGAACGACATCAACCCGAGCAGAACATACGTGGTGCGGATCAGGCGCACCAGGCCGCTCTCGGTGAGGCCGTAGCTGGAGAGGAATTCGGCGGCGTCGGCTTCGCTCATTTCCGCGAGTTCGGCTTCGACCTTACCGCAGATGGCTGCCGCGCCGGCATTCGGGCGAGAGGCGACTTCCGTCAGTTTATATTTCCCGGCCGCAGCTTCGAGGTCTTTCCCGAGTCCCGTGCTTTCGTTCACATTTAAGACGTAGAGGATTGGTTTCTCGCTGAGGAACATGAAGCCGCGAAGACGCTTCTTGTCCTCGGGAGTCATCTCCATCTCACGCAGCGGCAGTTCTGATCCCAGGTGCGCGTTGGCGCGCTTGAGCAGATCGGATTCTTTTTCGAGATCCGCGGTGCGCATTTTCTTCAGATCTTTCTCCAGACGTTCGAGCCGCTTTTCGATTTGCCCGAGGTCGCTGACCATGAGATCAAACTCGACGTTCTTGATGTCACGCAACGGGTCAACGCCGCCGACATGCGGTATCGCGGGATCGTCGAAGGCCCGCAGGACGTGGGCCAGCGCGTCTACACCGCGCAAGTGAGCGAGATAGGCGGTTTCTTTGAGCGCATCCTGGCCGATGGCGCCTACGTCCACATATTCCACCGAAGCGTGGGTCAACTTCTTGGGGTTGTAAAGCGCGGCCAGACGGTCGAGGCGGTCGTCGGGAACTTTGGCTACACCGATATGCGCCTCGCGAGGATTGGCGAAAGCCTGCTCGGAAAGACGCGCTTTGGTCAGAATGCCGAAGAGAGATGTCTTGCCCACCTGAGGCAGGCCGATAATGCCAGTTTTCATAGGAGGCTTTTAGCTGTTCGCTTTTGGCTCTTAGCTTGCAAGTGAAGAATAAATGATGAGGCCTTGATCGCCAAAGGAGGGGCGCGCGATATCCCACTTAGGCGACGCTAATGGCTGAGGCGGTTAGATACACAACCACCAGTCCCAGCAAGAACACTCCGCTCTCGACTCGCGTGGACCACCCATGCAATGTGTCGAACTGCATGCGGGCTGGGTTGTCGGGAGGGACGGAGTCGATTTCGCCGATCGACGCCCGCAACGTATCCATGCGCGGGATAATGCCAAATTGCGAGATCAGTGTGAGGGCAAGCATCAGGCAGATAAGCACGTGGCGCGCGGCGAACATATGAGCCGTGCCGCCGGTCAAGCGGCCGTAAAGGATCGAACTCCCCAGGAAGATGATGCCGGAAACAATGCCCATCCAATGCAGTGTGCCTAAGGATCGCCCGACCACCATTCCAGCGAGATGCCGGCTGGGTATTATCGAGAAAGCTGTGGGCGCCAGAACGAAAGCGAAGAACATCAGCCCGCCCAGCCAGACGATCAGGGACAAGAGCATGAGATAACGAAGAAAGGACATGGAGGAATTATAGCGTTCGCGGAGGTTTCGGGAATTCTTGGCGCTTGAAGCTATACGGGCACGGGCGTGCCGTCCACGATTTCCTTGATCACCTGCTCCGCCTGCTCCGACTTTTTCAGCGTCGAAGAGTAGAGCCCATTCACCACCACGCGATGGGCAAAGACGGGAACCACCAGCGGCTTGAAATCCTCCGGCGTGCAGAAAGTGCGGCCGTCGAGGAACGCCATGGCCTGCGCGGCGCGATACAGCATTTGCGAACCACGGGGCGAGACTCCGAGCGAGAACTGTTCGGACTCGCGCGTTTTTCTGACGATGCTGAGGGCATAGCTGACCAGCGATTCATCCACGCGGACTTGCGTCACCGCATGTTGCATTTCAAGCACATCCACGCCGGTGAGCACGGGCTTCATGTTTTCCAATTGCGTCGTGCCTGCTTCCGAACGTAATATCTCGCGCTCAGCGCTGACATCGGGGTAGCCCATCCTTACCCGCATCAGGAAACGATCGAGCTGCGATTCCGGCAGCGGATAGGTGCCGTGATGTTCAACCGGATTTTGCGTCGCGATGACCAGAAACGGCTGCGGCAGCGGGTAGGAATGCGCGTCCACGGTAACCTGGCTTTCGTTCATGGCTTCGAGGAGCGCGGATTGCGTCTTGGGAGTAGTGCGGTTGATTTCGTCGGCCAGCAGCACGTTGGTGAAGACGGGGCCACGCTTAAATTCGAATTGCTGCTCGACGGCGGAGTAAATCGAAATCCCCAGAACATCCGAGGGAAGCATGTCGCTGGTGAACTGCACCCGTTGGAAGGTGCAATCGAGAGCCCGCGCCAGAGCCTGTCCCAAGGTGGTTTTTCCGACGCCGGGAACGCCCTCGATGAGCAGGTGTCCGCGAGCAATCAGCGAGACGACGGCCAGGCGGATGATGTCGTCCTTGCCCCGGATCACCTTGCGCAGGGCGTTTTCCAGTCGCGCCGCACGATGAGAAACAGCGCTGGCGGTTTCAGGGGACATGATTGGGATTCTACTATGGGGCTGTGAGCGTCGGTGGTTACCGAGGTTACAGGAGCATTCAGCAGTCAGCACTCAGCCGATTAGCGGATAGTTGGTTTTGCTGAATGCTTATTGCACAAACTCCGCCGGTCGCCCCGTCAAGCGCTCAATACGCTTCGCAATTGGCGGATGGGTCGAGAACAAGTTGCCGAAGCTCATTCCCAGAAATGGCTGGATGATAAATAAATGAGCGGTTGAAGGCGTCGCCTGCAGGGGCAGGCGTCGCGAGTAGGCATCGAGCTTCGAGAGGGCGCTGGCCAAGGCGTACGGGTTGCCGGTGAAGTGCGCGCCCGTGGCATCGGCTTGATATTCGCGTGAGCGAGAAACGGCCAACTGAATCAAAGACGCGGCCAGAGGAGCTAGAAATAACATCAAGAGCGCGCCGATTCCGCCGCCGCGATCGCGGTCGTCTCGTCCGCCGAATCCGCCGAACAACATTCCCCATCGCGCCATGCTGGCNAGCATNGTAATGGCTCCGGCAATCGTGGCCGCCACCGAGCTGATGAGGATGTCGCGGTTATTCACATGCCCCAACTCGTGTGCCAGGACGCCTTCCAGCTCTTCGTCCGTGAGCAGGTTAAGAATGCCCTGGGTCACGGCTACTGAAGCGTGTTGCGGATTGCGTCCGGTGGCGAAGGCGTTGGGAGATTCGTTGGGAATCACATAAATCTTCGGCATGGGGATGCCGATCTTCTGTGTGAGCCTCTCGACGGCAGCGTAGGCGCGCGGTAGTTCCTCGCGTGTCACCGGCTGGGCGCGATACATCTTTAGCGCGATCTTGTCCGAGTAGAAGTAGGAGACGAAGTTCAGGACCGCCGCGAACGCCAGCGCCAGCAGCATCCCGTTTTGCCCACCAAAGGCACGACCGATGAACATCAGCAGCAGGGTAAGAAGCGTAAGCAAGAACGCGGTCTTGAATGTGTTTCCCATATAAGTTCTCACCGGATTAGATGGTGCGCCGGGCCAGGGGATTCAAGTGCCGATTCGGACGGGCGAGGACGCCCGTCCTCCATTAATCTCAGCCGACTTTGACCACGCCTCGCTTTACGGCGCGCTCCAGCGTCTGATCAAGTGCGGCCTTGGCTTTCTCGTACTCCTGCTGCGAGATTCGGCCCTGCTTGTGTTCGACTTCGAGTTGGAAGATCTCTTCTTTCAGGGCTTCGAGTAGCAGTGCCGTGCGATCTGCGGCTTTGGGTTTGGAAGCGCGGGGAAGCTCGGGCAATTCGGCATCCGTGGGGCCGAAATCAGGGACGGTCGCAGATTTGGAGCGGCTGGCGATGTAGATTGCGCCCGCGCCCAGCACAATCGCGAAGCCTCCGAGAATGTACCAGCGATATTTTTCCAGCGGATCAGGAGCATCGATGGGAGGGCCAAGTCCGCCGCCGGGGCGGGAATCACGTCCGCCTA
>JGI12269J14319_10003850_pt1 | contig 13956 bp, 14 predicted proteins | sample PeaSoiSIISIP2007_FD_14319 | JGI IMG/M metagenome (IMG submission 14319) | reverse complement strand
ACAGCCTGCTAGCGCTCATGAGTCAATAGCGAGCCAAGAAACTCCGTGCCGTTTTCTGAGTCTTTGAAAATATGGTGCCGACGCGAGGATTTGAACCTCGGACCTACTGATTACGAATCAGTTGCTCTACCCCTGAGCTACGTCGGCGCCGGATCGCGGAAGGGGCGGCGGCGCAAGCCGCCCTCGATGAGCGCGGCGCTTGGCGACAGCTGCTCAGCGTGCCGTCGCCGGCAGCGCACGCGCGAGCCGCGTGAAATCGACGCGCCTGAGCGTATTCGCGCAACGCTCGGCAGCGCATTTTGCCTTGGTCCGTCCGCGACCGCTGTTCCCAGAGCGCCCGGAAACGCGCAAGGCGGCCCTTGCGGGGTTCCGCCCTTCCGGCCTGGGAACCGAGCAGCGATGAGAGATCGGCCACTGCCGCCGGCACGGTTTGTCTCGGACCTTCCTTCGGAAAATAAAAATCTTTGTGGTTTCCCGCGTTTCGTCGCCGCGGCTAATATTGTCTGAGAGGGGTGACTTGAATGGGATTCGTCGAGATCTGGTGGGCAGTCGGCTTCCCGATTTTCCTCGCGGCGGTCGGCGTGGGAACGGCCTACGCCATGATCGACTCCTCATCGACCGAATTCTGGATTGCGCGAATCGCATACATATTAGCCGCCTTTGATGTTGTCGGTTTCCTCACCTATTGGCTTTGGGCAGTTCTGAAATGGCCCGCTCCCTTTCGGCTCGCCTTGGGAGCGTTAGCCGTGCCGATTTTATTTCTCGGCCTCGACCTAACTCTTCGGTGGGTTGAACTGCAAGAGGTTCGGCTCTCGGTGACATTGACGCCGAGAAACGTCGAAACGCCGCTGATACCTGCCACGTGCAAGGTCCCCAAGGGTGCGTTCATGGTATTCATGGGGCCGAATCTCGCCATTGCGACCAAGATGCCGACCACCATTGTTCAAATGGGCGGCCAGGAAATGCTCACCATCGACATGAGCGCGCACCAACGCCTGATCATCAGGACGCTGCGAATTCTCGACGAAAATAACGACGCAATCGCGCGGATCGAGGACGATGACGTTTGGGCAGCTCCTTCCGCGCGGCATGAGAAGCCGGATCCAAGCACCTTCGTCGTGTATGACCAGAATAATGCCGAGCTATTGAGGATTTCGTACTTGAACATACAAGCGGTGTTGGTCAGGGTGCAATTCCACGGCGAAAATCTGCCTCCTCTCATTATCGGAGACGATAAGGTCCAGTGGGGCGACAAGACGTTCGTGGACAGCTGTTTTGGAGATTTAGGCCGCGGCGGAATTTTACAGAGCCAATGACGGCGTAGGCTTAGTCCTACTGGCCTCGGTGAGTCTGCAGAGTCCCAGGATAAGCGTCGAACCCGCAAGTTGCATGTGTGCTCGGCTGTGCTAGACTGTGGTTATATGCACTCGAGGAACGGCGAGATGGCAAAGAGCGCGACGATGACGGTGCGAATACCCCCCGAGGTAAGCACGAAGCTGGGTGCGCTTGCGCGCGATTTGAAGCGGAGCAAATCCTATCTAGCCGGCGAGGCGATCGTCTCATTTGTTGAGCACAACGCTCAGCAGATCGAGGAGATAAAGCGGGGCCTGTCGGAGGCCAAATCCGGCGCTCCCGGTGTCGCTCATTCCAGCGTTGAGAAGTGGGTGAGGTCATGGGGCACAAAGCGCGAGCTTAAGCGCCCGCGCGCAAAAACATAGTGGTCCATGGAAATCATCTGGCGCGAAGTCGCGCTCGATGGCCTTGAAAACGCACGCCGCTATATTGCGGAACACAATCCCTCGGCTGCCGACCGCATTTTTGAGGCAATTCTCTCATCGGTAAAGCGCCTCGCGGAAATGCCTAAAATCGGGCGCCCAGGACGAGTGCCGGGCACCCGTGAGCTGGTCATTGTCGGCACGCCTTACGTCGTGGCTTATGCCGTGGTCGCGAACCGGATCAACATCATTGCCGTGCAGCATGGGGCCCAAGAATGGCCCGAGCACTTCTGATACCATTTGCCGATAGGTGACGCCGCAGCAGCCGGCGCTCCATTGGGAGAAGACAGCCCCTGGACGGGAAAACGGCTCGACCAAGCCATATCTCAACGTTGACTAAGTCTTTGAAATTATGGTGCCGACGCGAGGATTTGAACCTCGGACCTACTGATTACGAATCAGTTGCTCTACCCCTGAGCTACGTCGGCGCCGGATGGCGGAAGAGGCGGCGGAAGCCGCCCTCGATGGGCGCGGCGAAGCTACGCTCGGCCCGGCGCTCCGTCAACCCGAAGACGAGGCCGCGACGGTGCCGCGGCGCTCGCGGCCGGTCGTCCGCCGCCCGCCCCCGTCGAGGCGGCGCGCGCCCGATAGTTGCAATTCCGTGTATTTTAGGTTACTCTCTTAAGTAGAATATCTCTATGATGATTGAACCGCCGGGCGTACCATGCCGAAGGCGCTCTCGACCCTCCTCCTCTTCGCCGCCCTGCTTGCCGGTGCCTTCGCGAGCGCGGCGCCGGCGACGGCCGCGAGCGAGGAGGAGAGGCGCGTGTGGGCGAGTGCTGGCTCCTGCCGCGAGGTCGTCACCCTCGAGGGTGGCCGCATGGCCCAAGGTGCCGACCCTCGACTGCGGGTCGCCGCCTGGAACATCGAATGGTTCCCCGACCATACGGACATCGGCTGGCTCGCCTGCGCCATCGCCTGGATGAACCTCGACCTTTTGGGCATCGTCGAGATCCGCGACGGCGAGAGGGCGCGGGTGCGGATGGGCGAGCTCCTGGCCGAGCTCGAGCGCTTGACCGGCGAGCCTTGGCAAGTCGATCTGCAGCGTTGCGGGGCCCGCTCGAGTCAACACGTCGGCTTCCTCTGGAACGCCGCCCGCCTGCGCCTCCTCGCCGCCGACGACGCCTGGCCGCTCAACGCCCGCGCCCGCGGGCCCGAGGAGCCGTGCGCGGGCTGGCTGCGGCCCGGGCGGCATGGCTATTTCGCCCCCGCGCACGGCCCTGGTGCTGGCTTTCACGCGATCGTCGTGCATCTCAAGAGCGGCGCGACGGAAGCCGCCGCAGCGGAGCGCGCGCAAGCTCTCGGCCGTCTCGCGCAGGCGACGGCGTCGCTCGGCTCCGATGGCGCGCGCGTCCTCCTCCTCGGCGACTTCAACACCATGGGCGACGGCGGCCGCGGCTCGGCCGAGGCGGAAGTGCGCGGCATCGCGAGGCTCGCCTCCGCGAGCGCGCTCGGCCTCCGCCAGGAGACGACGGCACCCGCCTGCACCGAGTATTATCGCGGCAAGGGCGGCCGCCTCGATCATGTGTTGGCGAGCCGCGCCATGGGCACGATCGAGCCCGAGGGCGCGCGCGTGAGCGGCTACTGTGCCGTGGCAAGCTGCGCGCCCATTTCGCCCTGGCGCGCCGGCGAGCGTCCCGCCGCTTACGAGAGCCTCTCCGACCACTGCCCCGTCGTCGTCGAGATCGGGAACGCCATGCTGAGCCGGGCAAGGAATTAGACCGGCGACGGACCGACCTACACGCCTGCGTCGGTGACCGCCTCCGCGGGGTGGGGGGCGTCGTTTCCCGGCAAACTGCTCTTGGCCGGCGGCACGGCCGGCAGCGCTTTTCCGAGCGCCTCCACGCGCTCCAGCGCCGGTGCGGCCGCATGCGAGGGGCTGCGCCAAGCGAGCGCGCCATAGGCCCCGCAGCTGCGGCAGAAGGGCGCCCACTCGCCATGTGCGGCACCGCAGCGCGCGCACACCCATTGCGGCTCGGGCTCGGCGCGCGCGGCGCGCGAAAGCCACGCCCGCGCCGCGGCGCCGTCGCCATGCTCGGCCTCCTCGAGGGCCGCCCACAGCCGGCAGGCGCGGGCGCTCTCGCGCGAGCCCTCCGTGCGCGAGAGCTGCTCGAGCGCGCGCCGCGCCTCGCCCCAGAGGCGTGCGGCAATCGCCGCCTCGGCGAGCGCCAAACGGCTCTCGAGGTGCGCGGGGCGAAGGGCTGTCAGGCGTTGCATGCGCATCATGCGTTGCAGCGGCTCGGCTTCCCCGCCGAGGGAGAGATACTGTGCTGCGAGTGCCGGGTGCGGCAGGCGCTCCCACGCGCGCTCGATCACGCGCTCGGCGCGCCGGCGCTTGCCGTTTTGCGCGAGGAGCCGCGCTGCGGCGAGGGCTGCGGGCGTGAAGGCGGGATCGAGCGCCAATGATTTGCGCGCGGCTCCGAGTGCCGCCTCGGAATTGCCCGCGGCTGCGGCGGCGAGGCTTTCCTCGTAGAGCGCGATCGCGCGGTTGCGCACGCCCACTTCAGCCGTCATGCTGCCCCGCCGCACGGCAAGGCGCGCGGTCTCGCCGGCACTCCGCCAGTCGCCCGCGCGCGCCTCGAGCTCGTGGAGCGTGGCGAGCACCCACTCCGTCTTGGGCCGCAAGAGCTTGGCGCGGCGCGCGAGTGCCAACGCACTAGCGGTATCGCCCTTTTTCGTCGCCTGCATGATGAGTCCGCGCAGGCCGAGGAACTCGGTCTCGCGCCGCTCGAGCATTGCCCTGAAATAGCGCTCGGCCGCCGCCTCGTCCCCGTTGAGCTGGGCCGCCTGGGCCGAGAGCAGCATGGTGAGCGGAGGCTCGTTGAGCAGCACGTCGGCGCGCCGGGCCTGGCGCCGGGCCTCCGCCGCGTCGCCGGCCGCGACCGCGACCATGCCTTGCGTGAGCGCGTGGTAGCCCTTGAGGCGCCGGTGCTCGCGCCGGCTGCGCGCGAAGGCGCGCGGCGCGCGCCGGAGCCAGCGCCAAAGCTGGTAGAGCGCTGCGACGGCGGCGGCGATGACGGCAACCCCCGCGGCAAGGACCGCAACCGAGGTGTCGATGCGGATGTCGGCCCAATGGAGGGTGACGCTGCCCGGATGATCGGCGAGCCAGGCAACGCCCGCGGCGAGGACAACGGCGAGAAAGAGATAAAAAGTCGCCCGTATCATCATGGCTCAATCATGGCTCGCCGAGGCGCGCTAATGCGCGGGTCGAGAGCTCGGCCGCAGCCGCATCGACCGCGAGCCGCGCCTTGGCACCCTCGAGCCACGGCTTCATCGCGTCGGCCGCCGGAGCGCTGAGGCCGCCAAGTGCTGCAACGGCAGCCGCGAGATCGCCCGCCTTGAGCAGCACCTCGGCGCGGGAGAGGAGCGCATCGGGGCTGCTGCCTGCGAGCTCGCCCATGTGGCGGATCACCACGAGGTGCTTGAGGCGCGCGAGCGTCTCGCCGATCCAGCCCGGCCGGTCGGGCAAGATGGCGGCGCGCGCGGCGGCAAGCGAGGCCGCATCGAAGCGCTCGCTCAATTCGCCAAGGGTGGGCACGCCCGTCGCCGCAGCGCCCTTGAGCGTCGCCACGGCCGCCTCGAGCTCGCCGTCGCCGGCGGCAAGCGCTGCGACCGCGGCGAGCGGCTTCTCATAGGAGAGTGACCGCGTGAGTGCCTCGCGAAGCTCGGCGATCGCGAGCACGAGGGCGAGCCCGCGCGCCTCGGCCGCTTGCGCTTTTTGGAGCGCCGTCTCGAGGGCTGCGAGGCGCTGCTGCACGGCCGCGCTCTCTTGGCCGAGTGCTGCATTCCCGCGCTCGAGGGCTGCGAGGCGCTCGGAGAACGCTGCGAGCTTGGCGGCACTGTCGGCCGCCTCGCCTGCTGTGGGCTGCGGCCGGCTCGCGAGCTCGCCGAGCGTGCGCTCGAGCGCCGTGACGCGCGCCTCGCTTTGCGCCAGCTCCTCGGCAAGGCGGGACTGCTTCGCCGCAAGCTCGGCCGCATCGCCGACCGGAGCGCTCTCGCGCGAAGCCGAGGCCGATGCCTTCCCTTGCGCTTCCAGACTGCCGAGCCGCCCCTCGATCGACTCGAGGCCCTTGCCGACCGCGCCAAGTTGCTGAGCGAGTGCGGTCGTGCTCGCCGCGGGCGGCGGCGGTGCCGCTTCCCGCTCCTTGAGACCGAGGGCCGGCCCCCAAGCGGGCAGGCTCACGGCCACGGCAAGCAGGATCGCAGCGAGGGCAAGCACCCAAAGTGCCGCTGCCAGGCCAAGCCCGCGCGGCAATCCGCGCTCCACGTGCGAGGTACTGCTTGCCGCAGGCGCGCTGTGCGATCCTTCGTCTGCACCCGGTGGAGAGGGCGGGATGTGGGGGCCGGTCGCCGCGGAAGCGGGGAGCGGGCGCGGGGCGGCCGCCGCGGGTGCTAGAGCCGCCTCGTGCGCCGCTGGGGCGGCGAGATCGGCTGCTCCGAGCGGCACGCCGTGGAGTGCCGCCGCGGCGAGCACGTCGGCAATGCGCGCCGGCGGGATATGGCCGCGCTCCTTCCAGCCCTGCACCGTCGTCGCCGGCACGGCGAGCTTCGCCGCCATCGGGCGAATGCCGCCAAAGGCGCGGATGGCGCGCAGCACCTGGCTTTCGCCCGCGGCGCTGCCTGTCTCCTGCGGCCTCTCGCCCGTCCCCTCCGACATCGGATCCTCGCTGCGCTCAGCGCCGAGACATGCGAGGAGAGCGGATTGCTCGGGCCGGACGGCCGTGAGACTCTGGCGCCAGGCGAGCGCGCCCGCCTCCTCGGCGACCGCCGGACTCAAGGAGATGGCGCGGAGGCGCGCGCATGCTCCGGCCAGGCCCGCGGCTAGCGCGAGACTAACAAAGGTCGCCGCCGTGCGGGGGGAAAAAAACAACACCGCATCGAGCTCGCCCGCGGCGAGTGCCGCGCGCGTCGCTTGCTGGAGTGCCGTTGCCGGTACGGCCTCGTAGAGCACCACGCGGCGCAGGGTGAAGCCGTCGGCTGCGAGGAGCTCGGCGAGCTCGCCCTTGACCACGGCACCGGCGCCATGAAGGAGTGCCCCGCGCCGCGGATCGAGCCTTGCCCGCACCAGGCGGGCGAGGTCGGGAAGTGCACCCTCGGCACTCTCGACCTCGGTGAAGCCGGCCGCACGTGCAACCTCGGCCGTGCGCGCGCCGACGGCATAGACGGGAAGCGTGCGGCGGGACTCCCTCTCGGCGAAGGCGCGCGCGCCGTTCGCCGAGGTGAAGATGAGCGCCTGCACCCCCTCAAGGGAAAGCTCGACCGACGGCAGCAGCCGGATCTCGAGGAGCGGGTCGATCAGCGAGGCGATGCCGCGCTCGGTCAAGAGGGCGGCGAGCGCCTGCGCTTCCTCGAGGGGGCGCGTGATGAGGACCCGCATCGGCAAGCTCTACCCCGCCCAGAGCTGGAAGGAAAGGGCAAGGAAAGAGGTGCGGTCGCCCTCGGCTCCCCTTAAACTGCCGCCCCCATGATCGTGCTTGGCATCGAGACGAGCTGCGACGAGACGGCGGCGGCGGTGGTGCGGGACGACCGCACGATCCTCGCCGAGCGCCTGCTCTCGCAGCTCGCGGAGCATAGAAGCTACGGCGGCATCGTGCCCGAGATCGCGGCGCGCGCGCACCTCGAGCATCTCGACCGCCTGATCGCAGAAACCATGGCCGCGGCGGGACTGAGCTTCGCCGAACTCGACGGCATCGCCGCGACCGGCGGGCCGGGCCTCATCGGCGGCGTCATCGTCGGCGTCACCACGGCAAAGGCGATCGCCGCCGTCGCCGGCAAGCCCTTCCTCGCCATCAACCACCTCGAGGGCCACGCGCTTTCCGCGCGCCTCACGGCCGAGCTGCCGTTCCCCTATCTGCTGCTCCTCGTCTCGGGCGGTCATTGCCAGCTGCTCGCCGTCGAGGGGGTCGGCCGCTACAAGCGGCTCGGCACCACGCTCGACGACGCGGTCGGCGAGGCCTTCGACAAATGCGCGAAGCTCTTGGGCCTCGGCTATCCCGGCGGGCCGGCGATCGAGCGCCGCGCGCGCGAAGGCAACGCGCGCAAATACCGGCTGCCGCGGCCGCTCATCGGCCGGCCCGGCTGCGACTTCTCCTTCTCAGGCCTCAAAACCGCGGTCAGGCAGGCAATCGAGGGGCTCGGCGTCGATGGCCTTACGCCCGCGGCGGTCGCCGATCTTGCCGCGAGCTTCCAGGCCGCCGTCGCCGACGTGCTCGCCGACCGCACCCGGCACGCGTTGGCCGCGTTCCGTGCCCGCTATCCGAGAGGCCGCACGCTCGTCGCGGCCGGCGGGGTCGCCGCCAACGAGACGTTGCGAAAGCGGCTCGAGGCGACGGCGGGTGCGGCGGGCTTCGCCTTCTTCGCACCGCCGCAGAAGCTCTGCACCGACAACGGCGCCATGATCGCCTGGGCCGGCATCGAGCGCCTGCGCCTCGGCCTCACGGACGCGCTCGATTTCGCGCCGCGGCCGCGCTGGCCGCTCGACCCGAACGCCCCCAAGGCGATCGGCGCGGGGGTCAAGGCTTAGGGCCGGAACCATGAAGAGCGCAACCATGCAGCGGATCGGCATCGTCGGTGCGGGCGCCTGGGGTACCGCATTGGCGCTCGTGCTGCAGAGAAAAGTGCCAGAGGTCCTCATCTGGGCCTATGAGCGCGAGGTCGTACAGGCGATCAACCGCGAGCATGCGAACGCGCTCTACCTTCCCGGCGTGGCGCTTGATCCGGCGATCCGAGCGGAAAGCGAGCTCGCCCCCGTGGCGGAAGCGGACCTCGTCCTCTTGGCCACCCCGGCCCAGCATTTGCGCGCTTGCGTTGCTACCCTCGCACCGCGCTTCAGCGCGCACGTCCCGCTCGTCATCTGCACCAAGGGCATCGAGCAGCAGACTGCCGCGCTGATGAGCGAGATCGTGGCCGAGCGGTTGCCGCAGGCCCCCTTGGCCGTACTCTCGGGCCCGAGCTTTGCGAGCGAGGTGGCGGCGGGCCTGCCCACGGCCCTCACCCTTGCCACGTGCGATCACGCCCTCGGCGCGCGGCTCTTGGGCGTCCTTGGCAGCCCGCAGTTCCGGCCCTATCTCTCGGACGATCCCACCGGCGCCGAGATCGGCGGTGCGGTCAAGAACGTGATCGCGATCGCCTGCGGCATCGTGACCGGCCGCAGGCTCGGCGACAATGCGCGCGCCGCCCTCATCACCCGCGGCCTCGCCGAGATGGCGCGCCTCGGCCTTGCCAAGGGGGCCAAGGCCGAGACCTTCATGGGGCTCTCGGGCTTGGGCGACCTCTCGCTCACCTGCAACGGCGCGCAATCGCGCAACTTCTCCTTGGGCCAGGCCTTGGGCGAGGGGCGCCGGCTCGCAGACGTGCTCGCCGAGCGCCGCTCGGTCGCCGAAGGTGTTACGACGGCACCTTCGGTCGTCGAGCTTGCGCGCCGCCTCGGTGTCGATATGCCGATCTCGCGCGCCGTGACGCATGTGCTGTACGAGGGAGCGGCGATCGATGCGACCATCGAGCGGCTGCTCGCGCGCCCCTTCAAGAGCGAGCGGCTCAGCGGTACCGGAGAGTAGCGAAGAACGATGGCCCATTGGCTCTTCAAATCCGAGCCCAGCGCGTTTTCCTGGGACGATCTGGTGAAGAAGGGGAGCACCGGCTGGGACGGCGTGCGCAACTACCAGGCGGCCAACAACATGAAGGCGATGAAGCTCGGCGAGCGGGGCTTCTTCTATCACTCGGTCGAGGAGAAGCGCATCGTGGGCGTCGTCGAGGTCTCGGGTCTCTACCGCCCCGACCCGAGCGACGCGAGCGGCCGCTTCGGCATGGTCGAGGTGCGCGCGCTGATGGCGGTGAAGCACCCGGTGACGCTCGCCGAGATCAAGGCCGAGCCGCGCCTGGCGAAGCTCGCGCTGGTGCGGCAGTCGCGCCTTTCGGTCGTCCCCATCGGCGAGGCGGAGTGGCGCCTCCTCTCGGCCATGGCCGGTATCAAGGCCTGAGGCGGGCCTGCGCACGATGAGCGAAGCGCTCGCACCGCGGTATCTTTGCCGGCTCGAGGAGATCCCGGACGGCCAAGGGCTCGGCTTCGCATACGGGGAGGGCGAGGGCCGCACGCTCATTTTCGTGGTGCGCCAGGGCAAGCGCGTTTACGGATATCGCAACAGCTGTCCCCACATCGGCACGCCGCTCGACATGATTCCCGACCGCTTCATGACGCACGACAAGCGCCACATCCTGTGCATGACGCATGGCGCGCGCTTCCGCGTCTATGACGGCTATTGCTTCACCGGGCCCTGCCAGGGCCAGTCGCTCGCCAAGCTCCCCTTAGCACTTGAGGACGGCCAGGTCTTTCTCGTGGGCTTAACGGGCGAGGCACGCGCGCCCTGAGCTTCGGCAAAGCTCTCGGCGACACCACCACGCTCGCCGACCCTCGGCTGTCGACGACCTCGTTGACAACCGAATGAACCGCTAAGGGCGCCGCAAGCCTAGAAATCGATGCAGCGGCCCTTGCGCTCCCAGTCGCCGTAACGGGTGGGCTCGGGGCCGGCGGGGCCGCCCGTTTCGGGGACTTTCTTCGCGCCGACGAGCGGTCCCTCACCCTCCCGTTGCTGCGCAACGGGCCCCTCCCTCTCCCGCTTGCGGGAGAGGGGCTTTGGAGCTGGGGTCGGGGTGAGAGTGGTGGGAGCGCCCATGCCGATGACCATAGGTCGCCGTCGCTTCATTGCCAAGCCTTGATGCCGGCAGGCGAAGCCCCATCTATGGCATCATGAACACGCTGCGTACCGGATTGCTGATTGCGGCGCTGACCGCGCTCTTCATGGCCGTCGGCTATCTCATCGGCGGGGAGAGCGGCATGGTGATCGCCTTCCTCGTGGCCGCCGCGATGAACCTTTTCGCCTATTGGAATTCCGACCGAATGGTGCTCCGCCTCTATGGCGCGCGCGAGGTCGACCGTGCCGCGGCCCCCGGGCTTTACGGCATCGTCGAGCAGCTCGCCGACCGCGCCGGGATCCCGATGCCGCGCGTCTATGTCATCGACCAGGCGCAGCCCAACGCCTTTGCCACCGGGCGCGACCCGGCGCACGCCGCGGTCTGCGTCACCCGCGGCCTCCTCGGCATCGTGAGCCAGGAGGAGCTCGCGGGCGTGCTCGGGCACGAGCTCGGCCACATCAAGCACCGCGACACGCTCACCATGACGATAACCGCGACGATCGCAGGGGCCATCGGCATGCTCGCCAACTTCGCCTTCTTCTTCGGCGTCTTCGGCGCGCGCGACGAGCGCGACAATCCGCTCGGCTTCGTTGGCACGCTCCTCGTGGCGCTATTGGCGCCGATTGCAGCCTCCCTCGTCCAGCTCGCCATCAGCCGCAGCCGCGAGTACGAGGCCGACCGCGCGGGGGCCGAGGTCTCCGGCCACCCGCTCTGGCTCGCCTCGGCACTCGAGAAAATCGAGGCGCATGCGCGCGCGACCCCCAACCCGGTGGCAGCAGCACACCCGGCTACGGCGCATCTCTTCATCGTCAACCCCATCGCAGGTGCCCATCTCGACAACCTCTTCGCGAGCCATCCGGCGACCGGGGACCGCATCCGCCGCCTGCGCCAGTTGGCGGGCGTCGCCGGCCCTTGGGGCTGAGCGCCCTACACCGCCACGTCCGCATTTTCTCACCACCACCGCAAGAGTGGCGGGGCTAAGCTGCGGCTTGGTTTGAGGACGAGAGCATGCCGAAGCGAAGCACCCCCCAAGAGCCCGACGCCAAGCCCGCCTTGGCGGCACCCAAGGGTGGCAAGCCCGCGGGTGCGAAGCCGTCGGCGCGCGGCGTGGCACTCGAGCTCCTGAGCGAGGTGCTGGAGAAGAAGCGCCCGCTCGACGAGCTCCTCGACGGCAACCGCGGCTTGGCGGCCCTCGAGCCGCGCGACCGCGCCTTCGCCTACCTCATGACGGCGACGGTGCTGCGCCGCCTCGGCCAGATCGACGCCCTCATCGCCCATGCGCTCGCACGCCCGCTGCCCGCCAAGGCGGCAACGGCGCAGAACCTCCTGCGCCTCGGTACTGCCCAGCTCCTCTTCCTCAAGGTCCCGGCCCACGCCGCCGTGGGCGAGACGGTCGAGCTCGCCGAGGCGATGAACTGGGGCGGCTTCAAAGGCCTCATCAACGCGGTGCTGCGCCGGCTCGGGGCCGAGGGCGAGGCGCTCATCGCGGCCCAGGACGCCGCGCGCCTCAACACGCCGGACTGGCTCTGGCAGAGCTGGAGCCGGGCCTATGGCGAGGCGGTGGCGCGCGGCATCGCTGCGGCCTGTCTCGAGGAGCCCCCACTCGACCTCACGGTCAAGGCCAACGCGGAAGGCTGGGCCGCCGAGCTCGAGGCCGAGCTCTTGCCGACGGGCGGCTTGCGCCGGCGGACGGGCGGCGACGTGAGGGCGCTGCCTGGCTTCGCCGAGGGGGCCTGGTGGGTGCAGGACGCGGCCGCGGCACTGCCGGCACGCATGCTCGGCGATGTCGCGGGAAAACGCGTCCTCGATCTCTGCGCGGCACCAGGCGGCAAGACGGCGCAGCTGGCGCTTTCCGGCGCCAAGGTGACGGCGCTCGAGCGCTCCGCCCATCGCCTGCGGCGGCTCGCGGAAAATCTCGCGCGGCTCCGTCTCAGTGCCGAGCTCGTCGCCGCGGACGTCGAGCTGTGGCGGCCCGAGGAGCCGGCGGACGCCGTCCTCCTCGACGCGCCCTGCACGGCCACGGGAGCGATAAGGCGTCATCCCGACATACGCCATCTCAAGACGCCCGCCGATGTGACGCGCATGGCGGCGGAGCAGGACCGACTCCTCAAGGCAGCGCTCGCCATGGTTCGCCCGGGCGGGCTTCTCGTCTATGCCGTGTGCTCGCTCGAGCTGGAGGAGGGGCCGGCGCGCGTCGCCGCCTTGATGGGCGCGGGTGCCCCTCTCAGGCGGCGTCCGCTCGAGGCGAGCGAGGTCAACGGGCTCAAGGAGCTCGTGACTCCCGAGGGCGATCTGCGCACGCTGCCGTGCCATCTCGCCGAGCGCGGCGGGCTCGACGGCTTCTACGCCTGCCGACTCGAGCGCCTTTAGCGCTGCGTTCGAAGGTTTTTACCACGGAGGTCACGGGGACGAACAGCAAGACTTAACGCGGTGGTCGCAGAGGAGGCGCGGGGGACGCAAAGAATTTACTTCTCCTCCGCGTCCGCCCCGAACCCCCGCGTCCTCTGCGCTAAAAACCTGCCTCTCTTCTCCGTGGCCTCCGTGATCTCCGTGGTGAATCCTTCGTCGCTCCACACACCGCACCGCTTGCGGGCGAATCACCAAGCTGATAGGAAGCTTGCCATGTCCCATGCGGTCCGCATCGCGCCCTCCATCCTCTCGGCCGATTTCGCGAAGCTGGGCGAGGAGGTGCGCGCGGTCTCGGCCGCGGGCGCCGATTTCATCCACATCGACGTGATGGACGGCCATTTCGTGCCCAACCTCACCATCGGACCCGCGGTCGTGAAGGCGCTGCGCCCGCACTCGGCGCTCCCCTTCGACGTGCATCTCATGATCGCACCCGTCGATGCCTACGTTCCCCACTTCGCCGAGGCCGGGGCCGACATCATCACCGTGCATCCGGAAGCGGGGCCGCATCTCCACCGCACCCTCCAGCTCATCAAGTCGCTCGGCAAGAAGGCGGGCGTGGCACTCAATCCCGCGACCCCGGCCGACGCCATCGACTATGTGCTTGGCGATCTCGACCTCGTGCTCGTCATGAGCGTCAATCCGGGCTTCGGCGGCCAGAGCTTCATCTCCTCCCAGCTCGACAAGATCACGGCACTCCGGGCAAGGATCGACAAGCTCGACAAGGCGATCGACCTCGAGGTCGACGGCGGCATCAATTTCGAGACGGCGCGCGCCGCGGTGGCGGCGGGGGCCGACGTGCTGGTCGCCGGCACCGCGACCTTCGGCGGCGGCCCGGCCTCCTACCGCAACAACATCGCGCGCTTGCGCGGAGGCGACTGATGGCGCTGCCGCGCGCGGGAGGCTGAGGACAGCGCCGATGAGCCGAGCCGCGGAATTCTCCGAATCACCCCTTCGTCGCCTCTCCGGGCGCGCGGGGGAGTGGCTCGAGCGGCTGGTGTTCTCGAGCGCTCTTTATCGGGTACTCCTCTTCGGCAGCACGCCCGCGAGCCTCCTCGCAACACCGGAGGGGCCCGCCGGCGAC
>JGI12269J14319_10003848_pt1 | contig 13957 bp, 13 predicted proteins | sample PeaSoiSIISIP2007_FD_14319 | JGI IMG/M metagenome (IMG submission 14319) | reverse complement strand
GCGGCGGTTGAGCCCGCCGCACCGTCCCTCGCGGAGAAGGTGAATTCGCTCGCCCGGGGTGTGCCATGGTGAGGCGCGCGGCCCGCTTCCTCAAGAGGCTGTTCACGGTCGATCCGGCCGAGCTGGTGCCGTCGGGGCAGCGCGACCTGCGGCTCGATTTCTTCCGCGGCTTGGCGCTCTGGTTCATCTTCCTCGACCACATCCCTTCGAACTTGGTGAACTGGGTCACGGTGCGCAATTACGGCTTCAGCGATGCAACCGAGATATTCATCTTCATTTCGGGCTATTCGGCCTCGATCGCCTACGGCGGGACCATGCGGCGCCGCGGCTTCTGGCTGGCGACGGCGCGCATCTTGCGGCGCTGCTGGCAGCTCTACGTGGCCCACATCTTCCTCTTCGTGATCTTCACCGCGCAAATCGCCTACGTCGCGTCACGCTTCAATAATCCGATGTTCTCCGAGGAGATGCAGGTCGTCGATTTCCTCAACGATCCGTCGGCGACCCTGGTTCAGGCGTTGCTGTTGAAGTTCCGCCCGGCGAACCTCGACATCCTGCCGCTCTACATCGTGCTGTTGCTCGTCTTTCCGCTCGTGCTCTGGGCGCTCGAGCGCCGGCCGGCGTGGGTGCTCGCGGCCTCCGCCTTCCTCTACGGCGTCGTCCTTGCCACCCGCATTAATTTGCCCGGCTATCCGCCGGGCGAGGGGTGGTACTTCAATCCCTTCGCTTGGCAGCTCCTTTTCGTCATCGGGGCGTTGCTCGGCCGCGTGCACGGCACTCCGCAACCAGCGTTGCCGCGCAATCGCGTGCTCCTCGGCTTGGCACTCGCCTATCTCCTCTTCGCCTTTCTCGTGGCAATGAGCTGGCACATCCCCCAGCTCGCGCCAATCGTGCCGCCGTGGCTCGGAAACCTGATATACCCGATCAGCAAGACCGACCTCGATCCGCTGCGCCTCATCCATTTCCTGTCGCTCGGCTACGTGACGATGTGGCTCGTCGCCGCGCATGCGCCGTTCCTCAAATGCCGCGTATCGCGACCGCTCGTCAGGTGCGGTCAGCAGTCGCTCTATGTATTCTGCACCAGCATCTTGCTGTCCTTCTCGGGGCATTTCTTCCTCATCGAGGTGGATGACAGCTTCGCAGCACAGCTCGCGGTCTCGGTTGCCGGCATCGCGCTGATGGTGGCACTCGCCTATCTGCTCGGCTGGTATCGCCGGGCGGAAAGAGCGGAAAGCGTCGAGCGCAAGGGAAGCGCACGGCCGCTGCCGCGCGCGTGACGGAGGGAAATAATCATGAAAAGCGGGGGGAAACTATAATGATAAGAAATCGGCGAACGAGACCAGGCTATGGGCTGGGCCTCGCCGCGGCGCTCTTCTTGGTGCTCGGCGGCACGGCCGTGGCGGCGGCGGAGGGGTTCGATCCCACGACGACTTGCGCGGTGCCTGAGGAAATCGCCGGTGCGGGGCTGCCTCTGCCGCACGTGGCGGCAAAGCTGAAGGCGCGGGAAGCGGTGCGCATCGTCGTGATCGGCTCGGGCTCGTCGGCCGGCTTGGGCGCCTCCTCGCTCGCGGAGGCCTATCCTATGCGGCTCACGCGCGAGCTCGGGAGACTCTTCCCCGACGCCAAGTTCGAGTTGGTCAATCTCTCGAAGCGCGGCCAGCTCGCGAGCGAGATGGAGGCGCGCTTTGTCACTGAGGTCGCAGCCGCGCACCCGGCACTCGTGATCTGGCAAACCGGCACGGTCGACGCGGTCAAGGGCGTCGATCTGGCGAGCTTCGGGCAAGTGCTCGAGACGGGCATCGACAAGCTGCGCGCGCTCGATGCCGACGTCATTCTCATAAACAGCCAGTACAGCCCGCATACCTTGACCGCGCTCGATACCGAGCCGTACCGGGATTATCTGCGCTGGGCCGTCCAGAGCCGCTCGGCCATCCTCTTCAACCGCTACGCCATGATGGAGTACTGGGTCGAGCAGGGGGTCATCGACTTCTCCAGCCCGTCCAAGGTCGATCAGGCGAGAAACGACGATTTGGTGCATGGTTGCATCGCCTATCGCCTGGCACGGCAAATCGAGAGTGCCGTCAAATCCGGCGCCGGGGACGACGCCAAGGAATAATCGGCACCGAACTCGCCGAGAATAAATTTTTCGGCGGGACGTGATCGGCGCTGACCGCTGGTTCCAGACAGTATGCGCAATGTGTAACGTCCAGATCCGCCGCTGGCTCAAGGCATAGCGTGCTGTCGAAATCCCGCAACCTTGAGGCTTTTCGCTTTCCGCTGCGCGTGCCACAGGTCATGCTGCAACTGCATCCGCAGCCACGTCTCAGCCGTGCTCCATCCGGCTTTTTCAAGCCGAATCGCCATCTCCGGCGACACGCCGCTATGGCCGTTCAACAGCTCGGACAGCGCCTTGCGCGTGACCCCCAAGCCCTTGGCCGCCTCTGTGACGCTCAAGCCGAGCGCCTTAAGGCAATCCTCCCGGATGATCTCCCCAGGGTGCGGCGGATTATGCATCCTCATCGTCAGCCTCTCCTTTCGTCAGTGATCGTCAATCAGGTCAACATTGGTGGCGTCCTCGCCGTCAAACTCGAACACCAGCCGCCAATTCCCGGATACCGGCGAACCCCATCCCATTGGGAGCGCCCGCGGTATGCGCATCGCCGGCCTGCCTATTTGGCGCTGGTTGAGGCGGTGCGGCACCCCTATGCTCTGCCGCAAGTGACAAGACCTAGCACGAGGGAACGCCCATGGCTCTCCGCAAGACGTCGAGGAACGGGGGATTCGACAAGTCCAGGCTGCCGAGCCGCCATGTCTCGGTCGGCGACACGAGCGCCCCCCATCGCGCCTTCTATTACGCGATGGGCATGAGCGAGGCGGACATCGCGCGTCCCCTCGTGGGCGTGGTGACGACGTGGAACGAGGCAGCACCCTGCAACATCTCGCTCTCGCGCCAAGCCCAGATCGCGAAACTAGGTGTGAAGGCCGGCGGCGGCAGTCCGCGCGAGTTCACCACCATCACGGTGACCGACGGCATCGCCATGGGCCATGCCGGGATGAAGTCCTCGCTCGTGAGCCGCGAGGTGATCGCGGATTCGGTCGAGCTCACCGTGCGCGGCCATTGCTACGACGGGCTCGTCGGCATCGCCGGCTGCGACAAGTCGCTGCCCGGCATCATGATGGCGATGCTGCGGCTCAACGTGCCCGCGGTCTTTCTCTATGGCGGCTCGATCCTGCCGGGCAAATTCCAGGGCCGCGACGTGACCATCGTCGATGTCTTCGAAGGGGTGGGCGCGCGCGCGGCGGGACGCATGACGGCCGAAGAGCTTCACGAGCTCGAATGCGCCGCCTGTCCCTCGGCCGGCTCCTGCGGCGGCCAGTTCACCGCCAACACCATGGCCTGTGTCTCCGAGGCGCTCGGCTTGGCGCTTCCGGGCTCGGCCATGCCGCCGGCGCCTTACGAGAGCCGCGATGTCTTCGCCGAGGCGGCGGGGATTGCGGTCATGGAGCTCATCAAGCGCCAGCTGCGGCCGCGCGACATCGTGACGCTGAAGGCGCTCGAGAACGCCGCGACCGTGGTCGCGGCGTCGGGCGGGTCGACCAATGCGGGCTTGCATCTCCCCGCGATCGCCAACGAGGCGGGGATCGCCTTCACGCTCGCGGACGTGGTCGCGATCTCGCGCCGCACGCCCTATATCGCGAACCTGAAACCGGGCGGCAAATACGTGGCCAAGGACCTCTATGACGTGGGCGGCGTGCCCGTCTTGATGAAGGCGCTCTTGGACGGCGGTTATCTCCACGGCGACTGCATCACCGTCTCCGGCAAGACGATCGCGGAGAACCTCAAGGACGTGGTGGTGCCGAAGAACCAGGACGTGGTGCATTCGACGCGGAAGCCGCTGAGCAAGTCGGGCGGCCTGATCGGCCTCAAAGGCAATCTGGCACCCGATGGTGCCATCGTGAAAGTCGCTGGCATGAAGCGCCTGCAATTCACAGGGCCGGCGCGCTGCTTCGACTGCGAGGAGGACGCGCTCAAGGCCGTGCTCGCGCGCAAAATCAAGCCCGGTGACGTGGTGGTGGTGCGCTACGAGGGACCGAAGGGCGGACCCGGCATGCGCGAGATGCTCTCCACCACGAGCGCCATCTACGGCCAGGGCCTGGGCGAGGCGGTGGCGCTGATCACCGATGGGCGCTTCTCCGGCGGGACCCGCGGCTTCTCGATCGGCCATATCGGCCCCGAGGCGGCGGTCGGCGGCCCGATAGCGTTGCTCAAGGACGGCGACCGCATCGAAATCGATGCCGTCAAGGGCACGCTCAACGTGGCGCTCTCGAAAGCGGAGCTCGCCAAGCGCCGCAAGAGCTGGAAGCCGCGCCGGCACGACTTCCAGTCCGGCACGCTCTGGCGCTATGCCCAGAACGTCGGGCCCGCCCACACCGGTGCCGTCACTCATCCCGGTGCCGCAGCCGAGACGCACTGCTACGCGGATATCTGAGCTCGGCCTGCGAAGCACGGCGGAAGGGAAGGGGCCATGGCCCGCATCGCCGTCGGCGGCTTTCAGCACGAGACCAATAGCTTCGCACCCTCGAAGGCGCGCTACGAGGATTTCGTCCGCGCCGGCGGCTGGCCCGGGCTGACGCGGGGGCAAGATCTCTTCGCGACGGTCGCCGGGATCAACATTCCGATCGCCGGCTTCATCGCGGCGGCGCACGCGGCCGGCCACGAGCTTCTGCCCCTTGCTTGGGCCAATGCGACGCCCTCTGGTCCTGTCACGGGAGATGCCTACGAGCGCATCGCGGCCCTCTTGGTCTCGGAGCTTGCGGAGAAGCTTCCGCTCGATGCGGTCTATCTCGATCTCCACGGCGCCATGGTTGCCGAGCATCTCGAAGACGGCGAGGGCGAGCTCTTGGGGCGCGTCCGCGCCCTCGTCGGCCAGCATGTCCCCATCGTCGCCAGCCTCGATCTCCACGCCAACGTGACCGAGCGCATGGTCGAGGCCGCCTCGGCCCTCGTCGCCTATCGCACCTATCCCCACCTGGACATGGCGGAGACCGGCGCGCGCGCGGCCGGGATCATCGATGGCTTGCTCGGGCGCGGCAAGCCGCTCCACAAAGCCTTCCGCAAGCTGCCCTATCTCATTCCGCTCACCTTCCAATGCACGCTGATCGAGCCGGCAAGGAGCCTCTATCGCTTGGCAAGCGAACTCGAGCGCGGGCAGGTGGCGAGCGTCTCGCTCGCGACCGGCTTCCCGCTCGCCGATATTCGCGAGTGCGGCCCCGCGGTCATCGCCTATGCCACCAGCAAGAGTGCGGCCGAGCGCGCGGCCGACCGTCTCGCCGGCGAATGCCTCGCCCGGGAGGGCGACTTCGCAGGCGCATTGTGGGAGCCCGACGCGGCGGTGCGGCACGCCATCGCCACCGCCAAAGCCGCCGAGCGGCCGGTCGTGCTGGCCGATACCCAGGACAATCCGGGTGCGGGTGGCGATGCCGACACCATCGGCCTCTTGGAGGCCCTCGTGCGCAATGGGGCCGAGGACGCAGCCCTCGGCATCCTTTGCGATCCTGCCGCGGCCGCGGCCGCGCACAGGGCCGGATTGGGGGCTACCCTCAAGCTCGAAGTGGGAGGACGCTCGAACCTCCCGGGTCACGGCCCCTTTGCGGGCGAATTCCGCGTGGCGGCCCTGGGCGACGGCACCTTCACCGCGACCGGGCCGTTCTACAAGGGGGCGCGCATGCGGCTCGGCCCCATGGCGCGCCTTGCCATAGGGGGCGTGCAGCTCGTGGTGGCGAGCCGCAAGCTGCAGGCGGCCGACCAGGAAATCTTCCGCCATCTCGGCATCGAGCCCGCGCGCATGAAGATCCTGGCGCTCAAGAGCTCGGTGCATTTCCGTGCCGACTTCCAGCCGATCGCCGAGGAGGTGCTCGTGGTCGAGGCCCCCGGCCCGGCGCTCGCCGACCCGGCCAAGCTGGCCTTCAAGCACCTCAGGCCCGGCGTGCGCTTGACGCCCGGCGGCCCGGCCTTCCAGCCGGGGCGATAGGGAGGACCGAGGCCCGCACTGGACGAGATTGGCGTGCCAATGTCGAGTGCTTTGAATCCGCGCGGAGAATCGATTGTCGTGCCAACAAGAAGGGCGCCTCTTGGACGCTCCTTGTTCGTTGATACGGCAATTACAACCCGGCTATCCGCCCCTATTTGGCCGCTTTCAACGCAGTCTCGGCGAGGCTTTTTGCTATCAAGTCGCGCCGCATCGGCTTGAGCACGACGAGCGCCATCGCCGCGGCGACGAGATTGAAGATCGCCGCCGCGATGAAGACGGTTTGCCAGTTCCCCGCGGGCGACAGCCAATTGGCGACCGGCACCAGGAGCGAGGCGGTGCCCTTGGCCGTATATAGGAGGCCGGCATTCGCCGCCGCGAACTTGGCGCCGAAGCAGTCGGTGCAGGTGGTGGGGAATAGGCTATAGATCTCGCCCCAAGCGAAAAATACCACGCCGCTCAAGAGCACGAAGGCGATCGGGTGCTGGCCGAGGAAATAGAGGCCGAGGATGCCGATGCCCTCGATCCCGAAGGCGATGAACATGGTGATCTCGCGGCCGATGTGGTCGGAGACCCAGCCGAAGAACGGCCGCGTGAGGCCATTGAGGACGCGGTCGAGCGAAGCCGCGAAGGTGAGCGCAGGCAGTGTCACCCACAAGAGGCTGACCGGCGTTTCGGCGACCTTGAAGTCCTTGGCGATCGGTGCGAGCTGCGCCGTCGCCATCAGGCCACCCGCCGCCATCAGGACGAACATCACATACATCACCCAGAAGACCGGCTCGCCCAGGATTTGCAACGGCTGGTATTGGCGGCGGGTCTGTTGGATGATGGCACTCGCGGGCGCTGGCGCCTCGCCCGGCTCGGGTGCAAAGAGCAGGAAGGCGAGCAGCACCACAACGATGCCTTGGCCGATGCCGAAATCGAGGAAGGCCGACTCGTAGCCGCTGCCCTTGATCATGTTCTGGATGGGGACGACGGTAAAGGCCGAGCCCATCCCGAAGCCCGCCGCGGTGAGCCCGGCGGCAAGGCCGCGCTTGTCCGGAAACCACTTGAGCGCATTGCCGACGCAGGTGCCGTAAACGGCTCCCGCCCCGATGCCCCCGATGATCTGCGCGACATAAAGAACCGTGAGCGAGGCGGCGTAGGCATTAATGATCCAGGCAAGGCCTGCGAGAGCGCCGCCGACGAGCACGACGATCTTGGGCCCGAAGCGGTCGACGAGGTAGCCTTCGATGGGGACGAGCCAGGTCTCGAAGAGGACGAAGAGCGTGAAGGCGACCTGGATGGAGGCGCGGCCCCAATGGTACTTCTGGTCGAGAGGGTTGACGAAGAACGTCCAGCCGTATTGCAGGTTGGCGATCATGACCATGCACAGGATGCCGACCAGCAGTTGAAGCCATCGGCTCCTGTCGGAGCCTCGGCTTATCGAAGCCGATGCTTGCGACATTTGGCTTGTTTCCTCCTAGGGCCGCCTGACGTTAGCGTTTTTTTCCGGCCCCCTTGTTTTCGCCCGCCTTCCAGGCAGGTCTCCCCGCTTCCTCCTCTTGTCCGTCGCCCCAGCATCGAGCCGCGAGCGGCTCTAATGCTCGCGTCATTCTAGCATTACCAAGGCCGAGAACAATCCCTCTCGTTTTCAACTCATTTTGAGCCAGCGGCGAATTGGGAGCTCGATCGCGCGCGCGAGGCTGGCACCCGGGCTCAGCGCTCGGCCACGAGCGGCGAGCGGCTGTCGCCCACGTGGCGCGGCAGCCCGTCGTTCATGATCAGCCAAGGGATACGGTCCGGCTCATAGACGTGGCGGTCCGGCGTGAGGCACTCGGGATGGTCGAGGCTGCCGGCGGTCACGTCGACATAGCCTGCGTAGCGCGTCGAGGCGAAGAAGAGGGGAGTGCCGCAGCTCGAGCAAAAGGCGCGGCGCCCGTGATCCGAGGATTGGTACCAGCTGGGCGTGCCCTGGGTGACGGCGAGGCCCTGCTCCTTGAGCGTGAGCCACGTCACCATGGGCGCTCCGGCCGCGCGGCGGCACATGCTGCAATGGCAGTGGCCGGTATGGTGGGGCTCATGAGAGATGCGGTAGCGCACGCTGCCGCAGAGGCAGCCGCCCTCGAGTGGCATTGGCGTGGCCATGTTGCTCTCCTTGAAGCGCGTTCCTCTCGTTCTTCCCTCAGTCCGCGAGCGTCAACCATACCGGCGTGTGGTCCGAGGCGCGCTCCCAGCCGCGCGGCTCCCGCGCGATGTCGCAGTCCTTGAGACGGTCCGCGGCTTGGGGCGAGAGCAGGAGGTGGTCGATGCGCAGGCCCTCGTCGCGTTGCCAGCGTCCGGCCTGATAGTCCCAGTAGGTATAGCGGTGCGGCTCGGGGTGAAGGGCCCTGAAGGCATCCGTGAGCCCGAGGTGGAGGAGGGCGCGGAACTGGGCCCGGCTTTCGGGCCGGCAGAGCGCATCGTCCTTCCAGGCGACGGGGTCGTAAACGTCCTGATCGGCGGGAGCCACGTTGTAATCGCCACCCAGCACGAAGGCTTCGTCGAGCTTCACGAGCCGCGCCGCATGGGCGCGCAGACGCGCCATCCATGCGAGCTTGTAGGCGAACTTTTCGCCCGGGGCCGGATTGCCGTTGGGGAGATAGATCGTGGCGACCCTGAGGGTGCCGACGATCGCCTCGAGGTAGCGCGCCTGGGCGTCCTCTCCGTCGCCCGGCAATGCCTTGTGCTCGACCTCGATGGGGCGCTTGGCGAGGATGGCGACGCCGTTATAGCTCTTCTGCCCGACCACGGCGGTGTTGTAGCCGAGGTCTTCGATCTCGAGCGCGGGGAAGTCCGCGGTCTGCACCTTGATCTCTTGCAGCAGCACGATGTCGGGGGCTGCCTCCTTGAGCCAGCGCAGGAGATGCGGGAGGCGGGCCTTGACCGAGTTGACGTTCCAGGTGGCGATTTTGAGCAAGAGCCGGCTCCGCTCGGCGCGCGAGAGACATCCCGGCACTGTCATAGCATGATTTGTCGGGTGCGGAGCGCCCTCGCGCCGGATTTTTTCTCAAGGGGAGCGTGAGATTGGCTGTGCGAGCGGCGCGCGCCGAAGGCCGTCGCGCTTACACCGAGAACGAGCTGCCGCAGCCGCAGGACGAGGTCGCGTTCGGATTGTGCACCTTGAAATAGGCGCCGAGCAGATCCTCGACGAAGTCGACCTCCGACCCCTTGAGGAATTCGAGGGAGACCTCGTCGACCACCACGCGTGCGCCTCCGCGCTCGAACACGCGATCGTCCGCGTTGCGGGCATCGTCGAAGCTGAAGGCGTATTGGAACCCGGCACAGCCCCCGCCGGAGACGGCGATGCGCATGCCAAGGGCTGCATTGTCTTCCGCTGCCAAGAGCTCCGCGATGCGCTTGGCCGCATTCTCGCTGATCGCCACGCTCGGCGTCTCGGAGGTCACGGCAATGTCCGTCATGATCGCACCGGCTCCTCGCTTCGGGGGCAGGACTCCCTGGCCCGCGCGCGCATTCCTATTTAGCCCAGCCGAAGCCTTTGTCAATGAAGCCCTGGTGCGGCCGGCCGGCTCTGCTGCTTCGCCCTCGAGCGGCATTTTGCCACCGGAGCAGGCCCAAAGGGCTCGTTTCGGCAGCCTTGTCTTAAGCCCATGAGGGCGGCAGCGCGTTGCCTGAGGCGGGCAGCACCTGTAGGGTGGCGCCATGAGTGGAACTCTCCTCGCCCCTTACGCGTGCGATCCGGCCAAGAGCCGCGGGCGCCTCGTCAAGGAGCCGGAGAGCTCGACGCGCACGCCCTATCAGCGCGATCGCGACCGCGTCATTCATTCCGCTGCCTTCCGCCGCCTCAAATACAAGACGCAGGTCTTCGTCTTTCACGAGGGCGACTACTACCGCACGCGGCTCAGCCACAGCCTCGAGGTGTCCCAGATCGCGCGCTCGATCGCGCGTGCGCTCGCGCTCAACGAGGACCTCGCCGAGGCGCTGGCATTGGCCCATGACCTCGGCCATCCGCCCTTCGGGCATGCCGGCGAGCACGCGCTCGAGGAAGCCATGAAGAGCTTCGGCGGGTTCGATCACAATGCGCAGACGCTGCGCATTCTCACCAGGCTCGAGCAGCGCTATGCCGAGTTCGACGGTTTGAACCTCACCTGGGAGACGCTCGAGGGAGTCGTGAAGCACAACGGCCCGCTTGCCGGCGACAACGCCAACGGCCCCGTACCGGAGGGCATTTCCGAGTACAACGCGCAGCATGATCTCGAGCTGGCAAGCTGGCCGTCCGCCGAGGCGCAAGTGGCGGCCCTTTCCGACGACATCGCCTATAATAACCACGACATCGACGACGGTCTGCGCGCCGGCCTCTTCAGTGTCGAGGACCTCTCGGCCATTCCGCTCGTCGGCCCCACCTTCAAGGCGGTCGAGGAGCACTACTCCGGGCTCGAGCGCTCGCGCCTCATCCACGAATCGATCCGCCGGCTCATCGACCACATGGTCAACGATCTCCTGGCCGAGACGCGCCGGCGTCTCAACGAGGCGAAGCCCGAGAGTGCAGCCGACATTCGCGGCTGCGGCCGCGCCGTCGTTGCATTTTCCGCCGAGATGCGGGAGAACGACCGCGCTCTCCGGGGTTTTCTCTTCGAGCGCATGTACCGCCATTTCCGGGTCAACCGGATGACCAGCAAGGCCCGGCGCGTGGTGGGCGAGCTGTTCCGCCTCTTCCTCGCCGAGCCGGAATGCTTGCCGACGGAGTGGGGTGCCTTGGCCGAAGGGAGCAACACCGCCAAGACGGCGCGCGTGGTCACCGACTATATCGCCGGCATGACGGACCGTTACGCGCTCGATGAGCACCGGCGCCTGTTCGACCCGCGGACAAGTCCGTAAAATGAACGTTTACAAGTACGTAAAGGGCCTCGTTCAGGGCGAGCTCGAGGCGCTGTCAGGGGCCGGCAAGCTGCCCCCCGGGCTCGATCTCGGCCGCGTCTCGGTCGACCCTCCACGCGAGTCGGGGCATGGCGAGCTCTCGACCAATGCCGCCATGGTGCTGGCACGGGAGGCGAAGGTGCCGCCCCGCAGGATCGGCGAGCTCCTGGCCGAGCGCTTGCTGGCGTACCCTGTGATCGCGACCGTAGAGGTGGCTGGGCCGGGATTCGTCAATCTCACGCTCGCCGGATCCTTCTGGCAGCAGGCGCTGGCGGAGCTTCTGCAAGAGGGAAGCGATTACGGGCGCTCGGAGATCGGCAAGGGCGAGCTCGTAAACGTGGAATACGTCTCGGCCAATCCCACGGGCCCGCTCACGGTGGCGCACGCGCGAGGTGCCGTGTTCGGCGATGCGCTCGCCTCGCTCCTCGCTTTTGCCGGCTACCGCGTCGTGCGCGAGTACTACATCAACGACGCCGGCCAGCAGATCGAGCAATTGGCCTATTCGGCCTACGCGCGCTACCTCGAGGCGCTCGGCGAGGCGATGAGCGAGAAGGTATTCGCCCGGCACTTTCCCGGCCGCGCGTGGGAGTACCAGGGCGACTACTTGAAACCGGTCGGTCATGCTCTTGTCGAGGCCCACGGTGCGAGCCTCAAGGACGCGGCCCGCGCGGCATGGTTGCCCAAGGTGCGGGAGTTTGCAGTCGAGCAAATGATGGCGCTTATCAAGGCGGATCTCGATGCCCTCGGCATTCATCATGACGTCTTCACCTCGGAGCGGCATGACATTGTCGGCAAGGGCAAGGTGGAAGACGCACTCGCCGAGCTCGACCGCCGCGGGCTCTTGTATACGGGCGTGCTCGAGCGGCCCAAGGGCAAGCCGCCCGAGGATTGGGAGCCGCGCCCGCAGACCCTTTTCCGGGCGACCGCCTTCGGCGATACCACGGACCATGCATTGCGGCGCTCGAACGGGAGCTGGACCTATTTCGCCTCCGACATCGCCTATCACTGGGACAAGTTTCGCCGGGGGGCCAAGACCATGATCGATGTTTGGGGTGCCGACCATGGCGGCCATATCAAGCGCACGCAGGCGGCGCTGAGCGCCATCACCGGCGGCGCGGGCACGCTCGACGTCAAGATCTGCCAGCTCGTCAAGCTTCTTCGCGAAGGCCGGCCCGTCAAGATGTCGAAGCGCGCGGGCACCTTCGTCACCTTGCGCGAGGTGGTGGACGAGGTCGGCAAGGGCGTCGTGCGCTTCATTATGCTCACGCGCAAGAACGACGCGCCGCTCGACTTCGACCTCGCCAAGGTGGTCGAGCAGTCGCGCGACAATCCCGTGTTCTACGTCCAATATGCGCATGCGCGCTGCCACTCCGTCCTGCGCAACGCGCGCGAGGCCTTTCCCGGCCTCGACTTTTCTTCCGAGTCGCTGGCGCGGCAAGCGCTTGTGCGCTTGAACGACTCGCTGGAGCTCGCCTTGATCAAGCTGCTGTGCGGCTGGCCGCGCCAGATCGAGGCCGCGGCCGAGGTGCACGAGCCCCATCGACTCGCGTTTTACCTCTATGACCTCGCGGCCGCCTTCCACGGGCTCTGGACGAAAGGGCGGGAGGAGCCTAGCCTGCGCTTTATCCGGGATGGCGACGCCGAGTTGACGCGCGCGCGCTTGGCCCTGGTTCGGGCGGTTCAGCTCGTCATCGCCTCCGGACTCTCAATCTTCGGCGTCGACGCGGTAGAGGAGATGCACTGATGCCATCTGACCCCGGGCCGGCCGGATCTCACGATCCGCTCCGCGCAATCTATGAGCACGAGCAGAGGCGCCCCCGCCGCTCGCGGCTCTTCACCGGTGCCGTGGCGCTCCTCGTGCTCGGCGCCATGGCGCTCGTGGTCTATTACGCCTATCAGCTGGGACTGCGCGCCGGCGCGCAAGGGCCGGCACCGCTCATCAAGGCCGAGCAGCAGCCCTACAAGGTCAAGCCGGAAGAGCCCGGCGGGATGGACGTCCCCAACCAGGACAAGCTGATCTACAAGGAAGTCAAGCCAGCCGGCTCGGGGGCCAGCGCCGAGCCGGCCGAGCGCCTGATGCCGCCGCCGGAATCTCCGCTGCCCAAGCCCGAGAAGGAAGTGCCCCAGCCGCAGCAGGCCCAGGCGGCGGAGCCGTTGGCTCCAGCCGCTGAGCCGGCACCGCAGCAACCGAGCGCTGCGGCCCCGGCGCCAAGCGCTCCTGTCTCGCCCTCGGCCGCTGCGGCGGCGACGCCGCCCAAGGAGGGCGTGCCGCAGCAAGTGGCGCAAGGCGGCGGGCTGGAGGCGCCGGCGACACCCGCGAAATCGGGCAGCTCGAGCGAGCCGGCCGCCAAGCCGGCGGCGGCTAGCGAGAGCGCGCCGGCGGCCGCCAAGCCCGCGCCGGCGCCTTCCGCCAGCGCGGAAAAGGCGCCAAGCCGCGCCGCCGGCGAAGCGGCGGGGGACTGGCACGTGCAGCTCGGGGCCGTGCGCACGGCCGAGGAGGCGCAGCACGAGTGGGCGCGTCTCCAGGGCAAGTATCCGGATTTGCTCGGGCAGCTTTCGCTCAACATCCAGCGCGCCGACCTCGGCGGCGACAAGGGCGTGTTCTTCCGCATCCGAGGCGGCCCGCTCGCGGATCGCGCGCAGGCGAACGCGCTCTGCGACCGGCTGAAGGCGGTCCAGGTCGGATGCATCGCGGTCAGGCGTTGAGCGCAGCACGGTCGCATTGACCGACATGCAAGAGCCGCGCGCGGTCATCTTCGGCTGCGCGGGCGCCGTCCTCGGCAGGGCCGAAGCGCGCTTCTTCCGCGAGAGCAATCCGCTCGGCTTCATCCTCTTCACGCGCAACTGCAAGGAGCCGGCGCAAGTAGGCACCCTCGTCGGCGAGTTGCGCGCCTCCGTCGGCCGCGGCGACGCGCCGGTGCTGATCGACCAGGAAGGCGGCCGCGTCGCCCGTCTTCTTCCGCCGCATTGGCGCAAGGCCCCTTCCGCTCGCCGCCTCGCGCAATTGGCGGAGCGCTCGCTCGAAGAGGCCCGCC
>JGI12269J14319_10003846_pt1 | contig 13958 bp, 12 predicted proteins | sample PeaSoiSIISIP2007_FD_14319 | JGI IMG/M metagenome (IMG submission 14319) | reverse complement strand
GCCAGCAAGGCAAGACACACGCCGCGCAGCCGCGTGACCGGCTCGAGCGTTTCCCCGTCAACGAGTTCCACGTACTCGGGCTCGGCCAGCGGCTCGGTCCGGAGCGCTTCGCGCATCGCGGCCGTCAGGCGCAACGCGTCGCGCTCGCCGCGCGATATGGAAGCGCGCGTGCCATCGAGCGCGCGAAAAAGAATCGTGGCGGCGCGGCGCTCCTCGGGATTCAAGTAAGCGTTGCGCGACGACATCGCCAATCCGTCCGCCTCCCGCACAATCGGGCACACTACAATTTCCGTATCGAGGTGCAAATCGCGCGCCATCTGCCGGATGATGCGCGCCTGCTGCGCGTCCTTGCGCCCGAAAAACGCCTTCTGTGGTTGAACGATTTCGAGCAATTTCAATACGACAGTCGTGACGCCGCGAAAATGTCCCTGCCGCACTCGCCCTTCCAGGCGCTCCGAGAGACCCTCGACATTCACCCAGGTGCGAAATCCCGGCGGATAAATTTCCGAGGCTTCGGGCGCGAACAAATAATCGACGCCTGCGTCTTCCAGTTTTTTGCTGTCCGCTTCCAGCGTGCGCGGATATTTCTGGAAATCTTCGCTGGGGCCGAACTGTGTGGGATTGACGAAGATGGAAGCGATCACCGGCTGAGACTCGGCGAGAGCGGCGTGAACGAGCAACAAGTGTCCCGCGTGGAGCGCGCCCATGGTCGGTACGAAGCCAGTCGAGCGCCCTTCAGCCCGCGCCTGGCGCGCCACCTGCTTCATCCATTCGATGGTGTGGATGGTTTCCAAGGGGGTTTAGTGGCGCAGGCTTCAGCCTGTGGGGTTGAGTTCTTGCAAGGACAAAACCCCGCAGGCTGAAGCGTGCGCCACTTAAATCAGGCGCGCGCCGCCGCGGCTTGCTCGCGGTAGTACATGATTAGGTCGGTGGAGACCGGCTTCACACCGAGCTGCCGCAGCATCGTGACCACCTGCCCGCGATGATAGCTGGCGTGGTTGGTGAGTTGATGCAGGCTTTGCCACAGCGGATTCGAGAATTCATCGCCGGTGAAACCTTTGTAGCGGATGATCCGGTCTAAATCCTGCTGCGTGAGCTTCGATACGTAGTCGATATAGTAGCGGTCCATTTCCTCCAGCTTGGCGCGAATGGAAGCGAGATCGGGATACCCTGCCCCGGAAATAAGCGAGGAGGGAGAGCGCCCCTGGAATCGCTCGTTCCACACCCACTCGGCGCCGTACAGGTGCGTGACCGTGTCGCGCACGGAACTGAAACTCGAGCCGAGGTTGCGCGTGAATTGCTCGTTCGAGAGCGCGCCGCAGGCATCCAGCAGGCGGCGATCGGCCCAGGCATTGTACTGGAACAGGAAACGGATCAGTTCAGGCGTAACCATCGAATATCCTCCGGAGCGGATTCTAAACCATGATTTTGGGATGCGTGTTTATTTGCGCTGTGCAAAAAGCGCGCCGGCCTTCTCCGCGCGCGCATGGTACGACTCTTCGTCGGAAGGGAAGGAACCCTGCTGCACGTCGCGGCAATATTCCGCGGCCGCGCGGAAAATGATTTCTCCCGCATCGGCATAGCGCCGCGCGAATTTCGGTTTGTGGCCGAAGCTCAGGCCGACGAGATCGTGGATCACCAGGACCTGTCCATCGCAATCCGGTCCCGCGCCGATTCCGATGGTGGGAATTTTCAGCTTCGCCGTGATGCGCGCCGCAAGCTCCCGCGGGATCGATTCGAGCACGATGGAAAACGCGCCCGCAGCTTCCACCGCGAGCGCGTCGCGCAAGAGCTGTTCGCCCGCTTCCTCGGTCTTGCCCTGCACGCGGAATCCGCCGAACGCGTTCACCGACTGCGGCGTCAGGCCGATATGCCCCATCACGGGAATCTCGGCGTCCACGATGCGCGCGATCAGTTCCATGCGGCGTTCGCCGCCTTCGATCTTGACGGCCTCCGCGCCCGCTTCCTTCACGAAGCGCACGGCGTTGCGAACGGCCCCCGCCGGGTCGTCGTGATAGCTGCCGTACGGCATGTCCGCCACCAGCAAGGCGCGCCGCGTGCCGCGCCGCGCCGCCCGCGTGCACTGCAACATTTCTTCCATGGTGACCGGCAACGTGCTCTCGTAGCCCAGCACCACCATCCCCAGCGAATCGCCGACGAGCAGAACGTCGACGCCCGCTTCGTCCAGCAGCCGCGCCGTTGGATAATCGTACGCCGTCAAGCACGTAATCTTTGCCGGAGAAGGATTTTGTGAGGAAACCCCAGATTTGCGTTCGAGGATGCTCGGCACGGTAATTTTCCCGTTGCCTGCAGAAGGAACAACGCTCATAACCGCCTCCGGTGCCGCTCCCTGGATTCGGGATACAGCCCATTGACTGTAATTATACTAAAGATTGCCGGCGCGCGGTAGAAACATTGTCGCCGTTGCGGGACTGGCCCATGAAATGCCAACTCCCGGACGATGGCGCGGAAGGAATCGGCGGCGCCAATCTATTTGTGGGTGGCGGATTCCAGAATGGACCCGACCAAGGCCAGAGCGGCCCCGATGAGGTTCAAGAAGAAACCGCAAAAGACGAGGTACAATCCGATCAAGCTTCTGGCTCGATCTTCTTTTTTGTTTTCTCCGAGTCTGGCCGTGATGTGAATTTGTTTCAGCGCTTCCTCCAGGCTCCATTTCGTGATTGCTTTCTTGAAAACCCGGGCGATGTGTTCCGCGAATTCGGAAATTCCGAACGGATAGTACGCATTTGCCTGCATCAGGGCGCCCCAAATGCCCAGGCTGCTTCCGCATACGGTCGCTGCGAAGCCGAGGATATTTAGAGTTTGCGGGGACATGTTCACACAACAACATCGACAACTTCGAGCCTTGTGTCGTTGAACTTGTAGATGAGTCCGAAGCGCCCCACGTCAAAGCGGCGAAGCTCGCGCGGATCCGAAAATGGAAGCAGATAGCCCAGTATGGGCGTTTTCGCCAGCAAAGCCACTTGCGCTTCTATGCCCTCTAGTTCCGAATCCGTCGCATTCAGGTCCGCCAGCCGCTCGATGGCGCGGGGACTAATGAGATGGCCGGCCACGCGCTAGGATTCCTTCTCCGTCTCCGTGAGCCGAACCTCCCGTTTTGCCCGCGCCGGTTTTGCCCCCCGGCCGGTTCCTTTCTTCAAGGCACTGTGCAGGACAGGGCGTATTTCAAAAAAATGGGGGTTGTATACTTCTCTCGGAAATTGAAACAGTGGTTGCTTGACATTAATTTCGCCCACACCAGGAACGAACATGCTTCCATTTGTCGAGAAGGCGTTTCTCATCTTTTCGCCAAAATGCCCCATGACGGTCTCTACGGTCTGCGAATCGACTCCGGACTCGACCGCGAGTTCTTCCGCCAATTTGTTGGCTTTATTCAACTGGGCAGCTTCCCGGACGCGGGCCTTCATCTCGGACAAGGGCACGCCCTGGCCCTCATCCAGTTCCTTCAACCCGGCCTTGATATCCGCCACCACGTCAGGACGCTGCATCAATTCGACGGCCGCCTTCATGCTCTGATATTCGTCATACCCGACCAGCACGGACTGCGGCTGGCCCTGGAGCGTGATGATGTATCGGTCCAAGTTCTTTTGCGCGGATCGCGAGAGACGCGGGAGCTTAGCCCGCGCCTTGCTGATGGGGGTCAGTCGTTCGGGCATTCCGGGCCTCCTAACACATTGTACAATAACATGTACAATGCGCGCAAGGGCTACGTGGCCGCAGAAGTTCTTTCCGAGATCCCCCGGCCAGAGCCGTACTATAATCTGCCGTTATCCGGTTCTATCTGCGCGTCCTTCCGGTTCGCTGATCTCCGAATTGTTTGGGGAGGGATTTGGCGCGCGAACTCATGCGAGGAATCGAAGAAGGGGGCGAGGGCGATGAAAACCTCATTAGTGAATATCGAGCGAAAAGGAATATATTTCTTCGGAATCGTATTGGGGTTGGGCCTGCTGCTATGCCTGCCCCTTGCATGGGCGCAATATCCCCTGCAGTATCCCTCGGGTTCTCAGGTCACCAAGGATGGCACCGCGCTCTTGGTCGAGGACTATGCGAATCCTCCGCTTTCGAGCGCGATGGGTGATCACGCCTACCCGCCACCCATCGATTACAAGGGAATGCTCGCGCGCGTCAACACGTTACGCTCGGAGCCGGCCAACTCGCCGCTCGCGTCGACGCGGTTTTTCGTTGCTGACATGAACGGCAATCTATATACGCTCGATAAGACGACCCGGAAATTCACTCCGTACATCACCTTTCCTGAAATTTTTCCCAAGTACGCCACGGAGCGCTTCGGGTCCGGAGTGTCCGCCATCGTCTTCGATCCGAACTACGCGAAAAACGGAAAATTTTATACCGTGCACGTGGAAGATCCCGCCAAGCCCGGATCGGCCCAGCCGACGAACGCCCATACGCCGAGTCTGAAACTGGATGGGTACGCGATGACTCCCGTAGTGAAACCGCCGGCGGGCGATGACGAAAATGAATCGGTCCTCGTGGAATGGACGGACACCAACATCAAGAATTCCACGTTCGAGGGGACGGCGCGGGAAATCCTGCGCGTCGGGTTCAACAGCATGATTCACCCCATGGGCGATATTCTTTTCGATCCGCTCGCCAAGGCCGGCAGCACGGATTACGGCAATCTCTACGTTTCCATGGGAGATGGCGGCTCGGGAGAGACTCCGGGACCAACGCAAACGACGCCCCAGCTTCTGAGCGCCTTGCAGGGAAAAATTCTGCGCATCACGCCTGACCTGGCATTGCGCCCGAACGACAAGCTCAGCGAGAACGGCCGCTATCGCATCCCAAGCACCGGGCCCGACCCTAACCCATTCGTTTTCGTTGCCGGAGCGAGGGGAGAGATATTCGCCTACGGATTTCGCAATCCTCACCGCTTGGATTGGGACCCCGCTACCAACACCCTGCTCGCAAATGACATCGGCCTGCATTCCTGGGAAGAAGTAGACATCGTCGCCAAGGGCGGCAACTACGGGTATTCCCAGCGCGAAGGCGACGAGGTGCTTATTGTTCCCGGTGGAGGCAAGACCGGAACGCAATCAAACCCGCAAGTCCCGTTCCCCGGATCGGATCTCCTCACCGTGGAAGGCCTCGAGAAACCGGTTGCGCCTATTTATCCCGTCGCCGTGTACAGCCACGAAGAGGGCGATTCGATCGGCAGCGGCTTTGTGTATCGCGGCAAGAAGATGCCGCAGATGGTTGGAAAATACATTTTCTCGGACATGACCACGGGCCGGCTGTTTTACACCGATCTCGCGGAAATGATTGCTGCCCACGGAGAACGCGGCAAGCAGGCCACGATTCACGAAATCCAGATCATGTACAAGAGCCCGTATGACGCCTCCGAAAAAGCCCCGGTCAAGCGCCGGATGTACGACATCGTTGCGGATGCGTTTGCGCATAAAGACGGCGTCGTCGATCCGGTCACTCATGAAGGCGTCCTGCCCGGCGGGGCGAACGCCACCGGCGGCTGGCGCGGCAAGACTTTCCTGACGGCGAAGCCCGATCCCTACGGCGTTCCCTACGGCGGGGGCCGCGCGGATGTGCGCCTGTCGATGGGCGGCGACGGGGAAATTTATGTCCTGAGCAAGACGGATGGAATGATTCGCATCCTGGCAGCCGTGGTTACGCCGCCCCCACCGGCTTCCAAGCAGGTAGCTGCCCGCTAGGTCGTTAAAGTGCTGGACCGAGACTTCTCTGTGACTCTCTGTGCCCTCTGTGTTAAATGCCTTCCGCTCGAAAGTCAAAGGCTTCAACACAGAGGGCACAGGGCAGACCTAGACTAAACCAACTTCTTTATTTACTTCGATTTACAGTCGTGACCTTGTTCCAATATTCTGCCCCTCCGCGTGTCCAAACCGTCAGGTGTTACTGATTCCCGAGTCGGTCTGGAAATATCGGCCATTAGACCCTCAAGGCCTCTTAAACTGGAAGAAGCAAAGCCGTCGGAAAGTAACCCTTCTCGTTTCCTGGATGGAGACCCTGAGATGTTGATTCCGCTGCGTCATGAAAACATGCAAGGGCGCCGCTGGCCCGTCATCACGTTCGGAATCATCGCGCTCAACGTCATCGTCTTTCTCGGCACTCATTGGACGATCGACAGGCAGGGACCGGAACTGGGCCTGGTCAAGCTCCATCTCATTCTCCTCTCGGCCATGCATCCCGAGCTGAAAGTCCCCGAAAAAGCGCAGGAGTTCGTCGCCTCTATCCAAACCAAAAATGCCGCTGTATGGAAGGAAGCGCAAAACCCAAACCGGGACGTGTTTGATGTCTGGGACGCCAAAATCCGCATGCAGGATGACCCGGAAGCATTGCAGCAGGAAATGGACTCTCTCGGCGATAGCTACGCGGAACTGAACTCCGCCAATCTCTTGAGCAAGTACGCATTTATCCCGGCGCATCCCACACTGCTGGGCCTTTTGAGCGCGAATTTCCTGCATGCCGGCTGGCTGCACATCATCGGCAACATGTGGTTTTTGTGGCTCGCCGGAGCGATCCTGGAGGACACCTGGGGGCGGCTGATCTACCCGGCGTTTTATTTAATCGCGGGCGTGCTCGCCTTCCAGGTGCATGCCATGGTCAACGCGGGAAGCTTCACGCCGACGATTGGCGCTTCGGGAGCCATCGCCGGGCTGATGGGCGCGTTCCTCGTGCGTTTCCCCACGACAAAAATCGAGATGGGCTATTTGTTCATTTACCGTTTCGTCCGGTTCAAGATGGCCGCGTACTGGCTGCTGCCACTGTGGCTGCTGACGGAAATTTTCTATGGCTCCGCGGCCCAATCGTCCGGCGTCGCCCATTGGGCCCACGTCGGCGGCTTCGCATTCGGGGCGTTGATCGCTCTCGCGGTTCAAAAATCGGGCCTCGAGCAGATGGCCGAAAAGGGGATTCAGGAAAAGATTTCCTGGGTCAGCCACCCCTTGCTCGCGGAAGCCAGCGAACAAATGGAAAAAGGGCAACTGGACCCTGCCGCCGCGAGCTTGCAAAAATTGCTGCTGGAAAAGCCGGATTCGATCGACGCGTACCGGATGCTTCAGCGCATCCACTGGCAGAAAAACGATCTCCCGGCGCACCGCGACGCTCTTGCGAAACTGTTGGGCTTGGAAATCAAGGCCAACGACCACGAAGGCGCCTTGCAGACCTGCCAGGAATTCAGAAATGCGGGCGGCGAAAAGCTCCCCGCATCGCTGTGGCTCGAATTCTGCCGCCAGCTGGAAACCCAGCCGGACATCTCGCGCGCCGCGGACGAATACTTGGAGCTCGCGCAAGCGTATCCGGCTGAAAAGCAGGGCCTGCTCGCGCAAATGGCCGCCGGACGCATTTATCTGAAGCGCATGAATCGCCCCGCGGATGCGCTGCGCCTGTACGAAGCCGCTCAGTCTTCCTCGATTCCGCACGCGGACTGGCAAACCACAATCGATCGCGGCATCGCCGAAGCAAAGAAGATGATGCAGCCGCAGGTCTCTCCTGTCAGCCCTGTTTCCTGAAGTTTCGATACGGTTCAAGTGGCGCAGGCTTTTAGCCTGTGGGGGTTCGTCCTAGCCAGGACCAAACCCCACAGAGAAGTCTGTGCTACTAAATGCCATCGGGTTTGCATGTGATGGCGCTCCGGCGTAAAGTACCGTGGATAGATTTGGATCGAACCATCAGGCGCAATCCGCCAATCGACGCGTCGCTTTAATTGATCCAGGTCGAATCCCTGATCCATACTTCTTGCGGGCTCCGTGAAGAACCCCCGCTTGGTCATGAGGAGGAAGTGATGTCCATCTATCAAAAATCTCGCGGTTACTTGCTTTTTGCAGCGGTGGGGATCGCGTCGCTGGCGTCGCTCGCGTCGGCCAGGCCCACCGATCTGAATCCCGCGGCGATCAAGATCCAGCTGCCCGATCAGATCAAATGGGATGATGATATGAAAAGAGGCGAGAGCACGGCCGTTCTGGCGGGCAATCCGGAATCGACGGGAATTTACGTCGAACTCGTGAAGTGGCATGCCCATCACATGAGCCATCCGCACTTCCATCCCAACGACCGGTTCATCACCGTGATTTCCGGAACTTGGTGGGTCGGAACCGGCACGAAATTCGATCCCGATAGCACTAAGCCCTTGCCGCCGGGCAGCTTCGCCAGACACTTTGGAAAAGAGGTTCACTACGACGGCGCGAAGGACGAGGACGTAGTCCTGGAAATTGTGGGTGAGGGGCCTGCGACGTCCACTCCCGCGGAAGTAAAGTAAAGGTAGGCGCTGCGACGCGCTTTTGGTAGCACAGCCACTCTTGGCTGTGCGGTTTTTGCGGGCCTTAACAAAGACGCACAGCCAAGAATGGCTGTGCTACTTGACCGCGCTGAAGCAACGAACTGGGACTCGACCACGATGGCATGGTTTAAGCGCGAAAAAAAACGGATCGACCAGCCCACGCCGCCCGACGCGCGCCGCGTGAAGACGGAAGGGCTGTGGACCAAGTGCGAAAACTGCCGGACGATTGTCTGGAAGAAAGATCTGGACGCCAACTGGCGCATCTGCCCGAAGTGCCAGCACCATTTCCGATTGAGCGCGACCGAGCGCCTGGAACTTCTGCTCGACTCGCGCTGGGTGGAGCACGACGCCGAGCTCGCCTCGAGCGACCCTCTGAAATTTACGGACACGAAGCCTTACGCCGCGCGCCTGAAAGAAGCGCGCCGCAAACTGGGCAAGGCCGACGCCATCATCACGGCGGAAGGCCTGCTCGGCGGGCGTCCGGTTATTTGCTGCTCGATGGAGTTCGCGTTTATCGGCGGCTCGATGGGCGCCGTGGTCGGCGAGAAAGTGACTCGCGCGGTGGAAATGTCCATCGCCAAAAAATTGCCGCTCGTGATCGTTTCCTGTTCCGGGGGCGCGCGCATGATGGAGGGCACGATCAGCCTGATGCAGCTCGCAAAAGTTTCCGCCGCGCTCGCGCGCCTGGACGAAGTCCGCCTGCCGTTCATTTCCGTTTTGACCGACCCCACCACCGGCGGCGTCACCGCGAGCTACGCCATGCTGGGCGACATCAACATTGCCGAGCCCGGCGCGCTGATCGGCTTCGCCGGGCCGCGCGTGATCGAGCAGACCATCCGCCAGAAACTTCCCAAGGGATTTCAAACGTCGGAATTTCTGCTGGAACACGGGTTTCTCGACGCCGTCGTTCATCGCAAGGACCTGAAGGCCTACATCTCTTCCGCCCTCGATTTTTTTCTGGCGTAACCGCATGACCTACGAAGAATCGGTCCAGTACCTCTTCAGCCTGGGACGGGAACTCGCTTCTCCGCGGCAGGCGAGCGCCACAAAATTCGATCTGAAAAATATCACCGTGCTGTGCGAACACCTGGGACAGCCGCAGCGCGAGTTTCAGTCGGTGCACGTCGCGGGCACGAACGGCAAAGGCTCGACTTCGGCGATGCTCGATTCGATCCTGCGCGCGGCGGGCTTGCGCACGGGCCTGTACACTTCGCCGCACCTCGAGCGGATCAACGAGCGCATTCGTCTGGATGGAAAGGAAATTTCCGACGCGGAATTTGCCGCCGCGTTCACGCGCGTCCGCGAAGCGATCGAGGAATTGCTCGCCGCCGGACGCCTGGCCGCGCATCCCACTTTTTTCGAGTGCGTGACGGCGATTGCCTTCGTTTATTTCGCCGGCGCGGGCGCGGAATTCGCGGTATGCGAGACCGGAATGGGCGGGCGCCTCGATGCGACGAACATTCTGCTGCCGGAAGTCGCGGTCATCACGCAGGTTGATTTCGACCACGAAAATTATCTCGGCCACTCGATCGAGGAAATCGCCGGAGAAAAAGCGGGAATCATCAAGCCGGGCGCTCGCGTGGTGAGCGCCGCCGAGCATCTTATCGCCCGCGTGGTGATTCGCCGCCGCTGCGCGGAGCAATCCGCGTTCCTCGTCGAAATCGAAAATGCCTTTTACCTGGAGGACGTAGTCGCTCACGACGGTTGCTTTTCGTTCACCGCGATTTCCTACGAAACCGGCGTGCGCATCCCCATCGCCTTGCGGCTCGCCGGCCGGTTTCAAGTGCGCAACGCGCTCACGGCGCTCGCCGCCGCGCGAATGCTGGCCGAGCGCGGCGCGCCCATCGACGACGAGGCCATCGCGCGCGGCTTCGCCGCAGCGGCTTGGCCCGGCCGCCTTGAAAAAATCAGCGACCGTCCTGAAATTTACGTCGACGGCACGCACAATCCCGCCGGTGCGCGCGAAATCGCCGTCTTCTGGGAGCAATTCCTGCCCGGCCGGAATATTTATTTGATCTACGGAGCCATGCGCGACAAGGCCGTCGATGAAATTGCCGGCCTGCTTTTCCCTCGAGCTTCCGCCGTGATTCTCACAACGCCCGCGCAGTCTCGCGCCATCTCCGCCCCCTTGCTCGCGGAAATGACGGCCCATCATGCGCGGCGCGCGGAAGTCGTGCCAGATCCCGCCCAAGCCCTGTCGCGCGCCCTCGAACTCGCCTCTCCCGAAGACGTGATCTTCATTACCGGTTCGCTCTACCTCGTGGGCGAATTGCGCCGCGAATGGATGTCCCGCAAAAGCAGCCGGCCAGCGTCTTAGAAGAAGAGGCCTTACTGGCCAGGAAACCGCAGGGATCGACGCAGCACTCAAGACTACGGAAAATAGATTTGGAATATTATCCGCGCTGGACGAACGACGCAAAGCTGAGACGGCCGCACGAGGAAGCGGTCCTCAATCGCGAAAGTGACACGTGTGGATTGGCGCTTCCCCCTAGAACGGGCTTACGAAAAACAGGGGAGAGGAGCCGCCCCCAGGAGTCACGTCGATGAAAACCATTTGGTTCGCGCCAATTACGTAAAAGACCTCTGTCGCCCCAAAAAATGGTATCGACAATGTACCCCTGCCGGTACTTGGATCCAAATTCAGAACCGTGTTGCCTGAGAAGCCACCATCAGCTGCTGTCGTAAACGAACCGAACGCAGTGGTCGGAAAGCGCTCGTCGATATCGAAGGCGTAGACGCCGGGGGTGGTAGTAGGAGCGATCGTGCCAACCCAGGTTAGCGCGTCGTTCACTGATGAGCTCCTGGTGCGTAAGATCATCTGGCCGGGAATCGTCGAAAGTGCAAAGGGCGAGCCTGACTGAGACGAGAGCGTTCCGGCCATGGCGCGGTTGTTGGTCCCCGGTTCAGCGTCGAGGACGAAACCTGTGCCGGAGGCGGTGAGATAGAAAACAGCGGAATCGAACAGACCATTTGAAAAACCGCTTGCCACGGCGATGGTACCGCGCCCGGAAGTCGGATCAAAGGCGACCGGCAAGTTGTTGAGGTTGATTGGACCGACGTTGTTGCCGTTGTCGTTGAAATCGAAGTGCAGTGTTGCAGAATTTGAACCGGAGATTATGAATTGACCGACGGCGGATATCTCGTTGGAGGCGGAAGTGTCGATTCCCGCGACCCCAAATACTCCGCCCGCAGTGTTGACCGTAGCTGCAGTGAAGGAAGAAAGAGTGGTCTGTCTGGACCCGTCGGCGATCATGGTCCCAGTTGAGTCCGTTTCCACTGCCACGAACCGATTTGCCGTGATTGCATAATAGACGAAGTTATGCGTGCCGAAGGCAGGTGCCAAGGCGTCGTTGATAGTGACGGTTAACGCCCCACGTCCGTTTGAGTCTGGCCCGGTGGAAGCGAATGTGATCCCAGCCGAAGCGCCCGTTGTAGGACCAGCCGTGCCAAAGCCGGCGATGCTACGATCAAAGATGACATTGGTGCCGGCGCCGCTCGCGTCGAGCGTAAAGCGGCCGAGTGCGGAGGTCGGAGAAGCCGCATTTCGTCCGTTGAGCGTAATTATGTAATCCGCTGCCAGACTGCTAAGCGAGAAGACGGAGGAGTTTTGCTGCTGGATCGTTCCCCCCACGATGAAGTCGTTGGCGTCCAGGCTCATGATGTCGCCGAACGCACCACCGGCCTGAAGGGCGATACCGAATTGCAACGGGTGGGAAAGGGTTCCCACCGAGTTGGTTAAAGCGACCGTGACTAGTGCTCCAAGTCCGTTGGCGTCAAACGCGTAAGTGCCGGTCAGTGAGGTGCTCGAACTTTGAGTTCCGTTGTCATTTACGTCCACTTTGCCGGCCGTGATATGGCCTAGGCCATCCGCTTTGAAGCTGCCTGCCATGCTGACCGGGTTGACTGCGGCGCCGCTGCTGTTCGTGTCGAAGCCGGTGAGCACGAAAGCGTATTGCCCGTTCAGGGCGTTGGGTTGTGGGGTCCCGCCGCAACCGAGGAGGCAGCCGCTAGGGCCGCCGCCGCAGCCGGCCATCAAACCGACAGCGATCAATGCGAGGGAAGCAAAAAAGGCGCGTTTCATCAACTCTCCTGGTACGGCGAGATTCAGACTCCAATGACCAAACCGGAAATCCGGGTAACTCGGAACGCGGATGGTACTTCAACCTTTCGATGCAGGAAAGTCAAAATTCTGTCAATAAAAACTTCCGATTTCGACTTCTGACTCGTGCACCGAACGCTTTTCCCATGTTCGACACAACAGCCTTGCCATCCGAGCAGGCCCCAACACGAATTGCTAGGTTCCGGCCCCCAAGTTCCAAGAAATGGGCTGATCGGGAAAAAGCCCGCACCGAAGGCATCAAATCGAGTGCGGATCAGCCAAAACTCTGCTAAAATTCTGACTTTGTCTAAGATTCCGCAAATGGGTGAGGAGTTGCCATGGCTATGAGATGCAAGATTTGCGGCAAGGGGCCGTCGTTCGGCAACGTGATCAGTCACGCGAACAACACCCGCCGCCGCCGCTGGAATCCTAATCTGCAACGTGTCCGCGCCGTGGTCGAAGGCGTGCGCATGCACATTCGCGTTTGCACTTCCTGCATTCGGTCCGGGCGCGTCACGAAAGCAGCCTAACGAGCCTATTTCCGCATCGGAACATCGTATCGGCGGGTTGTGCAGCCCGCATCCGGTAAAAGGAGACAGCCTTGAGGATACGTGGGCAGGGATGGTTTATGCTGGCCGCGGCCCTGGCGGTTGTGTCCGGATGCAAGAAGCCGGTGGTGCCGGTCGAAGGCGTGTGGGGCGTCGTGGACGGCGCGCCCATCACGCGCACCGAAGTGGACAAGTACTACCGCACGCAATTGAACCCCGATGCGCCGCAGCCTTCCCAGGACGAAGCGCTGTCGCTCAAGCTGAATGTTCTGGATGAGCTGGTCAACAATCACATCCTGCTGGAGAAAGCGAAAGCGCTGAGCCTGCAGGCCGCCGACGGCGAAGTCGAGGACAAATTCACTGAATTCAAGAGCCCCTACACCGAGGAAGAATTTCAGCGCCAGCTCAAAGCGCGCAACTACACGGTCGACGATTTGAGGAACGACATCCGCCAGCAGCTCTCCATTCAAAAGGTGATCAATCACGAAGTGGTGGCCAAGATCACCGTCACGGATCAGGACGTTCAGGATTTTTACAACCAGAACCGCGCGCAATTCAACGTGACCGAGCCGCAATACCGCATCGCGCAAATCGTGGTCACTCCGCACAAGGATCCGGGCTTGCGCAATCGCAAGAACGACGATGCCACCACCGATGCCGAGGCCAAGCGCAAGGCCGCGGCCCTCGAGCAGCAGCTCAGCACCGGCGCGGACTTCGCGCAAGTGGCCATGGATTATTCGGAAGACCCCGCGTCCGCCGGTTCCGGCGGAGACCTGGGCTACGTGCCGGAATCCTCGCTTTCGCAGAGCGATCCCGCTTTGAAAAAAACGGTGATGTCGCTCAAGCCAGGGCAAATCAGCGGCGTGATCGTCCTGCGGGATTCCTACCGCATCCTGAAGCTCGTGAGCAAGGAAGCGCCCGGGCAGCGGGACCTGAACGATCCGTCCGTGCAGCAATCGATTCGCGACAACATCCGCAACCGCAAGGAACAGTTGCTGCGCGCCGCGTACCTGGCTACCGC
>JGI12269J14319_10003844_pt1 | contig 13965 bp, 11 predicted proteins | sample PeaSoiSIISIP2007_FD_14319 | JGI IMG/M metagenome (IMG submission 14319) | reverse complement strand
GGCCGGTCCCGCCAGCGCGAACGCGGCCGGTCCCGCCAGCGCGAACGCGGCCGGTCCCGCCAGCGCGACCGCCCCCGACGACCTCGCCGCGTCTGTGGCGCAGGGACGCGCCTGGCAGGCCAAGCTGGCCGCGGCGGGGTGGGTCGGCATCAACTGGCCCGAGGAGTACGGCGGCCGGGGCGCGTCGGCGGTCGAGGTGGCCATCTTCAACGCCGAATACGCCCGCAGCGGCGCGCCCCAGCTCGTCAACCGCGTCGGCATCAACCTGGCTGGGCCCACGCTCCTGGCCCACGGGACGCCCGAGCAGTGCCGGCGGTGGTTGCCCGCCATCGTGAGCGCCGAGGAGATCTGGTGCCAGCTCTTCAGTGAGCCTGGTGCCGGCTCGGACCTGTCGGGTCTCGTGACGCGCGCCGAGGCCGACCCCGACGGGGGTGGGTGGCGGGTCACGGGCCAGAAGGTGTGGACGTCGTACGCGCAGTTCGCCCGTTACGGGTTGTGCCTGGCGCGCATCGAGCCGGGCACGACCGGTCCGCGCGGCCTGTCGTTGTTGGTGGTGGACATGGAGGCCGCCGGGGTGGACATCCGCCCTCTCGTGCAGATCACGGGAGAGGCCGAGTTCAACGAGGTCTTCCTCGAGGACGTCGCCGTCCCCGCCGGGCACCTCGTCGGGCCGGCCGGCCAGGGCTGGACGGTGGCGTCGACGACGCTGGCTCACGAACGCGGCACGAACTTCCCGTTCAAGGAGGAGGTCGTGCACGAGGGATATCTGACGCGGCTGGTCGGACAGGCGGCCCGCAACGGAACGTTCGACGATCCCGACGTCGCCGACGCCTTGGTCGACGCCTACGTGGCGCTCGTGGTGCTGCGGACCCACAACTGGCGCACGCTGTCGAAGCTGGCCCGGGGCGTTGAGCCCGGGCCGGAGTCGAGCTGGGTCAAGCTGACGTGGTCGGACATGACCCAGCAGCTTTCCGAGGCGGCGCTGGCGGTCGAAGGACCGGCGTCGGGCCTGTGGGGGGCGTGGCAGCGGCAGTGGTTGTGGTCGAAGGCGGCCAGCATCGCCGGCGGCACGTCGGAGGTGCAGCGCAACGTGATCGGGGAGCGCATCCTGGGGCTCCCACGCGAGCAGAGGAGATAAGAGCGTGCCCGTCCACTACGAGCTCGGTGACGACCATGTGGTGTGGATCACCATCGATCGACTGCAGTCGATGAACAGCCTCGACATGGAGCACTTCGCCCTGCTGCGCGGGGCGTGGGACCGCTTCGGCGAGGACGACGAGGCGTGGGTGGCCATCATCACCGGGGTCGGCAACGCCTTCTGCACCGGTGCCGATCTCAAGACCTACATCCCCCAGGTGACGAGGCTCCAGAAGGAGATCGCCTCGCGCCAGGTCAAGGAGGTCGATGGGTACCGCATCGACGACGGCGTGAAGGCGGTGCTGCGCGGCGTGAAGCTCTACAAGCCGATCGTCGCCGCGGTGAACGGCGCGTGCGTGGCGGGGGGCATGGAGATGCTCGGGGGGTGCGACCTGCGCGTGGCGGTGCCCGAGGCCTACTTCGGGGTGATGGAGCCCAAGCGGGGGTTGTTCGCCGGGGGCGGGACCACGGTGCGGCTACCCCGGCAGATCCCGTTCCCCGCGGCGATGGAGTTCCTGTTGTGTGCCGACCGGGTGCCGGCCGAGCAGGCGCTCGCCTTCGGCCTGCTCAACGCGGTGGTGCCCGCCGACCAGCTCCGGGCCAAGGCCGAGGAGTACGCGCACCGCATCACCGCCAACGGTCCTTTGGCCGTGCGCAAGACCAAGGAGAGCGTGCTGCGGGCCCTGGCGGTCGACATGAAAGAGGGGTACCGGATCGAGTCGGCCCTCGCCACCGAGGTCTTCTCGAGTGAGGACGCCAAGGAGGGCCCGGCCGCGTTCGTGGAGAAGCGCCCGCCTCGCTGGACGGGGCGCTAGGCCACGACGTGGAGCATGTGACGCTCGAGGACGCCGTCGCCCACCACGTCCGGCCGGGCGACACCGTGCAGGTGCTGTGCGGGCACAGCCGGTGGACTGCGGCGGCGCGCGAGATGGCGCGTCAGCACTGGGGCACAGACGCCGGCTTCACGCTCGTGATGCTCAGCCTGAGCTCGCTCGGTGCGCTGTTCTTCCGGGGACAGATGGTGCGCAAGGTCGTCACGACCTACTCGGGCGATACCTTCCCCACCTACACGCCCAACCCGGTCTTCCAAGAGGCATACGCCTCGGGTGCCGTCGACGTCGAGCACTGGTCGATCCTCACCTTCACCCAACGCCTCGAGGCCGCCGCGCGCGGGCTGCCCGCTGTCGTGACCGGGTCGCTGCAGGGGTCGTCGATGGCGTCGAACCCCGCGTTCACCGTGGCCGACACATCCCTCGGGCCCGTCGGGCTCCTCGCTCCGCTCACGCCCGACGTCACCCTCGTCCACGGTGCGGTCGCCGACCGGGACGGCAACGTGGCGTTGTCCGAGCCGCTGCTCGAAGGGGTGTGGGGGGCGTGGGCGGCGCGTCGCGGTGTGGTGGCGACGGTCGACGGCGTGGTGGATCGGCTCGACGGTCTCGGCCACCGGGTGAAGATTCCCGCCCACCGCGTGCTGGCCGTGGTCGAAGCGCCCTTCGGTGCTCATCCCGGGGGGCTGTACGCGCCGCAGCTCCCCGTGTCCTCCTACGGCGAGGACATCCCGTTCTGGAGCGACGCCCGCGCCGCCACCCGCCATGACTTCGACGCCTGGGCCCGGCACTGGGTGCTCGAGCCCGCCACGCACGACGAGTATCTGGCCCGCCTGGGACGCGAGCGCCTCGACTGGTTGTCGTCGCGCACCGATCCCGAATCGTGGCGCGACGACGCCGAGGCCCATCCCGTCGACACGCTGGAGGCGGTGCCGCCGAGCAGATGGGAGCACGCCGCCGCCTACGGCGCCAGGGAGCTCGAGGCCGTCGCCGACGCGCACCGCGCCGACGCCGTGCTGGCCGGGGCGGGCGTCGCCAACCTCGCCGCCTGGGTGGCGGTGGAGCGGGCCCGCGCCGGGGGCAGTGCCATCCGGCTCACCGCCGAGCTCGGCCTGTGGGGCTACACGCCCACGCCCGCCGACCCCTACATCTTCAACCACCGAGTGTTCCCGGGCTCACCTCTGCTCGCCGACGCGTCGACGGTGCTCGGCATCGTCGTGGGCGGCCCGGGCACGCGCACCATCGCCTGTCTTGGTGCCGCCCAGGTCGACCGGGACGGGAACCTCAACTCGACGCTGATCCCCGGTGGCCCCTTTCTCGTCGGTTCGGGGGGAGCCAACGACGTGGCCAGTCGCGCCGCCGCCTGTGTCGTCGTGGCGCTGGCGCGGCCCGACCGTCTCGTCGAGCGGGTCGGCTACGTCACGAGCCCGGGCGGGCGTGTCGCCAGCGTGGTCACCGACCTCGGCGTGTTGCGCCGGCTCGACGGCACGCTCCGGGTGGCCGCCGTTGCGAGCGGGGCGGGCCCGGTGGCAGAGCGCGTGCGGGCCATGGTGGGTGCATGTGGATGGGACGTCGACGTGGCTACGTCGGTGAGTGAACTCGATCCGGTGACGACCGACGAGGTGCTTGCGCTGCGACGCTACGACCCCGAGCGCCTGTTCTTGTCCTAGCCCGAGGACCGCTACTAGTCGGCCGGGCCCAGGCCGACAGGTCGTTGGCCGCTGTCAGCATGGTGTTGTGGGCGGCTTCGACTGCACGTGCGGCCATCGATGACCTGCTCCCGGGGTGGTCCGGATGCTGGAAAAGGGGTGGACGGCTCGTGCGGTGGGCGGCGGGCGTAGAGCGCAGGCCCAGGCTACAGTGGCAAAGCACGAACTGACACAGACGTCAGGCATGACGTCGATCCGGGGCCTCGCCAGACCCACGGGGCCTCGGCCATCGTGGTGACGGTGACAGGGGAGAGGGGGACCGATGTCGCGCAGTCGGCGAGGGAGATTCGCGACTGTATCCGCGGCCGTGGTCGCGCTCGCCGTCGGGCTCTCGGCCTGCGGCAATGCCAAGGCCGGGGTCAGCTCCGGCGGTGGCGACCCGGGGGTGACCAACACCTCGATCACGGTGGGCAGCATCGCCAACGTCACCGGTCCACTGTCGTCTGACTTCGCCCCCATCGTGCCCGGCGTGGAGGCCTACTTCTCCATGATCAACGCCGAGGGCGGCGTGGACGGGCGAATGCTCAAGTTGCCCACCGGCAACCAAGAGGACGACCAGGGCAGTCCCACCACCGACCTCTCGGTCGCCCAGAAGCTCGTCGAGCAGGACCAAGTGTTCGCCGTGGTGGGGGTGGGGACACCCTTCTTCGGCGGAGCGCCCTACCTCGCCCAGACGGGCACTCCCACCTTCGGCTACGCGGTGTCCACCGACTGGGCCAAGCGGCCGACCCTCTTCGCCGACTACGGGTCGGTGCTGTGCTTTCCGTGCGGCGCGTCGGGAGACGGCTACCTGGCCCAGCAGTTGGGCGCCAAGTCGATCGCCGTCGTCGCCTACGGCGTGCCCCAATCGGCGGCCGCCTGCCAGGCCGCGGTGACCGGCATGCGCGCCGCCGGCCTCAATGTGGCGTTCAGCGACCTGAACCTCGTGTACGGCGCCGACCCGACGCCTTCGGTCCTGCAGATGAAGAACGACAACGTGGACCTGCTCTTCACGTGTCTTGATGTCAACGGGAACGTGGCCTTCGCCCGGGCCATCAGCCAGAACGGCCTCACCATGAAGCAGATCTGGTTCAACGGGTACGACCGTGGCACGCTGGCGCAGTACGGGTCGATCATGAACGGGGTGTACCTCGGCTTGGAACACGTGCCCTTCGAATCCGCCCTGTCCGGCCAGTACCCCGGTCTCGACAAATACATCATGGAGATGAACAAGTACCAGCCGAAGTACACGTACGACGAAGTGGCACTCGACGGGTGGATGGCGGCGGACCAGTTCGTGACCGGCCTCAAGGCCGTGGGCAAGGACCTGACCCAGAAGAAGCTGGTGGCGGCGATCAACAAGGAGACCGCCTACAACGGAGGGGGGCTCACACCCCCGGTCGATTGGACCAAGAGTCATTTCGGGTCCCCGCCGCCGTACTGCCAGGCAGACGTCGTGGTCGAGAACGGTGCCTTCGTGCCGGCCTTCGTCCATTCCAACGGCCAGGTCTTCACCTGCTTCGACCTGAACAGCACGACGCCTGTTCCGGCGTTGCCCGCGACCCCGGGCCCCTCGGGGTCCTGACCCTCCGCTCGGGAATGCCGATCCGGTGAACGCCAGGGGTTCGGGGGGAACGTGAGCCACTTCCTGAGCTACGCGATTCCGGGCATCCCCTACGGGTGCAACTACGCACTTATGGCGGTGGGCCTGGTGCTCACGTTCCGGGCCACCGGGGTGTTCAACCTGGCGTTCGGGGCCCAGGCCTTCGTGGCCGCCTTCATCTTCGACCTCCTGGTGCGGACCAACCACCTCCCGGTGGGAGTGGCCTTCGTGCTGTCGGTGCTCGTGTTCTCCCCCCTGGTCGGGCTCGGCCTCGACCGGTTCCTGTTCCGGCACATCCCCACCGCCTCGACGACGGCCAAGCTCGTGATGTCGTTGGCGCTGCTCATCGCCATCCCCCAGGCGCTGCCGATCTTCTTCGGCAACGGACAACGACTGAACCCGCCGAACCTCTGGCTCAATCCCAACCACGTCTATTTCCACTTGTTCTCGACGCCCATCAATGGCGGCGAGGTCACGACCACCGTCATCACCGTCGTCGTGGCGGCGGCTGTGGTGGCGATGTTCCGCTGGAGCAGCATCGGCCTGCAGATGCGTGCTGTGGTCGAGAGCCGTCGCATGTCCCAGCTCGAGGGGATCAACGCCCCCCGGGTGGCGGCCGGCGCATGGGCGCTGTCGAGCACGTTGGCCGGCCTGGCCGGTGTCCTGCTGCTCCCCCTCACCGCGTCGCTGCAGCCCACCGATCCCCTGCAGTACACGGCCCTGCTCGTGGCGGGCCTCACGGCCGCGTCGGTGGCGAGCATGCGATCGCTCCCCATCGCCCTCGCCGCGGGCATAGGGCTCGGCGTCGTCGAGAACCTCCTGGCGGGATATCTGCCCACCGGTGGCGTGATCGCCCAGACCGTCGTCCCCGCCTTCCCCTTCGTCGTGCTCGTCGGCACGCTGTTGCTCAACCCCGGCCTGCGCCAGCTCGAGCTGAGCTCCGACCCGCTGGCGGCGGCCGACCCCCCGCCGGCACCGCCGTCGGTGTCGATACGCGACCGCCGCCTGGAGGTGCCGACCCGGGTTGGCTTCTGGGTGCTGGTCGTGGCCTTCCTGGCGTCGAGCGTGACCTGGGTGCCGGGCTATTACGTCACCGCCTTCGCCGAAGGCCTGTGCCTGTCCATCGTGTTCCTGTCCATCACGCTCATCACGGGCATGAGCGGTCAGCTGTCTCTGTGCCAGGCCGCCTTCGCCGGCATCGGCGCCTTCGCGGCCGGACAATTCGCCGAGCACCTGGGCCTGCCCGTGCTGCTCGGCGCCGTGGTGGGGGGCCTGCTCGCCGCGGTGGTGGGGACGATCGTGGCCATCGTGGCCGTCCGCGTGTCGGGCCTGCTGCTGGCGCTCGTGACACTCACCTTCGCGTTGTACTGCGACCAGACTCTGTTCGGCTACTCATGGACGGGGGGAGGCCTGACGGGGGTCACGGTGCCCCGTCCCGTGCTGGGCTCGATCAACTTCGGCTCGGACCGCTCGTTCCTGGTGCTGTGCTTCGTGGCCCTGACGCTCATCAGCGTGCTCGTCCTGTTGGTGCAACGCGGGACGGTGGGGCGCTACCTGGCCGCCATGCGGGGGAGCCCAGTCGCCGCCGCCAGCCTGGGCATCAGCCTCAGGACCGCCCGACTGACCGTCTTCGCCATGTCGGCGGGGATCGCCGGGTTCGGCGGGGCCCTGTACGGATCCGTCGTCCAGCACGTGTCGGCGGATCTCTTCGTGTACGAGTTCTCACTCGTCTACGTAGTGGCGGTGATCACCACCGGGTCGCGCACCGTCGAAGGGGCGGTGCAGGCCGGCATCGGCTTCAGTGTCATCCAGCTCCTGCTCACCCTGTACCTGCCCACGCGCTTCGCCGGTATCGAGCCCATCCTGTTCGCCTTCGGTGCCCTGACCTACGCGGCGCATCCCGAGGGCATCATCGAGTACCAGAAGAGCCGGTGGATGGTGCGCGTGAGCAAGCTGTTCAGCGCGTATGACGCCCGACGCGCCCGCAAGGCGGGGCCGCCCGCCACCGGCACGTCGGGTTCGATGGAGGGGTACCGCGAAGCGCTCCCCGTGCTGGGCGTGACCGGGAAGCCGTTCGGTGGCTGACCTGTCGGTGGGCACGCCGGCGCCGGCACCCGCGTTCGGCGCGCTCGGCGCGGACGGGACAGCGCCTCTGCTCGACGCCCGCTCGATCTCGATCCGTTTCGGCGGGGTCGCCGCGCTCAAGGACGTGTCGGTCACCGTGGCGGCGGGCGAAGCCGTGGGCCTGGTGGGCCCCAACGGTGCGGGGAAGACGACGCTGTTCAACTGTCTGTGCGGCCAGCTCAATCCGAGTAGTGGCACGGTGACGTTCGACGGGCACGTCCTCGACGACATGCCCGCCCACATGCGGGCGAGGCTCGGGATCCGGCGCACCTTCCAACGGGTCGAGGTGTTCCCTGAGCTGTCGGTGCGCGACCACATGATGGTGGCCGAGCGGGCCCGACGAGGCGACGGGGCGCTGTGGAAGGACCTGTTGAACATGGGCAAGCCCAAGCCCGACGAGCTCGCCCATGTCGAGGAGATCCTCGACCTCGTGGGATTGAACGAGATGGCCGAGGTGCCCGTCGCCGCGCTCAGCCTCGGTCATTGCCGGCTCGTCGAGTTGGGACGTGCGCTGTGCGGTGAACCGCGCCTGCTCATGGCGGACGAGCCGTCCTCGGGTCTCGACATCACCGAAACGGCCGCGTTGGCGGGAGTGTTGCGCGGCGTGCAGCGCGACCGCGGCATGGCGGTCCTCCTCGTCGAGCACGACATGGAGATGGTGCGGACCGCCGTCGACCGGGTGGTGGTGCTCGACGTGGGCGAGATCATCGCCCAGGGGAGCTTCGAATCGGTGGTGGCCGACCCCGAGGTGCGTCGTGCTTATCTGGGGCGCTCGGCATGAGCGACATCCTCGAGCTCGACAATGTGTCCGCGTCCTACACGACGTACCGCGCCCTGTTCGGGGTGACGCTCTCGGTCCCTGAGAACGGCATCATCGCCCTGGTCGGTTCGAACGGGGCCGGCAAGTCGACACTGGCCCGGGTGGCGTCGGGCCTCGTTCCTGTCAGCAGTGGGACCATCCGGTTCGAGGAACAGGACGTCACCAGGTGGGCGGCTCACCGCATCGCCCGGCTGGGCATGGTGCACGTTCCCGAGGGCCGCGCCATCTTCTCGTCGCTCAGTGTCGAGGAGAACCTCTCTGTTTCGTTTAGTCACCGGGTGGGGCGCAAGGGCACGCCCGAGGCGCTGGCTCGCGCCTACGAGGCGTTTCCGGTCCTGGCCGAGCGACGCCGGCAACTGGGGGGCACGCTGTCGGGTGGCCAGCAACGGATCCTGTCGCTCGCCAAGGTGCTCGCCGTCCCGCCCAAGCTGCTCATCGTGGACGAGCTGTCGCTCGGGCTGGCGCCGGTCATCGTTGACCAGGTCTACGACGGGCTCGTCGCCATCCACCGACAGGGATGCGCGCTCCTGGTCGTCGAGCAGCAGGTCGACCGGGTGCTCGCCATCGCCGACCGGGCCGTGCTCCTCGTGAAGGGTGCCGTGGCGTGGGAGGGACCGGCCCGCGACGCGCGCGGGACCCTCGAGGCCCACATGCTCGGCGGCGCGTCCCCGAACGGATCGGTGCCGGCGTCGTCGAACGGGGTGGGCCCCGGATCCCATCGTGCTTCGCCGGGCACGAGCACGAGCACGAGCACGAGCACGAGCACGAGCACGAGCACGGTGCCGACCGGTGGGCGACCCTCGACGCCGCAACCTGCTCCGGGCACCGCTCCGTCGGGTGGGCCGGCCTCGCCCCAGACCGGGGCACCGGCACAGCCCGGGGCACCGGCACAGAATGGGCCACCTGGCGGTGGCGCGCCGGGCGGCACCGGTCACCCCTCGGATCTGTGGGTGGTGGGTCCGAATTTCCCCAGTTCGAACTGATCGAGAGCGAGGACCGACCGGATGGGATTGCTCGACGACAGGGTGGCGGTGGTCACCGGGGCGGGCGGAGGCATCGGGCGCGAGATCGCGCTCTGTCTCGCATCGGAGGGCGCCCGCGTCGTCGTGAACGACCTCGGGACCACGCTCGACGGTGCCGGCACGGCCCAGGGGCCGGCCGCGGAGACGTGCCGGCTCATCGAGGACAGGGGCGGGAAGGCCGTCCCCAACGGTGAGTCCGTGGCCGACTTCGACGCGGCGGGGCGCATCGTCGCCCAGGCCGTCGACACCTTCGGGTCGATCGACATCCTGGTGAACAACGCCGGCATCGTACGAGATCGCACCTTGGTCAAGATGACCTCGGAGGACTACGACGCCGTGGTGGCGGTGCACCAGAAGGGCACGTTCAACTGCACGCGCCACGCCGCCGTGCACATGCGCGAGGCCGGGTACGGCCGGATCGTCAACATCACGTCGTCGGCCGGCCTGCGGGGCAACTTCGGCCAGAGCAACTACGGCGCCGCCAAAGCCGCCATCATGGGTATGACCTTCGTCTGGGCCCTCGAGCTCGGCAAGTACGGCATCACCGCCAACGCGGTGGCTCCGGCCGGGCTCACCCGCATGACCGAGAACCTGTTCGGGGGAGCGGATGCTCCCCCCGACCAGGACCCCGCCCTCAACGCACCGCTCGTCGCGTTCCTGGCATCGGAGCAGGCCGGGTACGTGAACGGCCAGGTGCTCGGGCGTACCGGGTACGCGTACACCATCTTCCAGACACCTCGACAGGTCGCGGCGATGTGGCGAGAAGGTGGATGGACGCCAGCCGAACTCGCCGAGCACTTCCACGAGGTGCTCGGTCAGCACCTGCAGCCCGTCGGGATGCCCGCTCACCCGTTGCTCGGGAAGAAGGACGGCAGCTGAACCGCCGGCGCGGCCCAGTGGGGTCTACACAGGCTCGAGGATGACCACCGGGATCTCGCGATCGGTGTTCTTCTGGTACTCGTCGTAGGGGGGCCACGCCGCGGTGGCCACGGGCCACCACTCCTGGCGCTCCTCCGGGGTGGCGGTGCGGGCTCGGAGATCGAGGACCTTGTCGTGGTCCTGCAGCGTGACGTGAGGATCCGCCATGAGGTTGAGGTACCACACCGGATGCTGCGGTGCCCCGCCCATCGACGCCACCACGACATAGCGACCGTCGTTCTCCACACGCATGAGGGGGCTCTTGCGCAGGGCTCCACTGTGACGGCCCCGAGTGGTGAGGATCACGACGGGCTTCCCCTCGAGGGTGTCACCCTCTTTGCCGTCGGTTGCTTCGTACAGTGCCACTTGATCGGCGATGGGGGACCAGGGACTGGGTTCGTAGCTTCCTTCGAGCGGCATCAGGATCCTCCGATCTGTTTCCGGCCCGGTCGTCGCGCCACATAGGTTCGGCACGACGCCGTGCCAGCACCACAGAGTCTCGCATCCTCGAATGAGCCTCCCGGCGCAGCTGCTCCCGGCCGCAGCTGCTCCCGGCCGCAGCTCCTCCCGAGGTGGCGAGCCGTCTGCCGGTGCGCTCGGTCCCGAGGCGCCATTACCGCCGGTGCTGGCGTCGGAACAGCTTGATCAGCTCATCTCGGACCTCGGGGTCGAGCGAATCAGGGTCGATTCGGCCGGTGGTGGCGATGGTGGCGCGCATCTGCTCGAGATAGGCGCTGCAGTTGGGACAGCCGCGGAGATGGGCCTCGAACCGGCGACGTTGCCGCCACGACAGGGCGTCGTCGAGGTAGGCGGTGACGAGCTCGACGGCTTGCTGGCACACGAGATCCCTTCCCAGAAGCGCCATCCTCACCCGCCCCCCAACTCGTGGTTGAGCGCCGATCGAATTCGGGTCCGTCCCCGGTGGAGCAAGACGCGCTGGTTCGCCTCAGTGATCGAAAGGAGGTGGCACACCTCGGCACTGGTCAGTCCCTCGACGTCGCGCAGGATTACAACTTGCCGTTGCGGAGGTGGCAGCTCTTCGATCACGTGCTTGGCTTGCTCGGCGAGCGTTGCCGCCATGATGCGGTCGTCGACGAGCTCGGGCCACGGCTCCACCGTGGAAGTCCACGACCCGTCATTGTTGAACCATCCCGAGTCAGCGGCAGGCCCCTGAGGGTCGACGGGGGACGTCCGGCTCTCCTTGCCGGCCGTTGTGCGGGCGCGATTGATGCAGATATGGAAGAGCCAGGTGCGAAGCGATGATCGTGCCTCGAACCGGTCGATACCTCGCACCACAGCGAGCCATGTCTCCTGGACCACTTCTTCGGCGACTTCGCGACTGGTCACGATCGACCGAGCGAGGCGAACGAGGCGAGCGTGATACGTGTCGACGAGCGTCGCGAAGGCGGCGTCGTCACCGGCTCGAAGCTGTTCGAGCAAGTCGTCGTCACGGATCACAGGCTGCAGCGTACGGGACAAGTTCCATGATGTTCCGTCGCCCTCCTCTCGAAGAGAGGGTCAAAAGAGTCGTAACGCGGCGTGCGAGCCGGGGACTGAGTACTGAACACCAACCCCCGATATCAGGAGGACGAATCATGAGAGCATTGGCCCGTGCGGGCTTCGCCGCGGGTGTCGCTGTGGCGTTCACCGCCACATTCGCAGGTTCGGCCGACGCCGCCCCGGCTCCAGCGAAGAATGGTGCCGCCCGGGTCGTATTCGTCCAGACCGACAACACCGGCGGCAATCAGGTGGTGGCCTACGACCGCAGTTGGAACGGCTCGCTCTCGCTCGCCAATACCTATGACACGGGTGGGGACGGTGCCGTCCTTGGCGGCTCGGCCGTCGACCACTTGGCCTCCCAGGGTTCGTTGACCTTCGACGCGGCACACAACCTGCTCTACGCGGTGAATGCCGGGAGTAATACCGTGTCGGTCTTCTCCGTTCGTGGGGACGATTTGGCACTCCGCCAGGTGATCAGCTCAGGGGGCATATTTCCTGTCAGCGTCGCTGTCTATGGCGACCTGGTGTACGTGCTGAACGCGTTGGACGGCGGCTCCATCCAGGGATACGTCACCTCGTACGGTCATCTGCACCTGGTGCCAGCCTGGAACCGTCCTCTCGGCTTGGACCCGACCCAGACCCCCCAGTTCACGAGCACGCCGGGACAGGTGCTGTTCTCACCTGACGGGTCGCAGTTGCTCGTCACCACGAAGAACAGCGGCAATGCGATCGACGTGTTCCACATCGCTCCCTTCGGACGGCCATCGAACGATCCCGTGGTCAACGTCGAGGCGGGTGCGGTGCCGTTCGCGGCGACCTTCGTCGACGAGCGTCACCTCCTCGTCACCGAAGCCGGGCCTAGCGACGTCGTCAGCTTCACCCTCCACGGCGACGGCACGCTCACCTCGAGCTCGTCGGTGGGCACCACCCAAGCCGCGACGTGCTGGATCACCCCGGGCTCGGACGGGAACTTCTACACGTCGAACGCCGGCAGCGCCTCGCTCAGCACGATCGAGTTCACCGAGCACGGGCGGCTCGCGCTTGCTGGACAAACCACAACCGATGCGGGGACGGTAGACGCCTCGGTGTCGTCCGACGGTCGCTTCCTCTACGTCCAGGCCGGTGGCACCGGCACGGTCGACGAGTTCCGTATCCACGTCGACGGATCGCTCAGCCCCATCGGCTCGGTGCTCGTCCCGGGTGCGGTCGGGGGCGAAGGAATCGTCGCCCTCTGATCGGGCTGCACCCTCCCCGGCACAACCAGGCCTGGGGCGGCTCGCGCTCGTGCGGGGCCGCCACAGGTCGGCGCTCGACGTCGCATTCAACCGCTGTCGAGGAGTGGCGACCCGGTTTCGAACGTGTCGCCGCCCGGTGGTCCCCGCATCACCCAGGACCCGGACTCGCCCTCGAGCTTGTAGCCCCCGTAGCTGAGCAACCCGTGGTGCCAGTGACACACCCGGGCGAGACCCGCCAGCGACGTGGTCTTGCACGCCACGTAGTCGATTTCCCAGTGGTGGTTCTCGAGCCCCAGCGCTACGTCACAGCCCGGCACCATACAGGTAGGGTCGCGCTCTTCGAGGGCACTTTGCACGTGGGCGGTGACGGTCCGGCCCGCGTGGCACACAGTGGTGACGTCCTTGCCGTCGCGCACGAGGATCTTCACGTGGGCATCGGCGAGCTGGCGCCGCACCGCTGCCACCGGTACCGGTCCAACCCCGGGGATGTGACAGATCTCGCCGGTCTTGGTGAAGCCCCGCTTCAGTGCGGTGCCGTCGACCCGGATGCACAGCGTGGCCCGAGTCGGTCCTGCCCGACCCGAGCCGCTCGGATCCAACGCCAGGGGCTCGCCGGCCACGAGGGCGACCAACGCGTCGGCTTGGTAGGCGGCGGGGTTTTCCTCGGTCTTGGCCTTGCGGGCCAGGTTGAACCGGGCGTCGGCCTCTGCCTGCAGGGCCGACAACAACGTCGCCCCGGCGTCGGGGGTGAGCTTGGCGTCGAGGCGGAAGGCCCCGTCGGGGTCGGCCCAGTGCCGCACGTAGCGCCCCGTATGGACGGCGCAGTAGCGGGCGTTCTCGTCTTCGGCCGAGCGGGCCGCGGCGCGCACCGCGGCGCCACGTTCCTTCAAGGCCTTGACGCTGTCGGTCGCAGCGCTCTCCAGCAGCTCTGTCTCCGCATCGGGATGCGAAGCCGCCGCCGCGGCGATGACCTTCACCTGCGGGCCCGACAGCTCCCCCCGGCGCAGGGCCTCGGTGGTCTTCGGCAGCGCGGTCAGGGCTTCGGCGGTCTCGAGCGTGGCGATGGCGTCGCCGAGGCCGGTCCCGGTCTT
>JGI12269J14319_10003840_pt1 | contig 13976 bp, 15 predicted proteins | sample PeaSoiSIISIP2007_FD_14319 | JGI IMG/M metagenome (IMG submission 14319) | reverse complement strand
GGTGCTGTCGCGCTACGCCGGACCCGGCGACCTCATCCTCAACCTCTCGGTCGAGGTCAGCTCGCTCGACGTCATGAACTGGTGCCAGGAGCACCAGGTGCTCTATCTCGACACCTGCATCGAGCCCTGGGCCAACTACTACGCCAACCCGAAGATCCCGGAGGACGAGCGCACCAATTATTTCCTGCGCTATTCGGCCAAGGAGAACGCCAAGAAATGGCCGAAGGGCGCGACCTCGGCGCTCGTCACCCATGGCGCCAATCCGGGCCTCATCAGCCATCTCGTCAAGCAGGCCCTGCTGGAGATCGCGGTTCGCAAGAGCCCGGACGCGACCACGCCGAAATCGCGGGAAGAGTGGGCCGGGCTCGCCCGGCGCCTGGGCACCAAGGTGATCCATGTCGCCGAGCACGACACCCAGATCGCCGACCGGCCGAAGCGGCCGGGCGAATTCGTCAACACCTGGAGCATCCCCGGATTCTGCGGCGAGGGTGCCCAGCCGGCCGAGCTCGGCTGGGGCACCCATGAGGCGGCGCTGCCACCGGGCGGGCGCCAGCATCGCGTCGGCGCGAAGAACGCGATCTTCCTCGACCAGCCGGGCTGCGTAACGCAGGTGCGCTCCTGGACGCCGATCGGCGGCCCGCTTCTCGGCTTCTGCATCACCCACGGCGAATCCATCACCCTCAGCGATTACCTGACGGTGTGGGAGCACGGCCGGGCGGTCTACCGGCCGACGGTGCACTACGCCTACCATCCCTGCAACGACGCGGTCTTGAGCGTGCGCGAGATGGTGACCAACAATTTCGCGGTCCAGCCCAACTGGCGGATCATGAACGAGGAAATCATCGAGGGCATCGACGAGCTGGGTGCGCTGCTCATGGGCGATCATGGCGCCCTCTGGTACGGCTCCCAGCTTTCCATCCAGGAGGCGCGCCAGCTCCTCGGGCCGCAGTACAACGCCACCTCGATCCAGATCGCCATTCCGGTGCTGGCCGGGGCGAAATGGCTGATCGAACATCCCGACCAGGGACTGCTGGAGCCCGAGGATCTCGACCACGACTACGTGCTCGATATCTGCAGGCCCTATCTCGGTCCCGTGGTCGCGGTGGAAAGCGACTGGACGCCGCTCAAGGGCCGGGGCGAGCTCTTCCCCGAGCCGGACCTCGACTGGAACGATCCCTGGCAGTTCCGGAATTTCCGGTTCAGCTGAAGCGGCTCAGCCGGGCAGCCAGCGCCAGTCGATCGGCGGGACCGGTGCCAGCTTGATCGGCCCCATGTAGAGATAGCCGTCCTGGAGCGTCAGAGGCAGCGTCACCTGGGGCTTGCCGCCCTCGGGCGGCGTCTTGGCCAGGGCCGCGAACATGAATCGGGCGAGCCTGGCGGGTCCTTCCTGCAGCATGCCGGCGGCGACGAAGGCGTCCAAGGTCTCGTTCAGGCCGGCGACCTTGAGGGTGCCGGCGGCGATGGGCTGCAGGTTCCGGTCGAGCGTGATGGTCGAATTCCCGGACATCCAAAGCGGCCCCCAGGCGAGCGTGCCCTCGCGCAACTCGACGGCGCCGCCGGCATTCTGCCATCCGATAAGCGTCTGACGCAGCGATGCCTCGGGCGGCGGGGCTGCCATCACCTGAATGACCGCATGCAGGCTGTCGACCCGCTGGCCCAGCGGCGAGGTCTGGCTGTCCGGAATGTCGATCCCCGCGGCATCGAGATCGAGGTCGAGGGCGCTCTTGGTCGAGTCGGCCGGCGGCGGCCAAGGCAGAACGGCGTCCAGCTTCGCCGAGGCGATGGCCGACTTGCCGAGCTGGCTGTCGAGCAGTGCGGCTCCTGTGAGATCGAGGGAGACGCGATGGACCAGGCCGTCGAAACCGATGCTGACGCCGAAAAGCAATCCTTCGGCATCGAGCTGATCCCAACGCGGGCGCGCCCCGGCCATGTCCATGCGATGATGTCCCGGAGCCGAGAACATCAGATCGAGTGGGGCCCAGGGCCGGATGAAAAGATCGAGGTCCGGTCCTTGCCAGCGCCACTGCCCGCCGGGCGCGATGATCGCCGGCGCCGCCATCCGGGCGCGTACGACTAAGGGAAAGCCGCCGATCTGCGGATCGCCCATGGAAACCGAGTAGCCCGCCGCCCGCTGGTTCGCCGTCCAGTCAGCGATGTCCTGGCGCAGGATGTGGGCGAGGACGAACCAGTAGCCGACGTAGAGCGCTGCAAACCCGGCGAGGCTTATGGCGACAACGAGAAGTGTGCGGCGGCTCATGGCGGGCGCGATCTTATAGGTTCGGCGAGGGCCGGGCCACGCCGGCGCAGCCTTGCACGCGGTCTTTCGCCGCTTATGATGCGCGGAGCCCGAGAAACGAGCGCCCGCTCTTTGCCAAGTCCAGGAATGCTTTCCGCCAAGACCGCCCAGCGTCCGCCCTGGCAAGCGATTGCTCCGGGTCTCTTCGTCCTGCTCTGGGCGACCGGATTCGTTTTCAGCAAGCTCGGCCTCGTCTATGCCCGGCCCTTCACCTTTCTGTTGCTGCGCTTCGCCCTCGTCGCCGTGCTGATGTTGACAGCCAGCCTTGCCATGAAGGCGCCCTGGCCCAAGAGCCGGCGGGAAGCGGTTCACGTCGCGGTGGTCGGCGTGCTGCTTCAGTTTGTCTATCTGGGCGGCTGCTGCGCGGCGATTGCGGCCGGCGTGCCGGCCGGGGTGACCGCCCTCGTCGTCGGGCTGCAGCCGATCCTGACGGCGACCGTCGTCGGCCCGTTCCTGGGCGAGCGCGTGGTTCCTCGCCAATGGCTGGGCCTTGCCATCGGTTTCCTGGGCGTCGTCCTGGTGCTCTGGGACAAGCTCGATTTCGCCGGGCTGGAACTTCAAGGCCTGTTCTGGGCGCTGTTCGGCCTGCTCGGCATCACCGCCGCGACCATCTATCAGAAGCGCTTTTGCGGCGCGGTCGATCTGCGCAGTGGTGCAGCGATCCAATATGCCGCGGCCGCGCTCGCGACCCTGCCGATGGTGCTGTACCTGGGGCCGGGTGAGATCCGCTGGACGGCCGGCCTGGTGTTCTCGCTCGCCTGGCTGGTGCTGGTGCTGTCCGTGGGCGCGGTCAGTCTGCTGCTCTGGCTGATCCGGCGCGGCGTCGCCTCGAAGGTGGCGAGCCTGTTCTATTTGACGCCGCCGCTGGCGGCGCTGGGCAGCTTCTTCATGTTCGGCGAGCGCCTGCCTCTGCCGGCGCTGGCCGGCATGGGCCTGGCGGCCGTCGGCGTCGGCCTGGTGACGCGCGCGTGAGCGATGCCCATCTCTACCCTCAGCGCGAACTGAAGCCACCCCAGGGCCGCGGCTTCTGGGTCTTCGCCTACGGCTCTCTCATGTGGAAGCCGGGCTTCGAATTCGCCGAGGCTTGTCCTGCGTTGCTCAGAGGCTACCACCGCGCCTTCTGCATCGCCTCGACCCACTATCGCGGCAGCCCGGAGGTCCCCGGCCTCGTCCTCGGGCTCGATCGGGGCGGCGCCTGCCGAGGCCGTGCCTACCGCATCGCCGCCGATCAGGCGGCCAAGGTCGCGCGCTACCTGCATGAACGGGAGATGGTGGGCGGCGTCTATCTGCCGCGCTGGCTAAGAATCGAGACCGCGAGGGGCCGGCAGACCGCCGCCGCCTATGTCGCCGACCGGCTGAACGAGCAGTACGCCGGCAAGCTGCCCGAGGACAAGATCGTCGCCGCCATCCGCCGCGGCGTCGGCGTGGCGGGAAGCAACCGCGATTACCTGCGCAATACGGTCAAGCACCTGGACGAGCTCGGCATCGCCGACGGTCCGCTGCACCGGCTGTTGCGGCGCGTGGAGGCGAACGACTAAGGCCTCAGCTGCACTTCGAATAGCCGCAGGACGTGCACAGGTCGCAACCTTCCTGGCGGATGATCGAAGGCTGGCTGCATTTCGGGCAGCTCGGCAGGCGCCGGCCCTCGGGCAGGTTGACGACCTTGCGCAGAGGCTCGATCTCGCGCTTGGGATCGGCGATGAAGCCGATGTCGATCATATGCTGCTCGATCACCTCGCCGATGGCAGCCAGCAGCGAGGGCACGTAATGCCCGTCCATCCAGGCCCCGCCGCGCGGGTCGAACACCGCCTTCAATTCCTCGACCACGAAGGAGACGTCGCCGCCGCGCCGGAACACCGCGCTCACCATCCGCGTCAGACCGACGGTCCAGGCGTAATGCTCCATGTTCTTCGAATTGATGAACACCTCGAAGGGCCGCCGGCGGCCGTCCTGCACGATGTCGTTGATGGTGATGTAAGTCGCGTGGTCGCTCTCGGGCCAGCGCAGCTTGTAGGTCTTGCCGGGCAAAGCCTCGGGCCGGTCCAGCGGGCGCGTCATGTAGACCACGCCGCCGGCCTCGAACAAATCCTGGGGTCGCGCCGGCGGTGCCGCGAGCGGCAGCTCGCTCTGGGCCGAAGGGGCGGGCTGCTTCACCTCCAGCACGGCGCCGGTGACCTCGTTCGGCCGGTAGGTCGTGCAGCCCTTGCAGCCCAGTTCATAGGCCTGGAGGTAGACGTCCTTGAAGGCCTCGAAGCTCAGGTCCACGGGGCAGTTGATGGTCTTGGAGATGGAGCTGTCGATGTATTTCTGCGCCGCGGCCTGCATCACCACGTGGTCTCCGGGCGTCAGGCTTTGCGCGTCGACGAAGCTGTCGGGCAGCGGCGCGTTGTCGCCCTTCATGCGCCGGAACAGTCGGAAGGCGTGGTCGCTCACCTCCTCCTGGCTGCGGCTGCCGTCGGGCATCAGGATGTTGCGGTCGTACTTGAAGCTGAACACGGGCTCCAGGCCCGAGGAGACGTTGTCGGCGAAAAGCGAGATCGTGCCCGTGGGCGCGATGGAGGTGAGGAGGGCATTGCGGATGCCGTGGCGCCCGATGGCTTCGCGCAGATCCGCGTCCAGCTCGCCGACCGTTTCGCCGGCCAGGTATTTGTCGCGATCGAAAAGCGGGAAGGGGCCCTTCTCGGCCGCGAGTTCGACCGAGGCGCCGTAAGCCGCCCGGCGCAGCGCCGATAGCCAGGTCTCGGTCAGCGTCACCGCGCCTGCAGCGCCGTAGCGCTGGCCGCAGAGGATGAGGGCGTCGGCGAGCCCGGTGACGCCGAGCCCGATGCGCCGCTTGGCCTTCGCCTCCTCGGCCTGGGGCGGGAGCGGAAAGCGCGAGATGTCGACCGCGTTGTCCATCATGCGCACGGCCATGGCGACGGTCCTGGCCATGGCCTCGAGATCGAGCCTGGCGGTCGCCTCGAAAGGATCGAGCACGAAGGCCGGCAGGTTGATGGAACCCAGGAGGCAGGCGCCGTAGGGAGGAAGTGGCTGTTCGCCGCAAGGGTTCGTGGCCTGGATCGATTCGCAGTAGTAGAGGTTGTTGCGCCGGTTGATGCGGTCGATGAAGATCACGCCGGGCTCGGCATACGCGTAGGTCGCCCGCATGATCTTGTCCCACAGCTCGCGGGCGCGGATGACGCGGAAAGTGGTGCCGCCGAAGGAAAGCTCCCAGGGCGCGTCCTCGCGGACCGCCTTCATGAAGGGATCGCTCACCAGGACCGAGAGATTGAACATGCGCAGGCGCCCGGCCTGCTGCTTGGCTTCGACGAAGGCCTCGATGTCCGGATGGTCGCAGCGCAATGTGGCCATCATCGCGCCGCGCCGGTAGCCGGCACTCATGATGGTGCGGCACATGGCGTCCCACACGTCCATGAAGCTCAAGGGCCCGGAGGCGTCTGCCCCCACGCCCTTCACCGGGGCGCCACGCGGACGCAAGGAGGAGAAATCATAACCGATGCCGCCACCCTGTTGCATGGTGAGGGCGGCCTCCCGCAGATGGGCGAAGATGCCGCCCATGTCGTCGGGGATCGTGCCCATGACGAAGCAGTTGAACAGGGTCACGCTGCGTTCCGTGCCGGCGCCGGCAAGGATCCGGCCGGCGGGCAGGAAGCGGAATCCTTCGAGAGCCTCGTAGAAGCGCTCGGCCCATTTGCCGCGCTCGGCCTCGCTTCGGGCGCGGCCAATGCGCTCGCCACCCGGCGCCAGCTATCCTCGATCGTCTTGTCGATCGCCTGGCCGTCGGGTCCCTTGAGCCGGTATTTCATGTCCCATATCTGCTGGGAGATGGAGGCGACCTGGGGCATGAGGTGTCTCGTTACTGGACGCTGTTTGGAGGGGCAAACAGCGTATTCCGCAGCCCCTGACTGGTCAAGTATTTGTTCCTGATATGTTTTGCTACGGCACTTATGGTTCATCCTCTAACGCATTGGCGGAATTGGTGGTCGTCTGGGGAAGTCGGAAATCCTAGTCCTCCTCTGGGAATCGCGCCGCATGATCGGGGATGATCACTCCCGGAAGCTTACGCGAGGTCCAAACGTGAATCGCCTCATTGAGATCGAGGGGCTGGTCCAGCGATCCGCCTTTCACGCTAACGGTCTCTGAACCACCCGCCGTCTCGTGCCAAATGCGCGAGCCGCATTCGGGACAGAATTTGCAATCGAGCACGCGCCCGCTGTCCGTGGGACGCGACCAATTCTTGACCGTGCCCTTGGTCAGGCGAAATCCGGCACGGGGTACGAAGACGGACATGCCGAAGGCCGAGGACGACTGCTTGCGGCATTCGCGGCAGTGGCAGACATAGAGGGCCAGCGGCGAGAGTGTGATCTCGTAGCGAACCGCGCCGCACTGGCAGCCGCCCGTGATCGGGGCTTGGTCGCTGGCAGCGATCATGATGATGCTCCCACGGTTTCAACTTTGGCCAACCTCAGGCTCGCCGCTTCGAGGCGCTTTTCCAGCTCGGCCATGAAGGCCCGCCGCGCAAGTCCCGGCGGGATCGCCGGCAGGAATTCGAGCGTGATGGTGCCGGGCCTCTTGCGAAAGCTCCGTCGGCCCCAATAGAGGCCCGAGTTGAGCGCCACCGGCACCACCGGCAGGTCGAGCTGGCCATAGAGGGCGGCGATGCCCGGCTGATAAGGGTGATGGCTGCCGACGGCAATGCGCGTGCCTTCGGGAAAGATCAGGATGTCGCGGCCTTGGTCGCGCCGGCGCCTGGCCGCGGCCAGCATCTTCTTGAGGGCGGAAGCACCGGCGCCGCGGTCGACCGCGATGTGGCCGGCCTTTTGCAGGTAGAGCCCGAACAGCGGGAGGAACAGGAGCTCGCGCTTCAGCACATAGGCTGGAAGCTTGAGATAGAGAGCGAAGATGAGCGTGTCCCAGCTCGACTGGTGCTTGGCCGCATAGATCGCCGGGCCGCGTCTTGCATGTTCGAGGCCGACCACCCGGTGATCGAGGCCCACGAGATGCTTCAAGAGCCAAAGGCAGCCGCGTACCCATTGGCGCCCGAACCAGTAGGTCGCGCTGTAGGGCATGAGCAGAACCGGCAGAAAGACGATCATCGCCAGCGCCGTCCAAGAAAAGAAGGCGACATTGAAGNCGAGCGAACGAAGTGCCGTCATCGCCCGGTCTTGGGGGCGAGGAGATCTTCGACGCCGAGCAGGACGAAGGCACCGAGATACTTGTTGTATTCGTCGATCAGAAGTCCCGCCGTGCCTGGCGACCGCCACCAGGCATCCCGGCGCAGCTGATCGGGAAATACCGGATGGGCGGCGATCTCAACATCGGGCATGGCATGGTGGAACTCCAGAAGACTCCGCGGCATGTGATAGTCGGCAGTCACCAGGCGCAGCGAATGAAAACCCTCCGCCTTCATCCAGGCGGCCGTCTCCGCTGCGTTGCCCAGCGTGCTGCCGGCAGCATGGCCCAGCACGATGCAGCAATCGACCAGGGCGAGCGAAGGTTTCTCGACATCCGGCGGAAGGCTTGCGATCAGATCGACGGCCCTGGTCTGGGCGTTGACGCCCGAAACGAACAGCTTGCCGGCAAGCCCGCGGATCAGCAGGCGCATGCCCTCGGCCAACCGCTCGCTGCCGCCGGTCGGAACCACGATGGCGTCCGTGTGGCGATCGGGATCCTCCACGTGATCCGGCAGGCGAGCGACGAAAACGACAAGACCATAGAGCCAGACCGCGATGATGAGCGCGACGAGCGCGGCACTGCGGAGAAGATGCTTCATGCGGCCGGTCCCAGGATCGCGTCGACGGCGGCGGCCAGGTCCTCATGCACGGCCACGGGCAGGAGATGGGCCGGAATGCCGGCCGCCTGGGTCGCCCGGCCTTTGCCGCTTCGCACCAGGATGCGCCGGCAGCCCGCCGCGGCGGCGGCCTCGAGATCGACGAGCGCATCGCCGATCATCGCCGTCTCCGCAGCCGGAACGCGGAACCGCGCCATGGCCTCGCGCAGCATGCCCGGCGCCGGCTTGCGTCGAGGGCCCGGCCTTTCGGGCGAATCGGCGCAATGAATCAGNGCGTCCAGGCGCCCGCCCGCTTGGGCGAGTTCGGCCCGGAGCTTGTCGTGGATCCGATCCAGCATGGCCTCGTCGATGATGCCGCGGCCGACCACGCCCTGGTTGGTGCAGACGACGACCAGCAGGCCCGCTTCGTTCAGGCGCCGCACGGCATCGGCCGCCCCCGGCAGGACAAGGAGCTCCGCCGGCGACTTCACCGAATCCGGGCGATCGGCGTTCAGCACGCCGTCGCGGTCAAGCAGCACCAAGCGCATGGCCTACATCATTCGTTTGAGGGCGCTCAGTACCGTATAGCGCACCGTCGCCGAGGCTAGAAGCGTGGTGCCTGGCGCCAACAGGGCGATGCCCGCCCATTGCAGGGGCCCGAGACTCAACTGGTCGGGCGAAACCCCCGGCAGCCAGCGCCGGGCCGCCTCGAAGACGCCCGCCGCCGCGATGGTGCCCGTGACCCCGCCGAGGAATGCCGGGATCAGGGCGTGGCGCTGGAACTGGCCGGCGATATAGCCGTCATGAGCGCCGATCAAATGCAGGACCTCGATGATCCGCCGATGGCTCGAGAGGCTGGCCCGGGTGACGAAGACGATCGTCGCCGCCGCCGCCGCGCCGATCAGCAGCAGAAGGCCGAGGGCCGCGAGATCGGCGGACTTGGCAATCCCGGCGATGGCGTCACGCCACGGGCCGTGATCGTCGATGGAGGCACCGGGCGAAATCACCTGGAGCCGGCTTGCGAGCGCGGCGAGATCGATCGCCGCGCCTGGCGCGGTGGCCACGGCGACGAGATCGGGCAGCGGCAGGTCAAGAGAGGCCGCCTGCTGGCCGAGCCAGGGCTCTAGGAGCCGCCATTTCTCGGCGTCGCTGAGAAGGGTTGCGCTTGCCACGCCCGGCGTCGCCGAGATGGCGGCCAGTGCTGCTTGCTGGCGGGCGGCGGCCGCGGTCGTGGATTCCCCGGGCGGCGGCGGCAACTCCACCGTGAAGGCGGACTCGATCGAGCTCTGCCAGCGGGCCAAGAGGTTCTCGGCCGCCATTCTGCCGGCAAGGGCCAGCCCGGCCAGGAAGACCATGAACCCGATGATCGCCGGGAGGAAAAACCCGGCATCCCGGTCGGCGGGCAGGTCGTGGCGCAGCATGACTTCAGGCCGGGGCCGCGAGGGGCTCGGCCGCGCGCAGCTGGCCGTCCTCGATCCTGAGCTGCCGGTGACGGAAGCGACCGACCAGCGCTTCGTTGTGCGTGGCGATCACCACCGTGGTGCCGAGGCGGTTCAGCTCCTCGAAGAGGTGCATGAGCCTGACCGCGCTGCGATCGTCCACATTGCCCGTCGGTTCATCGGCAAGCAGCAGGTTGGGGCGGCCGATCACCGCCCTGGCGATGGCGACGCGCTGCTGCTGCCCGCCGGACAGGGTCGCGGGCAAGGCCTCCAGGTGCTGGCCGAGCCCGACCCATGAGAGGAGTTCACGCGTGTTCTTGCGCAGCTCGCCTTCCGGCGTGCCGGCGATGCGCAAGGGGAGCGCCACGTTGTCCACCACGGAGAGATGTCCCAGCAGCGGAAATCCTGGAAGACCACGCCGATGCGCCGGCGCATGGTCGCTGTCTCGGCGCGGCTGAGGCCGGCTACGTCCCGACCGAACAGGCTGACCTGCCCGCTCGCCGGCTTGAGGGCCAAGTACAGCACGCGCAGCAGCGAGGATTTGCCGGCGCCGCTTGGACCGACGAGGAAATGAAAACTGCCCGGCGCCAGGCTGAAGGAGACTTTCTGCAGAATGTCGGGACCGGCGCCGTAGCGCAGCAGCACATCGTCGAAGACAACCAAGCGGCGAGGTCCTTCGCGCGAGTCGGATTGCAGGGCAAGCATGACATAGCCTCGGATCGCGCGCAAAGCTGGACCCTCTTCCACCGGAGGCCGCCCGCGCTTAAGTTAAGTCCTCATGGTCCGACTCGGCGACGCCTTTGACCGTAGCGGCTCCGTCCGGCGGCCCGCCTATGGCAAGCTGGCGGCGGAACCATGGTCCTTCATGTTCTACAACCCGCAACCGCCCGATCCGGCAGAGCTTCCGCCGGGCAACGGCCATGTGGTTCTGGTGGTTCCCGCCTTTCTCAACAACGACCTCATCACCCAACCGCTGCGAAGGTTCCTCAATCGCTGCGGTTATCGGACCTTCGGCTGGAAGCTCGGCATCAATTGGGGCCCCACGCCCCATTTGCTGACGGAGCTCCGGCGGCGGCTCGACGAATGCGTTCGCCTCGAAGGCGGACCGGTCAGCCTCATTGGCGTCAGCCTGGGCGGCCTGCTCGCCCGCGATCTGGCCCATGATCGGCCCGACGATGTCGCCCACGTCATAACCATGGTGAGCCCCTTCCGCCTGCCCACGGCGTCACACCTGGAGCCGTTGTTCCGCCTTTGCGCCCCGTTCTACATCGACGCGTTCGATTCCGTTCGCCTGGCAGCACCTCTGCCCATGACCTCCACCTCGATCTTCACCCGCAGCGACGGACTGGTCGCCTGGGAGAGCTGTTGGGTCGACGAGCCCGGCGGGACGGCCTTCGAGCTCAACGGCGCCCATTGCACGATCTGCCGGAATCCCCAGGCGCTGCGTCTGGTGGCGGAGCGCCTGGCCGAGACCCGCGCCAACGGGGCCTCGCCTTGCACCCCGGCCGAGGCCCACTTATAAGCCTCGGCGAGACGTCCCCAAACACCGGCCCGGCCGCCCTCATGATCCTCAGCTGTCCTGCCTGCTCGACGCGTTATCTGGTCGAGCCTCAGGCCCTGGGGCCGAAGGGACGCCAGGTGCGCTGCGCCAAATGCGGCCATAGCTGGCAGCAAACGCCGCCGGCCGATATGCCGCGGGAGATCGATGTCTCGCTGCCGCCGCCGGGAACCCTGGCCCTGCCTGAAAGCGCCAGGGCGGGCGCCGGCGGCCGCAGGGGTCTGGGCCTGCCGCTCCTCATCCTCGTCCTCGTCGCCTTGGGGCTGTCGGGCAGCTATTTCTTCCGGGCCAGGATCGTTGCGGAGTGGCCCGGGACGGCCGGCGTCTATGAACTCATCGGGATCCCGGTCAAGGCCGTGGGGGCGGGCCTCGAGCTCACCAACGTCGCCTTCACCTGGGGCCAGGCCGGCGGCGCGACGGTCATCGACGTGCGCGGCGAGGTGTCGAACAGGACGGACCGGGACATAACGCTGCCGCCGCTACGCGTCGCACTCAGCGACGATCAGGGCAAGCAGCTCTCCAACTGGACCTTCGCCCTCGACCGCTCGACCATCGCGCCAGGCGAAACCATCGTCTTCAAGACCGAGGGCAAGAACCCACCGCCCGCGGCGACCAAGCTCCAGGTCACCTTCGCCGGCGGAAATTGAGGTTGTTCGTTATGACCGCCTGGCCAGGGCGGCGTAGATGCCGAGCCCGATCAATGTCGAACCGGCGAGCCGGCGTGGCCAAAGACGCGAGCCCAGGCCCTTGAAGGCACGCGCGAGTCCGGCGCCGGCGAGTGCCACCAGCATGTCGCAGGGCAACGCGGTCGCCGTGACGATGAGACCCAGCAGGAGGAACTGCAGTGCCGCCGGGCCGCGCGCCGGCTCGACGAACTGGGGCAGGAAGGCGAGGAAGAACAGCGCCGTCTTCGGGTTCAGCATCTCGATCAGCGCGGCATCGAACAGCAGCCGGGCCAGCGGCCGTCTCGGCGCAGTTGTCACCGTTTGCGCTGGACCTTGGCGAACCATGCGCAGGCCCAGATAGACGAGATAGCCGGCACCCAGGAACCGGACCGCGTCGTAGAGGCCGGGCGCGTATCTCAGCAGGGCGGCGAGCCCCATGACCGCGAGCCCGACATGAAACAAATTGCCGAGCGCAAGTCCGACAGCCGAGACCAAGCCCGCTGAGGGACCCTGGCCGAGACTGCGGGAAAGCACATAGAGGTTGGAAGGGCCCGGGACCGCGTTCATGACCAGCGCGGCAAGAGCGAAGAGGGCGAGATGGGACGGGTTCGGCATTTTCGCGCTCCTAACCGCCGGCCTTTGCGTTGCGGCTCAACACCTCGTCAAGGACCGCGCCTTCGCCATAGGAAGCCAGATGTGCCGGCCGGGCGGTTCCGTTCTTGAGACGCCGATCGGGGACGGCTGCGCCGACGATCTGGCGCACCGGTATGACGCCGGCCCAGATGGGTAGATCGTAGTCCGGGTCATCGTCCACGGGCGGGCCGGTGCGGACCTTGGCCGAGGCTTCTTCGATCGCCATGCCCAGAACCGTGGTGGCCTTCAGTTCCTGCCGGTTGATCGGGCGCAAGCCGGCGTTGCGGCCGGGATAGAGCCGTTCGATATAGGCCTCGACGGCGGCCTGCTTCTCGTCCGGCTGCTCGATCTTGCGGGCCTGGCCGTAAGCCATGACCGAGCGGTAGTTGACCGAGTGATGGAACCCGCTGCGCGCCATCACCAGGCCGTCGAGGAGAGTGACGGTGAGGCATACCGGGATTCCGGCGGCCTGGCTGCGCAGCATCCGGCTGGCCGCGGAGCCGTGCCAATAGAGGCTGTCGCCGTGGCGCCAATAGCCGGTAGGCGTCACATAGGGCTGGCCGTCGATGACATAGCCGATATGGCAGAGGAAATGAGCGTCCAGGATCTCATAGATCAGCGCCCGCTCCTGGCTGCCCCGCTTGGGCAGGCGCCGGACGCGGGAGCGAGGGCTTGCGGGATAGCTGGAAGGAAGATTCATGGCCGCGACTCCTTGGGAGGAAGCTCCCGGACTGGCGAATTCGGGCTTACTCTCTGCCGGCAGGCTGGCCGCCTGGGAAGCGCCGGGGCGCGCGTGTCTGCCATGCAGCGCAGGGTCTCTTGCTTTGCCGCGCCGGACTGTAACATCTCCCGTCCCGATTGCGTTGCCATGCTTTCCGAGAGACAGCAAAAGCGCCGATGATCGTCCAGTATCTGCAGCGGCGCATGCCGAGGATGGCGGGGGTCGTCCTGTCCGTGGCGGGCTATTCCGTCTTCTCGCTCCAGGACGCGATGGTGAAATGGCTGGTCGCGAACCACGCTGTACCGCAGATCCTGTTCATGCGCAGCCTCACCATCCTGCTGCTCTGCCTCGCCATTGGTCGCCGGTCGCTCCTGACCCAGGTCCTCGCTTCGCGCAACAAGCTGCCGCTCCTCATCCGCGGCGCCCTCATCCTGCTGGCTTGGTTCTGCTATTACAACGCCGCGCGCCATCTGCAGCTGGCCGAGCTGGTCACCATCTACTTCGCTGCGCCCATGTTCGTGACCGTGCTGTCGGTGCTTGTGCTGCAAGAACAGGTGCGCTGGCCGCGCTGGGCGGGGGTCAGCCTCGGCTTCGCCGGGGTCGTGATCGCCTGTCAGCCGGGTCGTCTGGGGCTGAGTTTCCCGGTCGCGCTCACCCTGCTGGCAGCCTTGGTGTGGGCCTACACCAATATCCTGGTGCGCCAGATCAGCCGCTTCGAGACCACGATGATGCAGATGCTGTTTTCCAACGGGGCCTTCACCCTTGCCTGCGGGCTGGCGCTGCCCTGGGTCTGGACGCCCACGGCGCCGGGCGAATACCTGCTGATGATGGCTCTCGGCCTCGCCGGCGCCGCTGGCCAATTCCTGCTGTTTGAGGGCTTTCGGCTGGGGGGGG
>JGI12269J14319_10003838_pt1 | contig 13980 bp, 18 predicted proteins | sample PeaSoiSIISIP2007_FD_14319 | JGI IMG/M metagenome (IMG submission 14319) | reverse complement strand
CGGGGGGGGCGGCGGCCATCACGGCGGCCAGCAGCATCAGCAGCAGCGCCACGGCGGAGGTCAGAGCCAGAGCCAGCGCCAGCCGCAGGTCCCGCAGACGCCTCAGCGCTCCGAGGTCGAGCAGGCCTTCTCGGCGATGACGCCGGTCGATCCGTACGAGTGGCTCCAGCTCGAGAAGGGCTCGACCGACCCGTCGATGCGCGCGATGGACCTGCTCTCGCCGATCGGCAAGGGCACGCGCGGCCTCATCGTCGCGCCGCCCAAGGCGGGCAAGACCACGTTCCTCAAGCAGATCTCGAACGCGGTCCACGCGTTCGACCCGAAGGTCCGCCAGTACTGCCTTCTCGTCGACGAGCGCCCCGAGGAGGTCACCGACTTCAAGCGCTCGGTGCCCGCCGAGGTCTGGGCGTCCTCGTCGGACCAGTCGTACCAGCAGCACAAGAAGATCGCCGAGGACCTGATGCGCACGGCGCTCGAGAAGGTCGTGGCCGGCGAGGACGTGTTCATCCTGCTCGACTCGCTGACGCGGCTGGCGCGCGTGTACAACCAGTTCGCGACCGGCAACCGCACGATGTCGGGCGGCCTCGACAGCCGCGCGATGGAGATCCCGCGCCGCTTCTTCGGCGCGGCGCGCAAGATCGAGGGCGGGGGCTCGCTGACCATCTTGGCGACGATCCTCGTCGACACCGGCTCGAAGATGGACGACATCATCTTCCAGGAGTTCAAGGGCACCGGCAACATGGAGCTCGTGCTGTACCGGCAGGCGGCCGAGATGCGCATCTTCCCGGCGCTGAAGGTCCGCGACAGCGGCACGCGCAAGGAGGAGAAGCTGTTCCCGAAGGAGTACCTCGACGGCGTCTACAAGCTGCGCCGTCATCTCGCGGGGCTCGGCGACCTGGAGGCGATCAAGGCGCTGACCGACCTCATGCGCGCGCACAAGACCAACGAGAAGCTGATGTCCGCGCTGAGGTGAGGCCGTGACGACGAAGACCGTCGTGATCTCGGACCGGGCGCCGAAGGCGATCGGCCCGTACTCCCAGGCGCTCGCCGCGGGCGGCTTCGTGTTCATCTCCGGCCAGATCCCGCTCGGGCTGGACGGAGCGCTGGCGCCCGGAGGCGTGACGGAGCAGACGCAGCGCTGCTTCGAGAACCTCATCGCGATCCTGACCGCCGCGGGCCTCACGACGAAGGACGTCGTGAAGACCACGGTGTTCATGACGGACCTCGGAAAGTTCGCGGAGATGAACGAGGTCTACGCGCGCCACTTCGCGCCGCCGTTCCCCGCGCGCGCGACCGTTCAGGTCGCCGCGCTGCCCAAGGGGGCCCTCGTCGAGATCGAGGCCTTGGCGGTCCGGCCCTAGGACGGCGTGGTCGAGCGCCTGCGCGCGCCGCTCGCCGCGACCGTCGCCCTGCTGATCGGCGGGGAGCTCGCCGCGCGCGGAGCCGGCGCGCTGACCGACGTCTGGGGCTGGCTCTTCCCGTACCTGTTCCTGTTCCTGCTCTTCGAGGTCCTGCGCGCGCGCCGCCGCCTGCTCGACGTCGAGGCCTTCATGCTCGGCGCCGCCGTCGGCCTCCTGCGCGACGGCGTCTATTCGAAGACCCTCCAGGACGGGGCGCTTCCCCTCGGGCTCGACGTCCTCGGCGCCGTCGTCGCGGCTTTCGACTGGGGCCTGACGGCGGTCGTCTCGCTCCACGTCGTCGACGCCCTGCTGCCGCGCCGCGAGGAGCGGCGCGACGACCTCCGCGAGCGCCTCGCTCTCGTCGTCATCGCCGCGGCCGTCTTCGTCGTCTACGCGTTCCGGACCGCGACGGACCGCTACCTCTACGAGCGCATGCTCGGCGCGACCTGGCTTCTCGGCGACCTGCTCTTCGCCGGGGCCGCCGCCGCGCTGACGCGCCGGGCCTGGTGCCGCGCGGCCGAGGAGGACCCGCCGGAGCCGGATCGCTGGCTCTGGGCGCTCGCCGCCTTCTGCGCCTGGCTTCCCGGCGCGCAGCTCCTGCACCGCCTCTTCTCCGAGTCCTCCGCGTTCTTCGAGGTCTTCTTCCTTTTCCTGTGGACGCTGCTCGCGGCGTGGCTGCTCGCGCGCCTGTGGATGGAGCGCGGCCATGTCGACGTCGAGCCGTCGCGGGCGGCGCGCCCCGTCCTGGCCGTCGCCGCCTGGCGCCTCGCCGCGGTGATCGCGCTGACGGCGGCGTTCGGCGCGGCGTCCGACGACCCGCGCGCCCCCGGCGCCTTCCAGCTCTTCGTGGACCTGCCCACGCGGCTCGCCTTCGTCGCGATCTTCTTCTCCACGCGGCTGGCCGTATGAAGATCCGCGTCTACGAGTACGAGGGCTGCTCGACCTGCCGCAAGGCGCTCAAGTTCCTCGACGCGCGCGGCGTCGACTACGAGCGCGTGCCGATCGCGGCGACGCCGCCGTCGCCGGCCGAGCTCCGGCTCATGCTGTCCCGCGTCGGCGAGCTGCGTCGGCTCTTCAACACGTCGGGCCTTCTCTACCGGGAGCTGAAGATCGGCGAGAAGCTCGAGACGATGACCGAGGCGCAGGCGCTCGAGCTCCTCGCCCGCCACGGCAAGCTCGTCAAGCGGCCCTTCGTCCTGCTGAAGGACCGCGGCCTCCTCGGCTTCAAGGAAGGCGAGTGGTCCGCCGCCTTCCCGAAGCGCTAGCGCTTCAGCTCGTCGGCGAGATCGCGGACGACGCCCATGAGGAAGCGGCGCTTCCCCGGCTTGAGCCGGGACAGGATGCCGCCGAGGGCGTCGGCCAGCATCGGGTCCTTCCCCCGGGAGGCGGGCGTGCGCGGCAGGAGGCTGGCGGGAGGAGTCTGCAGCACCGAGGCGATGGCGAAGAGCGTCTTCAGGCTCGGCGCGTTCGCGCCGCGCTCGATCTGGCCGTAGAACGAGGGGTCGATCCCGATCCTCTCCGCGATCTCGGCCTGGGTCAGGCCCAGGGCCTGGCGCAAGGCGCGGATGCGCGAGCCGATCTCGCGGTAAACCTTCTGCATCGGCGATATTGAAGGACTCTTTGCTCCTCCTAAACAGAATGTTATAACCCTCTTGACAGGTTTATAAACCCTGTTATCCTTGTCGGTGGATGAGGATCCTGGTGTCCGGGAAGGACGCGCTGTTCCGCCGCTACGTCTGCCGGGCGCTGGGCGCGCTCGGTCACGACGTCGAGGCGGTGGAGGACGTCGCCGAGCTCGCCGGACGCGCGCTCGCCGCGGCGCCGGACGCGATCGTTCTCGACGTCGACCCGCCCGCGCTCGCCGCGCTGAGCGCCGGCGCGACGGCCCGCGCGGCGAGGCCCGGGGTGCGCGTCGTGGTGATGACGGACGACGCGGGCTGCGTCGAACGCGCGCGCCGAGCCGGCTTTCCCCGCGTCCTGGTCAAGCCGTTCGGCCTGTCCGACCTGCGCGGCGCGCTGCTTCCTCTATAAGGGGCGGCTAGGGGAGGTCCGTCTCCGTCGGCGCGCCGTCATTTTGATAGAATCCCGGCCATGAGCCGGGTCACGAAGGCCGTCCGCGGCACGAAGCCGGGCGTGAACCGCACGCTGGGCCCCGGGGGGCAAAGCGCGGAGGAGTTCGCGCGCTGGTACCGCGAGCGCGAGCTCGAGCAGTGGCGCCGCCTGGACCTCGCGGCGCTCGCGCGCGTCGCGGCGCTTCTCGAGAAAGTCCAGGCGCGCGGCCGCTTCGTCTGGGTCTGCGGCAACGGCGGCTCCGCCGCGAGCGCGGCCCACGTCGGCTGCGACTTCGGCAAGACCGCCGCGCGCGCCGGCGCCAAGCCGCTCAAGTGCGTGTCGCTCGCGGAGAACACCTCGTTCCTGACGGCGGCGGCCAACGACGCCTCGTTCGAGAGCGTCTTCTCGCGCCAGCTGGAGACCGTCGCCGGCGCCGGCGACGCGGTGCTCCTGCTCAGCGGCAGCGGCAACTCGCCGAACCTGCTCGCGGCCGCGCGGCTGGCGCGCGCGCGGGGGGCGTCGGTGGTGGGCCTGCTCGGCTTCGACGGCGGGCGCCTGCGCGGCCTCTGCGACGAGCACCTCCTCGTCCCCTCGGACCAGTACGGCGTGGTCGAGGATCTGCACATGGCGATCGCGCACATCCTGACGTTCTACCTGAAGCAGAAGAAGGCGTGAGCGCTCGCATCGTCGCGATCGCGCCCGCCTTCAACGAGAAGGGCAAGATCGGGCGGGCCGTCGCCAAAGTCCCGCGCGCGTCCGTCGCGGAGGTCGTCGTCGTCTCCGACGCCTCGGACGACGGCACCGACGACGAGGCGCGCGCCGCCGGCGCGACCGTCCTCCGCCACGAGCATACGCTCGGCGTCGGCGCGGCGATCCGCACCGGCCTCAAGTACGGTCTCGACAAGGGCTACGACATCCTCGTGGTCATGGCCGGCAACGACAAGGACGACCCGGCCGAGATCCCGAAGCTCGTCGCGCCGATCGTCGAGCGCGGCGCGGATTACGTGCAGGGCTCGCGCTACGCGGCCGGCGGCAACGCGGGAAAGATGCCGCTGCACCGCGTGATCCTGACGCGCGCGTATCCGTGGCTGGTGCGTAGGATCACCGGCTTCCCCATCACCGACGCGACCAACGGCTTCCGCGCGATCGCCGCGCGCTTCCTCAAGGACGACCGCGTGAACATGGACCAGGAGTGGCTCGACCGCGGCGAGCTCGAGTACTATCTACAATTGAAGGCGCTGATGCTCGGCTTCAAGGTCGAGGAGGTCCCGGTCACGAAGATCTATCCGGACCTGTCCGCGTACAAGAATTACACGAAGATCCGGCCCGTCACCGACTGGCTGCGCAACCTGCGCCCGATCTTCTACCTGACGCTCGGCATCAAGTCATGAGGACGATCACGCTCGCTCAAGTCGGCTGCGGCTACTGGGGCCCGAACCTCCTGCGCTCGTTCCGCTCCGTTCCCGGCGCGCGCGTGAAGTGGCTCTGCGACGTGAAGCCGGGGCGGCGCGAGTGGGCGCGCGCGCATTTCCCCGGCCTGCGCACGACGGCGGACCTGAACGAAGTCCTCGCCGATCCCGGGGTCGACGCGGTCGCGGTCGCGACCGAGCCGTACACCCACTTCGCGCTCGGCTCGGCGGTTTTGAGAGCGGGCAAGCATCTGTTCATGGAGAAGCCGCTCGCGATGTCCGCGGCGCAGGCGAAGACGCTGATCCGGCTCGCGGCGCCGCGACGGCGGACGATCGGCGTCGGCCACGTTTATCTCTACCATCCCGCGATCGAGGCCTTGCGCGCGATCGCCCGGAAGGGGAGGCTCGGCCGCCCGCTCTATCTGGACCTGGCGCGCGTCAACCCGGGCCCGCCGAAGCCCAAGCACGACGTGATCTGGGACCTCGCGCCGCACGAGGTCTCGCTGGCGCTCGCGTTCGCGCGGTCCGCGCCCGCGTCCGTGCGCGCGACGGGCCTGCGCTGGTCCGGGACGTTGTCCGAAGCGGCGTTCATCGAGGTCCGCTTCCGGAACGGCGTGCGCGCGCGCATCCACGCCTCGTGGCGCTCGCACGCGAAGCGGCGCGGCTGCGACGTCTATTTCGAGCGCGGCGCGGCGTTCGTCGACGAGCTCGCGCCGAAGCCGCTGCGGATCGTCCGGCCGAGCAAGGACAACCGCGTCGGCGCGGGAAAAAAATTCTCCGGGACTTTTTCCTACGGCGCCGGACGGGAAGAATTCCCTAAAATCCGGAAAGCTTCGCCGCTGGAGCGCGAGTGCGCCGACTTCGTGAAGGCGGTCCGCGAAGGGCGCGCGCCGCGCAGCGGCGCGCGCCTGGGCGCGCAGGTCGTGTCGATACTCGAAGCCGCCGCGCGCTCGGCGGCCAAGGGCGGACAGGAGGTCAGGCTGTGATCATCTCTCAGACGCCTCTGCGCGTGAGCCTCGCCGGCGGCGGCACCGACCTGCCCGCCTACTGCGACAAGTCGGAGGGCTGCGTGCTCTCGCTCGCGATCGACAAGTACGTGCACGTGATCGTGCAGGAGCGCTTCGACGACCAGATCCACGTGAACTACGCCAAGCGCAAGGAGGTCGTCGCCTCCATCGACGAGGTCCAGCATCCGCTCGCGCGCGAGGCCATGCGCGCGGCCGGCATGAAGGGCGGCTTCGAGGTCACGACGCTGGCCGACATCCCGTCCGAGGGCTCGGGCCTCGGCTCGTCCTCGTCGCTGACCGTCGGCTACCTTAACGCGTTCCACATGTTCATGGGCCGCCAGGTCGACGCGGGCCTGCTCGCCGAGCAGGCCTGCGACATCGAGATCGGCAAGCTCAAGAAGCCGATCGGCCGGCAGGACCAGTACATCGCGGCCTACGGCGGCGTGCGCTTCTTCCGCTTCCGCCGCGGCGGCCAGGTCGCCGTCGAGCCCGTCGGCGCGGAGACGCGCACTTTGCGCGAGCTCGAGAACGGCCTGCTCCTGTACTTCACCGGCAAGACGCGCAGCGCCGACGGCCTGCTCGCGGACCAGGGCCGGCACATGGGCGCGCACCGCAAGGCCATGGACAAGATCCGCGACCTGGCGAACGACGCGCGCCGGGCTCTCGAGGACGGCGATGCCGACCTGATCGGCAAGGTGCTCGACCAGAACTGGAAGCTCAAGCGCGAGCTCGCCGCCGGCGTGACCGATCCCGACATCGACGGCTTCTACGCGAAGGCCAAGCGCCACGGCGCGCTCGGCGGCAAGGTGACCGGCGCCGGCGGCGGCGGCTTCTTCGTGCTGTACGCGCCCGCGCTCAAGCGCGCGGAGCTGCGCGCCGCGCTCAAGGGCCACCGCGAGCTGCCCATCGCGCTCGAGCCCGACGGCTCGAAGATCATCTTCAATCAAAAGCGCCGCGTCTGGAAGTGAGGGAGAATGGCGGACGCCCCCGCTAAGGCTTTCCTGCTCGCCGCCGGCCTGGGCACGCGCCTGCGCCCGCTGACGAACTCCACGCCGAAGTGCCTGATCCCCGTCGGCGGGCGTCCGCTCCTGCACTGGTGGCTGAGGACGTGCGCGCGGCTCGGCGTGCGCGAGGTCCTCATCAACACCCATCATCTCGCGGACCAGGTGCGCGCCTTCGTCATGGCGGAGAAGTCCGCGCTCAAGATATCGCTCTTCCACGAGGAGAGCCTCCTCGGCTCGGCGGGTACCTTGGCCGCCAACAAGACGTTCGTCGCGGGCGAGCCCGACTTCTGGATCTTCTATGCCGACACGTTGATCGGCGGAGATCTGGAGGCCCTCGCGGCCCTGCGCCGCGCGCGCGGCGCGGACCTGGCGCTCGGGCTGTTCCGCAGTCCCGATCCCAAATCCGGCGGCGTCGTCGAGCTCGCGCCCGACGGGCGGGTGCTGTCGTTCGAGGAGAAGCCTGCCCGCCCGAAATCCGATCTCATCGCCGCCGGCGCCTACGTCGCCGGCCCGGCCTTGCTCGCGGCCTTGCCGCCGCGCGAGGGCGACCTCGCGCGCGACGCGATCCCCAAGCTGATCGGCAAAGCCTGCGGACTCGTCGTCGAGCCCGTCATCGACCTCGGCACGCCCGAGAGCTACGCGCGCGCGCAGAAGGAATGGAGCCGCTTTGGCCTCGACCGCTGAGAAGGACCGCTGCATTCCCTGCGAGGACGGCCGCAAGCTCCTGCTCCTCGCCTTGGTCCTGCGCGTCGCCTGGGCGCTGTTCTCGCGCCGCTTCTGGGGCTACCGCGAGGACGGCCTCTACGACGACGGCATCTATCTCCTGCTCGCGAAATTTATCCACGCAATCAACAGTGGGCAAATATTCGATCAACGCTTCATCACACACCCGCCGCTCTATCCACTATTCCTGTCCCCGTTCCTTATGCTCGGCGGAGATCTTGGCGTCTCGCTCGCGCGTTGGGTGCAGCTCGTCATCTCCGCGTTCACACCGGTCCTTGTCTATCGCCTGACGCTGAATCTGCGTCTCTCTCGCGCGGCCGCGCTCGGCGCCGGCGTCCTGCTCGCGGTCGATCCCATGTTCGTCTATTTTTCTTCGCGCATTGCGAGTGAGACACTCTTCGCGGCGCTCGTCGCGGGTTTCTTTTTGGCGTGGCTACGCGCCTGGCAGTCGGGCCGCGCGCGCGACGCCGCCCTCGCCGGTCTGCTCGGTGGCCTCGCCACGCTCACGCGCGGCGTCATCCTTCCGTTCGGCGGCGCGCTGGCGCTCGTCGCGTTGTGGCGACGCCGCGAGCAGGTACGATGGGCGCCGCTCGTCGCCGTCTGTGGCTTGGCTTGGGCTGCAACCGTCGCGCCGTGGACAGTGCGCAACTGGTTTCACTACCACCGTTTCATTACCGTCTCTGCGCAGGGAGGATGGAATCTGTACGAGGGTTTGAAAATCGAATCTCCGGAGATGATGGGGGAGGAGGCGAAGGCGCGCGGCATAGCGGACGAAGACCGCATCGGCAAGGACGACTACTTCGGCGCGAAGGCGAACGCCTGGATCCGCGACAATCCCGGCGAGTTCCTGAAGCTGTGCGCGATCAAGGCCCTTCGTTTCTGGCGCCTCGCGCCCGAGCCCCCGCACGGCCTCGCGGCGCGCTTATCCGCGGGCGCGTTCTCGCTGGCGCTCTTCGCGCTCGCGCTTTTGGGCTTGCGCGCCGTCGCCGCGGAATCCGGCGCCTGGTTCCTTCTCGCCTGGGTCGCGCACCTGAACCTTCTGCACGCCGTCTTCGCCAGCAATCTGCGCTATCGGCTTCCGGCCGAGCTCGTCCTCGTCGTCCTCGCCGGAGCGGGGCTCGAGGCCTTGCTCCGCATGTTGTGATGGTGGGCGCAGAGCCGTCTCTGCCCCGTCTTCTTGGCGCCGCCCCGCTTGAGACAGCGGTGGGCCAGCGAATACGTCGACGCCGGGGTGGTCGCTTCGCACTGCGTCTTCATGGGCGGCTCCGCTTTGCTGGGGGTCGCGTCCTCGCCCTTTCTTCAGGAATGCTTCGGGAGGGAAACGGAAGTCATCTCAGTTTACCATTTGCCGCGAGGGGACGCGGGCGCGCGATTTCGGCGCGATACGCGCGCAGAATATTTTTGATGACGCCCTCGGGCACCTCGCTGCGGCGCAGCACCGCCACGATCTCGGCCAGCCTGTTTTCCGGGATGTCGCTGGCCGGGCCGCGGAAATAAAACAGGCCGCGGCTGCCCAGCCAGTCCGTGCCCGCCGGGATCGACAGGAGGTTGGTCTTCATCGCCGCCTGGGTCAAGCCCAGCCCCAGCCAGGCCGCGAATTCGTCCGGCGCCAGCGCGACGGCGCGCTGGAAGCGATCGAGCGCCTTGGCCAGGCGCGTCTCGGGATTTCCGTGCTGGGCGGCGACGGCGAAAAACCAGGCGCCGCTTTGGACGAAGGCGCGGCCCTGATCTTCCCTGCTCACGTGAAACGCGCGCAAGGCGTCGGCCGGGCCGGCGATGGATCGGCGCAGGGGCTCGTGGAACGTTTCGGCGAGCCGCTGCGCGTAGGCGTCGCTCAACAGTAGATAGCCTTCCAAGTTGGGATGCTGCCCGTCGGAGAACAAGCCGTCGCCGACGATCCCGTGGGGGGAGCGGCGCGCGAAAATCTCGACGGCGTCCGCCAAAGGGACGGACTCCTCCGCCGCCAGGCGCCGGAGGAAATCGTTCTGGCGGCTCGCGGCGCGGCCGAAACTCCCGGCATCCTCGGCGTCGACCACTTCCTGGTAGGCGCGCCGCGCGAGCGCGTAGCGCCCGGAGGCCTCCAGGCACTTGCCCGTGCGATACTTCAAATACGTCGCCAGCCGGGGATGGAGCGCGGACTGCTCCGCGTAATAGGCCAGGGCCTCATCGTAGCGCCGCTTCGACTCCAATTCCTCGCCGCGGGCGAGGAGGAGTCTCGTCTGCGCGAGCGGCGGATCGTCGTCCGGCAGGCGCGGATCGATGCCGGCGAGATTGGACGCGGCCGTCGCGAGGATCGGAACGAGCCCGCTGCGGCGGCTCATGTCGACGACCCGCCGCACATTGTGCCGCCAGGCGTCGAACGTCCGCTCGCGTCGGATATAGCCGTTCTTCTCTGCGGAGTAGATCAGGTCGCCGAGCAGGGCCGAGCGGCTGAGCACGCGCTCCAAGAGCGTTTGAAGAAGCGGCGTCGCGCTCGCGTCGCCGGCGTCGTTGTGCCCGGAATAGATCAGGACCGCGCCCGGGTTCCGCTCGTCCCGGCAGCGCAGCGCGCGCTCCAAGGCGACCGACTGCGGATAGATCGAGTAGCCGGCTTCCGCGAGGACGATCGGGCGAATCGGCCTTCCGCCGATCCGGCCGTCGAAGCGGCTCGCGACGAGTCCGGCGGGAGTGATCGCCGGAGCGTAAGGCTCTCCCGCGGCGGTGGATTCGCCCACGACGTAGAGCTCGAAAGCGTCGTCGCCGGCGTTCCGGCAGCCGCGGTCCCGGAGGGCGCGATAAGCCGACTCGGCGGCGGCGAACGAGACGACCGCCGCCGTCGCGGCGACGACGAGCTTGCGTCCGGTGTCCCCGCGCCGCGCTCGCACGGCCGTATCCTATCAAGTGCTTCTCATCCGGAGCCAGCCGGCGGGCGGGCCGCGGCTTCATTGACAAATCAGCGCCGGCCTGTTAAAAGATGCTGTCCCGTATGCGTCACCTGCGCCTCCTGATCGTCGACGACGACGCCGAGTTCCTGCGCGTCGCCTTCCGCTATTTCTCGACGGCGGGCCGTTTCGAGTGCCTCTCCGCGGAGCGCGGCGCGGAGGCGCTGACCCTGTGCGCGCGGCAAAGCCCGGACGCGGTCCTGCTGGACCTTCGGCTCAAGGACATCTCGGGCTTCCACGTCCTGCGCGCTTTGCGCCTGGACCCGCGGACCTCCGCCATCTCCGTCATCGCGATGACCGGCGAGTCCAAGGCCGCGGACTTGATCGACGCCGCGTCCGACAGCCTCGGCGCGACCATCCTGCATAAGCCGTTCGATTTTGCCGACGCCGCGAAGCGTCTGCGCGCCGCGGTGCGCGCCAGCCGCGCTTCGCGCGCCAACCCCGACCCGAACGTCCTCGTCCGCGGCGAGCTGCGCATCGACCTGCGCCGCCGCCAAGTCTTCTTCCAGGACTCGCGCGTGCCGCTCGGCCCCAGCCGCTTCGAGGTCCTCTGCGCCCTCGCGCGCAGCAAGGACGGCCTGCCCGAGCGCATCCTCGGCGCGCTCGTGTGGGGCCCGGGCCATAAGTCCACCAACACCGTCGCGCAGACCATTCATCGCCTGCGCGCCGACCTTCGCCGCGCGACCGGGCTGGAGCTGATCGTCTCCATCCCCGGCGGCTACAAGCTTCAGTAGCGCGCCGCCCCCCGCGCGCTATTGAGACTCATTTCCAAGTAGAAACCGGCCCAAGGTGTCATAAGTGTGATTGACATTCCTTCGTTCCGGGTCTACAGTCCTTCATAGCAACCAACAGGGAACGGTACGTCCGGAATACACGCCGACTTCCGACGAGCGTTCAAAGCCGCGCCTGCGGCGTTGTTGTTCTGTCTCTCGGCCGCGTCCGCCGCGACGATCGGCGGAAACATCTCCGGAAATCTCGCCGCCTCGGGAAGCCCCTACCTCGCGACGTCCCAGCTGACGATCCCGTCGGGGCAGACCCTCACGATACAGCCGGGCGTCGTTCTCCTGATGAGCTCCGGCGTCGGTCTCACGGTCAACGGCACGCTCGACGTCCTCGGGACCGTCTCCAACCCCGTCATCTTCACGTCCAGCCAGGACGTCGCGGCCGGCGGCGCGGGAGTCGGCGCCGCTGGGCAGTGGACCACGCTCGCCTTCAGCGGCGCGGGCTCCGGGGGTCAGCTCTCGAACGCCGTCATCCGCTACGGCCAAGAGGTGTCGCTGACGGCTTCGTCTCCGCAGTTCACCGGAGTGCTGATCACCAGCATGTCCCTCGCGGCGATGAGCATCGACCCCGCGTCTTTCCCGACGGCGTCGGGTTTGACGGCGACGGGCAACGCGATGGACGGCATCGACGTCCGCGCCGGAACCATGGTGCAGAGCGGGGCATGGGACATCGTTGGGGTCCCGTACGTGATCCGCGGCGGCGAGGTTCAGATCGGCTCTGGCAGCGGGACCGTGAACCTGACGATCGCTCCCGGGGCGGTGGTCAAGCTGTCGGATGTCCAGAACGGGAACACGTTGTTCTACGTGCTGGACACGTTGACAGCGGTGGGCACCCCGAGCGCGCCGATCATCTTTACTAGCATCCGGGACTCGACGGTGGGTGGGGCACAACAGTGGACCTCGAGCCCGCGGGCTCCGCGCTGGTCTCGGGTGCTGCGGTGGTCTTGACCTACGACCCGCTCCAGGTCGCGGCCGCGGGCACCCGCGAGGACAGCCTCCTCATCTGGTGCTGGGACCCCCTCGGCCAGCAGTGGCAGCCGCTGCCCTCGACCATCGACAAGAAGGCCAACACGCTCACCACGCAGGCCGCCCGCTGCGCCATCTACCAGGTCGCCGCACCCGGCCGCGCCCGCGCCGGCCGCTGAGCCTATCGATCGAGAACCGATGATCCACGAACGACGTGAGGTCGCGCTCATACGATGAGCACACGGCGCGCCCTGGCCGCGCTCCTCGCGCTCGTCGCCTCGCGCGCCCGCGCGACCGAGACCGCGTCCTTCCTGACCATCGGCCCCGGCGGGCGCGGCATCGCGATGGGCTCGGCCTACGCCGCGCTCACGGACGGCGCCGACTCGCTGTACTGGAACCCGGCGGGCCTGGCGCGCATGGAGAAAGCCGAGGTCATGGCCGACGACGCGGAGCTCCCGCAGAGCGAGCGCATCAACGACGTCTTCGTCTCCTCGCCGACCAAGCACGGCTCGTTCGCCGCCGGAGCCACCTACTTCAGCCAGGCCGGCATCGACGGCCGCAACGCGCTGGGCCAGCCCACCGGCTCCTTCGGCGCCTCGGACGGCGCGGGCATGCTCGGCTGGGCGCTCAAGACGAACCTCGTCGATTTCGGCGCGTCCGTGAAATACATCCGCTCGCACATCGCCTCCACCGAGGCCTCCGACTTCGCCTTCGACCTCGGGGCCAAGCGCGCGATCGGGCCGCTGGAGCTCGGCGCGACCGTGCGCAACCTCGGGCCGGGGATGAGGTTCCTCTCGGAAACCGACGACCTGCCCCTGCGGCTCGATTTCGGCGCGGCGTGGCGCTTCGAGGGCGGACACGCGCTCACCGCGGAGATCGACGACGGGCCGCACGGAGCGGGCTGGACGGAGGGCGTCGGCGGCGAGGCGCAGGCGCTCAAGGGCGTGTTCTTCCGCGCCGGCTACGCCTCGTCGTCGTCGATCTCGGGCGGCGACGGCTTCAACGCGATCAGCGGCCTGACGTTCGGCTTCGGGCTCCGCCAACCGCGCTGGTCGCTCGACTACGCGGCGGCGCCGATGGGCGAGCTGGGCAGCGCGCAGAGGTTTTCGGCGGCGTACCGCTGGTGAGCGCGGGGAGCGAACGATCTCGTCGCACGGACGTAAGGAAGTTGAGGCAAGACGGAGTCCGGATCCAAGGAGAGTAACGAATATGAAGAAGCTTCTGATCGCCGTCTCGCTGTGCGCGTTCGCCGGTGCCGCGTCGGCGGCGAACACGGGCGCGTCCGCCGCGCCCGCGACGACCCCAACGACCACGACCAACACCGGCACGTCGACCGCGCCGACCACGGGCAAGAAGAAGACGACGCACAAGGCCGGGAAGGCCGTCAACAAGCAGAAGGCCAAGAAGCCCGCGACGACAAAGACCACGACGACGGCCCCGGCCGCCGCGCCCGCGTCGAAATAAGGCTCAGCGCGAATCGAAGGCGGCCGCGGCGCGGCGCAGCAGGTAGTACTCGTTGCGCGGGCGGTCGTCGCTGAGGGCGGGAGCCGGCGGCAGGGACGCGAGCAGGACGTCCACGGGGATCTCGAGCGAGAGGATGCCCGCGAACTGGCCTTCGGCGTCGAGGCCGCTCGGCGACCATTCCAGGAAGTCGGCGCGCGCCGCGGGCGGCAGGCGGCCGGCCAGTTCGCGCGCCGTGAGGCGCGGGATCGGCTC
>JGI12269J14319_10003837_pt1 | contig 13982 bp, 11 predicted proteins | sample PeaSoiSIISIP2007_FD_14319 | JGI IMG/M metagenome (IMG submission 14319) | reverse complement strand
TGCGCGGCCGGGCCGAGCGTCAGCCGGACGAACTCGTGCACCTGCTCGAGCCACTGCGCCGAACCAGCCGGGCCGGTGAGCACCAGCGGCAGCGGCTGATCGGCGTTGTCCGGATCGAGCAGGATCCCGAGCAGGTACAGGATCTCCTCGGCCGTGCCGACGCCGCCCGGGAAGATGACGATGCCATGCGCAAGGCGCGCGAACCCCTCGAGACGTTTCTCGATGTCCGGCATGATCACGAGATTGTTGACGATCGGGTTCGGCGGCTCGGCAGCGACGATGCCGGGCTCGGTGAGCCCGATGTAGCGACCGTCATGGATGCGCTGCTTCGAATGGCCGATCGTCGCGCCCTTCATCGGCCCCTTCATCGCGCCGGGGCCGCAGCCAGTGCAGACGTTGAGCGCTCTGAGGCCGAGCTCGTAGCCGACCTGCTTGGTGTAATCGTATTCTTCGCGGGGAATCGAATGGCCGCCCCAGCAGACGATGAGGTCCGGGCGCCCGCGCGCGTCGAGAACGTGGGCGTTGCGCAGAATGCAGAACACCGCGTTCGAGATGCTGGCCGGCTCCGTCAGGTCGAAGCGGCCGCTTTCGACGATCTCGTTGGCGATGTAGACGATATCCCGAAGGACGGCGAACAGGTGTTCCTTGACGCCGCGGATCATCTGTCCGTCGACGAATGCGACCGCCGGAGCGTTTCTCATCTCGAGATTGACGCCCCATGATTGCTCGACGATCCGGATCTCGAAATCCCTGTATTTGTCGAACAGCTCTGTCGGATCGTCGCTGTGGCTGCCCGCGTTCAGGATCGCGAGCGCACAGCGGCGGAACAGCGGATAGAGGCCGCCCTGGCCGCGGTCCAGAAGCTGGGTCACCTCCGCCTGCGACAGGTTCTCGAGACTGCCGCGCGGAGTGACACGGGCATCGACGAAGTCATTCGGGTCGATGTCCCCGGCACCGGCGCTCACGGACGAATCTCGATCGGCGTGTTATCCCGCGTCAGCAGCCACACCTCGAGCATGTCGTCATTCGTGAGCGCGATGCACCCGTCGGTCCAGTCCGCAGTGCGGTAGTACTCGGCGGACTTGCGCGGCACGTTCGGCGAGCCGTGAATCATGATCGAGCCGCCCGGGCGCCAACGGTTGCGTCGCGCCTGTCTCATGTCGTCCTCGCTCGGGTAACTGAGGTGGATCGACAGGAAGAAGTCGCTCGAGGCGTTGCGCCCATCGAGCAGGTATTTGCCTTCCGGCGTGCGGAAGTCGCCCTCGCGCTCCTTGTGCCCGGCCGGATTGAGGCCGAGCGCGACCCGGTAGCTCTTGAACGGCTGGCCGCCGCGCAGCAGGTACAACCGGTGCTCGCTCTTGACGACCAGCACCGCATCGGCGGCTTGCAGCACCTCGGCCGCCACCTTGACCACCGGCGGCAGCACGATTGCCGTGACGCAGAGCAGGGCAACCGCGACGGCGCGGGCCCGGCGGCGGCGGGGTCCATTCGACATATCTGGATTATACGGAACGGCTCTGGCGCTGCGCCGCGACTCGGGTCACGGCGGCTGCCGGTTGCACGGGGCCTGGACGATCAGCGCTCGTCGAGCCGAACGGCGCCGCAGCGCTGGTTGCCGGGAGCGCTGTCGGCGACCAGCAGGTAGTGCTGGCCCGCCTCAACGTCTGCCTCGATTGCGAAGCGCGTCGTCGTGTGGGCTGCCGCCATCAGGCAGTCGATCAGCAGCACGTGGCTGCCAGGCGTGACGGCGACCCGAGAGTAGCCGAAACGGACCCTGTGCTCGTCGACCTTGCGGATCACGGCGGCCAGCGGCAGTCCGGCATTGATGCTTGGCGCTCCCGCGATCAGCGCGATCTCGGCCGACGGCCGCTCGGGCCCCGGATACACGCGGTCGGTCGCACAGGCACCGAGCACCGCGAGCCCGACCACTGTCGCGAGCCGGCGCATCATTGACCCGCGCCCTGGGGCGCGCTCGGCGTCGGCGCCTCCTTCGCGGCCGGCCGTGGCGGCGTCGGTGCCGCCGCAGGCGCGGCCGACGCAGCCACGCTCTCGACCTTCGGCAGCACGACCATGGTGCCGACCCGCACCGTCGTGAAGTCTGTTTCGGGGTTGTACTGGCGGAGGAGCCACACCGGCACGTTCGTCTTCTGCGTCAGCGTCCACAGCGATTCCCCGGATTTCAGCCGATGCCGCTCGTGTCCAATGATCTTGTAGCGCTGGAAGAAATCATCCTGGAGCTGGCGGTGGAAGCGCATGCGCCGCTCCTCGAACGTCGCCGCATCGACGCGCGACAGGTCGAGCCGAATGCGGCGGCCGAGCGCGAGGACTGAGCCGGCAGGCATGTGGTTCAGTGCCCGCAGGCGGCTCGCACTGACCGACAGCCAGTCCGCGAAATGCCCCAGCGTTTCCGCGCCCTGCACGATCGCCGTGTCACCAGCGACCGAGTAGTCGCTCGGGTCCGCCGACGCGGCGCTCTCGATGCCTGGAACGAGGCCGGGGCCGTACTCGGCGGCCTGCTCGCGCGACACGGGCTGCGGCTTGGAGCGCGCCGATTCGATCTCGACCCGCGCCTCCTCGGCCGGCGCCTCGTCGTGGCTGGCGGGTTCGGCCGGTACGGCAGCGATCACCGGCGATGGCGTCTTTGCGACATTGAGCGTCTGCCCTTCGAACAGGAAGTCGCGATCCGAGATGGCGTTCTGGCTCATCAGCGCCGCCTCGCTGAGCCCGAAGCGCCTCGCGATGTCGGACAGCACGTCACCGCTGCGGACCACGTACACCTCCGGGCTGCTGGCCCCGGCCGCGGCCTGGACCGGCGCCGCCGCAGCGCTGACCGCAGCCGCGGCGCTGATTGGCTGCAGCGGCGGCAACTTCAGCGTCATTCCGGGCTTGATGGACTTGGGGTCAGTGAGGCCGTTGAGCGCGAGGAGCTCGGCCGGGCGCACCGCATAGGCCGTTGCGATCCGCTCGAGGGTCTCGCCGCGCCGGACGCGGTGCGCGGCGTCGCGCTTTTGATCAGCGAAGCGTTCGCCGGCCGCCACGGCGGCGAGCAGCCGGTCCGGCTCCTTGACACCGGCAGCCGGGATCCGTAGCTCAAAGCCGCGCGGCACGAATCGCTGACCGTTCCACACCGGATCCATCAGCGCCAGGTTCAGGCCGCGCAGCGTCTCGCGGTCGGTGCCGAGCGCGCGCTCGAGCGCCGTGACCGGGATGTAGTGCGGCAGGCGCAGCGTCCGGCTGGTATCGGGCGGCAATCGTTCGAGCTGGCCGAAGAAGCGATCGACATCGCGGTCGATCTCGAGCGCGGCCAGGAACGATACGTAGAAATTGCGCGAGGCGAAGCCGAAGCTGCGGCTTTGATAGGAGCGCAAGATCGTGACGATGTCGTCGGTACCCATCAGCTCCTTGGCCCGGCGCATGCCTCCGACCCCGTGGTTGTAGGCCGTGAGCGCCAGCGGCCAGGTCCCGAGAATAGAGTAGTTGATGCCGAGGAACTGCGCCGCGGCAACTGTCGACTTGTACGGGTCGAGTCGTTCGTCGACGACGTTGTCGACGCGCAGCCAGCGGCGGCCGGTCGAGCGCATGAACTGCCACATTCCGGCGGCGCCGACCTTTGAGTAGGCCCGCGGATTGAACGAGGACTCGACGTGCGGCAGCGCCGACAACTCGGGCGGCAGCCCTTGCTTCTGCAGTGTCTCCTCGACGTGGCGCTCCCAGGCGCCGGCGCGCGTCAATCCCTCCTTGAAGCGGTCCGCCTGGCCGAGCTGGAAACGGACGTGGTCCGCCGCCTCCCTGAGCGCTGCGCTGCCGACGTTCGGCGGAAACAGCTTGAGCACCCGCTGTTCGTCATCGGTGAGATGCTCCTGCGGCGAGCTCGCAAGCTTGCGCAGCATGCGCTCGTACTTCGTGCGCGCCGCATCCACGAGGTCGGAGCGCTCGCGCGGCGACAGCCCCGGCGCGAAGGTCAGTTCTTCGTACACGACGTCCAGATACCGATCGTCGTGCAGCAGCCCTGCCTGGGTCGTGACCTTCGTGTAGATCCGCTGCCAGAACTGTACGTCGGGCTCGAGCTGCGGGGGCCGCGGGAAGTCGCTCGCCGCGGCGCGGGTGATGCCCACCGGCAGCATCACGAGGCCCAGCAGGGCGACGACGGCCAGACATCGACGCGAGCGCGGGGCAGCTCGGGGCATTCATCCTCCTCAAGGGGCGGGCCGAGTGTGCAACGTCTTAACAGCTCAGCCGGTGCCGATTGTACAAGTTACTGATTCCATTGGGTGGCACGCAGCTTGCTTGTTTTTAGAGTGGCAGGGCCGGCCCGCGTTCGCGGAGCATGGCGTCGATGGGGGCGGAGCGGAGGTCAGGGCACGTACCGTGGCGCGAGGCTGCGGGCCGCGGTCTGTGACGGCGCGCCCGGGTCAGCGGGTCGGGCATTGACATGGCCGCGGTGCGTGTCACGCCCTGCGGACGCGTGGCTGCCTGTTGCCCGTGCACGGTTCACAAAATTGGCAGTTGGGAATGCCAAGCGTGCAACAAACAATTATCTTGCGCGTTATGGAGGAGTGTGCCTTGGCAATACCGGTAAGCGCCCATGTCGCAACGTGATCGAATCGATAAACCACCTGCGCCAGCGCCAGTTCCACCGGCGCGTACCGGCCGGTCGGGCCAAGTAAAGGCCGACGCATACGGGCGTCCGATCTCGGAATGGGCCGTGCGAACCGGCAGATTCGATCCCGACGTGAGCACCCGGCGCATTCGGGCGCTGACCGAGTCGGTCAAGCTCGAACTCCAGGACACACTCGGCAAGGACGAGTCGCGGGCTTTCAACCCGTACGAGCGCGCACCCGGCAAGGACCAGTCGCGGGCTTGCAACCCGTACGAGCGCGCGCCCGCCAAGGACGACTCGCGGGTCTTCACCCCGTACGCGCGCGCGCCCGCCAAGGCCAAGCCCCGCGCCGACGAGCCAGCCAGCGGTGACCCGTACAGCAGCGGCCCCGCCCGTCGCCCAGAGGACATCAGCTTCAACCCCTACGAACGGCCGCGGGGTCGCAAGCCCTGAGACGGGCGCGCCGCGCCGCCACCCCGGGCGCCGTGCCTCGCTGTCCTGGCGCGTACCACACCGCGCTCTCGCGCCGGATTCGGCTCCCCACCGCCTGGCACAGCGTCGACCTGCGCACTCCGTGACCTCAGCGTGCGCGCCGACGCGCGGCGCCGTCGCGCCGCACGACCTTGGGCTTTGCGTACAATCGGTGCATGGCAGCGCGCATGTCCCCGGGGCTCTTCCGCCACGTGGTCAACGCCTGGCCGCCGTTCCTGGGTGCTGGCATCCGGGTCCGGGAGATCGCCGCCGACTGGAGCTACGTGCGGGTCGAGCTGAGGCACGGCCTGGTGAATCGCAATTTTGTCGGCACGCACTTCGGCGGAAGCCTGTTTGCGATGACCGACCCGTTCCATATGCTGATGCTGTTGCACCTGCTGGGCGAGGAGTACATGGTCTGGGACCAGACCGCGGAAATTGAGTATGTGAAACCCGGTCGCGGCACCGTGAGCGCAGAGTTTCGTGTCGGGGCCGCGCAGATCGCCCGGCTGCGGCGACAGGCTGCCGACGGCTCGAAGCTGCTGCCGGAGTTTTCGGTCGAGATCCGCGACCGCAACGCCGAGCTCGTGGCCCGCGTCCGCAAGCGGCTCTACGTGCGCCGGAAGAGACAGGCGGACGCGGTGCTTGCCGCGCCCGGCTGAGGACGCAACGGTGGCAATCGAAACGGCTCCCGTCGAAGTTGCGAGCATCGCGCACACGATCCAGCTGTCGGTGGCACCGGTGTTCCTGCTGTCCGGCATCGGCGTGCTGCTCGGCGTACTGACGAATCGCCTCGCGAGGGTTGTCGATCGTGCCCGGCCGCTCGAGGCCCGGCACGGCGCGGCCGATGCCGCCGAGGCCGAGGACCTCAAGCGCCAGCTGCAATGGCTCGGCCACCGAGCGCGGCTGATGAACACCGCGATCACGCTCAGCACCTGCTCGGCGCTGCTGGTAGCCATCGTCGTGGCGCTGCTGTTTGCCAGCGCATTCGTGCGCTTCGATCTGGCGGTGACGGTGGCGGGGCTGTTCATCGGGGCGATGGTTGCGCTCGTCGGCGCGCTCGTCGCGTTCCTGATCGAAATCCGCATCGCGACCCGGACGCTGCGCATCGGTGCGCCAGAGACCTGATCCCGGAGGCCAGCGGGGCGCGTCGATGCACGCTCGTCATGCACCTGCAGCGCTGCGATTAACGGTAAAAAAAGGGCCGCCCCCTTTGGGGGGGGCGGCCCAGAACGCACGCGCCTCGTGCCGCTTGCGCGGCGCCGGACCATGGGCCCGGGTCGAGCGCGTGTCGACGGGTCCGTCAGCGCATCAGCCGCACTTCGAGTCGCCGCAATTGAGGCAGGTCATGCAGCCATCCATCATCACGACCGCCGCAGTGCTGCACTTGGAGCACAGCTGTGCGCCCTCCGGGTAGTGCCCGCGAGCGAATGCATCCTGCTGCTTGTTGCGCGCCTCGAACTCCTCACGCTTTTCCTCGATCAGCTTGCGCCGGTGCACGTCCAGCTCCGGCCGCGGCATCAGCCCGATCGTCTGAAGGTGTTTCTCGATCACGTAGCCGAGCTCGGCGATGATCGACGGCATGAACTTCCCGCCCGGCTGCCAGTAGCCGCCGCGCGGGTCGAATACCGCCTTTAGCTCGTCGACCAGGAAGGTCACGTCACCGCCCTTGCGGAACACGGCCGAAATGATCCGGGTCAGAGCCACGATCCACTGGAAGTGATCGAGGTTCTTCGAGTTGATGAACACCTCAAATGGCCGGCGCTGCTCGTGCTCGGTGCCCTCGTTCAATACGATGTCGTTGATCGTGACGTACATCGCGTGGTCCGAGACCGGTGTCTTGATCTTGTAGGTCGAGCCGATCAGGACCTCGGGACGCTCGAGCTTCTCGTGCATCCAGATGACCTTGCCGCCGTCCTTGCGCAGCTCGGCAACGTCGGTCCTGCGCTCTTCCGCGGACCTCGCGGCAGCCGCCTCGGCCGGCTTGTCGACCCGGAACTTGGTGATGCGCTTGTCAATCTTGATCATGTCAGAACTTCCCGTAATAGCCTTCTTTGAGCGCATCGAACAGGTTGGCTGCCGAGTGCTTCTCGCCGTCGTACTCGATCTCCTCGTCGCCGCGCACCTTCACTTCCTTGCCGTCGTCGAGCGTGAACACATAGGTCGTGTTCTTGAGATCCTGCTCCTTGACCAGCACGCCCTGGAACGCCTCCGGGTTGAAGCGGAACGTCGTACAGCCCTTCAGGCCCTGCTCGTAGGCATACAGGTAGATATCCTTGAAGGCGTCGTACTTGAAATCGGTCGGTATGTTGGCGGTCTTCGAGATGCTCGAGTCGACCCACTTCTGGGCGGCGGCCTGGATGTCGACGTGCTGCGCCGGCGTGATGTTGTCGGCGGTCACGAAGTAGTCCGGCAGCTGGTCCTCGGGCTTCGCGGCGCCCGGAATGGCGCGCGCGTTCACGAGCGCTCGGTACGCGAGCAGCTCGTAGGAGTACACATCGATCCGTTCCTTGGTTTTGCGGCCCTCACGTATCACGTTGCGGAAGTAGTGATGCGCAAAGGACGGCTCGATGCCGTTCGAGGCGTTGTTGGCGAGCGAGAGGGAGATCGTGCCGGTCGGGGCGATCGAGGTATGGTGCGTGAACCGGGCGCCGGTCGTCGCGAGCTGGTCGACGAGCGCCGGCGCGACGGTCGCGAGCCGTTGCATGTAGCGGCTATAGCGCGCGTGCAGGATCCGGCCCGGGATCTTCTGGCCAATCTTCCAGCCGTCGCGCAGCATCTCTGGCCGCAGCCGCAGCATCCTCGCCGTGACCACGAACTCGTCGTTCATGATCGGCGCGGGGCCCTTTTCACGCGCGAGCTCGAGCCCCGCCTCCCAGCCGGCGATCGCCATTTCGCGCGACACAGCCTCGGTGAACTGCACCGACTCCTTGGAGCCGTACCTCATGCCGAGCATCGTGATCGCCGAGCCGAGGCCGAGGAACCCCATGCCGTGGCGGCGCTTGCGCGTGATCTCGTCGCGCTGTCGCTCGAGCGGCAGGCCGTTCACTTCGACGACGTTGTCGAGCATGCGCGTGAAGACCTTGACGACCTCCCGGTACTCGTCCCAGTCGAAGGCCGCATCGGCGGTGAACGGCCGCAGCACGAAGCGCGTCAGGTTCACCGAGCCCAGCAGGCATGAGCCGTAGGCAGGAAGCGGCTGCTCCCCGCACGGATTGGTGGCGCGGATGTTCTCGCACCACCAGTTGTTGTTCATCTCATTGACGCGGTCGATCAGCACGAAGCCGGGCTCGGCAAAGTCGTACGTGGAGGTCATGATGACGTCCCACATGCGTCGCGCCGGCAGCGTCTTGTAGACCTTGCAGCAGATGAGCCCATCCTCGCGCGTCACGTAGCCGTTGGTCGTCGGCCACTCACGCCAGATGAACCGCGCCTCGTCCGACAGATCGGGGTGCTCGGACTCGAACTCCCTGACCGACAGCGGGAATGCGAGCTTCCACTCCCGGTCGGCCTTGACCGCCTCGACAAAGTCGTCGGTCACGAGCAGCGACAGGTTGAACTGCCGGAGGCGCCCGTTCTCGCGCTTGGCGCGAACGAACTCCATCGCGTCCGGGTGACCGATGTCGAAGGTGCCCATCTGCGCGCCGCGGCGGCCGCCGGCGGAGGACACCGTGAAGCACATCTTGTCGTATATATCCATGAACGACAGCGGCCCCGAGGTGTAGGCGCCGGCGCCCGACACGTATGCGCCGCGGGGCCGCAGCGTCGAGAATTCGTAACCGATGCCGCATCCGGCCTTCAGCGTCAGACCGGCCTCGTGGACCTTGTTCAGGATGTCGTCCATCGAATCGATGATCGTGCCCGACACCGTGCAGTTGATCGTCGAGGTCGCCGGCTTGTGACCGAGCGCACCGGCGTTGGAGGTGATGCGCCCGGCGGGAATCGCGCCCTTGCGCAGCGCCCACAGGAAACGCTGGCCCCATTCCTCGCGCAGAGCGGGCTGCTCGACATCAGCGAGCGCAGTCGCGATTCGCTTGTAGGTGTCGTCCATCGAGCCGTCGACCGGCGAGCCGTCCTTGGCTGTCAGTCGGTACTTTTTGTCCCAGATGTCGAGGGACGCTTCTTGATATGGAATTGCCACGACTTCGGGCTCGATCTTGTAGGCCGTGCTCATCTTGAGAAATCGCTCCGTTGAGCCGAATGCGTCGTTGTTTCGAGGAAGTGCACAGCCCCGGCGCCTTGCGTCGCCGCCCTGCTCGCCTCCCCCCAAATGTGGTCCCGGTCAGCCCTCGACCCGGCACAAGATCTTGTGTCGGGGTAGCTAAGTTATTTTTCGCTGGCCCCTGAGTCAAGACTTTCTTTTGACAAGGAAGCCACCAATTTTTAGCCTTTTTAAACAGATACTTACAAATTCAACCTCAGCGGATTTCCGGCCCGCCAACGCCGAAGGCTTGTCAACCCTTTTTAGACCCCCACCACAACATCTTGTGTGCACGGTCCCCGCACGCGGCATCCACCGCCAGCCCACAGCTTGTCCACCGCCGCGCGGTCGGTGAGAGACCGCACCCGCCGAACGATCACGGGCGCGCACGCTTGAAAATGCCGCGCGAGTCCCTACGTCGGGTTCCTGGACATTCTCACCAGATGGAGATATCGCCATGACCATGATCCGCTACGAACCCTGGTTGCTGATGAACCGGCTGCACCACGACCTCGACCGGCTGTTCAACCTCCCGGCTGGTAACGACGAATCGCCGCAGACCGTCGTCGACTGGGTCCCGGCCGTCGACATCCGCGAGGAGGACAAGCAGTTCATCCTGCACAGCGATCTGCCGGGTGTCGATCCGAAAAACATCGACATCACGCTAGAAAAGGGCGTGCTGACCATTCGCGGCCGCCGCGAGCTTGAATCGCGCGAAGACAAGGACGGCTACCGGCGCGTCGAGCGCGTCAGCGGCGAGTTCTATCGCCGCTTCAGCCTGCCCGACACGGCCGACTCGCAGTCCGTCAAGGCGCGCTTCACCAACGGCGTGCTCGAGGTGGCGATCCCGAAGCAGGCCCAGGTCCTGCCGCGCCGGATCAACGTCGAGGCTGCCTGACGAGACGCCTGCAGCGCCCGGCCGGCGGGGATCGATGCCCCCCTGCCGGGCGCGGAACTTTCGGGCCCTGTGGCGGTCACGTCCGTCGTGTCGGCGGCCCGACGCGGTAGCATTGCTGCCCGGCCGATCGCCGCTATCCTCGCAGTCTGGAACAAGGGCTTTTCATGCACATCGCCTCTCGGCTCCGTCGCGCGACCACGGGCCGCGCCATCGCGGCCATCGCACTCGCACTGTCGTTCGCCGCCTCCACGCCCGCGGCCGTCGCCCAAGCGCACCTGCCGGCTGACGTCAACGGCGCACCGCTCCCCTCGCTTGCCCCGATCGTCAAGCGTGCCTCGCCCTCGGTCGTCAATGTCGCGACCCGCGGCACCGTCACCGAGCGCGGCCAGCGTAATCCGCTGCTAGAAGACCCGTTTTTCCGGCGGTTCTTCGACGTGCCGGACCAGGGGCCGCGCCAGCGGCAGTTCCAGAGCGCCGGGTCGGGCGTCGTGGTCGACGCCAAGCAGGGGCTCATCGTGACGAACGCCCACGTCGTCGAGAACGCCACCGAAATCACCGTCACGACGATCGACGGCCGCGATTACAAGGCCACCGTCGTCGGATCCGACTCCGCCTCGGACGTGGCGGTCGTCAAGGTCAAGGACGCGAAGCTCGCCGAGATCCCGCTCGGCGACTCGAGCAAGGCGGAGGTCGGCGATTTCGTGCTCGCGATCGGCAATCCGTTCGGCCTGCAGCACACCGTGACCTACGGCATCGTCAGCGCCCTCGGCCGGTCCGGGATCAACCCCGACGGCTACGAGGACTTCATCCAGACGGACGCCTCGATCAATCCGGGGAACTCCGGCGGGGCGCTGATCAACCTCAAGGGCGAGCTCATTGGCATCAACTCCGCGATCCTGTCGCGTTCGGGCGGCAACATCGGCATCGGCTTTGCGATCCCGTCGAACATGGTGCGCTCGGTGATGGACCAGCTCGTCAAGTACGGCGAGGTCAAGCGCGGCATCCTCGGCGTCAACATCGTGACGTTGACCCCGGACATCGCCGACAGCATGGGCTCGAAAGACGCGCAGGGGGCGCTCGTCTCGCAGGTGGTCGAAGGGTCGGCGGCCGAGAAGGCCGGGATCAAGGCGGGCGACATCATCACCGCGGTCAACGGCCAGCCGGTCAAGTCGGCGGCGGAGCTCAGAAACCACATCGGGCTGATGCGGGTCGGCGAGAGCGTCGACCTCGCGGTGCTCAGAGACGGCCAGGCGAAGCGCGTCGCCGCAGTGGTCCAGGCCCGCAGCGGCGATGCCGACGAGGGCGCAGGCGCGGCCGATATCCATCGCGCCTTCGAAGGCGCGGACCTCGCCGATGCACCGGGCGGCGGTGTGCTGGTGCGGTCGATCGAGTCTGGCAGCCCGGCAAGCCAGACGCAGCTGCGCGCCAACGACGTGATCACCAACGTCAATCGCCAGCGGGTCAACAACCTGAAGGAACTGCGGGCGGCGGCGAAGAATCAGACCACGCTGCTGGTGACGGTCCGCCGCGGCACCGCAACGGCATTGATTCCGATTCGCTGAAGCGCCGCACCGCCTGCGGGCACGGTGCGCCCGGAACTGTGCGACGACTCCGGGCCGTTATACTGACGGCTCGGAGCGATCAGCGGGACGGGCATGCGGTCACTGTCGATCTCAGTACTGGGCGGGACCGGATTCGTCGGTTCCCGTCTCGTCAGCCGGCTGATTCGCGACGGGCACCGGGTGCGCGTGCTGACCCGCAATCGCGACCGTCATCGCGAACTGCTGGTGCTGCCGGGGCTCGAGCTCATCAACGCCGATGTCCATCACCCGAGCGTGCTCGTCGAAGCCGTGCGCGGCTGCGATGTGGTGATCAACCTGGTCGGGATCCTGAACGAGCGGGGCCGTAGCGGCGCGGGCTTCACCCGCGCGCACGCCGATCTTGCCCGCAAAGTGGTTGCTGCCTGTCGCTCGGGCGGCGTGGGCCGCTTGCTGCAGATGAGTTCGCTGCGCGCCGGGGAGAATGCGCCAAGCCATTACTTGCGCAGCAAAGGCGTCGCGGAACGCGTGGTCCGCGAGGAGTCCGGACCGGTCGTCTGGACGCTGTTCGAACCGTCGGTGATCTTTGGACCGGGCGACGGATTCATGAACCTGTTCGCCACGCTGCTGCGGCTGTTCCCGATCGTGCCGCTGGCGCGCTCCGGGACGCGCTTCGCGCCGGTATTCGTCGGCGACGTCGTCGAAGCAATGGCGCGCTCGCTCGAGGACCACAGCACGCACCGCGCGACGCTGCAGCTGTGTGGACCGGAGGTCCTGACGCTCGCCGAGGTCGTCCGCTACGTCGCGGCGGTGCTCGGCCGCAGGCGCGTGATCGTTGGTCTGCCGGACGCGCTCGGCTGGCTGCAGGCGCTGGTGCTCGACTTCGTGCCGGGCAAGCCCATGTCGCTCGATAATTTTCGGTCGCTCGAGCTCGACAGCGTCTGCAGCGAAGACGGACTTGCCAGGCTCGGCATTGTGCCGACCTCGCTCCGGGCCGTCGTGCCCGGGTATCTCGGCGCGCGCCAGCGCGAGGCACGCCTCGCCACATACCGGCGCGCGGCGGGCACGCGCGTCGGCTGGCCGTGACCGGCAGCACGCTTGCCGCCGGGCCCGCCGCGCGGGGCATCGACCCCGCCGCGGCCGGCCCCGGATCCGACCGCCGCTAAGTGGCGGTGGCGGTGGGGCCGCCGCCGGACGCCTGGACGCATACCGCCGCTCGGCGGTCCGAAGCGCTCAGCTTTGCAAGCGCGCGGGCGGCGGCGTAGAACTGCGGCAGGTCGTGGCCGGCCTGTTCGAGGCGCGCCTCGAGTCCGGGCACACAGTCCTGATACGTCGCGACCGACGCGAGCAGCGCATTGTTGAGGTTGGCCCCGAACAGCCACTCGTAGCCCGGGCCGAGCTGCGCACGCCGGGCGGCATAGTCGGCCTTCAGGCGCGCAAGCTCCTCGGCCTTGAGCGCGCGCATCTGGGCGGGCGGCAGGCGGCGTGCATAGAGGAGCTTGAGCCGCGCGCGCGCCTCTGCCACCAGTGCGGCGACCTCGGCGTAGCGGGCCGCGCGCTCCTGAAACTCCCGCAGCGCGCTGCCGTTACCGGTTGCGGCCAGCCACCGGCGTACACCTTCATTCTCGACGACCGTCGCGAAGGCCTCGTTGAAGGCGGTGTCGTTCTTGACGTAGAGCAGCTGGTGGCCGAGTTCGTGGAACACGAGCGCGGCGAGCTCGGACTCGTCCCAGCCGAGCATCGTGTTGAGAACCGGGTCGGCAAAATGTCCGAGCGTCGAGTACGCGGGCACTCCGCCAACGGCGACGTCATAGCCGCGCGATTCGAGGCCGAGGGCGAAACGACGTGCTCGGGCCTCGGCGAAGTAACCGCGGTAGGCGACGCATCCGGCGACCGGGAAACACCAGGTCTTCGGGTCGACCGAGAACTCCGGCGCCGCCACGACGTTCCATACAACATACGGCCGGCCGACGTCGGCATACGCGCGGTAGCTGCTGTTGTCGGGCAGGCCGAGCTCGCGTGAAGCGAAGTCCCTGAGGCGGGTCGCGAGCTCGAGCCGAGCTTTGAGGGGCGCGGGCGTGCCGGGTTCGGCCAGCAACGTCGCGATCGGCACGCGACGCTCGTTGAGCTCGAACTGGCCGCGGGTCGTCTCGAGCAGGTAACAGCCGGCCAGCGGCCCGAGCGCCAGCAGAACGACGAGGGTGCGAACAGGCATGCAATGGCTCGCCGCGCCGGCGGGGTGCATCCCAGTGTAGCGCGCCGCGCGAGCCAGCC
>JGI12269J14319_10003836_pt1 | contig 13984 bp, 10 predicted proteins | sample PeaSoiSIISIP2007_FD_14319 | JGI IMG/M metagenome (IMG submission 14319) | reverse complement strand
CAGAGCAGCCACACCTGGCGGCTCGCGAGCAGGGCTCGCCACGGCGCCTCCGCGTGCGGATTCCGCAGGCGCGGCGGGCCGATCTCGTCCAACTCGGCGGCGGTGATGCCCGGTTGATCTTCAGGCCGGTCGTGATACCACCATCGCCACAGGACCGTCCAGATCAGCCCGAACCCGGCAAGCACGCAAAACATCGCGCGCCAACCGGCTGCGCGGAGCAGGGGGACGGCCAGAAGCGGCGACAGCGCGCCGCCGATCCGGCTGGCGGCCCACACGGCGCCCTGCGCCCGCCCCCTTTCCGCCGCCGGAAACCAGCGGCCGGCGACTCCGGCCATGTTGGGATACGCGCCGGCCTCGCCCGCGCCAAACAGGAACTGAGTCGCCAGAAGCGAAACGAAACCGCCAGCCGCGGCGGTCAACGCAGTGAAAGCCGACCACCAGACTACGATGCGCGTGAGGACCCTTCCCTGGCCGATCCGGTCGCCGGAAGCTCCCGTCGGAATTTCAAAGATCCCGTAGCCCAGGATGAAAGCGCCCAAAACCCAGCCCCAGCGCTCCGGAGGGATGTGCAGGGCGTCCTGGATCCGCGGTCCCGCGACACCGATGGCCAGCCGGTCCACAAACGTGATGGCGGAAAGAGAAGTCAGGAAAAGGAGAACGCGGTGCCGCTTCTTCAAAGCGATCCTCAGTGGGTATGGACGACCCGCTCCGGAAACAGCATGGCCCCCGCGCGCTCCACGGCGAGCCTGGGGCTGGAGAGAATCGGAACGCGGCCGGAGCCCGCCGGAAGGGTTTCGACGACGCGCGCCATCGAGGCCTGGGCCAGCACGATTACGTCCACGTCTTCCATCAGCCGCACCAGCGAATCGGAAAGCAAACGGTCGTGCGTGTTGGTGTCCCCGGACAAAACCGCTTGGAACGCGCCTTCGCACAGCGCCTCCACCACGTCCACCTGGCGCCCGGCGGCCTGCGCTTTCTCGCGCAGGAGGGCGACCGTGGGTTCCAGCGTGGTGCGCAGCGTGGCGGCCACCCCGATGCGCCGTCCCGCCCGCACCGCCTTTTCAGCCATGGCGTCGTCCACCCGGATGACCGGAAAATCGAACACGCTGCCCGCCACGCGCGCCGCGGGCCCGATGGACGAGCACGTGACCACCACCGCGTCCGCGCCGCCTTCCCGCGCCAGTTGCACCATCGCCAGCACGCGGCGGATGGTGGTCTTGGTCAGGCTCCCGGCGCGAATCGTGTTCTGAATCAGGCTTTCGTCTACCATGTGAAACTGCTCCACACCGGGCAGTTCCTTTTTCGTCAGATCCGTGAACAGCGGAATCAGCACGTGGCTGGTATGAAGATAGGCAAGCGTGATGGGCATGGGGCAACCTTTATGAACGGCCGCGCACAACGTCTTTGAAAAATGTCTCCGGACCGATTTGTCCGCCTTTTAAGACCAGTTCCAATTCCATCGCCGCGCCGTGCGCCAGGCACAGCGGGGCGCCCGGAACCAGCGGCGCCAGAAATGTCAGCGCGCCGATTTCCAGCTCCGACGCCGCGTGACTCGCGGTATCGCCGCCGGCGATCACCACCCGCCGCACGCCGGAGCGCAGGATCAACTCGCGCAAGAGCTTTCCCATCCGCGCGCCGAGCAGCCGGCGGTCGTCAATTTCCTTGCGGTCCGCGAGACCGAGCGCGCTGTAGACGACGACGTTTTTCCCCGCCGCGAGACCGGTTTCGGCCGCCTGGCGGGCGGTGTCCCAGTCCTCCGGCCGGCAGGGATCCAACCGCACTCCCTGGAACCCGTCGCGCAACGCACGGCGGATCTGCCGCTCGGTGGCCGGCGAGCAGCTTCCCGCCAGCACCAGCAGGCGCTCGACGCATCCGGCCCGGTTGACACCGGCCGGCGGCTGAATCCATCCTTCCGCGCGCCAAAAGTCCATCATCCCGTAGGTAAAGCCGGAGCTGCCCACCACGAAGACCTGCGGCCTTCCCGGACGGCCACAGATGAGGCGCGCGCTCCGCTCCAGGGAACCGTCCTCGAGTCCGTCGAACACGATCGCGTCCGGTTGGCCCGACAGAAGTGTCTCTAAGCGCTCGCCGGCATCCGGCGCCCGCAGGCTCAGAATGTCCATCAGCGCCAGCTTCCGGCCGGTCTGGCGCCCCAGGTGGACCAGCAGGTCGCTCTCCGTCATGGGGGTGACGGGGTGGCGTTGCATGGCCGGGTGGCGGTCAATGCGGTAGATCGCGTCGCCGCCCGACGCGAACAGATTTCCGAAGACCACGTACCGGCGCAGTTTCGGCGCGGCGGGCGCCACCGGAACGTAGGGAACCTCGAAGATTTCCCGCGCGATCTCGATCACACAACCGATGCTGCCGTATTCGGGCGAGCTGTCGAATGTGGAGCACACCTTGTACTGCACCACCGGCGCGCCCAACTGGCGCAGCCGCGTGAAGACCGCGGGCAGCGCCTCCCGCATCCATTGGGGCGAGCGGCTGCGGCTGTCTCCCGCAATGCCCACCGCGCGGCAATCGGGGAAAGCCGCAAGATCCGAGTCGTCCGGCACGCGGAGAAACAGCACGGTGGGGATGCCGTTGACAGCCAGGGCTTCCAGCGCGTCGGTCGAGCCCGTGAAATCGTCACCGTAAAATGAAAATCGCGGGGCGCCGGGCATCACGAGGCGAACTTCGCCAGAGCCCCTTTCAGCTCCGCGTGATCGCGGGCGTACTCTTCGAGCGGAATGCCCTCCACCACCGCCGTCCATGCCTGGCGCAGGCTGCGCACTCCGGCGGCGATGCCGCCGGGGTGGGCCATGATCCCGCCGCCGCACGCGAAAATCAGATCCGTGCCGCCCAGCGCCGCGTAGGTGGCGGGCGCCTGCCGCGCCGACTGCCCGGAGGAAAACACGGGCATGATCTCGCATCCGCGGCCGGGCACGGAGAACATCGGTTTCAGGCACTCGCGCGCCGACGCGATCACCGAATCGTCGGGCTCGCAAAATTTGTTGGCGATTCCGTTCACGTGGAGGTGATCCACGCCGGCCAGCCGCCAGAGCTTCTGATAGGCGATGTAGCTCATTCCGATCGCCGGCGACCGCCCATACATTCCCCAACCGTTGCGGTGCCCGTGGATGGCCAGCGAAGAGTGGCGCCGCAAAGCCGTCAGGCCGGGCAGCCCGATGCTGTTGAGGCTGACCATGACGCAGGTGCCGCCGGCGGCCGCCGCGCGGTCGTGCCGCCGCAGCATCTCGTCGATTTCGCCGGTGACGTTGACGGCGTACATCACCTTCTTTCCCGCGCGTGCGGCGTGGCCGTTCACCACGCGCATCACGGCTTCCAGCCGCTCCTCGAACGGGCAATGCGGCCCATCGGCCTGCAGTTCGTCGTCCTTGACGAAATCAATGCCGCCCTCGGCCAGGCTGCGCATCATTTCCGCGGTGGCGTCCGGCGAAAGACCCACGCTCGGCTTGATGATAGTGCCGATGATAGGCCCCTGGCCCACGCCGCAAAGCCTGCGCGTGCCGGCCACTCCGAATTGCGGCCCGCAGTACCGCTCCAGAAATTCCTCGGGCAACGACAGATCCAGCAGGCGCAACCCGGAAAACGGCTTCAGCTCGAAAAGATTGCCCGCCACGGTGGCCAGCAGGTTCGGCAGCGATGGGCCCATGTTGGAGAGCGGCCAGGAAAGCTCCACCTCGGCGCGCCGGTACCGGTTTCCGGGCGCGGCGCCGGGCAGCGAAGGCGAGGCCACGGTTTCGCGCTCCTCGATCCGTTCCACGCGCGCCCGGTGCCGCTCCCGCAACTCGTCGGTTTCGCCGGGGACGCGGGTGAACGTGCCGGTGGATTGCTCTCCCGCCATGATCCCGGCTGCCCGCTCGAGGGCGAGAGCGGTCTCGATCCAATAGCGGGCGTAAATCCGCGCACCCATTCAAGCGCTCCGCTCCCGGCGGAAATACGTGCTGTAGACCTCGTTCCGAATGCGGTAGAACGGCGCCAGCCGGACTTTGCCGGAAGCGGTCCGGCAGTCGAACGCCAGTGGCTGCCCAGGCACCGGTTCCATTTCTTGCAGCGCCCCGGCCGAGGCCACCAGTTCCGCGGGCGGATCGACGGCGGACAGCATCACCGGACCGCGCATCAGCGCCACGACATCGGGATTCCGGTCGTCGATCGGCGCCGTGCGGAACGAAAACGGAAGCGTGAGCTGCACCGTGTCGTGCGGCTTCCAGCGGCGGCGAATGACGGCAAATGAACCGGGCTTCGCCGCCACCGAAACGGCCTTCTCGTTCACCATCAGGGTGGCCGTCCGCTCGATCCATCCCGGGATTCTCACGGCAACCGAAAACTCCGCCGGGGTCTCCGGCTCGATCCGCAACTCCACCGATTCGCTTTCCGGATACCCGGTGCGCTGCGTCAGCTTGACCGCGACGCCGTTGACCTTCCAGCGAACCTCGGATTCGGCAAACAGGTTCACATAGATGCCGCGGGCGTCCTGGAAATACAGGTCGATCGGATAGTCCGCCACGGACTGCGCCAGCGTGCCCGCGCAGCACGGCCACTTCCGCTGGTAATAGCCTTTCCTGGCCCGCGCGTGATAGTCGGAATAGTAGAAATAATTACCGTCGCCGTCCGGGTCGATCGCTCCCAGGATGGTGTTGAGCAACACCCGTTCCAGCCCGTCGCCGTAGCGCGCATCGCCGGTGAAGCCCAGCAGGTATCGCGCCAGCTTCGAGTGCGCGTAGTAGCCGCACGGCGTCTCGAAGTGTTCGTGGGTGGAGACCAGGCTGGCGGCCAATTGGCCCCGGTGCGGCTCGACGAACGCCTCCTTGGGGGCCCACGCGCCGGAGGCGTATTCCTGCGTCTGCTCCAGCATTTCCCACGCGTTCCGGATGGCGCGCAGGTATTTCGCGTCGCCCAACGCTTCGTAGGCCTTGGCGCCCGAACTCAGCGCGATCACATGGCTGTAGCCGTGCTTGCCGGGGAGAATGTTACGGCCGGCGGCCAGCGGATCGAAGAACTCCGCGTCCAGCAGGTACTTCTTCGCCATGTCGAAGTAACGCCGGTCGCCGGTCAGTTCGGCAACCTTGAAGAGGTTTTCAGGCAGGATGTAGGGCTCGTCGTAGGGCGCCTGCTTCGGGCTGTCCGGCCCACGGTCGTAGGTGTGGCCGGGGATATACGGTATGGCGCCCTGGATGATGCGGGGCAGCAGGTCGCGCGCCTGTTCCACGCCGATCAGCGATGCTGCGTCGAGTAGTCCGATTTCGTATTTGTCCAGAATGTAGCAGGGCCAGGTGGTGGAGGCCTTGGGGCTGGCAAACGGGTTGTGGTCCGGACCGAGCGTGGCGGCGTAGCCCTCGACCAGCGCCCGCGCCTTGGACGCCGCCCCGGCATCGCCAGTGGCGGCCGAGAGCCTCGCCAGTCCCGAAATGAACTGGCCGATCAGGTGTCCCGGGACGAAGCCATCGGCATCGTACCACCCGCCCATGTCGGCGCCCGGAGCCGGCAGCCCGGCGCGCTGCCTGTAGACCTTGAGGATCCGGTCGTTGTCGAGTGTCAGGAAAGCCGCATGGATCCGCCGGTACTGGTCGGCCAGCGGTCCACCGGTGACCGAAACCTGGGAATAGGCGAACTCGCGCAGTTTCCGCCTTGCGGACGGCGGCGCGGCACGGCCCCCGCGCGCGAGGCAGGCCGCCGCCGCGCCCAGGAATCCTCGCCGCGAGAGTTTCAATGAATCGGTCATAGGCCGCGCTACCGCGTAGCTCTTACGATATCGCTCCGGTGGGACCGCTGGAAACGAAAATCGCGGTTCACGTCCGGATTCTGCATGGTGGAACTCTGGTAGTGATTATTGCGCAGTTCCGCCGGCCTGCGGCGCCATGCGGTACATTTCGAGAATTCCACTATGCGGGATTCCGCCGGCAGGAGCGGTCGCAGCGGCGGGATTTCAAGTTGCTATTCTGGTTTCGGAATTGGCAAGGGAACAGGAGGAACCATGCGTATCGCGACGATGTTGCTGGCAGTGGCGGCCGGGGTTGGCCAGACCGTCCAGGGCGCCGGGCCGGCCCTGATGCCGATGCCGGTCAAAGTGCAGCCCACGGCGGGGAAGCTGGCGATCGATGCGAATTTCGTGGTGGAGACGGTCGGCGGCGCCAACGCCCGCCTGGCGCCGGCGGTGAAATCGTTTCGGGCGCGCGTGTCGCGGCAGACCGGCGTGATCTACGCGCCGCTGCCCCCGGCGCCGGCGGATGCGCGGCGATTGACCATCGACTGCGCGGGCGGCCCGGAGTATCCGGCTCTGGGAGAGGACGAATCTTACACCTTGGACGTCTCCGGCGCAGAGGCCCGCATCAAGGCCGCGACGGCGGAAGGCGCTATCCACGGGCTGGCGACGTTCGCGCAATTGATTCAGCCCGGGCCGGATGGTTTCCAGGTGGCAGGAGTACACATCGAGGACCGCCCGCGATTCCCGTGGCGCGGATTGATGCTGGACGTTTGCCGCCATTGGATGCCGCCAGAGGCGGTCGAGCGGAACCTGGACGCCATGGCGGCGGTGAAGCTCAACGTGCTGCACTGGCACCTTTCCGAGGACCAGGCCTTTCGCGTGGAAAGCAAACGGTATCCGAGGCTCCACCAGATGGGTTCGAATGGAGACTATTACACCGAGGACCAGATCCGGGAGATCGTGGCTTACGCGCGGGACCGCGGCATCCGCGTGGTGCCCGAGTTCGACGTGCCGGGACACACCAGCGCGTGGTTCCCCGGCTATCCGGAACTGGCCTCCGCGCCCGGGCCGTTCACGCTGGGAGGCAGAGGCGGGTCGGTGATGGACCCGTCGAAGGAAAGCACGTACGCATTCCTGGACGGCTTTATCGGCGAGATGACGCAACTGTTCCCCGATCCGTACACCCACATCGGGGGCGACGAAGTGAACCCACGGGTGTGGAACCAATCCGAGAGCATTCAGGCTTTCGCGAAGCAGCATGGGCTGGCGGATGCGCCCGCCATCCAGGTTTACTTCAACCAGCAGCTTCTGAAGATCGTGCAGAAGTACGGCAAGACCATGGTGGGCTGGGACGAGATCCTGGTTCCGGGGCTTCCGGCGGAGGCGGTGATCCAATCGTGGCGCGGGCAGAAGTCGCTGTCCGACGCGGCCTCGAAAGGATATCGCGGAATCCTCTCCTGGGGATACTACCTGGATCATCTGAGCCCGGCATCGTTTCACTACGGCGTGGACCCTCTGGGCGGTCCCGATGCGGCCAGCCTTACGCCGGAGCAGGCGGCGCGGATCATGGGCGGGGAGGCCTGCATGTGGGCCGAGCTGGTGGGCCAGGAGACGGTAGACTCGCGGGTCTGGCCGCGCACGGCGGTGATCGCCGAGCGCCTGTGGTCGCCGAAGGATGTGACGGACGTGGACTCGATGTACGCGCGGCTGGAACCGGTGAGCCGGAACCTGGAATTCACGGGCGTGATGCATCGCGCCAACTACGAGCCGATGCTGGACCGCATCGCCGGCGATCAGCCGGTTGAGCCCCTGCGGGTTCTGGCGGACGCGGTGGAAGCGCTCGGGTTGGGGACGGGGCGCACGGGGCGGCCCACGGGGACGATGCCGTTGAACCGGTTTGTGGATGCGTGCCAGCCCGAAAGCGAAGTGGCGCGGCGGATGGAACTGGCCGCCAAGAGATTTGTGGCCGACCCCGCGGGAGACAGAGAGGACGCGGCCCTGTTGCGGCGGCAGTTCGAAACGTGGGCGGCCAACGACGCCCTGTTCCAGCGCATGGCGGAGAACAACAAACTGCTGGCGGAGGTGATACCGCTGTCGAAGGACCTTTCGGCGCTCGGAGAAGCCGGGCTGAAGCTGCTGGAGTACGTGACGCCGCCACCTCCTCCGGGCGAGCCCGGGAAGAAGCGGCCCAAGAAACCAGGCAAAGCGGAACTGGCGGCCCGGAAGGCGGCTCAGGAGGCCCGGGCGGCGTGGCTCGCGAAGGAGAATGCGGAGCTGGAGCGGCTGTTGCGTCCGCCGGCGCGCGGGAATGCCGGCGCCAGACCGCCAGGCGCATCGGCGGACGTACGGCTGGCGGCGTATCGCCCGGTGAAGGTGCTGGCGGACGCGGTACACCGGTGATGAGTTCCACGGCGCGCCGCGCGACCCTCGCCCTACTGGCGCTGCACGGGATCCTGCTTCTCGCGACGCTGCCGGATTACTTCGTCAGCATCGATTCGGGTTACCACGTATCGCTGGCGCGCTGGTATGGGGAGCATGGAACCGCCTGGTGGGACCATATCAACTACGGCCCGGGCGGCCGTCCGAATCTGCAGGGCCCGCTGATGCACATGGCCATCGGGTACCTGGGCCGCATGCTGGGCGGCGGCGGCATGGATTATGTGCGCGCCAACGCGGTGCTGGCGCTGATGCAATGGGTGGCCGCGATGTTCACGGCCTGGTTCTTCGCCAGGCGCAGCGGGGGCGATTGGGCGGCGCTGTTCGCCATCGCGCTTTTGTCCGGCGCGCTGTTCGCCTCGATCTCCTTTGCGGTCGGCGTCCCCTCCGGCTGGATCTTTATCTTCTCGGCCTGGGCGGCCTGGTTCTTCGTGGAGGACCGGCTGCCTCTGGCGATCCTGTTCGCCACCGCTGCCATCTACACGCATCTCGGGGGTTACGCGATGGCGCCGGTGGCCATCCTGGTGGCGGCGGTGCTGACCCGCCGGTGGAAGGCACTCGCAATCGTAGGAGCTGCGGTGGCGATTCTCACCAGCCCGTATACCGTCCATTTCCTGGGCAACCTCGAGTGGTACCGCGGAAGACGCGGCGACGAAGCGCTGATGCTAGCTCCCCTCACCTACATCCCCGCGGCATTCGGGATCGTCCGGCTGCTGCGCCAGCCGCGCAAGAATGTTTTCCTGTTAGCGTGGCTGGCGGCACCGGCGGCGTGGATCGTGCAGGACTACAAGCGGTTCCTGCTGCAGGCGCCGCTGGTGCTGGCGGTGATTGCCGGCGCCGAGTTGGCCTTGCTGCGGGAATGGATTGCGCCCAGGTTTCGAACCGCCTTTGTGGCCAGCCTGGTTGCGCTCGCCACCATCTTTCCCCTGACGCTGCCCTCGTTGGCATTCGAGCTGATGTGGAATTTCGGCCCGCGCAGCCCGCGGATGCTCGACTGGAAGGAACGGAAAGAGCTCGCCGAGGTGATCGGCCGGGCGAAGCTGAACGACAGGCTGGTAAACACGTGGAACCCGACGCAGTCGATCGCTATGGCGGTATTTGTGCCGATGACGTTCGAGGGCGGCCACTGGGTGGAGGTGCAACCGCGGGTGTACGCAGCGCGAGGGTTTTCCGCCGGCGTGAAGGTCTACGCGCTCCCCGTCCCACCGGACGATCCGGTGCTCCGCGATCTCGCGGCGGCGGGCTTTCTGACGACGCATGGCGGCACGGCGCTGAACTCGATCGCGACGCTGAACGGGCCGGCGCCACTCGAGGCCGCGGCCCGGAACCTGGCGCGCATCGGCGCGCAGGAAGCCGGCTGGCTGGCAAAGTACTCGGAAAACAACCGCATGCCGAGTGTCGGAGAGCTCCTCTCGACCGAGGCGGTGATGCGTTACCGCGCCCGCGCCCGCGAGCAGCGGACGCATGCCGGCCGGATCAAGGCAGCCATCCTGGTGTACGCGTACGCGCTCGAAAAGGATTACCCGGACCTGGCGCGAGGAGCACGCGGCGCAGCGGACGGTTTCGGTGAAATGGCGAACCTTCTTGGGGACGAAGCGACGCTCGACTTCCGAAGCCAAGCCGATCACCGGCAGCTCAAAGCCAACTTGGCCCAATGGGCGGGCGAGGTCCACTGTTTTGACAGGCAGGTGCTGCCCACACCTGAAATGGACCGCATCAACCAGAAGTTGTTCCACGACTACTTCCGATGAGCCGGGAGTCAGAATGGCGGCGCGACTATCACTTGCTTAGCGGGACTGCCCAGCTTCCTGCAGGGCAACCTGCAGGTTGTAGCGAGCATCGTCGTAGTCCGGGCGGATGCGGACGGCCTCGCGGAAATGCGCGATGGCATCAGACTGACGACCGGGCATTTGCGACAACACCACACCGAGGTTATTGTGCGCTTCCGCGAAATCGGGCCGAATGCGCACCGCCTCCTCGAATTCGGCGACCGCCTTCAGCGGATTTCCCGCATGGGCCAACTCGAGCCCGGCGGCGTAGCGCATCTGCGCCTGGGCTCGCGGGAGATTTCGCCTGGCGTCCTCATACCCGGGATCGATGCGGAGCGCGGCCTGATACTCCGCGATGGCCTCGGAGAATCGGCCCGCCTCGGTCAGCGCGCCGGCGAGATTGTTGTGCGGAATCGCGGAATCGGGCAGAAGCCGCGTGGCCATTTGCAGCTCCGCAATCGCATCGGGCAACCGTCCGGGGATTCTGGCCAGCGCGCTGCCCAGGTCGGAATGCACCTGTCCGGATTCGGGCCGCAGGCGCGCGGCTTCCTGCAAATGCGGGATGGCCTCTTCGAGCCGCCCGGGCGCCTGCATCAGGTAAGTTCCAAGGTTGTGCTCCGCGATGTAGTTTCCCGCGGTCACCTGGATGGCATGCGCGAAGAGAGTCTCGCTGTTCTGCCAGTACCCGGCCTGCGCCCAAGCCGCGCCGGCGCACGCGACGAGCGCCACGGAAGCCAGCGCCGCCTGCGCCCGGCGGCGGCCGCGCAGGAGATCCGCCGCGCCCCACGCGATCATGACGGTCACACCGACCATGGGCACGTACATGTATCGGTCGGCGCGCGCCTGCGCTCCCACTTGCACGAGTCCGATCACCGGGACGAGCGTCCCCAGGAACCAGAGCCAACCAACCAGCAGGTAGGGACGCGATCGCCGCATCCATAACGCCGCCACCGTGATGCCGGCGAGTACAAGAGCCGATACGGCGGGCTGCCAGGCGGGCAGCGAGTCCGGATACGGATAAAAGACGGCGAGGCGCGACGGCCAGAAGGTGCCGGCGAGATAAGAGCCGTACGAGACGAGCGCGTTTGCGATTGCCACCGCGCCTGCAGGCTTGACGGCGCCGCTCGCCGCCTGCACCGCCCAGGTCACTATCGCGGCGGCTGCTGCCAGCGCGAACAGCGGCAGCTTCTCCCGGATCCGGATGCCGCGGCGGAGCGGCCACACGTCCAGCAGGAGCAGGACGAACGGGAGCGTCACGATCATGGGTTTGGACATCAGGCCGAGGCAGAACGCCGCGATCAGCAGCGGCCAACGCCCGCGCACGTACGCCCATAGGGCCAGAAACCAGAAAAATGCGCAGAGCACGTCTTTTCGCTCCGAAACCCATGCCACCGATTCGACGTGCAGTGGATGGATCGCGAAAAGCAACGCCACGAAAGCCGCCGGCCACCGCGCGCCCGTGGCGGCATTCCAGAAAGCAAACAGCAGCAGCACCGCGCAGGCGTGGATGAGGGCGTTCACGAGGTGATGCCAGCCGCCCTGTAATCCGAAGAGCTGAACGTCGAGCATGTGGGAAAGGCGGGTAAGTGGAAACCAGTTGGCCGCCTCGGTGGAAGTAAACGCCCATCGCACCCCGTCGAAGGTAATGCCGTTGCGGACGTGAGGGTTGTTGGTGACGTAGTCCGGATCGTCGTAGTTCACAAAATCGAACTGCGCGGTCTGGGCGTAGACGAGCCACGTCGCGGCGAACAGGGCCGCAAAGAGCAAGAGATTGCGCGTCATTGACGGGTTTTTCGTTGGCGCGTTCTTTTGCGGCACACCTGGTTCTCCGGGAGCGTCATATTCCAGCTTGTCAATCACCGGCATCGAACGCAACTGCGGCGGGAGGACGGCCGTTGCCGCGGGGGCCGGCGGCGGCGACAAGGAGCAAATGAACGAACAAACCCAAACCGCAAATGCATTTGCGTTTTTTGGCCGCCTCTTCGAGGCAAACAAAAGGACTTAACTTGGTCGCCACCGCAAATGCATTGGCGGTTGTCCGGCTCGGACACCAACTACTGGCGCACGAAGTTCTCAAGCGCCGGGCCGTGGATTCCATTCCGCTATCAGTGTAGCGCGCCGAGTTTGGCTACCGAAGCTAAGTTATTGAACCTATTGAGCAAGATTGTTGTGACTGAGTTTTTCGGGAATCTCCGCTCGAGGAATCGGGCCAAGGGGATGACGATCCGCGCGGGGAAAATTTTCCTTTCGTTTCTTATGCTTACGCTGCCAGGCGCGCACCGGGACATCGGGAGTTTGTATACGCGGTCCAGGCGGCTTCTCGGCGGATTCAAGCATTTGAGGTTTGGCTACTGAACCGTACATCGTCGATCCTTGTGGCCTTCCCGACACTCATGACTGTTCCCAGCGTGTAAAGCTTGACACTGCGCCAGGTAAGACGATATCTTACTTTCATGAAGACTACCGTCTCCTCCAAGGGCCAGATCGTTCTGCCCGCAGAGTTCCGGCAGATGGACCGCGTCGAGCCGGGGCAGGAGTTCGACGTCGAGCGTCTCGATCGTGGCGACTATCGTCTCGTCCGGCGTTCGGCTCCGCCGAACGAGGGCGCCATCGACTGGCTGTTCGCCTGTCCGCAGAAGGACTTCTTCGTCCCCGTCGACTCCGAGTCGACGGATGCGCTGTGAAGTACTTAGTCGACGCCAACGTTCTGAGCGAGCCGACGAAACCAACGCCCGATCCGCGTGTCGTGGCGTGGCTTCGCGCACATGAGCCACACATCGCTGTCGATCCCGTCATTCTCGGCGAACTCCGATTCGGGATTCTCATCCTCCCCAAGGGAAGGAAGCGGGCCGCCCTGGAACGCTGGTTCGACGCGGGGGTCGGGCGTCTCCACTGTCTGCCCTGGGACGCGGACACGGGCTTGAAATGGGCGGAACTGCTGGCGCGTCTTCGCACCACCGGGAAGGCCATGCCGATCAAGGATAGCCTCATCGCGGCGACGGCGGTTGTCCACGGTCTGTCGGTCGCCACCCGAAACCGTGCTGATTTCGTGAACGCTGGCGTGCGCATCGTCGATCCATTCGTTGGCTGAGGTCTCGCGTAGGTGCGGCCAACCGCACCCAAGAAGCATTCGGACTGGAACGAGACTCCCGGGCCTCCGCTAGCCCGCTTTGCTCACAAATTCAATCCGCATCGCCTCAGGCCCGGCGAGGACTCGAACCTGAAAACAAGGTACTTCACGGCTTGGCCACGGCTAAGGCTAAGCCCTGTGTTGTCAACGAACGATAGATTGGCTCCCCGCCGTGGACACGTTTCGAACTTTTGCCGTCCAATTGGCAGCGTGATCGAACCCACGGGCGGATTTCGTTTTCATGATTATTGACGCGAAGGGCCGAGCTTATCCATGCCGGGCACCCAGTCTGGACACGTCTCGAACTCGCCAAGGGAACCCAGGATAAGTTCCGGATGCGCCGTTACTCGACCGGAACCGAGAATTGGTCTCGAGATTCAACTCGTCAGGTTGGTTCAAGTCGCTCTTGCTGGGGCTGAGATCGTGACGCAGCGATCAGAGGAGGTAAGGCACCAGGGCAGCGGTCTGATGAGCATAGGTGGCATACGCCTCGCCGAACTGGGAACGCATCCACTGTTCCTCCATGCGGAGCTTGATCCAGAACGCGAGGAAGAAGAGAACGAAAACGATGAACCCGCGCACTTGGGAGATGGCAATCGCCATGCCAAGGAAACCGGTCAGAATACCGGTGTAAATGGGGTGACGGACCACGGCATAGGGACCGGTGGTGATCAGCTCGTGGCCCTCCTTAATGGTGACGGAGCGGCTCCAGTTGCTGCCGAGGTGCTCGCGCGCCCAGACGGCGAACAGAAGGCCGACGATGGTGACGGCTGCTCCCAGCCAGAAGGGCCAAAAGCCAACCGGCCAGAGCTGGAGGTAAAGCCAGGGCAGCGGGATGCGAGTTGTCGAGAGGAGGACGATCGCAATCAGGAAAATGAAGACGCGCAGGATGCGCGAGGCAGCCGGCTCGAGGCGCTGGGTGGTTTTGGTATTGGCGGCTTT
>JGI12269J14319_10003835_pt1 | contig 13984 bp, 14 predicted proteins | sample PeaSoiSIISIP2007_FD_14319 | JGI IMG/M metagenome (IMG submission 14319) | reverse complement strand
GCCAGCCGACTCTCGCCTGGCTCGAGACTCACGCTCGGCCGATCCGCTACGGCTACGTCGAGCGGACCTGGCCGATCGAGGCGTACCAGAACGTGTACGCGACCGAGCCGGGCAGCGCCGAGATGCCAAGCGCCGGCCGCCCCTTCACGACCGAGATGATCACGCGCCTCGTCGCGCGCGGCGTCGACGTGGCGCCGCTCGTGCTGCACACCGGCGTCGCTTCGCTCGAGGCCGACGAGGTCCCCTACCCCGAGCGGGTGAAGGTTCCTTCGACGACGGCCGAGCGCGTCAACCTGGCCCGACGCAGCGGCCACCACGTGATCGCGGTCGGCACGACGGTCGTACGGGCGCTCGAGACGGCCCTCGACGACGACGGACTCGTGCACGGCCTTGACTGCTGGACCGGCGTCGTCATCACACCCGAACGCGGCGTGCGCGCCGTCGACGGCATGGTGACGGGCTGGCACGAGCCGGTCTCGTCGCACCTGCTGATGCTCGAGGCCATGATCGGGCGCGAACTGCTCGCCGACTCGTACCACGCCGCCCTCGTTCAGGGGTACCTCTGGCACGAGTTCGGTGACCTGCATCTCATCCTGCCCTAGGCCAGAGTGCCGACACGCGTTGTTCAGCACAAGATCATTTGCGGGACCTGGAACCATGTGGCACCTCGCCGCTACTGTGAGCGGTGGAAGGACCGAGAGGGCAGGAGGATGCCATGAGTGGAGTGCGAGTACTGGTGGGCACCAGGAAGGGCGCGTTCGTCCTGACGGCGGACGGCAGGCGCAAGGACTGGACGGTCAACGGCCCCTTCTTCGAAGGCTGGGAGATCTACCACGTCAAGGGATCGCCGGTCGAGCCGAACCGGATCTTCGCATCGCAGTCGACGGGCTGGTTTGGCCAGCTCGTCCAGCGCTCCGACGACGGCGGCAAGACCTGGGAGCCGGTCGGCAACCAGTTCCCCTACGACGGCGTGACCGGCACGCACCAGTGGTACGACGGGACGCCGCACCCGTGGGAGTTCGCGCGAGTCTGGCACCTCGAGCCGTCGCTGAGCGACCCCGACACCGTGCTCGCGGGCGTCGAAGACGCGGCGCTCTTCAAGACGACCGACGGGGGCGCGACCTGGGCGGAGCTCTCGGGCCTGCGCACGCACACGACGGGCTCGTCCTGGCAGCCGGGCGCCGGCGGGATGTGCCTGCACACGATCATCGTCAGTCCGACCAATCCCAACCGAATCTGGATCGCGATCTCCGCGGCCGGGGTCTTTCGCACCGACGACGCCGGCGCGACGTGGAAGCCCATCAACAAGGGCTTGCTCTCCGAAGGAATCCCTTCCGAGGCGGCCGAGGTCGGTCACTGCGTGCACCGCATCGCCCTGCACCCCTCTCGCCCCGACACCCTCTTCATGCAGAAGCACTGGGACGTAATGCGCAGCGACAACGCCGGGGACTCCTGGACCGAGGTGAGCGGCAACCTGCCGACCGACTTCGGCTTCACGATCGACGTGCACGCCCACGAGCCCGAGACGGTCTACGTCGTGCCGATCACGAGCGACTCCGTGCACTTCCCGCCGGAGGGTCAACTGCGCGTCTACCGCAGCCGCACCGGCGGCAACGAATGGGAGCCGCTCGCCAAGGGCCTGCCGCAGAGCAACTGCTACGTCGACGTGCTGCGCGACGCGATGTCGGTCGACTCGCTCGACGAGTGCGGCGTCTACTTCGGAACCACGGGCGGCCAGGTGTACGCGTCGGCCGATGCGGGGGACAGCTGGACGGCGATCGTGCACGACCTGCCGGCCGTGCTCTCGGTCGAGGTCCAGACGCTGGCATGACGCGGGTCGTCCTGCCGGCCCACCTGAAGACGCTCGCCGGGGTCCAGCGAGAGGTCGAGCTCGAAGTTGGTGGCGTCGTGAGTGCGGCGTCGATCATCGACGCGCTCGAAGCTCGCTACCCAATGCTGCTCGGCACGATCCGCAACCCCGCCACGGGCGAGCGGCGTCCATTCATCCGCTTCTTCGTCGACGAGGAAGACCTCTCCCACGAGCCGATCAATGCGCCGCTGCCCGACACCGTGGCGAGGGGAGCGTCGCCGTTCTTCGTCATCGGCGCGATGGCCGGTGGCTAGGTAGCACGAACCAGTCGAGACGGTGGAGCCACGATTCGCTGACGCGACTCGCGCTCGAGGGCGCACCGAGCAACTTCGCGTCGCGAGTCGAACTTCACCTACGCTCACCAGAGTGGACCTCGCCGCCAAGATCCTGATCGTCTCCGATTCGGTGTCCTCCGGCCATCGCGAGGACTTGGCGGGTCCCGCACTGACGCGACGGCTGCAGGAAGCCGGTTTCGCCGTGAGTGAGTGCCGCGTCGTGCCCGACGGTGTCTCCTCGGTGGCGGACGCCCTCCGAGAAATGGCAAAGGACTTCGCCGGACTCATCGTCACCTCCGGTGGTACGGGGTTCGCCCCGACGGACTTGACGCCCGAGGGCACATCGCAGGTGATCGAGCGCGAGGCGCCCGGTCTCAGTGAGGCGATGCGATTGGTGAACCCGCTCGGCCGTCTCTCGCGATCGCGGGCCGGGACGACAGGGCGAAGCGTGATCCTGAACTGTCCCGGTTCACCCAAGGGAGCGGTGGAAAATCTCGACGCCGTGCTCGATGTGTTGCCCCACGCGCTCGAGCTGCTGGTCGGCGAGAACGCGCCTCACCCGCCCGACACGGGCGGCAGCACCGCGATCTCGTCGTAGTCACTTACCGGCGCGCCCGGTTCGGTCTGCACCCCGTTCAGCCACACGCGACTCACGTCGAGCACCCGTTGAAACGGCTCGCCGTAGCGAGCGACCGCCTGGGCGAGGATCGCCTCGACGGTCGACCCCTCGAAGACGTCATTGCGAGTGCCAGCGGCGTCGCGAGCGGGGCCGAGCAAGAGCAGGCGCGCCACCGCCGTCACCGAGGGGTGAGCGGCATCGAGTGGCCGACGAGGGCTGAATTAGCCATCAAGGTAATGAGTTGAACGATCAAAGGTCTGATCAGCTTCGAGGATCATGGCGAACACTTCATCGCCGGCGCCCAGTCCGTCACCGTCGGGAACGATCGCGAGGGCGTTGCTGCGGGCGATCGCGTGCAATAGGTGCGACGCCGTGCGAGCGACGCTCTCGACGTGGAAGCGCCCGTCGTCGTGGATTTGGCACACCGCGTGCACCAGGTGGACCTTTCTGTCTTTACTCCGAGGCAGCGGACAGTCCAGCACCATGCTGAGCGTCGGGCGCTTCAACTGGTGGTGCCCGGCCAGGCGGCGCAGCGCCGGCCGCACGAAGAGCTCGAAACCAACAAGGGTCGACACAGGATTGCCCGCCAGGCCGAAGAGCGGCGCACCCTCGGGCGTGACGCCAAAGGCGAAGGGCTTGCCGGGCTTGATCGCCACCTGCATCGAGCGGGCGCTCCCTTGGCTGAGCTCGCCGATCACGGACTTGACGAAGTCCGCGTCGCCCACGCTCACGCCGCCGGTGGAGACCACCGCGTCGCACTCGAAGATCCCTCGCTCGAAGCCCTTGGTGATCTCCTCCATGGTGTCCCCGACGATCCCGAGGTCGACCGCTTCGAAGCCGGACTGGCGTAACGACGCCAGCAAAGAAGGCCGATTCGAGTCACGGATCTTGCCCTCGGCGGGTGCTTCGGGCGCGTCGGTGAGTTCGTTGCCCGTCGACAAGACGCCCACGCGCGGTCGCGGGTGCGCGAAGACCGCCTCGTAGCCTTGGCTCGCGAGCACGCCTATAAGCGCCGGGCCGACCTCGTCGCCGGGGTCGAGCAGGGTCTGACCCTCCGCGACGTCGTCGCCGACCCGGCGCACGAACTCGCCGGCGTTGACGGTGCGGTGCAGCAGGACGGTCTGGGTATGGTCGTCGACGGTCGCCTCTTCCCGCATGCAGACGCTGTCGGCCCCCTTGGGCACCGGTGCGCCAGTCATGATACGCATAGCCTCACCCTCGCTGAGTTGAGCGGCGGCCATATCCCCGGCAAAGATCGACGCCACGATGCGCAGGCGCACCGACCCGCTCGACGTGTCGCTCGAACGCACCGCGAAGCCGTCCATGGACGAGTTGGCGAAGCGCGGCGACGGCTCCCGGGCCACGACGGCGGTCGCCGCGACGCAGCCGAGCGCCTCCTCGAGCACCACCTCCTCGGGTTCGAGGGGCGCCACGGCCGCTAGCACGAACTCCTGCGCCTCCTCCAGCTGAATCATGGGCTCGCCACTCTTCTTTGGGGCATTGCGATCACGGATCCCGGACATCCACAATGGGCGTGCCCTCTTCGCTCCAGGCGGAACCGCCCTCCCAGATCTCGCGCTTCCACATGGGCACGCTGCGTTTCAATGTGTCGATGCAGTAGAGCCCGGCCTCGAAGGCCTCGGCCCGGTGGGGCGAGGAGACGACGACGACGACCGTGGTGCCGGAGAGTTCGACCTGTCCGATCCGGTGATGGATTGCGACGGCCTCGAGAGTCGGCCACTTGACACGCGCTTCGGCGATCACCTCGCGGATGCGTCCCTCGGCGAGGCCCGTGTCGGTCTCGTAGTCGAGCGCGATAACGCCTTGGCGGACGGCCGAGCTGTCGCGCACGATCCCGCTGAAGGTGACGACCGCCCCGCAGTTTGAACGGGTCGCCCAGGCGGCGAGCTCGTCGGGCGACAGGGGGTCGGGCGTGACCAAGACCCAGTCGGAAGTCGGTGGTGCCTCCACGCGAGTCAGCCTATAGTCGGCTGCTCGCGCCGCCTCTGGGCATTGAACGCAACGTCGAACTCAAGCAACGCTTGTAGGACGCGGCGGTTGCCGAGGGCGCAAGGTGCACGCACGGGCTTCTCACTCGAGCGTGCCGCCGCGACGCGCCGGGTGCACACGCACAACGCCGACGGCTCTCCGCTCGACCGTCGAGTCGCGATCGGCGCCCAATGCCTACCTCTACGCTTTGCGCAGATGCGACGAGAACTACCCTAGAATCACGCGAATACNAAGTTTTTGGCACCACCGTACTGAAAATGCAACTGACCTAGGAGGCATAGGATGTCAACCTTGACCACACGTTCGTTTGCTTCGAGGTGGCGAGCGCGCCAGCTGACGAGCCTGGCGGTGGCTTCGGCACTGACCGCAGCGGGTGCGCTGACGATGCCGTTGGCGACATCCAGTGCCGGGGCGGCGAAGGCTTCTGGCACCGTCGACGTGTTGTACTGCGGGTCGTTCCTCGACCTCATGACCCAGTACATCGGCCCGGCCTTCAACCGGGCGACCGGCTACACGGTGAGCGGCTTCTCGAATGGCTCGACCGCCCTCGTGACCGAGATCAAGGGCAAGGTCGAAGTCGGCGACGTCTTCATCAGTGCATCGCCGACGGCCGACACATTGCTCGAGGGAAGCGGCAACGGCAGCTGGGTGTCGTCCTACAAGGAGTTCGGGTTCTCGGCGCTCGTCCTGGGCTACAACCCGACGTCGAAGTTCGCCAGCGACCTGAAGACCAAGCCCTGGTACAACGTGATCGACCTGCCGCACTTCTTACTCGGGCGAACCGATCCCGCGACCGATCCCAAGGGCGTGCTCGCCGTTGACGCCTTGAGCGAGGCGGCGAAGGCCCACGGCCTGGCGGCGCTCAACGCCATCGCGAAGTCCTCGTCGACCGTCTACGAGGAGACTGCCCTCGTCGGCGACCTGCAATCCGGACAGCTCGATGCGGGCTTCTTCTACGCCGTCGAGGCCGCCGCGGCGCACATCAAGACGGTGCCGTTGACCGGCACGAACCTCGCCGGTGAGTACACCGTCACGATCTTGAACCGCGCGCCCCACCAAGCGGCCGCGAAGGCCTTCGTCAACTTCCTCTTGAGCGCGGCCGGCCAGAGGATCCTGCGGGCCAACGGCGTCACGTCGATCGTGCCGGCCAAGGTCTTTACGGCCCCGTAGTGGTGGCGGCGCTCAACGACACCGTGTGGCAGTGCGCCGCAGCGCCATGAACGGGAGGCGGCTCGCGAAGAGCCCCCTCACCTGGCTCGCTGGGCTGATCGTCGTCTATCTCGGCTACCCGCTGGTCGCCTTCGCGGTTCGACTCGTCCGATCGCCGCAGCGGGGACTTCACGTGCCGGGACTCTTCCCCGCGCTCTGGGTATCGGTGAGCGGCGCTACGATCTCGCTCGCTCTCATCACGCTCTTTGGCGTGCCCCTCGCTTACAAGCTCGCGCGCTCGACGGGGCGTCTGGCCGCGGTCGTCGGCGTCGTCGTGCAGATTCCCCTGGCTTTGCCGCCCCTCATGAGCGGCGTACTGCTCGTCTACCTCGTCGGCCCCTACACGTTCCTCGGCCGGCTCTTCGACGAGCGGCTTACCAACTCGATGGTCGGCGTCGTGATCGCGATGTCCTTCGTGTCGGCGCCGTTCCTGATCGTGGCAGCGAAGTCGTCCTTCGCCTCCCTCGACCAGGGTTTGCTCGATGTAGCGGCGACGCTCGGGCATTCCGACGTTTCGCGATTCTTTCGTGTTGCCGTGCCGTCGGCCGGCCACGGCATCCGAGCCGGCATGCTGCTCACCTGGCTGCGGGCCTTCGGCGAGTACGGCGCCGTCGTGATCCTTGCCTACAACCCGAACTCGCTGCCGATCTATACCTACAACCAGTTCAGCGGGCGCGGACTGCCGACGACGCTCGCCCCTACGGCCCTGGCCCTCGCCGTCGCGGTCGTCGCCGTCGGGATCAGCCGTGTGCGTGTGCCCACGGGCGCGACCCATTTGGCGAGCCTGGCTACGCCCCGCGCGCCGGAACCCGTCGCGTCGCGACCCGTGCGCTTTGACGTCGACCATCGCCTCGGCGACTTTCACCTCACGCTGGCCCGCGACTCGGCCGCACGGCACCTCGGGGTGCTCGGCCCCTCGGGCTCGGGCAAGTCGATGCTCCTTCGGTGCCTGGCCGGCCTCTACGGGCCGGCACCCGGATCCGTCTGGTACGGCGACGAGGCGGTGCGCGACAGCCCGGTCGAGCGCCGCGGCGTTGGCTACGTGGCCCAGGGCTTCTCGCTCTACCCGCGAATGACCGTTTGGCGCCACCTGATGTTCGCCCGCGGCGCCTCGCCCGAGCTCGCCTCGTACTGGCTCGCGCACCTGCAACTCTCGGGGCTCGAGGACCGGCTCCCCGCCGAGCTCTCCGGCGGCCAACGCCAGCGCGTCGGACTCGCCCAGGTGCTGTGCTCGTCGCCGAAGGTGCTGCTGCTCGACGAGCCCTTCTCCGCGCTCGACGTTCCCGTACGCCTAGAACTGCGGCGCGAACTGCGGCGACTGCAACGTGAGACCGGCCTTGCGACCGTGCTCGTCACCCACGATCCCGCCGAAGCCGCGTTCCTCTCGGACGAGCTCATGGTCATCGCGGACGGTGCGCTCCTGCAGTCGGGCCCGAGCCGGTCAGTGTTCGCTCGTCCGGTCTCGCCCCGAGTCGCCCAGTTGGTCGGCGTCGAGAACCTGAACGCGGGCACGCTTTCATCGCCGACCTCGATGCGCTTCAACGGCTCCACCGTTGGCGTCAAAGCGACCGACATTCCGGTTGGATCCCGCGTGCAGTGGAGCGTTCGCCCCGAGCTCGTCACGGTCTCGCCCGTGGGTGTCGGCGCCAGCGGTGGCGAGTCGAGTGCTCTTGTGGGCACGCTCACCGACGTCGCGGACAGCGGTACGGCGTACGACCTCTTTCTCAGTCTTGGTGGGGGCGTCGAGATCCTGGCCCGAACGTGGGCAGCCCCCGACGTCGCGGTGGGGGCGACCTGCGTTGTGGAACTGGCTCCCGAGGCGATCGCCATCTGGCCCGCGTCGGAGGAGGCAACTAAGACCGTTGGCTTGACGGTCGAGCCGAGCGGCTGAGCGACCTGCGCCGTTCAGAACTTGTCGGGGATCTCTACGCTGACGTTCGTCGCCTTAATAACCGCGTCGACGACCATGCCGGGGGCGAGCTCAAGCTCGTCGGCGGCCTCTCGGGTGATGAGCGAGACGAAGCGATGGGGGCCGGCTTGAACGTCGACCTGCGCGACGACCTTGTCCTTCACGACTCGGGTCACGATGCCGACGAAGCGATTCCGCGTCGACTGGGCGCGGGGACTCTTCGGCTTCGGCGAGTCCGCGGTGTCGATCGCCGCCTTGGCGAGGTCAACGCCTTCGAAGTAGCGTTTGCCGTCGCTCGCGACTGTCGTCTTTATCTTGCCAGCGTCGGCCCAGCGCCGGATGGTGTCGGTGCTAACGCCGAGGAGTTCAGCGGCCTGGGCCGCGCGGTACTTTGCCATGACCTGACACTACTTATCGCTAGGGCCAGTTCTCGTGCGAGGATCGCCGCTCAGCCGCCGATCATCGACATCGAGCGCGACGGTTGCAGGAAGTTGGGCTCGTTGATGGCGTGACCCGGGAACTTCTCCCACACGGCCTTACGGAACACCAGGGCGGCGGCGTCGTCGGTGCCGCCACTGCGAAGGACGTCGCGCAGCGAGAACTCGTTGTCCGAGAACAGGCAGTTGCGAATCGCACCGTCCGAGGTAAGGCGTACACGATTGCAGGTTCCACAGAACGGCTGGGTGACTGACGAGATGAGGCCGATCTCGCCCTGGCCATCGGTGAAGGCGAATCGCTCGGCGGGCGCGGAGCTGCCGTTGTCCTTGGGCGAAAGCGGCCACACGTCGTTGATGCGCTCAAAGATCTCGTGCCCGGGCACGAGTTGGTTGCGGTCCCATTGGCCCGAAGCGTCGAGGGGCATGAACTCGATGAAGCGCACGACGCGGCCGGACTCGCGGGCGAAGCGCGCGAAGTCGAGGATCTCGTCGTCGTTCTTTCCGCGCAAGATCACGACGTTCACCTTGAGAGGCACGAGACCGGCCGCTTCGACGGCGTCCATCGCCGCGAGCACCGTCGCGAGGTTGCCTCGGCGTCGGATGGCGTTGAAGCGTTCGGGTCGCAGAGAGTCGCAGCTGATGTTCACCCGCTTGAGCCCCGCGTCGGCGAGTGACTGCACGAGCGAAGCGAGCAGCATGCCGTTCGTCGTCAGAGCCAGATCCTCGAAGCCGATGGCCGAGAGTTGGGTCACCAGCGCTGTCAGATTCTTTCGCACGAGCGGCTCGCCGCCGGTCAGGCGCAGCGCGGTGATACCCAGGTCGAATGCGACCTTCGATACCCGGGCGATCTCCTCGTACGAGAGCAGCGCCGAACGGGGAAGAAACGTCATGTCCTCATCCATGCAGTACACGCAGCGCAGGTTGCACCGATCGGTCACCGAGATTCGCAGGTCGCCGTGAACCCGGCCGTAGCGGTCGACGAGCGGACCCTCGAGGGGCATTCCCGCGTAGGGGTCGCGTGAGGCTGCGGGGCCCTCGTCACGCGCGCGGGGGTGGGGGCGCACCGAGACGGCTACCGCGTTCGGGTCAGCGTTCGTCACTGTTGCACATGCTAACGGCGGCTCTCGTTCGTGACGGTCGAAACGATATGCGTTACCTGGCCCATGACTGGGCCGCGAATGCCACCTCGATGCGCTCAACTACGTGCTCTCGACGAGACGTCCCCACTGGCCCGACTTGCCGCCTTCCTTCTTTAACAGCACCAGGTCGTCGATCCAGGCATCGGGGTCCGCGTCCAGCAGTGCGTCGAGAAGAGAGAGTGCCGCAAAGGCGCAGGCCGTGAGCGCTTCCATCTCAACGCCCGTGCGCTGGGTGGCCGTCACGCTCGCCGTCACGTCGATGCCATCGGCGTGCGCGTGCAGTTCGACGTCGACGTCGTCGAGGTTGAGCGAGTGGCAAAGGGGGATCAGTTCATCGACGCGCTTGGCGGCGAGCACGCCGGTGACGCGTGCCCCCAGGGGCGCGTCGATCCCGTCGGATCGCGGGCCGAGGGTCTCGAGGTCCACTCCGGTGACCACCCGGCAACGGGCGAGCGCCTGGCGCCGCGTCGGTCGCTTGGCCGAAACGTCGACCATTCGCAGCTTGCCCGCGGCGTCGAGGTGGGAGAACGAACGGTCCACGGTCACCCTTCCTTCTGCTCGTGGCGCTTGGCGGTTGCCTTCGTTACGGTACCGCCTCGGCCACGGCGAGACTTCGGCCGTCGAGACCGATTTGCGTTCATTTCAAGCCGCCACCACCGTGGCGTCGGCTAGTGCAAGGCTGGAGGGACCAGAAAGGGCTCGGCCCACTAGACCGTGTAACGATTTTCGTTTCCCGAGAACGGTATAGGTGGGTAGGAGCATTCGAGGTGAGAGTGGTGAGAAGCCGTGTCGACCGACGCTAAGGACGTGACGCCCGTCACCCGGGCCAAGCCCGTGGCCGTCGGGCGGCGGGTCTTTCTCGGTCTGGCCGGCCTCGGCGCGCTCGGCATCGCCTTTGGCTCGAAGGTCCAGAACGCCGTCGACGGCGCCCTCGGCCAAGGTCTCGGTTTCCTGCCCTTCGGCGACCACTTCCGCATCTACTCGATCACCGGCGGCTTTCCTGAGGTCAGTCGCGAGCGGTACCGACTGAAGGTGAGCGGTCTCGTCGACCGGCCGACGACCTTTACCCTGGCGGACCTCGAGGCGATGCCCAAGACCTCCTTCGTGAAGAATTTCCACTGCGTGACGGGCTGGGAAGTCCCCAACGTGGCCTGGGAGGGGGTCAAGCTCTCACACATCCTCGACACGGTCGGCGTGCAACCCGGTGCGGTCGCCCTCAGCTTCGACTCCTACGACAACGCGGACACCGAGAGCCTCTCCCTCGATCAGGCGCGGTTGCCCGACGTCATCGTTGCCTACAAGATGCTCGGCGCCAACGTCACGACGGCCCACGGGGGACCGGTGCGCCTCTACGTTGCGCCGATGTTCGGCTACAAGTCGCTCAAGTGGCTCTCGGGGATCCGCGTCGTCGACACGGTCGAGCCGGGCTTCTGGGAAGTCAACGGCTACCCGGTGAACGGCTGGCTCGACGGCGCGACCGGTCCGACCGACCCCGACCCCAGCTTCACCTAGGCCATGACCGTCACTGAAGCGAGGACGAGCGCCGTGCGGATCCTGCGCTTTGACCGCGTGCAGCGGGGCGCCCACTGGGCCAACGCCGCGCTCTTTGGCGTCTTGATGTTCACGGCCATCCCGCTCTACTTCGGGTCGTTCTTCGGCATTGTCTTTGCGCGCCACACCATCGCCGAGATCCACCTCTGGTGCGGCGTCGCGCTGCCCGTGCCGATCATCATCTCTCTCATGGGCCCGTGGGGCAGGCAGATGCGCCGCGACGTGCGGCGCGTTAACTACTGGACGCGCAGCGAGCTTCGCTGGCTGCGCACAGTCGGACGCGCCCCGCTCGAGGCCGACAAGTTCAATCCCGGGCAGAAGCTCAACGTCATCTTCATCGGCGCGATGATCGTCATCATGTTGGGTACTGGATCGATCATGTGGTGGTTCCGGTTCTTCCCCGTGGAATGGCGCACCGGGGCCACCCTCGTGCACGACGCCTTCGCCTACGCGATCTTCGCGGTGGTGGTCGGCCACATCGTGATGGCGGTGACCCACCGTGACTCGCTCAAGTCGATGTTCACCGGAAGTATCAGTGAGAAGTGGGCCGCCCGCCACGCTGCCCGCTGGCTGAAGGAAGTTGCCGAGGAGTCGCCGAGCACCGACTGAGTCGTGAAGTAGCGATTCTCCCGCGTGGCTAGGCGAGCCGACGCCCCCGGAACGTGGCCGGCGGCTCACGTCGGTTGCTGGGGCGCATCAAGCTCCTAGCGCACGACTGAGTAGCCGTGGTCACGTTCGCGTCGGATGGATGGGACCGGTGCTGTCGCGCAGCGACCGCGCGCTCACGTTGGCCTCGAGCGCGATGATCTCGGCCACGATAGCGATTGCCGTCTCTTCGTGTGTGCGCGCGCCGATGTCGATGCCGATAGGCGCCATGACTCGCGCGAGCGCCGATTCGTCGAAGCCCTCTTCGCGCAGCCGCTGCATGCGCTCAGCCGTGTGATCCCGCGATCCCATGACGCCGAGGTAACCCACGCCCGTGCCGAGGGCGGCGACGATAGCCGGCACGTCGGTCGTATGGTCGTGCGCGAGCACGCACACGGCGTCGCGAGGCCCGAGATGTTCGCCCACTCGATCGAGATAACGCTGCGGCGAATCGACGACTACTTCGTCAGCTCCGGGGAATCGCTCGCGGCTGGTCGAGGTCTCTGAGGTGTCGCAGACGGTGACTTGGTAGCGCAGCAGCTTGGCGGCGCGCACGAGGGCGGCCGTGAACTCGGTAACTCCGAAGATCACCATTCGACGAGGCGTGGTGAACGTCTCGGAGTCGCGGTACGTCACCGGCGTCGCGTAGCGGGGGTCGTCCTGCAACTCCCAGTAGGCCTGCTGGAGCCAAAGGGCAATCGGGCCGGCCCTCCCGTCACCCACTGGGCGCCCGTCGAGGATGGTGATGGGGATCACCCCGCCGCCGGTGCTCGAGAGGAAGACCTCCTCGGCCCGATGCATCATCCCCACCGAGAGATCGCCCACGACCATCTCGGTCTCGCTCGCGGTCACCAGCTCGATGACGGTCTTGCGAGTGACGCCTTCGAGCACGCCAACGGCCGGCGTGTGAACGCGCCCGTCCACCACCGCGAAGATGTTGTACCCCGCGCCCTCGGTGATGAGACCGTGGCCGTCCGTGAGAGCCGGCAGCAGGGCCCCTTCGTCGTAGGCCTCGAAGAGGGCTCGCGTGAGGTCGCCCCAGTGGAAGTTCTTGATGGTGGGATCGACCGATCGTGAGGAGATCCGCTCCACTTGCTGCACGATGGCGAGGGCGACGCCCTTCTCCTGGTCCTCGGGCCTCACCAGCCAGACGTAGGGAACGGAGTACGCGTAGAAGCGAGCTTGCAGCTGGCGCGGGTCACGCACTCCCTGAGGGGCGATGCCGCGCGTCAGTACGACCTCCGAGTAGGTGTCGCGCAGCCCAGAGAGTGCCACCGTTTCGATGAGGATGTCGCGCATTTCGCCGAAGGTGAGCGAAGGTTCGAGGCGGAGCTTGTGGCATCCCCGCTCGAAGCGCGCCATGTGGTCGTCGAGGCGAAAGAGATTGCCGTGCCAAGCCGAGACCACGTCGTAGGTGAGATCGGAGTGAAGGAAGCCCCAATCCATGATCGGTATATTTGCTTCGGCGATCGGGACGAACTCGCCGTCGATCCAGGCACAGCCGCCGGCGAAGGGGTTCACGTCCGTCGCGCTCATGTCGCGAGCCTATCCATCGATTGGATCAAGGGGGCCGGCCTCGATGGGTGGCGTTCGGTCATCAGCGTCGTATGCCAGAGCGATCGCTTGGGGTCTTCAACTGTCGATTGCATTGAATTGCCTCAATGCCCAATGCAACGACAAAGGACTCATTTCAGAACCCGAGTCATCGCGATCGGCCAGTCGGGGTCCTTACCATCATTGTCATCATCCTGCTCTGGTTGGTCGTTAAGGGCAGGCACGACGAGCGTGTGCCCGATCTCGCCGCCGCGACGCTCTTTGTCCTCCTCGCCTTTCTGAATTGGAGGGCCGGACCGCATGTCGCAAGGAGCGGCGTCGTCGTGCGCAATGTTTGGCGAAGTCGCAGAATTTCTGTCTCTGAAGTCAAGGGAGCCGTATTCGTCCGATCAACGAGGGGTACCGACCGGGGGATCATCGCCGTGGAAATGGCACGTGGGGCCAGAGTAGAGTGATGGCCCTCCGACGTTGACCGGTGCCGCGAGGAACCTGCTCGAACTATCACTGGAGCGATTGAACGAATTCAGAGTCAGTAACGAAGTTCCTCTTTCCGGACTGACGCTGCGCTTCCTGAGGTCTGCGGGTGCGCCAAGATTCGCCCATGACCTTTCGCAGGTTGTCCTGCGGGCTCGCGATGACCGTGCTGCTTCTCAGCCTGGCTGAGGGTGGCGCTAGTGGCGGGACGTCGTCGAAGATCAGCGTGACCTCGCCGTGCGGCGTGGCGGGGACGGCCACCTACAGCCACGTCGTGTGGATCATGCTCGAA
>JGI12269J14319_10003834_pt1 | contig 13986 bp, 15 predicted proteins | sample PeaSoiSIISIP2007_FD_14319 | JGI IMG/M metagenome (IMG submission 14319) | reverse complement strand
TATTCCTGATGGACGAGCCATTGTCCAACCTGGACGCCAAGCTGCGGGTGCAGATGCGGGCCGAGGTGCAGCGGATCCAGCGGCGGATCAACGTGGCCACCTTGTACGTGACGCACGACCAGGTCGAGGCGATGACGATGGGCGACCGGGTGGCGGTCATGCGGTCCGGCGTGCTGCTGCAGGTGGACGACCCGCAGGTGCTGTACGACCACCCGGACAACCTGTTCGTCGCGGCGTTCATCGGCTCGCCGGCGATGAACCTGTACGAGGCGTCCATGACCGAGGACGCGGGCGCGGTCAAGCTCGGATCCCAGGAGCTGGCGCTGCCGGTGGACTGCCGTGACGCGCACCCTGGGCTGGCCAGATTCGCCGGCAAGAGGATCATCCTGGGCCTGCGCCCCGAGCACCTGCCCGCCGCCGCCACCGTCACCAACGGCACCCGGCCGAAGCTGGTCGGCAACGTGGACCTGGTCGAGGCGCTCGGGTCCGAGCTCATGGTTCACTTCACCATCGACGCCCGCCGGGTCCGGGCCGAGGGTGCGACCACGGCCGATGAAGATGCGACCGCCCACTCCGGCGAGGGCGTGGCCCGCGTCGACCCGTCCGCCAAGGCAAAGGTCGGCGAGCGGATCACGTTCGCCATCAACACCGATGGCCTCCAGTTCTTCGACCCCGACACCGAGAAGGCGATCTGGACCTGACCAGGCCCACCGGTGGTTACAGCGATGAGGGCACTTCCCGCAGGCAGGGGAAGTGCCCTCATCGCCGCCGGGACCCCGAGGGCCTGGGCCCGCCCGAGGGTGCCCGAAGACCGCGCTGGAGAAAACGTTATTTCCGCAAATCCTCGCTGACGTCCCTGCCCCTATGATCGGGTCGGGACCAGCGCCGATCGTGGGGAGAGCATCAATGTCTGCGGCTCGTGCCGGCGGTCAGATCCGGCCTGCCCGGCCCACGATGAAGGACGTGGCGGCACTGGCGGGAGTCGCGATCAAGACCGTGTCCCGGGTGATGAACGGCGACCTGACGGTCGCGCCTGACCTCGCCGCCCGGGTGCGCGAGGCGGCCGGCAAGCTCGGGTACCGGCCCAACCTGACGGCCAGCAGCCTGCGGCGCGGCGACCGGCGCACCGCGACGATCGGCTTGCTGCTCGAGGATGTGGCCAACCCGTTCTCTGCGGGCCTGCTGCGCGCCGTGGAGGACGAGGCCCGGCAGCGGCGGGTTCAGCTCCTGATCGGGAGTCTGGACGAGGATCCGGAGCGGGAGCGTGAGCTGGCGATCACGCTCATCGACCGCGGCGTGGACGGCCTGGTGATCGTTCCGGCGGCACGCGACCAGAGCTACCTGGTCGCGGAGAGGAGGCTCGGCATCCGGGTCGTATTCCTAGACCGCGAGCCCAGGTTCCTCGAGGCCGATGCCGTCGTGTCTAGCAACCGCCTGGGCGCCATAGCAGCGGTCGACCACCTGTGCTCGTTCGGTCACCGCAGGATTGCATACCTGGGGGACAGCCTGGCCATCGCCACCGCGGCACAGCGTTTCGAGGGCTACCAGCATGCGCTTGAGCGCGCTGGGCTGGAGCGTGACCCGCGCATCATCAGTCACGGCCTGCGCTCCACCGAGGCCGCGACGCAGGCCACCATCGACTTGATCGGCCTTCCCGACCCGCCGACGGCGCTGTTCGCGGCCCAGAACCTGATTACGATCGGCGCGGTCAAGGCCCTCCGGCAGGCAGGAGCGCAGGACTGCATCGCCCTCGTCGGCTTCGATGACTTCGTGCTGGCGGATGTCCTGGTGCCCGGCATCACGGTCATCACCCAGGACGTGGCGCGGCTCGGCCGACTGGCGGCGCAACTGCTGTTCGCGCGCCTCGAGGGAGACGATTCGCCACCGCGCACGCACATCGTGCCGACCAGCCTGGTGGTACGCGGATCCGGCGAGATCAGGCCCGCCGCCGGCATAGCCGCCAGCGGATGACCGGCCCGGCCGCCCTGCCGGAGACCGTCACCGTCATCGGCGAGGCGCTCATCGATCTCGTCCCCGGCGAGCAACCACGCAGCTACCAGGCCGTCCCCGGCGGAAGCCCCTACAACGTCGCTGTCGGCCTGGCCCGCCTCGGCCACCGCACGACACTGATGGCCCGGCTGTCCGATACCGCGTTCGGCCGCGTCCTGCGCGACCACGCCCAAGCCGAGGGCATCGACCTCGACGCCGCGCCGCACGCCGCGGAGCCGACCACGCTGGCCGTCGTATCCCTGGATGCCAGGGCTCAGGCCAGCTACGACTTCTATCTCGACGGCACTGCGGACTGGCAGTGGACGGCACAGGAGACCGGCCGTGCACCGGACAGCACCGCGGTGCTCCACTTCGGATCGATCGCGTCATGGACCCCTCCGGGTGACGCGCGGATCCTCGATCTGGCTCGGGCCATGCGCGGCCGCGGCGACGTGCTCGTCAGTTACGACCCCAACGTCCGGCCCGGGCTGCTCGCGGATGTTGGTCACGCCCAGCGCGTGGTCGAACGCGCCGTCCGCATTGCCCACCTGGCCAAGGCGAGCGCGGATGACATCGCGTGGCTGTACCCAGGCAGGACGGCCAGGCAAGTAGCGCAGCACTGGCTCGGGCGCGGCGCGATCGTCGTGGTCATCACGGGCTCAGCCAGCGGCGCCGACGCCTATACCGCTGATGGTCTGTCCCTGCACCGGCCCGCACGCGACGTCATCGTGGTCGACACCGTTGGCGCGGGAGATTCCTTCACCGCCGGACTGATCGGATCGCTCCTGCGGCGGCACCTGCATACCCCGGCCCGCCTGGCCCGGTGCCCGGCCGGCCAGCTGGCCGCCGCGATGGACGACGCGATCCTGGTGGCGTCGCTCAACTGCCAGCGGCGCGGCAACGACCCGCCCACACTCGCCGACGTTGCCGCCGCTGCCGCCGCTGCCGGTTAGTTAGCCACTCCCCCGCGCCGCGCTGACTCGTCCGGCAGGGTCACAAAGCGGCAATGTTCCAGCCGACGTCGCCTGGCTGACGCGGGCGGCGCGCCGCGGCAGGATGGTGTGCGTGAGGGACCGGGTGGCCTGGCACCGCGCCTATGACGACCCGTCTTCCTCACTGAGCCCGTGGCTGCGCCACGCCGCTTATATAGGTAGCGAGCCGATAGAAGGCGCAAGGTCGACGGTTTGTGGTGATAGCCCTGGCGGAACATAGCCCGCGCACGGGCAGCGTCTCCACAATTTCAGCGAACCCGGCCGGACTCGGCAGGACGCTGGCGCGCGGTGAGATGCGGCGGTGTGCGCGCATCGGACGCATATTCTTGCCGATGGCAAAGACGTACAGTGCCATTCCCAGAGCATATCGGCCCCGACGGACAACCAGAACATGAAATAGGCGAATGCGATCACGAAGGCCAGAGCCCCATATCCACCATCACCGCGCAGGGAAGCGAGCGTAAAAGCGGCGGCCAGAATGGCTGGCGTAATGAACCCGGATGTGCCCCACCTGACTGCGTTGCTCGGCCGCCGGGGCGGCTTGCGCGACGGCTGGGCTCCGGCCAGCCAGGGGGGGATGTCGGCGGTGACCGTGGCCAGTTCCGCGTACGTACCTGAGGCGAGCGCCTGGCCGATCCGCACGTCGAACTCGTCCTTGGTCAGCCGACCCTGAACGAACGCGGCCTTGAGCATATCGATCGTATGCTCGCGGTCGGCATGCGACGCCCGTAGGCGGCCGCGGCCCGCCGCGGCTGCTGCCCTTTCGCCTCCCGGCCCTGCCATCATGACGCCTCCTCCGGAGGAGGATCAAACCACAGCATAATGCCGCTGCCCTCTGGCTGCCATCCTCGGACCCTCTACTGATCCGTAGCAAGATCAGATCAAAGGGGCTACGGCCATTCCGTAGCAGGGCTCCCCGCCGACCTTCCCCGTCACTGCACGTCACGCTGTGGATCAGGAGCCAGAGGTGATGAGCGGGTCGCGGGGCAAGCCGAGGATCCGCTCGGCTAGGCTTATCATCCGCGGGAGTACCGCTCCTCCCCGCCGCAGAGCCGAGCTGAGTATATGAACGACGCCAGCCGCCTGGTTGATGGCTGGCAGCGACGTCGTCCGTCGATGACGGAGCCGCCGGTGTTCAAGCTGGATACCTTGGCGCAGGCGGCCCGGGCCCGGCTCGGCCCGGGCGAGGCTGATGCGTTCCTGGCGCGGCTGGAGCTGCTGTCCTTCGACATCCTGGAGCCGCTCGGCCAGGTGTACGGGGCCGTCGTGGACCTGGATGAGTTCGCGGTGCGGCTGGTGCTGGACGCGCTAGAGGCCGCGGCGCAGCGTCCGGCGGCGCTGCGGCTGCTCGACCGGCGCCGCGAGATCGACCCGGCCTGGTTCCAGCGGTCCCGCATGATCGGCTATGTCTGCTATGCCGACCGGTTCGCCGGCTCGCTGGCGGGGATCCGGCGACACCTGGATTACCTGGTGGAGCTGGGCATCACGTACCTGCACCTGATGCCGCTGCTGCGGCCGCGGGAGGGGGAGAGTGACGGCGGCTACGCGGTGGCGGACTACAACGCGACCGATCCGCGGGTCGGCACGATGGCCGACCTTGAGGCGCTGGCCGGCGACCTGCACGACCGCGGCATCGCCTTGTGCGTCGACCTGGTGCTCAACCACACCGCGGCCGAGCACGAATGGGCCCGCAGGGCGCTGGCCGGCGAGCCTGGCTACCGCGAGATGTACCTGGTCTACCCCGACCGGACCGAGCCCGACGCCTATGAGCGCACGCTGCCCGAGGTGTTCCCCGACACCGCGCCGGGCAACTTCACCCAGGTCCCGGACCTGGGCTGGGTGTGGACGAGCTTTCACGAGTACCAGTGGGACTTGAACTACGCCAACCCGGCGGTGTTCCGGGCCATGCTGGGGACGATGCTCGCCCTGGCGAACCGCGGCATTGACGTGCTGCGGCTGGACGCGGTGCCATTCGTGTGGAAGCGGATGGGCACCGACTGCCAGAACCAGCCCGAGGCTCATCTGCTCCTTCAGGTGTTCCGGGCGCTGACCAGGCTCGCCGCGCCGGGCCTGGTGCTGAAGGCCGAGGCGATCGTGCCCTCGGACCTGCTGGCTGCCTACCTCGGCGCTCATGACCGGTTCCGCCCGGAGTGCGACCTAGCCTACGACAACCAGCTCATGGTGATGCTCTGGTCCACCCTGGCCACCCGCGATGTCCGGCTGGCCGAGGCCGCGCTCTCGCGCCGCCGACCCGCGCCCGCACCGGCCTCCTGGGTCACCTACGCTCGCTGCCACGACGACATCGGCTGGGCGGTGTCCGAAGCCGACGCCGGCGCCGCCGGGCTCAGCGGCCCGGCCCACCGCCGCTTCCTCGCCGACTTCTACGCCGACCGCTTTCCCGGCTCGTTCGCCAGGGGCGCGCTGTTCCAGGACAACCCGGCCACCGGCGATGCCCGCATCTCCGGCATGGCCGCCTCGTTGTGCGGCATCGAGGCCGCGCTGGACGCCGGGGACCCCGGCGCGCTCACCGCCGCCATCAGGCGGCTCGAGTCGATGTACGCCGTCGTGTTCTCCTTCGGCGGCATCCCGCTGGTCTACATGGGCGACGAGCTGGCCCTGCGTAACGACCCACGCTGGGCGCAGGACCCGGCGCATGCCCAGGACAACCGGTGGATGCACCGACCGCTGATGGACTGGGCCGCGGCCGACCGGCGCCGCGACCCCGGCTCGGTGGAAGGCCGGGTGTTCGCCGCAATCCGGGGCCTGGCCGCCGCGCGGCGTTCGCTGCTGGCCTTGCGTTCGGGCGGCAGCACCCAGATCTTGCCGACCGAGAACCGCAGCGTGCTGGCCTACCGCCGGGCGCACCCGCGCAGCTCCCCGTTCCTGTCCCTCACCAACTTCAGCGACGTCACCCAGTCGGTAGACGCCGGCGTCATCGCTCGCGCAGGCCTGTACGAGCCCTCGCACGTGCATTCCACCGCCGGGCAGCTGTCGATCACCGCCGACCGGATCGAACTGCTGCCATGGAGCTTCGTCTGGCTCACGGGTAAATGAATCGCGTCGGTAAGCTCGGGAGACTAAAAGCGGTCAGTTTGCCCAGTCAGACGACGGGTAGCCGATGATTGATGATCACTGTCTGGCCATCCCGTAGGGGTTTGCCTCCAAAGCCGGCCTGCGCCCGATGCGGGCACATCGGTGCGTGTCATCATGCCCGGGCCTGACCTGGGCGGGCGGGCTGCGCCCGACGGCCCGGCCCCAGACCGCTGAACCCACCGCGCAGGGCACCAGGACACGGGCACCCCCCGCCCGCCGGCCGCCGCCATCATCGGGGCCGGCGCCGCCGCGCGGTCCTGATCGAATCCGACGCGGGCATCGCCGCCGTGGCCCGCCGCGCGGCCGCGGACGCCGGGCTGGCGCAGGTAGAGATCCGCCAGGCGGACGCCAGCCTGGCGACCAGCTTCGCGGACGGGCTGCCCGCGGGCGTGCTGCTGCTGTGCGGCATCTTCGGCAACGTCAGTGACCGCGACATCCAGCGCACCGTGGAGGCCGCGCCCGCCCTGTGCAGCGCGGGCGCGACGGTGATCTGGACCCGGCACCGGCGCCCGCCCGACCTGACGAGGCGGCTGAGGGCCTGGTTCGCGGCGAGCGGCTTCGAGGAGATCGCCTTCGACGCCCTCGACACCGACGCCATGACCGGCGTCGGAGCGTGCCGGCTCCGCCACGCCCAAGCCGCCGCGCCGCCCGCCGGCCCGCTGTTCACCTTCGGCACCGGATGAGCCGGAACTTCTGGTCGAGGCACTGCGACCCTTTATCGGCCTGTAGATTGCCGAACCGAACGCCTGACTCCGGAAAGCCGGGCTCATGTGGTTGCCTGTGCCGGTACGAGAGCGCGCCGGCTAGGCGGGTGCGGGCGGGACGTCTTACGGTCGGCTTATGGCCGTTTCCGATCTGCCCTCGCCGCGCTGGGTAAAGCTGCTCGACCAGTCGCGGTGCATCGGCCGCCATGCGTGCACCACGGCCTGCAAAGAGCGAGAACGAGGTGCCGGTCGGGGTGACCCGGACGTATGTCAAGTCGGTGGACGTCGGGGTGTTCCCGCAGGCCAGGCGCGCCTGGTCCCGGGCCTCATCTATCGCCTGCGGGCTGCGGTAGGGGTCGCCCGGGTCGGGGGTGCGGGTCACCGCCTGCACCAGCCGGTGCACAGCCAGAACGTCCGCCTCGGCGGTGAGCATGCTGTAGGCGGCCAGGCGGCCGACGGCGCGCAGCAGCGCCGGGGGGTCGGCCAGCCCGTCCAGCAGCGCGCGGGGGATCGCCTCGGGGGCGTACCAGGCCAGGATCCGCAGCACCTGCCCGGCCAGCGGGTCATCAGCCAGCCGGTCCAGGGTCACGTGCCAGATCCGGGCGATGGTGCGGGCCGCGTCGGCGGCGGCCTGGTACATCGCGGCCGGGTAGCGGGCCAGCAGGCCCAGGTACTCCCGCGGGGTGGCGCCGGCCTGGGCCAGGTAGGCGCCGGCCTGCTCAACGGCCAGCGGCAGGAAGCCCAGCTCCGCGCCGCCGTCCACCTCCCGCGGCCGGTCCTGGGTCAGGATCGCGGACAGCAGGGCCTGCGCCTCGGCCGGGTCCAGGACATCCAGGCGGACCGGCACCGCGGTGGCGTGCCAGCCGGTCGCGCGCCGGCTGGTGATCAGGTACCGGCCGGCCGGGGCCCGGGCCAGCAGAGGCGCGACGTCGGCCGGGTCGGTCACGTTGTCCAGCACCAGAAGCCACCCCTGGTGGGCGGCCAGCCACTGCACCGCCCCCTCCCGCAGCGCCTCGATCGGCAGCACACCCGATAGCGCCGACTGCAGCGCCACGGCCAGGGCGGCGTCGATGCCGACGGGGGTGGCGGCGGTGATCCACCAGGTCAGGGTGTACTCGCCGGCGCGGGCGGCGGCCCAGTACACGGCCAGGGTGCTCTTGCCGATCCCGCCCAGGCCGTGCACCGCCTGCACCACCACCCCGCCCGGCCCGGCCAGGGCCGCATCCAGCCGGGCCAGCTCCCCGGCCCGGCCCACGAACAGCCCCGGCGGCGTCGGCAGGTTCGCCAGGCCCGGCGGGACGGCCAGCTCCGCCCACGGCCGGAACGCCTCGGCCGGCAGGACCGTCATCCGTTCCGCCCGGTACTGCACGTTGATGGCATAGTCGCCGGTGGAGGCGATCCCGCTGATGTCCCCGCCCGCGGCGACCGCTCGCTTACCCGCCGCGGGAACACTAGGACCAGCCGCAGTACCGCCCGCGTCCGCAGTTACGGGGGTCTCCCGGCTTGCCCACCAGGTGCCGGCCGCGCCGACCGCGCCGGCGGTGACCGTGGCGAATGCCGCGGCGACGGCCCAGCGGTCCGACGTCGCGTGCGGCATCCACGACCAGGAGGCGAACCGGAACAGCCACAGGCACACCCCGAACACGGCGACCGTCGCGGTCACCGCCACCAGCCACCGCATCAACCTCCACCGCATCGCCTTGCCCCTCCCACGCGCAACCCGGGCGAGCACGGTCCAAGCTTCTCACCGCAGCGGCCCCGGTCCAAACACTGCACAGACGCCGCAATGCGACCAGCTCCGGACACCGGGAAAACCAGTGACTGCCAGCGATAAGTGACTCGTGATCTTGCCTGATCCTGGCGCTTCGCGGAACTTCCCAGGTTCAGTTGACGTGATCTCCCAGGTTTAGTTGGCGTACTGGTCCAATTTGATGGCGCTGTCCCCAGGGCTCCCGACATAGGGAGATCTTTTATGCAGGGTTTGGATGGGACGGACGCGGCCCCGAAGCTGCCGCCGCCCGGGAACTGCCGCCCCTACCGAACGGGACGGCCCGGATGGACACCCTCAGGCGGCCGGGCGCAGATCCATCGCGAAGATGACGGGGCCCTCGGCTGAGATCACGGTGAAGCCCAGATGCCGGTAGAAGCCGACTGCCCGCTGGTTGGCGGGCCAGACGAAGAAGTGCAGCCCCACCGATCCCTGCTCGCCAACGACGAGAGCCCCAAGGAGCGCGACATCGCGATGGTCTTCCAGAACTACGCGCTCTACCCGCACATGACGGTCGCCGAGAACATCGGCTTCGCTTTGAAACTGCGCAAGCTCCCGAAGGCCGAGATCCAGGCCAAGGTGAAGGACGCGGCCGAGATCCTCGGGCTGACCGACTGGCTCGACCGCAAGCCCGCCCAACTGTCCGGCGGCCAGCGCCAGCGGGTGGCCATGGGCCGGGCGATCGTGCGCGAGCCCTCGGTGTTCCTGATGGACGAGCCGCTGTCCAACCTGGACGCCAAGCTGCGGGTGCAGATGCGGGCTGAGGTGCAGCGGATCCAGCGGCGCATCGGGGTGGCCACCATGTACGTGACGCACGACCAGATCGAGGCGATGACGATGGGCGACCGGGCCACGGTGCTGCGGACCGGGACGCTGCAGCAGGTCGACCACCCGCAGGTCCTGTACGACCACCCGGACAACGTGTTCGTCGCGGCGTTCATCGGCTCGCCGGCCATGAACCTGTACGAGGCGACGATGAGCGAAGACACTAGGTCGGTCAAGCTCGGGTCCCAGGTGCTACCGGTGCCGGGTGATGTTCACGCAGCGCGCCCTGGGCTGGCTCGCTACGGCGGCAAGAGGGTGGTCCTGGGCGTGCGGCCCGAGCACCTGCCCGCCGCGCACGACGGCGCTACCGGGCCGACCCTGGTCGGTAACGTGGACCTGATCGAGGCCCTCGGCTCGGAGCTCGTGGTTCACTTCACCATCGATGCCCCCCGGGTACAGCCCGAAGGTGCGACCACCGCGGACGAGGACGCTACCGCGAAGGCGGGCGAGGGCGTGGCCCGGGTCGATCCGACCACCAAGGTCAAGGTGGGCGAGCGGATCACGTTCGCCGTCAATACCGAGGGCATGCAGTTCTTCGACATGGAGACGGAACAGGCGATCTGGGACTAATGCACCCGGGCGGCTTGGGAGGCCGGCCGGACCTCGCGGTCACCATCACGGTCATCGGCGAGGCAGTCATCGATCTCGTCCCCGGCGAGCAGCCGCATAGCTACTACGCCGTCCCGGGCGGGAGCCCGTACAACGTCGCGGTCGGCCTGGCGCGGCTCGGGCAGCGCGTGTCCTTGATGGCGCGCCTGTCCGATACGGCGTTCGGCCGACTGCTGCGAAATCATGCCCAGACCGAGGGCATCGACCTCACCGCCGCGCCGCACGCCGCCGAGCCGACCACGCTGGCCGTGGTCGGCCTGGACGCCACCGCCCAGGCCAGTTACGACTTCTACGTCGAGGGCACCGCCGACTGGCAGTGGACGGCCGGGGAGACTTCCTTGGCGCCTGCGTCAAGCGCCGTCTTGCACTTCGGATCGATCGCGTCGTGGACCCCTCCGGGGGCGGCCAGGATCCTCGACCTCGCCCGGGCCGCGCGTTCCCGCGGTGACGTGCTGGTCAGCTACGACCCCAACGTCCGGCCCGGGCTCCTGGCCGATCGCGATCATGGGGTGGGCGTGATCGAGCGCGCCATCGGGCTGGCTCACCTGGTCAAGGCCAGCTCGGATGACATCGCCTGGCTCTACCCCGGCGTCTTGCTCGACGACGTCGCCAAACGGTGGCTCGGGCTGGGCGCGACCGTCGTGGTCATCACCCGCTCGGGCAGCGGGGCCGACGCCTACACCGCGGGCGGCCTGCCGGTGCACAGGCCCGCGCGCGATGTCGTTGTGGTCGACACCGTCGGAGCGGGAGATTCCTTCACCGCCGGGATGATCGCCTCGCTCATCAGGCGGGACCTTTACTCCCCCGCCCGCCTGGCCCAGTGTCCGGCGGACCAGCTGGCCGGCGCGCTGGACGACGCGATCCTGGTGGCGTCGCTCAACGTCCGGCGGCGCGGAAACGACCCGCCCACGCTCGCGGACCTCGCCGCGGTCGGCTGAAGCCGTCGCGCCCGCCTGTTCGTGGTCCGGCCGGCCGGGGTGGGTGGGCCGGCGCGGGCGGCGGACCGGGCAAGATGGTGGGCGTGAGGGACTGGGTGGCTTGGCACCGCGAGTACGAGGACCCGTCGTCGTCACTGAGCGCGCGGCTGCGCCGGGTCCGTTACCACCTGTCGCGGGCCATCGACCGGGCTCCCGCTGGACCTGTTTCCCTGGTCAGCCTCTGCGCCGGGCAGGGTCGCGACGTGATCGGGGTGCTGCCCGGCCATCCCCGCCAGGACGAGGTCCATGCCGTCCTGATCGAGGCCGACGCGACCAACGTCGCCCTGGCCCGCCGCGCGGCCGCCGACGCCGGGCTGGCCCAGGTAGACGTCCGCCAGGCGGACGCCAGCCTGGTGACCAGCTTCGCGGACGCGCTTCCCGCTTGTGTGCTGCTGCTGTGCGGCATCTTCGGCAACGTCAGCGACCGCGACATCCAGCGGACCGTCGAGGCCGCGCCGACCCTGTGCCGCCCGGGCGCCACGGTGATCTGGACCCGGCACCGCCGACCGCCAGACGTGACGCCGGGACACCGCTGGCTGGAGAGTGGGCTCAATGTTGGTAACATAGGTTTTGTTGTACATTACCAACAGACGCTGGAGAGCGGCTCATGAGCGTGACGCAGATCGACATCGACGATGACGCACTCGAGCGCGCCATGGCGCTCTCAGGGGCGAAGACCAAAAAGGAAGCGGTTAACCTGGCTCTGCAGTTTTATGCGGAGAAGCAGGAACGCGCGGCACGCATCGCCCGGCATTTCGAGCGTGCACGGCACTGGGGCGCACTCGAGGACGCCGAACGCCTGCACCGTGCCGAGAAAGAAATCCGGTGATCTACCTGCTTGATACTTCGGGGCTAGTCCGCCTGCTCAGCGATCCCGGCTTGCAGGAGGCGTGGTATGACGCCGTGGACGCTGAGGCCATCGGCTCGTGTTACCCGCAACGAACCGAGTTCCTCTACACGGCCAGGGACAGGTCCGAGTACGACGAGATCACCGAGATGTTCGGGGACCTGTACCCCGACGTGTCAGTGCCGAAGAACGCCGGGCGCTGGATCGCTTCGGTCCAGCATCATATGGCTCAAGCCGGGGAACACCGTAGCGCTTCGGCCGTGGATCTCATGATCGCCGCCACGGCGGCTCATCACGGCCTGACCATCCTCCACGACGATGCCGACTACCGTACCGTCGCTCGGCACGCTCCGGACCTCAGCGAACACAACGTCCACGACATAGACGGACGGCGCGCGCCGCGGGCCGAGCGCTGATGATCGAGTCGTACCAGAGAGGACCGGCCATCGGGTACACCCGGGGGCTATCCGCTCCCGCGGCCCGCACCAGCCCGCACGAGACGTAGCGGTCTACTGGTAAGTAGCACTTTGCTGAATCGGGCGCGCCTCCCCCAATTCCGGACGATAGCGTGTTAAGAGTGCTCTAGCCGTTCGACAAGGACGTTATGTGAGCAGAGCACGAATCGCGTTTGGCATAGCTGGTGTCATTTCAGGGACCGTTTGGGCACTTGGCGGCACGGATACCCTGGCCGCTGCCGCTCGAAGACTTGCGGAACTCCTGCCTCTAATGATTGTACTCGGCGGGGTATCGGCAATCTTGCTGGTCGCAGTTCCCCGTGGCACGCTGGCTGGACCCGTAGTGCTTATTTCTGTGGGCCTGCTTGGTATCGCAGCGGAACGTGGAATGCTCTCAAGGTCACTTCTGGCCCATCTCCCTGCCTTCATTCTTATCGGCGTAGGAGTCATCGTAGCCATGAGCCGTCGTCAGAATATTCAAATCGAGACCGGAGTTGAGCGGTATACTGCTATCCTCTTTCCTGCGAATCGATACGTCTGCGGCGAAGCTCCGCGTAAGGTTATTGCACGGGCAATATTCGGACTGCTTCGGCTGGATCTGTCGCGTGCCGAGCATCCGGCCTTCCCTCGGCTCTGGATCGATGTTACATGTGTGATGGGCCGTGTCGAGGTCATTCTGCCCGAGGACTGGGAGGTTCAGGCGGGCCGGGTAGAGCTTGCTCGACGAATGACGTTCGGCGGCACGCTGTCACGCTCTGATCTCGCACCGTTCAATGAGCAGAAAGGGGAGTTCGAAAAGAACCTGGTCGTACTCAATGTCCTAGGATGGTCGGGCGCCGTAGTGGTGGAACGAAAAAGTCAATCATCAGGGGGCTGATCTCCGGCGGTTTCCAGTCGGGATCGTGGCATGTCCCGTTCATCCGCGTACGACGGGTGGCTGTAGCGGAACTTACTCATGCGCCGGACGGCATCAACATCGCGGCTATCCAAGAAGCCAGACAGGCTCTTGTTAAGAGCCAGTTCCTCGTCAGGAGTGAGCGGCAGCTCATAGTGCAGGGCTTTGAGCATGTCGAACCTGTGCAAGTCAAACGCCGTAGCTAGGAGTGTCCCGTGGCCGCGCGCGGTCGATACCGCGCCCCGGTAGGCAACGCCAGACATGAGCAGGGCGACGAGCGGCACAAGGCTCCACCAATCCAGGCGCGCGATCAGAGGCAGTGTAAGGAGAGCGACGAGCCCAAATGCGACGCAGAAGGCGGCCGTCGTATCCAGCATGTCGAGTTGTGCGCTGATAGCCCGATCAAGCTTAGGGGAGAGCAAGGGATACATCCGCGGATAGACGATCGGCATCGCCAGGCCATATCTTCCGCCTGCGTTGTCCTCGCTGTCCCTAAGGGCATTACCGAGGATGGTGGGCATCAACCTGTCAACCGAACGGTCTGAACCTACCGGGAGAGGGTAACGGGCGGAAATCATCACGGCACGGCTATGTACTCGACGGAACATGCGAAGCTGTCGAGCGTAACTCGCGACATCTCCGAATTCGCTGCTCGCGGGCTGACCGTAATATTGCCCCTCGGCCACTATGGCGGCAGTATGCTGACGGCGGCGATGACGTTCGGTAGCCACCTCATTGGCAAACTGAAGCGGCCAACGCAGCCAGTATCCTTCGAGAAGCTGCACGGTTGCCACTTGAAAGGGGCGCAGTAGGAGGGCGAGCAGGAAGATTC
>JGI12269J14319_10003831_pt1 | contig 13993 bp, 11 predicted proteins | sample PeaSoiSIISIP2007_FD_14319 | JGI IMG/M metagenome (IMG submission 14319) | reverse complement strand
AGAAAACGCCCGCCGGCTCCCTCGACCACGGCGGCGATTGCGCGCACGGTCTCCGGCGCGATTGCATTGCAGTCGACGATCAGCGTCCCGCGGCCGGTGGCGCGGAGCGCATCCGCCACCTCGCGCGCGAAATCGAGCGCCGCACCCGGATTGATGATCGAAAGCACGACGTCGCATTCGGCAACGAGGCGCTGAAGCGTGCCGACGTCGGTCAATCCCGCCTCGCGTGCGAGCGCGCGGGTGCGCTCGCTGCGGTGCTCGAGCGCAGTGTAAACCTTGAAGCCCTGGGCTTTGAGCTGCGTCGCAACCGCCTGGCCCATGTCTCCGGGGCTCATCACGCCGACATTCTCGATTCTCATCTTTCCGGCCGCCTCGCTCGCGGCGCTCGCGGCCGACGGCGGCCCGGCGATGGCGAAGGCCGCCGCCGCAACCCCGGCCGCCTGGAGAAATTCGCGGCGATTTCGCTTGCTGGCATCGTTCGCTTTCATCGCAAGTCCTCCGGAAAGGATTGTGCCGAGAGCAATCGGCGCGGCTCATGGCAGGAGCGGCCATGCCGGACGATCATGGCGCCGATCCCGACCAGTCGGTCGCAGAGTGTGGCGAACGACCACCGCTTGTTCTCGCCGGACTGTGAATAAGCGGCCCATCGCGCAAGCACGGGCGGGCTCGGGCCCGCTCAATGCCCGAGGAGTGCTGCCTTGACGCGTTCGGCGGTGATGGGGGCGGTGCGCAGCCTGGCACCCGTCGCATCGAAGATCGCGTTCGCGAGCGCTCCCGGCACCGGGGTGGTGGCGGCCTCGCCGGCACCGAAGGGCGGCAGCTCGGGACGGTCGAGGAGCGCGATCTCGACGGCGGGCACTTCGGGGAAGGTGAGGATGGGATAGCTCGCCCAATCGACGCTGGTGACGCGGGCGCGGTCGAAGGTCACCTCCTCATGGAGCGTGCGGCTCAGGGTCTGGAGGATGCAGCCCTCGATCTGGTTCTTGAGCGCATCGGGATTGATGACGAGCCCGCAATCATGCGCGCAGGCGACGCGGCGCACGCGCACCTCGCCCATGCCGGGCTCGACCGCCACCTCCATCGCGATCGCGACGTAATTCTCGTTGTGCTTGTAATGCACGTAGGCGAGGCCGCGGCCGATCGCGGGCTTGCCCGCCGCGCGCTCCGGGTTGGGCGAGGGCCGCGGCGTCCAGCCGAAGAGCTCGGCCGCGCGCTTCAAGACCACGATTCCGCGCGGGTCGGAAAGCGCGCTCAGGCGGAACTCGAGGGGATCGCGCCTGGCTTCGGCGGCGAGCTCGTCGGTGAAGCCCTCGACCGCGAAGCTGTTGGCGATCTTGCCCGGGGCGCGGATGTTCGACGGCCTGAGCGGCGTCTCCTTGAGCCAATGGACCACGGCCTCCATGTCGGCGACCGCATAGGGCGGATCGCCGTTCTGGCCGATCAGGCCCGCGAAGAGGCCGAGCTCCTGCTTGATACCGGCGGCCTCGGGGGCGAGAAGCGGCACGTTCGGCATGCCCTTGGTCGCGGCCGGCAGCCACATCTCGGTGCGCCAGGCGGCGATCGCGCCCTTCGCATCGAGGCTCGCCTCGAGCTCGATGAGCTGGGGCGGACCCTTGGGGTCCCAGCCGTGCTCGTCCTCGCGCATCCATTGCACGCGCACAGGCTTGCCTACGGCGCGCGAGAGGAGGGCCGCGTCCGCCGCCGCGTCGTCGTGGCCGTTCATGCCGTAGCAGCCCGCACCGTCGAGATAGATGAGGCGGACCTTGTCCTCGGGCAGGGCGAGGATGCGCGCGAAGGCGCTACGGTACTTGTGGGTCGCCTGCGAGGCGGTCCAGATCGTCGCGCGGTCGGCGGCCACGTCGGCAACGGCACAGGACGGCCCCATCGAGGCGTGGCTCTGCACCGGCCAGAAATAGCGCGCGGCGAGGCGGCGCTCGGCGCGCGGGAGGGCCGCCGCGGGATCGCCGCGCTTGGCGACGGTCTCGTCGTGGTCGACAGCACTCGCGCGCACGTGCTGCTCGAGGCCCTCGCTCCCCGGCAGCCCTTGCCCTTGGCTCCAGCTCGCCTTGAGCGCCTTGGCGGCACGGATGGCGGCCCACTCGTCCTCCGCGACGACGCCGAGGAAATCCTTGATGCGCACGGCGCGCGCACCGGGAATACCGGCGAGCGAGGCCTCGTCGAGCGACACGAGACGTGCCCCCACCGCGGGCGGGCGGATGGGGCGGCCGTGCAGCATGCCGGGCACGCTGAAGTCGTGGACATAGACGTGCCGTCCCGTGCATTTCGCCGGCAGGTCCGGGCGCGGCAGCGCTTGGCCGACCACCCGGTAGGTGGGGGGCGCCTTGAGCGGGGCCTTGGCGTCGACCTTGAGCGCCAGGCGCCTGCCCTCGAGAATCTGGCCGAAGTTGAAGCGCCCACCACCCGACACCATGCGCGCCTCGCCGTCGGCGATGATGAGCTCGTTCACGGGCACGCCGAACTTCGCGGCGGCGAGCTTGAGGAGTGCCGCCCGCGCGGTCGCCGCCGCCTGACGGATGGGCACGCCGCCGCGGGTGATGCCCGAGCTGCCGCCGGTCGGGCCCTGGTCGGGGGTCAGCGCCGTGTCGCCCTCGACAAGGGCGATGCGCACGACCGGGAGGTCGAGCTCCTCCGCCACCATCTGGCGGATGGCGATCCTCAAGCCGGTGCCGAGGTCGACCTTGCCGGTGAAGACGGTGACCGAGCCGTCCTCATGGACGGCGAGGAAGCTTGCGACCTCGTCGAGGGCCAAGGGCTTGCCGATGTCGGCGGCGTTGCCGAGGAGCGGGGCGTCGAATGCCTGCGCCGGCCGGCCGGCGCCGATGGCGAAGCTCACGATGAGCGCACCGCCCGCCTTGAGGAGCTCGCGGCGCGTGAGGCCGGGATGGGGGAGCGCCGTCATGGCGCTCACGCTCCCGCCGCGCGCAGGACGGCGCGCAGGATGCGCACATGGGTGCCGCAGCGGCAGAGCGTGCCGGCGAGGGCCCCCTTGGCCTCCTCGAGCGTCGGCTTGGGGTTGCTGTCTAGGAGCGCCTTGGTCGCCATCACCATGCCGTTGATGCAGTAGCCGCACTGGGCGGCCTGCTCGGCGATGAAGGCGGCCTGGACTGGGTGCGGCTTCTCGGGCGTGCCCAGGCCTTCGATCGTGGTGACCGCGCGCCCGGCAGCCGCACTCAAGGGGACCGTGCAGGCGCGCGCGAGCTTGCCGTCGACGAGCACCGCGCAGGCACCGCATTGGCCGAGGCCGCAGCCGAACTTGGGCCCGTGGAAGCCGAGCTGGTTGCGCAGCACGTAGAGGAGCGGGGCATCGGGGTCCCAGCTCTCCACCTTGCGCGCACTGCCGTTGACCTCGAGCTCGACCGTCGTCATGTCCGCCTCCGCGAGGATGCGTCCCGACCACGAAGCATGTTCCGATTGACGCAAGCGCGCAACCGGATCGCGGCTGGTGTCACGGGAGAAGGCAAGAAATCCCTCTCCTGCTTGCGGGAGAGGGAAGGGGCCCATCCCCGGGACGAAGTGCCCGGGGATGGGAAGGGTGAGGGACTGCCGGATGTCGGAGCCGTCCCTCACCCTCCCATTGCTGCGCAATGGGTCCCTCCCTCTCCCGCTTGCGGGAGAGGGGCTTAACGTGATCGGCGCGCCCGCTTCGGCGGGCATGACGGAAGAAAAACAATTCATTTAATACCCAACGAGTCCTAAGCTCCGCTTCCGCAGGCGGCGACACGGAAGCAGGGGAGCGAGGAGGGGACAATGCGCATCGCGATCATCGGCCAGCAGGATTTCGGCAAGGCGGTGTTGGAGGCGTTCCTGGGTCGCGGCGACGAGGTGGCGGGCGTCTTCGTCGCGCCCGAGAAGCCGGGTGCCAGGCCCGATCCCTTGCGCCAAGCCGCCGAGGCCAAGGGGATCAAGCTCTTCCAGATCGCGAAGTACGGCGAGCCCCAGGCCCAGGCAGCCCTCCGCGGGCTTAGCGTCGACATCGGCATCATGGCCTATGTGCTCGCCTTCGTGCCGCAGAGCTTCTGCGTCCTCCCGAAGCACGGCACCATCCAGTACCACCCCTCGCTTCTGCCGCTCCATCGCGGTCCCTCCTCGATCAATTGGCCGATCATCAAGGGCTTTACCAAGACCGGGCTCAGCATCTTCCGTCCCTCGGACGGGCTCGACGAGGGGCCGGTTGTGCTGCAGAAGGAGGTCGCGATCGGGCCGGACGACACGCTCGGCTCGCTCTATTTCGACAAGCTCTTTCCGATGGGCGTGGCAGCACTGCTCGAGGCGGCCGACCTCGTGCTCGCCGGCAAGGCCAAGGAGACGGCGCAGGACGGGAGCCGGGCGACCTACGAGGGCTGGGTGCGCGAGGCGGAATCGCGCATCCATTGGGCGCATCCGATCGCGCAAAGCTACAACCTCATCCGCGGCTGCAATCCGCAGCCGGGTGCGTGGACGACGCTTCAAGGCAGGAAGCTCTTCCTCTACGACGCGGGGATGCGTATCACGCGCACCTTCGGCGACGTGCGCGGCAAGAAGATCGGCCAAGTGGTGGCCGTGTCGGAGAAGAGCTTCACCGTCTTGGGCCAGGGCGGTTTCGTCGAGGTCTTGCGCTGCCGCTTCGAGGACGGCAAGAAAATCGCGGCGAACGAGGCGGGGATTGCGGCGGGGATGCTCTTCGGCGAGTGACGTGCGCCGGCGCCGATCGCGATAACCCCCTCTCTCTCGCAAGCGGGAGAGGGGCTTATTGCTTTAGACGGACGGCGAAGTGCTGGATCCCGCTCCGTCTACCTCACAGTCCGGCGGCGAGATAGCCGCCATCGACGCAGATGATCTCGCCGGTGACGTAGCTCGCGGCGGGCGAGGCGAGGAAGACGGCTGCTCCCACCAGCTCCTTGAGCTCGCCGAAGCGGCCCATCGGCGTGCGGCGGACGGCGTTCGCCTTGCGCTCGGGGCTCATCTTCTCGCGGTTGAGCTCGGTCAGGAAAAAGCCGGGTGCGATCGCGTTCACGCGCACGCCGCGCGTCGCCCACTCGGCGCCGAGCGTTCGCGTGAGTCCGAGCACGCCGTGCTTGCTCATGGTGTAGGGGGTCGATTTCTGGAGCCCGATGAGCGAGGCGACCGAGCCGATGTTGATGATGGCCCCCTCGCCCTGCGCGAGCATGTGCCGCCCGGCCTCGAGGCAGGCGAAGAAGACGCTTTTTAGGTTGGTGTTGACGACGAAGTCGTATTGCTCGGGCGTGAAATCCTCGCTCGGCTGGATGAGCGTGACACCTTGCGAGTTGACCAGCACGTCGAGCCTGCCGCTCGTCTCCGCCACCTCGTCGATGACGGACTTGAGCCGCGCGAGATCGGTCACGTCCTCGGCATAGCCCATCGCCCGCGGATCGGCCTTGCGCAGAAGGTCCTCCACCTCGTCCACCTTGCGCGGGGTCTTGCCCAGCACAGCGACGCGGGCGCCGGCTTCCTGATAGCCGAGTGCAATCTCGCGCCCGATGCCGCTCGAGCCGCCGATCACGAGGGCCACCTTGTCCTTAAGGGAAAATCGCGCGGCGTGGGTCATGGCTTGGCTCCCCTCGATCTGTTGTGCGGCAACTATCGCGCAAGCGCGGGTCAACGGCAACCGGCAGCGATTTCATAAACAGCGTCATTGCGAGGAGGCGAAGCCGACGAAGCAATCCAGGGCTGCCGCAGCACCTGGATTGCTTCGCCTTCGGCTCGCAATGACGGAGCACGGAGACTAAAGCCCCAAATACGCCTGGCGCACGCGCGCGTCGGCCAAGAGCTCGGCGCCGCTGCCGGCGAGCACGATGCGGCCCTGCTCCAGCACATAGGCGCGCTCGGCGAGCTTCAACGAGGCGGCGACGTTCTGCTCGACGAGGATGATGGTGTGCTCGGCGGCAAGGCGGCGAATGACGCGGAAGACCTCGGCGACCACCACGGGGGCCAAGCCGAGCGAGGGCTCGTCGAGCATGATGAGCTCGGGATTGCCCATGAGGCAGCGCCCGATCGCGAGCATCTGCTGCTCGCCGCCCGAGAGCGTCCCCGCCGCCTGCTGGCGCCGCTCGGCGAGCTGCGGGAAGAGGGCGAGCACGCGCTCGAGTGCCGCCTTGGCACCGGCCCGCGCGCGCGGCACGAGCGCCCCCATCTCGAGATTCTCGCCGACGGTGAGCGAGGGAAAAAGCTGGCGGCCCTCCGCCACCTGGCCGATGCCGAGGGCCACCACCTTGTGGCTCGGCCAGCCGGCGATCTCGTTGCCCTTGAAGCGGATCGAGCCGCAGCGCGGGGGAAGCATGCCGGAGACGGCGCGGATGAGCGAGGTCTTGCCGGCACCGTTGCCGCCGACGATCGCGGTGATGGAGCGCTCCGGCACCTCGAGCGAGACGCCGTCGAGTGCCGACATGTCGCCGTAGCTCAGCACGAGGTCGCGCACGGCGAGGATCATACCGCCTCCTCGCCGAGATAGGACTTGAGCACCTCGGGATGGCGCACGACGTCGGCCGGCGAGCCTTCGGCGATGCGCACGCCGTGATGCAGCACGACGATGCGTCCGGCAAGCGCCATCACCGCGCGCATGACGTGCTCGATGAGGAGAATGGTAAGGCCGGAGCCGCGGTTGAGCTCGGCCAAGAGGGCGACCATGCGGTCGATCTCGGTCGGCCGCAAGCCCGCCATCGTCTCGTCGAGGAGGAGAAGGCGCGCGCCGGTCGCGAGCGCCCGCGCGAGCTCGAGGCATTTGCGGTCGGGCAGCGTCAGGCTCTCGGCGAGGAGATGGCGCTTCTGCCAAAGCTCGAGGCGGCGCAAGACAGCTTCCGCGCGCGCCCGTGCTGAGGCCATGCCGCGCTCGGCCGCAAGCGCGCCCACCACCACATTGTCCTCGACGTTCAGCCGCGTGAAGGGGCGCACGAGCTGGAAGGTGCGCGCGATGCCCGCGCGGCAGACGGCGTCGGGCGAGAGGCCGGCGATGCTGCGGCCCTCCAGGCGCACATCGCCCTCATCCGGCGCATAGACGCCGGCCACCACGTTGAAGAGCGTCGTCTTGCCCGCCCCGTTCGGGCCGATGAGTGCGACGATCTCGCCGGGGGCTACCTCGAAGGAGACCGCGCTCACCGCTTGCAGGCCGCGGAAATGCTTGCTCACGCCCTCGACCGTCAGCATGGCGGAGCTCACGACGGGCCCCCGCTTGCGCTCGCGGCGAAGCCGAAGCGGTGCTTGAGCCAGGGCCAGAGGCCGCCGGGCAAGGCCCGAATGATGACGACGAGCAGGAGGCCGTGGATGACGAGCTCGAGGCCCGGGAGATCGAGACCGAGGGCTGCGGTCAAGCTCAAGAGGAGCTCGCCGAGCGGGGCCAGGATGAAGGCGCCCACGATGGGCCCCATGAGCGTGCCGAGCCCGCCCACGATGGGCGCCAGAATGATGTCGATCGAGCTGCCGATCGAGAAGATGTGCTCGGGGAAGAGGTTGCTGTTATAGAAGGCGTTGAAGGTGCCGGCGAGTGCGGTCATCGCCGCCGAGATGAGCACGGCCGCGATGCGCGCGCGGAAGAGGTTGATGCCGAGCGAGCGCGCCGCCTCCTCGTCCTCGCGGAGGGCGAGCCAGTAGTAGCCGAGGCGCGAGCGCAAAAGGACGGCCGAAAGCAGGAGGGCTGCCGCGGCGAGTGCGAGGATGAGATAGTAGTACATCTCGATGCCGCCGCGGAGATCGAGTAGATCGAGGCGCTTCTCGGCCGCGACCGGAATGAACAGGCCGCCGGAGCCGCCGAGCCAATCGATATGGTCGAAGCCGATGCGCGCGACCTCGGCAAAGGCGATGGTGAGGAGCGCGAAATAGACGCCGGCGATGCGGAAGCGGAAGCCGAGCCAGCCGATGAGCGCTCCCGCCGCTGCGGCGAGGGCGATGCCCGGGAAAAGGCCGAGAAGCGGTGGAATGCCGAAGTGCACGAAAAGTGCGGCCGCCGTATAGGCGCCGAGGCCGACATAAAGCGCGTGCCCGATCGAGAGCAGGCCCGCGAAGCCCATCATCACGTTCCATGCCTGGCCGAGATAGGCCGCATAGAGAATGAGGATGAGGATGGAAAGCGTGTAGCGGTCGACCATGAAAGGTGCGGCAAGGAGGAGGACGAGTGCTGCCGCCGCGAGATAAAGCGCCGGCCGCGGGAGACTTGCCGCAAGTGCGCGCCTCATCGCTTGCCCCCCAAGAGGCCCTGCGGCCTAACCACGAGGACAAGGACGAGGAGGGCGAAGGAGAGCATGCTTTTCATCGAGGGCGCGATCATCAGCCCGGCGAGCGCCTCGGAAAGCCCGATGAGCACGCCGCCCAAGAGCGCTCCCGGCATGCTGCCCAGCCCGCCGACGATGACGATGATGAAGGCGAGGAGCGTAAAATCGGGGGCAAGTGCGGGGGTCGCGTCCGAGAGGAGGATCATGAGGGAGCCGGCAATACCCGCGCAGGCGGCCCCGATTCCGAAGGTGAGCGCAAAGAGCCGCTTGAAGTCGAGCCCGACGACGGCAGCACCCACGAGATTGTCGGCCGCGGCGCGGATCGCCGTACCCGTGCGCGTGCGGCGGAAGAAGGCGAAGAGTGCCGCCGTCGCCGCGATGGCCACGGCGGCGGCATAGACGCGCACCTTGTCGACGAGAAGCGGGCCGAGCTCGAAGCTGTCGTAGGCATAAGCGAGGTCGACGTGCTGCGCGTCAGGCCCGAAGACCATGAGCAGCAGGTTGACGATGACGAGTGCCACGCCCGCGAGCAGGATGAACTGCTCGTGCTCGGGGCGCTTCACGAAGGGATTGATGAGGCTCGCCTGCAGCGCGTAGCCGAAGGCGAAGAGAAGGAGGGCCACCGGCACGAGAGAGAAGAGCGGATCGAGGCCGAGCGCCTTGAACAGCACGAAGGTCGCATACATGGCGAGCACGGTCATCTCGCCATGCGCGAAGTTGACGACGCGCACGACGCCGAAAATCACCGAGAGGCCGAGCGCCATCAAGCCGTAGACGAGCCCGGTGAGCACCCCGCTCAAGACGACATTGGCGACGAGCGAGGCCGGCATGGGCTAGAACTCCCGCTCCCACACGCCTCGTCCATCCCTCACCCTGCCCTTGATCCGCTTCGCGGCTCAAGCCCGCAAGCGGGAGAGGGAAGGGGCCCATCGCGCAGCGATGGGAAGGGTGAGGGACAGCTCGCGAAGCGGGGCAGGCTCACGTGCGCTGCTGCCACCCCGGCATGGGGAAGACGGGTGCTGCGGTCGCCGCGCCCTGCGGCAGCACCACCGTCGGCGCGCCCTTGAGGTTCTGCACGCTCGCGGAGTCGACCTTGGGGTTTTGCCCCTTGGCGTTGAAGGTAATGGGGCCGCCGATCATCAGGTGCTCGCTGATGCGGGTGTCGCGCAGCGCGTCCAAGAGGGCCGCCTTGTCGGTGCTGCCGGCGCGCCTGTGCGCGTCGGCCACGACCATGATCGCCTCGAAGGTGAAGCCCGCACTCAGCACGTTCCCCGCGAAGCTCTCCTTGGGGAAGACCTTCTTGAAGGCGCTCTCGAAGGCCTGGGCGAGCTTGCTCTTGGGGTTGTACCAAGGCACGTTCGAGATGCAGTAGTCGGCGTATTTGCCGAGGGCATCGATGAACTCCTGGTCGTACATGCCCGGGCTGCCGGGGCTCATGATGCCCATCGGCTCATAGCGCTGCTTGACCATCTCGCGCACGAGCTTGATCGCATCGCCCGAGCGCGTGGTGACGAGCACGAGCTCGGCCGCCGAGGCGCGCGCCTTGGCGATCTCGACCGAGAGGTCCTGCGCCTTGGGATCGTACGAGATCTCCTCGACCAGCTTGAAGGGCATGTCGAGGGTCGGGAACAGCTTGTCGATCGCCTGGCGGTTGGCCTGGCCGAAGGTGTCGTTGGCATGGAGAAAGACAGCGGTCTTGGGCGTGTGCCCCGTCGCCTTGAACAGCTCCTTCGCGAGCGTGAGGCCGTTGGTGATGAGATCGACGCTGGTCGGGAAATTGCGGAACACGGTCTTGTAGCCCTGCTCCGTGATCTGCGTGGCGGCACCGAGGTTGATGACGAAGGGCACGCCGCGCTGCTCGGCGACTTGCGCGATCGCAGCCCCGGCACCCGAATCGAAGGCGCCGACCAGGGCATCCACGCCTTCGTTGATCAGCTTCTCGGCCTGGGTCCTCGCCAGATCGACGTTGCTCTCGAAATCGACCGACACGAGCTCGACGGGCATGCCCATGTCCTTGAGAATGCCGGGCGCTATGTCGGCGCCGCGCTGGCACTGCTGGCCGGGGGCGGCGAGATAGCCCGAGCGCGGCAGGAGCAGGCCGATCTTGATGGCGGCGTCGGCGCGCGCGGGGCGAGGGTGGAGCCCCGCGATCGCGAGGGCGGCACCGGCGGTCATTCCCTTGAGAACGCCCCGGCGGCTCAAGGGGCGGCCGGACGAGCGGCGGCTCGGTCCAGACATGGCAGGCTCCTCCTCTTTATTGATGATGGCGGCGGTGCCGAGGCCAGCTTGGCGGGCAAAAGCCGGCGCGGTCAAGCGCGGAGAGGGCCGTGCGGGGTTGCGCGCGCGCAGGCGCGCGGTAGCCGGCGAGACGGCCGAGGGAGGGGGAGCGACCGGCGGCGGTGCCGCTCGGGCCCTCACCAGTAGCGTACGCGGCCCACGTCGACGTGCACGAAGTCGGAGCGCGGATAATAGCCGACCCCCCCTCGCTGCAGGCGCACCGCCGCGGCGCGGAGAGAGCGAAGCGAGCGGCCCGGCAGGCGAATGTCGATGGCCATGCCCTGAACGTGGAGGCTGTTGGCCGCAACACCGTTCGACTCCTCGCGCAGCATGGCGTTCGTCTCGGGCGAGCGATAGCCGGAAATCACCTGGAACGGCGCGCGCGTGCCGAGCATGCGGCGCAAGGCGTCCAGGAGATCGAGGAGCTGCGGGTCGATCGGGTGGACGCTCCCTGTGCGGAAATCGCGCAAGTTGTAATTGACGCGATGGAGCGCCCCCATCACGTAGCGCCCGTTGACCCAGTAGTCGACATTGAGCTTTTCGCCGGTGTGGAGATTGTCGAGTGCCACCGAGCGGAAGTGCGCGCGCCCCACGGAGGCAAAGGCCGGCGAGGCGATTGTCGCGAGCGTCGCAGCGCCCGCCGCCAACAAGAATCCCCGCCGCCCCGGGTCGGTCGGTTTCGTCATGCCAAAAGCGCCCCCTATTTTCTTCTCTTGTCTTCGCTCATAGCAGAGCGGCGCGCCGAAAGCAATCCCTTGTAGTTTCAGCGCCTTTCAGCCGCTCGGCGTGCGCGCCGCGGCGCGCGGCGCCTCTTTGACGAGGGAAATAAGGCGGCTGTGCGAGGCGAGCGCCCGCGTGAGCCGTCCATCGCGATCGTAGGCGTCGGCGCGGAACCCGACCGTGCCGTCGGCATCCTCCATCGCGGTCCAATAGGCGACATAGACGGCGAGCGCCTTCTTGGCGGGGAGATTGAGCGTCTCGCCCGCGGCGATCTCGGCCTCGAGATCGGGGATCGCCTCCTCCTTGTCGCCGGTGAGGAGCAGCGAGGCGAGTGCTGCTACGTGCTCCACGCGGATGCAGCCATGGCTGAAATTGCGCTGGGCGCGGGCGAAGAGGCGTCTGAGCGGCGTGTCGTGGAGGTAGACGTCGAAGGGGTTCGGCATCTCGATCTTGAGGCCGCCGAGCGAGTTCTTCGGCCCGGGCAGCTGCTCGAGCAGATAGGGAAAGCGCTTCGCCTGGACGCGCTTCCAGTTGATATGCTGGCCGTAGGGGTCGCCCTCGGGTCCGTTCACGATGACGATGTTCTCGTTGAAGAGATAGTTGGGATCGCGCTTGAGCTTGGGCAGGAACTCCTTCTCGGCGATCGAGAGCGGCACCCTCCAGGGCGGATTGACGGTGACCGAGACCGCGGACGCGCGCAGGATCGGGCTCTGATGCCGCTCGTCGCCGACCACCACCTTGGAGAGGAGGATCGGCTCGCCGTGGTCGACGACCTCGAGCTCGCCGTCCGCGGTATTGACCATGATGTAGCGTTCCTCGAAGGCGCGCGGCATCCAGCGCCAGCGCTCCATGTTGGCGACGATCTGGTCGACGCGCTCGGCCGCGCTGATGTTGAGCATGGCAAAGGTCTTGGCGCCGATGCGCCCGTCGACGGCGAGGCCGTTGCGCGCCTGGTAGCGGCCGAGTGCCGCCGTGAGATCGCCCTTGACGGCCTCAGCCGGCAGCGGCGTCAGCTGAGCGTCCTCGACGGCCAGGCGCTGGCGCAGGACAACGAGGCGCGGATCGTCGCTGTCGAGCTTGAGCTCGTCTCCTGGCGGAATCTCGGGCCAACCGCCGTTGGCGACGATCGCGCGATAGCGCGTGAGTGCGTCCTTGAGCCGCGCATATTCCGGGTGCCGCGGCGGCAGCCCCGCGATCAGACCGGCGAGGTCGTTGCGCTGAAGTGCCGTCTCGAGAGCGCCCACCGCATCGAAGCTTGCCTTGGGCAAATGCACGTCGTCGAAGACCTCGTCCGCCGCCACGCGGCCGAGGCGCAGGTCGTGGCAGTAGCGCAGAAAGGCATCCGTCAAGAGGAGCTCGCGCGCGGCCGCTCCCGCAACATCCTGCGGCGGGAGCGCAGAAAGTGCGGTCAAATGATAGTCCGCCGGATTGAGCCCATCGCCCTCTGCCCCGGCGAGCGACGAGAGGGCGAGCTTCGCCCGCTCGCGCGCGGCGTCGCTGCCCGCCCAGGCGGGGTGGTTGCCGCGCCCGGCGTAGAAGCGGCGCAACGATGCCAAGTCGATCGGCTGGTTGTCGAGCAGGTGCGAGGGTGCTCGGTCGAGGAGCTGGCGCAGCGCCGTGCCTAGGGCCTGATCGGCGGCCGCTCCGTCTTGTGACGGCACCGTGGGGCTGCCCGCCGGCATGTCTTGCGCGCGCGTAGGCGCTGCGGAAGCGATCGCGAGGGCGAAGAAGACACCGGCGCTGAGGATGTTGCCGCGCCGGCGCCGGAACGCCACAGCACCCAGGGGGAGGCGAGGGTGCCGCAAAGCGGGACCCTTACGCCCGGATCGATTGGCCGCCAAGCTCGCCCTTGTCTCCGCTCGCAGCACGGGAGGCACCTAAGCTATCGAGGGTCGGGCCGCCGCGGGGGTGCATCGGCCCTCGTCGAGAAATGCCCCTTCTCATTTATTACCACGAAGCCGAAGATGAGGGCTACGTCCAATAGGCCCTGGAAAATTCGGGCAAATTGCGCAATTGTTGCGCGCAAGCCGCCGGCTTGCGGCACGGGCCGAGACGGCAAGAGAGGGCTGCGATGGCCGGGTTCGAATGGCCAGCCGAGCTCGTCGAGCGCATCATCGAGCGGCGCGGCCGGCTGCACTGCTATGACACGCTGGCGCCCGAGCGCACGGCACTCGCGGTCGTCGACATGCAGACGGCGTTTCTCAAAGCGGAATGGCCGACCTCGCTCGCGGCCGCGCGGGAGATCGTGCCGACCGTCAACCGCTTGGCCCAGGCCGTCCGCGGGACGGGCGGAAAGGTGATCTGGATCGTCTCGACCTACGGCCCCAAGGCGGCGGATCGCTGGCACGTCCTTTTCGACCACGTCCTGGGTGCCAAGGCCGGCGCCTTCTTCCGCGAGGTGATGAGCGAGGGCCACGAGGGGCACGCGATCTGGCCGCTCCTCGAGGTACGGGCCGAGGACGCCATCGTCGGCAAGAACCGCTTCGGCGCGTTTTGCGGCAGCGGGGGCCGGCTCGAGCGGCTGCTCAAGGAGTGCCGCCTCGACACGCTCCTCGTCGCCGGCACGGTCACCAATGTGTGCTGCGAATCGACCGCGCGCGAGGCGGCGTTCCATGACTTCAAGACCATCATGGTATCGGACGCCAATGCCGGACGCTCCGAGACGGACAACCTCGTCACCTTCTCGACCTTCATCCGCGCCTTCGGCGACGTGATGTCGAGCGAGGAGGTGATCGCCCGGCTCGAGGCGGGCGGCAGCCCCGGCAAGGCCGCGG